>Ga0335080_10001390_pt1 | contig 23570 bp, 14 predicted proteins | sample Lox_Sample_34_FD_206720 | JGI IMG/M metagenome (GOLD analysis project Ga0335080, IMG submission 206720) | Soil microbial communities from Loxahatchee National Wildlife Refuge, Florida, United States - Lox_Sample_3.4 | ecosystem: Environmental > Terrestrial > Soil > Wetlands | place: USA...
CTCGGAGGGCCGGCCCCCACTGGCGCCGGCGCCCCGTACCTCAACGGCGCCGGCCCGCAGGGGGTCCTGGGCGCGGCGGGGCAGGCGCTGCGCGGGGCGGCCCCGACCGGCGCGGGGACCGACGGCTCCGACAACAGCGACTACCTCGAGATCCTCGGGTCGGACCCCAACTGCCCCGTGTTCCGCGTCTGTAACCCGGCCGCGGCCGCGCTCAGCGGCATCGCGCAGCCCATCTCCCTGCTCGAGCAGCCGCCGATCCCGGGTTCGTGTCTCGTGTCGACCGGCAACGTCGGCTCACAGGGTCTCGTCCTCCTCACCGACCCGTCGGCCAACCGCATCTTCACGATCCAGCCCGCGACGCTGAACGCGAACGGCACCGGGTGTGGCGGCGCTGCGGGCACGAACGGCAGCCTCACCCTCGCCGCCAAGCTCGCCGAGTGGCCCGTGGGCGGCGCCTTCCAGCAGTCGAACTTCATCCAGGCGTTCGTCTACAGCGCCAAGGTGGTCCGGTACATGATCGCGCCCGGCCTGGATCCGAACGACACCTCCCCAGGCCTGTGGCGCAGCGAGACCGGCAGGTACACGCCCACGGGCGTCGTCGCCGCGGTGCCGGCGGCCGGCGCGACCAACTGGCAGCTCATCGCGCGTGGGATCGAGGATCTCCAGGTCGAGTACATGAACGGCGGGGGGCTCTGGTCGAACAACCCCGGAATCGTGAACCCCTGCGCCACGGGCCAGTGCACGACGGTCGAACTCAACCGGGTCGTGCGCCGGGTCCGGGTCACCTTGTCCGCGCGCGCGCTGGAGCCCCGCCTCCAGGGCGAGACGCAGGCGGCGGGCGCGGGCCCGAACGCCGTGCGCGGGCAGCTCGTGAGCGTGATCACGCCGCGGGCGGCCGTGGCGGGCCTGCAGCTCCAGTCGGCGTTCACCGAGTTCCAGTGAGCGGCGCCATGGGCATCGTGACCGCGCGAACGTCATCCGGTTTCGAGAAGGAGCGCTCCGTCATGCACGTTGAGAGAGCCGGCGCACCGCAACGACAGCCCGTGGACGGGCAGACGGGGTTCGCCCTGATCCTGGCCCTCCTGGCCCTGATGCTGCTCACCTTTCTCGGCCTGACCCTGGCCGTGACGAGCTCCACCGAGCTGCAGATCGCCACGAACTACAGGTGGAGCCAGCAGGCCCTCTACAACGCGGAGGCCGGGCTCGACGCGGCCAAGCTGGTCCTGTCGGCACAGGGCGGCAGTCTCATCAGCCTCCTGCCGGCGGCGCGGACGGCCACCTGGAAGTTCGGGCAGACGGGCGTCGGGAGCGGCCCGCCCGACCCCCGGACGCTCACGCCGGCGCGGGCCGGTGTGCGGGACTACGAGAGGATGGGCTGCGCCGACCGGGCCGGCGTGGGATACGGCCGGGTGCTGACTCCGCCGGCCGGCGCCCCGTTCGGCCTCGCGGACAACACCCCGTTGCAGAACGTCTCCCAGTTCATGGGACAGGCGGTCAACGGGGCGTTCACGATCTGGCTCCGCCGGGACGTCACCGTCGCCACTCAGGGCGCGACCTCGGGACAGTTCACGGACAGCAGCGACAACACGGCCGCGATCGTGACCGTGGAGGGCATCGCCCCCTTCCTCAGCCAGGCGAGCGCCTTCGCCCGCGCCAACCAGGCGAGCCGGATCATCGAGATCGCGCTCCTGGTGGGCGTGGGCCCGCGCTGCCAGGGGCTCGCCGGGCAGGAGGGCCTCGCGCCCTCCGGCGAGAACTTCGACCCCTGCAGCCCGCTCAAGGCCGGCGGAGTGTCCGGCGCGTTCGGCGGCCGGTCGGGCGTCGACACGGGCAAGCAGTAGGAGGCGAACGTGGCCACCGAACGCTCGACGGTCCCGGCTCAGGAACCCCTCGAAGGAGAGAGGCCCATGACGAGACGCTTCCCGCTCCGGCGCGCCGGCACGCTGCTCCTCGCCGCCGCCCTGCTCTTCGCCCTCGCCGGCGACCGCGGGATCACCGCCAGCACCGACGGCATCGACCCCCTGGAGGTCCTGAACCTCCAGGTGAAGCCCAACGTCATCATCGCCCTCGACACCTCCGGGTCCATGGAGGACACCCCCTTCATCGGGAGCAACTACGGGGGCGACCACCCCCGGTCCAAGATCTTCCAGGCCAAGCAGGTCCTGAAGGCCGTCGTCCAGGACAACCAGAGCAAGGCCTCGTTCATGTTCGGCACCTACCGCTATTCCTCCGCCCCGGCCATGGGCGCGAACATGGTCCTGCGCACGGGCGCGAACGCCCCCAACCGCTTCGTGTACGCGGCCCAGAGCTGGCAGGCGGGGACGTTCGCGAACCCGGCGTGCACGGTCGACCCCACGACGTGCCCGAGCCCGAACCCGACCAGCGTGACCCTTCCCGCCCAGGGGCCGTCGCCGTCCATGGAGACCCTGAACCTCTACCTGAACACGTTCTACGCGTTCCAGTGGATCCAGAGCGGCGCGCAGCCGAACGGCACGACCATCATCAACAACGGGCTCGTCTTCAACGAGAACGGCGGCCCCACCTGCACCATCACGGTCCCCAACGGCTTCTACGCCACCGGCGACGCCCTGGCCGCGGCCATCCAAGCGAAGATGAACGCCTGCGCCGGGAAGCTCAACACGTACGCCGTCAACTGGGGGCAGCGGGTACTCAGCGTCTCGTCGATCACCCGTTCCGGGACGACCGCGACCGCGACCACGGCGGTCGTGCACAACCTCCAGAGCGGCGCCAGCGTGACGATCGCGGGGGCCAGCCCGGCCGGCTACAACGGCACCTTCACGGTGACGGTGACGGGGGCGAGCACGTTCACCTACACCGTGGCCAACACCCTGACGACCCCGGCCACGGGCACGAAGACCGCCACCGTGGGCACGGCCAACAAGTTCTCCTTCCAGGGCACCGGGACGACCTTCTACATGCAGTGGGGGAACGCCGCCAGCACCCTCGGCCCTGCCCTCAACCAGAGCGGCACGCAGACGATGTCCGGGACCGGCCTCGTGGCCACGACCAACGACGCCCGCATCAACCTGCTGCAGCGGACGGCCGGCAACACGATGGTGGAGACGTTCGACCCGGACGGGCCCTCGACCACACTCGTCCCGGCCCTCGACAACCCGAGCCCCACCCGCCAGGTCACGACCTACAACCTCGACGCCCAGAAGTACTGGAACGGGGAGACGGTCTACGTCGACTCGAGCGGCAACGCGTGTGACCTCGCCGCGGGCCCGGCCACCAACCCGCCGACCGTCACCCTCCAGCTGACCACGATCTGCGCGAACGGCAAGGCCTCGGCCGACGCCAACAACAAGGCCACGTTCAGCTGGGGCGGCGGGCTCGTGAACACCGGCTCGGGGACGTGCAACGGGTACAACTCCCAGGTGCCCCTCGTCCCCTGCGACCAGCTCTCGCCCCCGCAGTACAACACCGTCTCGCCGTACCTCGACAACGAGATCCCCCTGAACGCCGACGGCTCGCTCAAGGGCTACTCGGAGAAGACGAACGGCACCGGGACGGTGGTCACCAACCCCTCCGCGGGCGGCGTCATCGCGAGCGGCAACACGCCTCTCGCCCAGTCGATCAACGACGTGGCCACCCTCTTCGCCTCGATCTGGAACTCGGGGAACCAGAACGTGACGCCGATCGCCTCCGGGAGCGCTCCCGCGCTCCCCGGTGGCGGCATCAAGACCCACTTGAGCCCCCGGGAGAAGACGATCTTCATCCTGGTCACGGACGGGGACCAGAACTGCACGCCGTTCGTCCTCGGCAGCCCCGACAGCGGGGCGTCTTGCCAGACGATCGGCGCCGCGCCCTACAGCCCGACGTCGATGTGCATGAGCGACGCCGCCGCCCTGGGCGCGGCAGCCTCCGCCCAGAAGCTCTACAACCCGGACACGACGGCCAACAAGGGCAACGGCTCGGGCGCCGGGACCGTCAACGCCGACGGCACCATCAACGGCGATCCCGCGGGGTCGGTCACGACCTACCTCGTCGCCTACGGCAACGGAGCGGACCAGGCTCGAGCCAACTGGATCGCGTGGGGCGGCAGCGGCATGAAGAGGACGCTGTCGACCTACAGCTCCAACGACACGTGGAGCACGATCCCCAGCCAGTCCGAGCGCTCCGCCTGCAAGACGTGCGTCGACGCCTACATGGCCCCCGACCCCAACACGCTCAAGAGCGTGCTCGAGTCCGTCATCAACCAGGGCGCGAGCTCGGGCGAGTTCACGGCGCAGCAGTCCCTCACCGACTCCGTCTACGAGTTCGCCGGAGACGCCAGCTCCCCGAACGTCACCTACAGCCCGCTGGACAGCTCGCGCTACGGGCCGCTCGTGCCGGTTCGCTTCATCTCGACCTTCGCGCTGCCTCTCTACACCGGGCAGATCCGCGCCTACACCCAGGGCGGACCGGCCGCGCTCGCCACGGCCACGGCCGACTGCGTCTTCACGCAGGCGGCCGACGGGACGATCAGCGGCGACGCGTGCCAGCGCTGGAGCGCCAACGACAACCTCGTGAGCCTGGTCTCGAACGGCATGACGGCGGCCTGCCCGGTCGCGGCCGGGGCCGGGGTGACGGTCGCCGGCCAGTGCAACTTCGCGAAGCTCTGGGCCGGCAGCACGGACTCCACCATCGTGAGCTCCTCGGCCGGCATCAAGAGACGCATCTACACGACGTCGCAGAACGGCGTCTTCGGCCCCACGGTCACCCAGCTCGTGTCGGGCGTGAGCCCGTCAAGGGTCTCCCTGTGGCCGCCCCAGGCGACCGGGTTCCCGCAGGCCGTCGCCCCCGCGAGCGACACCAGCCAGGGCCTCTTCGACGGCCAGCTCGGCCTGCCCCTCGACAGCGTGGCCGACCCCTCGAGCGCGTTCTCGAACCTGAGGACGACCTACCTGGCGTGCATGGGCAGCACCCTCCCGGCTTCCTGCCCCGCGATGACGGTGACCAGCGGCTTCACCCTCGCCCAGATGCAGCGGGCGCGCCGCGAGGCGCGGGAGATGATCCTCGCGTTCCTCGCCGGGGCCCAGTTCGTCGGGGACGCCTCGGGCAACCCGAAGCGGGCCACCGCCTCGTCGAGCGGATACACCGCGGGGGACATCCTCTACGCGGGCCGGGGCCAGATCCTGGCCGAGTCCACTCTGGCGACCCCCGCCGTGGTCGGCCCGCCGCAGCAGCAGACGCCGGACGTCACCCCCTGGGTGAACGAGTACGTCCGGTACAGGGACGGGACGGGCTTCACGAGCGGCAGCTCGGGCGTCGTCAAGGCCGGCTACGGCCTCGCCAACCCGGAGACGTACGACGCCAGCTACCACTCGCCCGTCATGACCGTCCTCTACGCCGGCACGAACTCGGCCCTGCACGCGTTCCGGGCCGGGCCCAGCGTGGCCACGACCATCAACACCGCCTGCACTCCGTTGCCCGCCACGCGCGTGCCGCCCATGAGCCGGGAGTGCGGGGGCGAGGAGCTCTGGGCCTTCGTGCCCTACGACCAGATCGGGAAGCTCACGAACCGCTACCTGCACAACCCGCAGAAGCGCGATCCGCACGACTACATGATCGCCCGCGCCATCCGCTTCTCGGACGTCTTCGTGCCGAACCCGGGGACGGCGTCGGATCCGTCGGGGACGACCGCCTCCGTGACCGCGGCCGGCGTGCCCCTCACCGTCAACGGGGCGTGGAGGAAGATCATCTTCTTCGGGCGAGGCATCGGCGGCAAGTCCATGACCGCGATCGACGTGACCGGCCCCGCTCCGTTCACCGACATGGCGGCCACGACGAACGGGCCGATCATCCTCTGGAACCGGGGCAACCCGGACACGGCGAACGGGGCCCTGCAGGGCCAGTCGGGCGCGACCCTCAACAACACGACGGCCGACTACAACGCCTACTTGAAGATGGGCGAGACCTGGTCCGTGCCCGCGATCGGCTACGTGGGCCGCAGCACCCGCCGCGCCGACAACCCTGCCGCCGGGGCCACCGCGACCTCGCGCAAGCCGTCCGGCGCCGACTTCGTCATGTACCTGGGGTCCGGCTACGGCAACGCGGGCGAGGGAACGACCTTCTACAGCATGGACCCGCTGACCGGCGACGTCATCACGAGCGTGGACGTCGAGCAGGCCGTCACGAGCAAGTACGCCGAGCTCACCCGGAGCGGCATGGCCTACTCGAACGCCATCGTGGCGAGCCCCGTGCTCTTCAACCCCTCCCGGTTCGTGTACTCGGCGTCGGGCATCCCCTCGCCGAACGTGGCTGCGTCAGCGGTGACACGGGCCTACGTGGGCGACCTCTACGGTCGGCTGTGGAAGTTCCTGACCGCGGCGCCCGACATCGCGCTCCCCGTGGCCGACCTCGGGGCCAACCAGCCGGTCGGCGTTCCGGCGGCTCTCCTCGGCCTCCCGCCCAACCAGGGGCAGGAGCCCTACGTGTACGTGACCACCGGTGACGACAACCGCGCGACCGCCTCGACCGCGAGCCCGTTCGGCAACTACGGCTTCCACGACAAGGGAGGCGACACCAACACCACCGTGTCGGCGGCCGTCGCGCAGAACGGGATCAACGTCTACCCGCCCATGGAGATCCCCACCGACCCCGACACGGGCCTCGCCGGGTTCCCGGTCCGGTTCCAGACCTACTTCCGCGGCACCGTGCAGCCGGCGACGGCCTACAGCAGCGACGCCGGTGGCGCAGGGCGCGTCTTCTTCGCCGGCACGCGGTTCAACGCCCCGAACACCCAGTTCGCGCCCGTCGTGCCTCCCTACCCCTGCCGGTCGAGCTTCGACAGCATCCTCTACGGCCTGGCCGCGAAGAGCGGGCTGGCCGGGTACGTGATCGACGGCGCGACGAACGGCTTCGCCATCTTCCAGAACAGCCGGATCGCCGCCCTTTCGACGGAGGCGTCGCCGATCATGTCCCAGCTCGCGAAGGACGAAGGGCTCGCGACGCCCGGCGCGCCCATCACGCCGCCGCCGAACATGGGCCGCGCACCGAGCGCCGGGCCGACGACCGTGACCGTCCGGGGCGGGCCGGGGATCCCGCAGCCGGCCGTCCGGTTCGGCTCGACGGTCTGCCAGTAAGCGTCCTCGAGCCCGCTCCTCCCCGCCCCCGGGCGGGGGGGAGCGGGCACGAAGGCCCTTGTTTTTCCTAGACTTGGGTGTAACCTAGGGCCATGGCGAGCGCGGTTCTCTGCCCGGCCTGCCAGACGCGCAACCGGTCCGCGTGGGAGTTCTGCGTCCGGTGCGGTGAGTCGCTCGAAGGGGCCAAACCGGCTGCGCCCCAGGCACCGAACGCCGTTCGCGCCGAGGCGCCGGAGGGCGGAACCCCCGCGGACCTCGCCTCCTTCTACCTCGTCCTCATGTTCGCCATCCTCTTCGGGACGGTTGCGCTGGCCTGCCGGAACCTGGCCAGCCAGCCGCCGCCCCCGCCGCCGAGTCCCGGTGTCTATGCGTTCGGGGGGCCGCCCGCGCCGCCACCGCCCGCGTCGCCTCTCCCCTCGGCCGACAGCGATGCCCAGAAGGGGCAGCGGCTGTTGAGCCAGGGCCGGGCCGCCGAGGCCCTGCCCTTCCTGGAGAAGGCGGCGGCGGCCGATCCCTCGAACGCCGACCTGCGGCAGCTGATCGGCCAGGCGCTGTGGCAAACCGGCGACCGCGAGCGCGCCCTGGACCGCTACTCGGAGGCCGCTCGCCTCGCTCCGGGCCGCTACCGGCTCTCCTACGGCCAGACTCTCGACTCGATCGGGCGCACCGCCGAGGCGACCTCCGAAATGGAGGCCGTCCTGGCCGCTCAGCCGGGGAACACCACCGCCCAGGAGATCCTGGCCAGGACCTACTATGGAGCCGGCGAGTATGCGAAGGCCCTCCCGCTGCTCGAGGCCCTCGCCTCGCGGACGCACGACCTCGTCGTCCTCCAGCAGCTCGGATACGCCGCGGACAAGGCGGGTGACCGCGATCGCGCCGCCGCCGCCTATCGGGTCGTGCTGGCTTCCGACCCCACGGCCACGGTGGCGCGCAGCCTGCTCGCCGACAGCCTGGCCTCGGCGGGCCGCAAGGACGATGCGGTGGCGGTGCTCCAGGAAGGCGTGCAGCGCTCGCCCAACGCGCCGGTCTTCCACCAGCACCTGGGCATCCTGCTCGAGCAGCTGGGCCGGAGCGCCGAGGCGGCGGCGGCCTACCGCGAGTACGCGCGGCTCGCCCCGAACGCCCCCGACGCCGCCGACCTCGCCGCGCGGGCGGATCGCCTCGAGGCCCGCCTCCGGCCGTCGGGCTCCTAGGGTGGCGGTCGCGATGCGGCGTTCGCTCGTCGGGCTCGTGCTGGTCCTCGTGCCGGCGCTCGCGGGCGCGCAGGGGATCGGCGACGTGGCTGCGAAGGAGAAGGAGAAGCGCGCCGCCGCCCCCCACGAGAAGACCCGCGTCATCACCAACGACGACCTCACGAAGGGCGAGAAGAAGCCCTCGGACGGCGCGTCCGCGCCATCCTCGGGCTCGGCCTCCTCGGAGAGGGTGCGCTCCACCAAGGAGCAGGAGGGGGGCCCGCCGGCCGACAGCACGGTCGAGCAGGCCCAGGCCGCCGCCGACGCCGCGCGGTCGGCGGTCGTCGCCGCGGAGGAGCACGTCAAGGAGCTGCAGGACAAGCTCAACCCGATGAGCCCGTCGTTCATCTACGGCGGCACCGTGGTCGGCGACGCGGTCGGGGAGGAGATGCGCACCCGCCAGGAGCTGCGGGTCGCGGAGGCCGATCTCGCCGGGGCGCGCGAAGCCCTCCAGAAGGCCACCCAGGCGCTCGAGGACGCGCGCAGAGGCGTACGGCCCGCTCGGCGCGAGTAGGACCGCCGGCTCTCCGTGGCCGACATCCTGATCGTCGAGGACAAGGAATCTCTCCGCACCATGCTGCGGAAGACGCTCGTCTCCCGCGGATACGCCGTCGACGAGGCGGCCGACGCCTACGAGGCCCGGCGCCGCCTCCAGTCCTTCCGCTACCTCGTCGTCCTCACCGACCTCAAGCTGCCCGCGGGGAGCGGCCTCGACGTGCTGCGGGCGGCCCGCGAGGCCGATCCCGAGACGCCGGTCCTGGTCATGACCGCGTTCGGGACCGTCGAGGAGGCGGTGCGGGCCATGAAGGACGGGGCGGCGGACTTCCTCACCAAGCCGGTGGACACCGACCATCTCCTGCTCCTCCTCGACCGCGCGGTCGAGAAGCGCCGGGTCGTGACGGAGCTCGTTCTCCTGAAGGAGGAGTACCAGCGGCGGTTCGGCCTGCCCCGGGTCCTCGGGGAGGACCCGGCCCTCAAGGAGGCCATGCTCGCCCTCCAGCGCGCGGCGGCGACCGACGCCACGGTGCTGCTCCTGGGGGAGAGCGGCACCGGCAAGGAGCTGATGAGCCAGGCTCTCCACCAGCTCTCGGCACGGGCCAAGGGGCCGTTCGTGGCCATCAACTGCGCGGCCATCCCGGAGAACCTGCTCGAGAACGAGCTCTTCGGCCACGAGAAGGGGGCCTTCACCGGAGCCACGGGCCGGAAGGTGGGGAAGGCCGAGCTCGCCCACCGGGGCACGCTCTTCCTCGACGAGATCGGCGACATGCCGCTGGCCCTCCAGGGCAAGATCCTGAGGCTCGTCCAGGAGAAGCAGTTCGAGCGGGTGGGAGGCCTCCAGACCCTGACCGTGGACGTCCGGGTGGTCGCGGCCACGAACCGCGACCTGCACGGCCTGGTCGACGAGAAGCTCTTCCGCGAGGACCTCTACTTCCGGCTCTCGGTGATGCCGATCGAGATCCCCCCGCTTCGTCGGCGCCGCCGCGACGTGCCCCTCCTCGCCGAGGCCTTCCTCCAGCGCCTCGCCCGCGAGATGGGACGGCGGGAGCTGCGTCTCTCCGCGGACGCGAAGCGGGCGCTCGCCGAGCACAGCTGGCCGGGCAACGTGCGCGAGCTGCAGAACTGCCTGGAGCGGGCGGCCATCCTCTGCGACGGCCCGACGATCGAGCCCGCCCACCTGCGCCTCGACCCGCCGGTCCGGACGGGGCCGGGCCTCGGCGACGTCCTCGACCTCTCGGGACCGCTCGCCGACGTGGCGCGGAGGGCCGCGGCCCGGGCCGAGGAGGAGGCGATCGCCCTCGCCCTGCGCGAGTCGGGCGGGGACCGTGCGGCGGCCGCGGAGCGGCTCGGGATCAGCCTCTCGACGCTGAACCGGCGCCTGCGCCAGGCCGAGCCGTCTCCGGCCTAGGCCGGCTCAGGCTCCGCCGACCGCCGGCCCTGCCGGGGCCATCCGAGCCTCGAAGACGGAGGGTGTTTCCCGAGCCAGGACCGACCCGCGCTGCGCGCGGGTCGTGCATCACTCCTTCTTCCACTTGGTGCGCTGGCTCGCGGGGAGCGTGCGCTTGCGCAGCCGGACCGCGAGCGGCGTCACCTCGACGAGCTCGTCCCCCTCGATGAACTCGAGGGCCTGCTCGAGGTTCAGCTCGCGGTGGGGCGTGAGTCGGATGGCCTCGTCGGCCGTCGAGGCCCGCATGTTGGTGAGCTTCTTCTGCTTCGTGACGTTGACGTCCATGTCGTCGGGCCGGGCGTTCTCGCCCACGACCATCCCCTCGTAGACCGCGGTGCCCGGGCCCACGAAGAGCTCGCCCCGGTCCTCGAGGTGGGAGAGGGCGTAGGGAGTCGTGTCGCCGGCGCGGTCGGCGACGAGGACGCCCGTCTGCCGGCGGGAGATCTCGCCCTGCCAGTCCACCCAGCCCTCGAGGAGGGAGTTCATGACCGCGGTTCCTCGAGTGTCGGTGAGGAGCTCCGTCCGCACGCCGATGAGGCCCCGGGTGGGGACCAGGAAGTCGAGGCGCACCCGGCCCGAGCGGTGATGGTCCGCTCGCCCCGCTTCCGTCGGGGACGAGCTCGGTGCGTCGCCGCCTCGGGGTCCCGCGCTCGATCCCACCATGCCCGTCATCCTTCCCTTGCGGAGGGCCATCTTCTCGAGGACGACCCCCATGTAGGCATCGGGCAGGTCCACGCTGAAGAGCTCGAGCGGCTCCTTCCGGCCGTCGCCCTCGCCGCGAGTGATGACCTCCGGGTTGGAGACGCCCAGCTCGAAGCCCTCGCGGCGCATCGTCTCGATCAGGATCGCGAGCTGCAGCTCTCCCCGGCCGAGGACCTTGAACGAGTCCGCGGAGGCGGTGGGCTCCACCCGGATCGAGACGTTCGTCAGGAGCTCCTTCTCCAGCCGGTCCTTGATGTGGCGCGACGTCAGGAAGCGCCCCTCGCGCCCGGCGAAGGGCGAGGTATTGACGGAGAAGACCATCGAGATCGTGGGCTCGTCGATGTGGAGGGGCGGGAGGGGGAGGGGCGCCTCCGCCGAGGTCACCGTCTCCCCGATCTGGATGCCCTCGAAGCCGGCGAGGGCCACGATCTCGCCGCACGCCGCCTCGTCGGCCTCGACGCGCTTCAGGCCCTCGAACACGTGGAGCTTCGTGACCCGCGTCGTCTCGAGCCGCCCGTCCCGCTTCGACACGGCCACCGTGTCCCCGACCCGGACGCGGCCGGAGAACATCCGGCCGATGGCGAGCCGTCCCAGGTAGTCGCTGTAGTCGAGGTTGGCGATCAGGAGCTGGAGCACGGCGTCCGCCGAGCCCGCCGGTGCGGGCACGCCGTCCACGAGAGCGTCGAAGAGAGGCCGCAGGTCCTGCCCCGGGCCGTCCGGCTGCGCCTTCGCGACGCCCGCCTTGGCGTTGGTGTAGAGCACGGGGAAGTCGAGCTGGCCCTCCGAGGCGTCGAGGTCGATGAAGAGGTCGTAGACCTCGTCCAGGACTTCGCCGGCCCGGGCGTCGGCGCGGTCGATCTTGTTGATGACGACGACGGGCGGCAGCCGCGCCTCGAGGGCCTTGCGGAGCACGTAGCGCGTCTGGGGGAGAGGGCCCTCCGAGGCGTCCACGAGGAGCAGCACCCCGTCCACCATCTTCAGGGCCCGCTCCACCTCGCCGCCGAAGTCCGCGTGGCCGGGGGTGTCCACGATGTTGATCTTCGTGTCGCGGTAGCGGATCGCCGTGTTCTTGGCCAGGATCGTGATCCCGCGCTCGCGCTCGAGCTCGTTCGAGTCGAGGACCCGCTCCCGCACCTCCTGGTTGGCGCGAAAGACCCCGCTCTGCCGGAGCATGGCGTCGACGAGGGTCGTCTTGCCGTGGTCGACGTGGGCGATGATGGCGACGTTCCGGAAGCTCTCGGCCATCCGACCATCATAGCCTGCATCCCGAGACGCTCCGGTCGCGCCGTCAGGAGGACAGGTCCTCCGGCGTGTCGATGTCGACCAGGCAGTCGGGGCCGGCCGGAACGTGGACCACGAGCTCCGGCCGGGCCTGCAGCAGGGTCCGGGCGCCGCCGTCCAGGGGTGCTCTGCGGAGGGCGGGCCACACCGACCGGGCGAAGCCGGCCGGATGGCCGCGTCGCCCGTCGTGGCTCGGCACCGCGATCGCCGCGCCCTCGGCGAGGGCGGCGACGACGGAGGCGATGGTGCCTGGCGCGACGAAGGGGTTGTCCACGGGGTGGACGAGCACGGCCTCCGCGCCGAGGCCCTCCGCGGCGTCGAGGCCGGCCCAGACCGAGGTCAGCATGCCTTCGCGCCAGCGCTCGTTCACGACGACGGCCGTCTCCGCGGGCATTCCGGCCGCGTCGCGCACGCGCCCGGCCTCGGCCCCGAGCACGGCCACGGGCGGCACGCCGGCCGCGGAGAAGCGAGCGCAGGCACGGGCCAGGAACGTCGCGTCCCCGTCGCGCAGGAGGGCCTTTGGCCCGCCCATGCGCCGGCCCTCCCCGGCCGCAAGCACGATCGCCACGACGCGCACGGCTCCATTGGACCACGTGCGGGGCGGCGCGGGGGCCATGGATCACCAGGCTCGTTGACGCCCTCGGAAACGCCCCCTTATGATGCCCGCGGACGAAAGGAGCGCCTCGTGCCCACCCGGATCGTCATCATGGGAGCCGCCGGCCGCGACTTCCACAACTTCAACACGGTCTTCCGCGAGGATCCTTCGAGCCGCGTGGTGGCGTTCACCGCGACCCAGATCCCCAACATCGACGACCGGAGGTACCCGAAGGAGCTGGCCGGCCCCCTCTACCCGGACGGCATCCCGATCCACCCGGAGTCGGACCTGCCCCAGCTCGTCCGCGAGCACGGGATCGACCAGGTGGTCTTCGCCTACAGCGACGTCTCGCACGAGACGGTCATGCACAAGGCCTCGCTCGTCCTCGCCTGCGGGGCCGACTTCCGACTCATCGGCCCGAAGGCCAGCATGATCGGGGCGAAGGTGCCCGTCGTCTCCGTCTGCGCCGTGCGTACGGGCGCCGGCAAGAGCCAGACCAGCCGGCGGGTGGCCGGCATCCTGCGCGCGAAGGGCCGGCGGGTGGTGTCGGTGCGGCACCCCATGCCCTACGGCGACCTCGTGAGGCAGAGGGTCCAGCGCTTCGCGGCGATGGAGGACCTCGACCGCCACCGGTGCACGATCGAGGAGCGCGAGGAGTACGAGCCGCACATCGCGGCCGGGGGCGTCATCTACGCCGGCGTCGACTACGGGGCGATCCTCGCCCAGGCCCAGGAGGAAGCCGACGTCCTTCTCTGGGACGGCGGGAACAACGACCTTCCCTTCTACAAGGCCGATCTCGAGATCGTGGTCGCCGACCCGCTCCGGCCCGGGCACGAGCGGACGTACCACCCGGGGGAGGCCAACCTCCGCCGCGCCCACGTCGTCGTCATCAACAAGATCGACTCCGCGGGCCCCGAGGGGATCGAGGCCGTGCGGCGCTCGATCCGCGAGCTGAACCCGAAGGCCATGGTGGTGGACGCGGCGTCGCCCCTCTTCGTGGCCGGGGCGGACGAGATCCGCGGCAAGCGCGTCCTCGCGGTCGAGGACGGGCCGACCCTCACCCACGGCGAGATGAAGTACGGGGCGGGAGTCGTGGCCGCCCTCAAGCACGGGGCGGCCGAGATCGTCGACCCGCGGCCGTACACGGTGGGGACGATCACCCGCACCTTCGAGGCCTACCCCGGCATCGGCACGCTTCTCCCCGCCATGGGGTACGGCGAGGAGCAGATGAAGGACCTCGAGGCCACGATCGAGCGGACGCCCTGCGACGTCGTCCTCGTGGCCACCCCCATCGACCTCCGCCGCGTGATCGAGATCCGTAAGCCCGCCCTGCGCGTGGGCTACGAGCTGCAGGAGATCGGCAAGCCGGACCTCGCGGACGCGCTGGCGAGGTTCTGAAGGAGCCCCCATGTCCCCGAGGCACTTCCTCTCGCTCAAGGACTGGTCCCGCGAGGAGATCGAGCTCCTGTTCGAGATATCGGCCGCGATCAAGGCGAGCCCGGAGCGCTACGCCCAAGCGCTCCCCGGGAAGTCGCTGGCCATGATCTTCCAGAAGCCGTCGACCCGGACGCGGGTCTCGTTCGAGGTGGGCATGTTCCAGCTCGGCGGGCAGGCCCTCTTCCTGGGCGCGACCGACATCCAGCTCCACCGCGGGGAGACGATCGCCGACACCGCCCGCGTCCTCTCCCGCTACGTCCACGGGATCATGGCCCGGGTGTTCGCCCACCAGGACGTCCTCGACCTCGCCCGCCACGGGTCGGTGCCGGTCATCAACGGCCTCTCCGACCTCCTGCACCCCTGCCAGGCCCTCGCCGACTACTTCACCCTGCGGGAGCGGCGGGGCGACCTGACTGGCCTCAAGATGACCTACGTCGGCGACGGCAACAACGTGGCCCACGAGCTGATGTTCGGGGCGGTGAAGCTCGGGATGCAGTTCGCGGTCGCGTGCCCGAGCGGCTACGAGCCCAACCCGCTCATCTTCAAGAGCGCGGTGCGGGAGGCGCAGAAGCTCTCCTCGCCCCTGCCCGAGGTGAGCTCCGACCCCCTGGGCGCGGTGGCGGGGGCGGACGTCGTCTACACGGACGTGTGGACCTCGATGGGGCAGGAGGCCGAGTCGAAGGCGCGTCTCGCCGCGTTCCGGGGCTTCCAGGTGACGCCGGAGATGATGGCGATGGCGGGGCCCGACGCCGTCTTCATGCACTGCCTCCCCGCCCACCGCGGCGAGGAGGTGGCGGCGGACGTCATCGACGGCCCCCAGTCGGTCGTGTTCGACGAGGCGGAGAACCGCCTCCACGTGCAGAAGGCCGTCCTCGTCACGCTGATGGGCGACGGCGTCGACGACTGATTCAGCCCAGCAGGGCCTCGCGTCCCGCCATGACCCGGAGCGCGCGGGTCACCTCGGCGCGGGTGACGTCGTCGCGGATCACGACGCGGCCGACGGCGGTCGGGAGCACGAACGGGACGCGGCCGGCCCTCGCCTTCTTGTCCCGGGCGAGCGCCTCCAGCACCCGGGTCGCGGTGAGGTCGGAGACGCCCGGCCGCGGGCCGATGTGGTCCACCGCCGAGGCGATCGCGTCGAACGCGTCGCCGGGGAGGAGCCCGCGCCGGCAGGCGATCCAGGCGGCGCCGATCGTGCCCCAGCCGACGGCTTCGCCGTGGGTGAAGCGCCGGTAGCGCGTCTCCGCCTCGAGGGCGTGGCCGATGGTGTGGCCGAGGTTCAGGACGCGCCGCAGCCCGCCCTCGCGCTCGTCCTTCTCCACCACCTCGGCCTTGATCCGGCAGGAGCTGGCGATCGCGTTCTCGACCGCCACCCGGTCCCACCCCCGGACCCCGGCCGGGGCGTCCCGGATCGCGGCGAAGAGCGCCCGGTCGCCCAGGATGGCACACTTCAGGATCTCGTAGGCGCCCGACCGCAGCTGCCGCGCGGGCAGCGTGCCCAGGAACGCGGGGTCGATGACGACCGCGCGCGGCTGGTGGAAGGCGCCGATCATGTTCTTGGCCTTGGCGTGGTTGATCCCGACCTTGCCCCCGATCGAGCTGTCCACCATCGAGAGGAGGGTGGTGGGGATCCCGACCCACTCCACGCCCCGCATCCAGGTGGCGGCGGCGAACCCGGCCACGTCGCCCACGACGCCTCCGCCGAGGGCCACGACCAGGCCGTCGCGCCCGAGCCGGGCCTCGAGGAACGCGTCGTGGAGGCGGGCGAGGGTGGAGCGGCTCTTGAAGCGCTCGCCGTCGGGGACGAGGGCGACGTGGAGGGGGCCGAGGGCGCGCAGGCTCCGCTCGACGGCGCGGCCGTGGAGGGCGAAGACGCGCCGGCCGGCCACGAGGACCGTCGTCCGCCCGCGGAGGGGCGCGAGCAGGTCGGGCAGGAGGCGCGACAGGCCGTGGCCCACCGAGACCGTGTAGCGGTGCCGCCCCAGCTCGACCGGGATCTCCAGCATGGATCGGGAGCATAGCACCGCGGCCTGCTAGCGGAGCCAGCCGGGGAGCGCTCCCTCGCGGCGGGCGCGCTCGGCCAGGTCGTCCTGGATCTCGCGCATCCGGCGCTCGAGCGCGGCGAGCCTCGCCCCGAGCGTCGCCGGGGAGGTGGAGACCGACGGGGAGCGATGGCCGCGCGTCCGCAGGTGGCTCAGGTCGTCGGACCTCTCGGCGATCTCGGCCCGGAGCTCGGCGGCCTGGGTCTCCATCGACCGGACCCGCTCGCGGACGCGCTCGGCCTCGCGGCGCCAGTACGACTCGCCCCGCGCTCTCGCCCTTTCGTGGGGCGAGCTGCGGGCGTCCTCGTGGCCGGCCGGGGCCGCGGGCACGGACCTCACGCCGGTCTCGTCACGGAACGGCCGCACCCGGTCGAGGTCCGCGTTCGTGTAGACGCGGACGGGGGGCCGCGGCTTCCCGCCTTCGTCCTCGGGCGTGCCCCGGGCCGAGGACGAGGTGCAGAGGACGGCGGACAGGCCGAAGCCCAGCGGCAGAACGACAGCACGGAGTGTCATGGACTGACGCCTTTCCGGGAGAGAGATGGAAAGGCGGCCCGCGAGGCCGACGAGGACGTTATCAGCGCCCCTCGCGCGAGTCAAGTCCAGGGACCGGGTCCGCCGTGACGGTCCCGACACGCCCCGTGGATCGGGTCGGTCCGAAGGCCGTGGCCGCGGCGGTGACGGGCGCCTTCTGCTATGATGCCGCGTTTTGGACCCTGGGGCGGAGAGCGCATGTTGAAGGCCGCTCGCGCGGCGTGGGCGGCGGCCACCGCCGCCGGAGGGGGCGCGGCCGAGTCGGGCGCGGCCGCGCTCTGGACGTTCCCGTCGGTCCTCCTCTCCGCGTTCGTGATCGCCTGGGCCGCTGAGGGGGCGCAGTTCTTCATGGGCCGGGGCCTGGCCCTCGCGATCCTCGCCTGGCTCCAGACGCTCCCCGAGTTCGCCGTCGAGGCGGACATCGCGTGGCGGGGCGACGTCTCGAACATGACCGCCAACTTCACGGGCAGCCTGCGCCTGCTGGTCGGGCTCGGCTGGCCGATGGTGTTCGCGGTGGCCGCGCTGGCGCAGCACCGGCGCGCGGGAACGTGGATGGCCGAGGTCGTCCTCGAGGAGGAGGACTCGGTCGGCGTGATCGGCCTGCTCGCGCCCATCGCCTACTTCGTGGTCATCTGGTGGAAGGCGACGCTCACGCTCTGGGACAGCCTCGTCCTCGCCGCGATCTACGGCGCCTACCTCTGGTTCCTCAACCGGATGCCTCCCCGCGAGGAGGAGTCCGTGGCGGACCTGGATCCCGTCCCGCGCGCCGTGATGGGCCTGCGTCCCGGCCTTCGGGGGACGGCCATCGCCGCCCTCTTCGTGGGCGGGGGCCTCCTGCTCTATTTCGCCGCCCATCCGTTCGTGGGCAGCCTGATGGCGCTCGCCGTCTCGGTCGGCATCAGCCAGTTCGTCTTCATCCAGTGGGTGGCCCCGTTCCTGTCGGAGTTCCCGGAGTTCTTCTCCGCCTTCCGGTGGGCGAGGAGCGTGCGCAAGGCGCCCATGGCCCTCATGAACCTGGCCTCCTCCAACATCAACCAGTGGACGATGCTCGTGGCCATGATCCCGGTCGCCTACGCCTTCGGGCAGGGGCACGCGGCCACGATCCCGTTCGACGCGATGCACCGGACGGAGATCCTGCTCACGATCCTGCAGTCGCTTCTGGGGATGGTCTTCCTCCTCAACATGCGGTACTCGGCCTGGGAGGCGGCCGTCCTGTTCGGCCTGTGGGTGGTGCAGTTCGCCGTGCCGTCGCTGCGCGAGCCGCTCATCCTCGTCTACGGGGCGCTCGTCGCGGGCGGGGCCATCCTGATCCTGACCGGAGCCCGGCGGGCAGACGCCCTCCCGGCCTTCGCGCGTCAGTGGAGGCTCCACGCCCGGCGGGGCGGGGCCGGAGCATAGAGAGTCCCCATGGAAGAAGAGCGCGTTTCCAAGGAGATCACCCCCAAGGGCCAGGACTACTCGCAGTGGTACCTGGACGTCGTGCTGAAGGCCGACATGGCCGACTACGGGCCGGTCAAGGGCTGCATGATCATCAAGCCCTACGGCTACGCCGTGTGGGAGCACATGCAGCGCGACATGGACCGGCGCATCAAGGAGACCGGCCACGTCAACGCCTACTTCCCGCTCTTCATCCCGAAGAGCCTGCTCGAGCGGGAGAAGGAGCACGTGGAAGGCTTCTCGCCCGAGTGCGCGTGGGTGACGATCGGGGGCGGGGCGGAGCTCGAGGAGCCGATCGCGGTCCGGCCGACGTCGGAGGCGATCATCTGCTCCACCTACGCGAAGTGGGTGCGCTCCTGGCGCGACCTCCCCGTCCTCGTGAACCAGTGGGCGAACGTGGTGCGTTGGGAGAAGGTGACCCGCCCCTTCCTGCGCACGACGGAGTTCCTCTGGCAGGAGGGCCACACCCTCCACGCCACCGCCGAGGAGGCGCAGGAGGAGACGCTGCGGATGCTCGACGTCTACCGGGCCTTCTCCGAGGAGATGCTGGCCATGCCGGTGCTCTTCGGCGAGAAGACGGAGAGCGAGAAGTTCGCCGGCGCCGTGAAGACCTACGCCATCGAGGCCCTCATGGGCGACGGGCGGGCGCTCCAGGCCGGGACGAGCCACAACCTCGGCCAGCACTTCGCCGAGGCCTACGGCATCGAGTTCCTGGACAAGGACCAGGGGCGGGCGAAGCCGTGGTCGACGTCGTGGGGGACCTCGACCCGGATGATCGGCGGCCTCATCATGACCCACGGCGACGACTCGGGGCTCGTCCTGCCCCCGAAGGTGGCCCCGCACCAGGCCGTCATCGTCCCCATCCCGCCGCGGAAGGGCGACTGGAGCGAGGCGATCCTGCCGAAGGCGCGCGAGGTCCTCGCCACGCTGCGCGGGGCGGGGCTCCGCGTCCACCTCGACGATCGGGACCACCTCCAGCCCGGCTACAAGTACGCCGACTGGGAGATGCGGGGAGTGCCGGTCCGCATCGAGATCGGGCCGAAGGACGTCGAGAAGGACCAGTGCGTCCTCGTGCGCCGGGACAGCCGCGCGAAGGAGTTCGTGCCCCTCGCCGGCGCCGCGGCCCGGCTCTCCGGGATCCTGGACGCGATACAGAAGGAGCTCCTGGAGCGGGCCCGGGCGTTCGTCGCCGCCCAGACGACGCGGGTCCGGACGTACGACGAGTTCAAGCAGGTCATGGCCGAGAGGCGCGGCTTCATCGTGGCCGGCTGGAACGGGGACGCGGCGGTCGAGGCGCGGATCAAGGACGAGACGAAGGCCACGATCCGGGTCGTCCCGATGGGGGACCCGGTCGAGGCGCCCTGCGTCGTGACGGGCCAGAAGGGCCGCGAGGTCGTCTTCGCGCAGGCGTACTGACGCTCGGCCCGCGCGCCGCGCGGGCCGAGCGTCGGTGCCTCGTCCCCGCCCGAGCGCGGCCTCACGGGTCGGGTTGCGGGGGAGGCGGCAGGGCCGCCTTCTCGTCCTCCACCGTCACGGTGAACTGGCGGAAGTTCGAGTACCGGGCGATCGAGCCGGTGAAGGACCGCAAGGACCCGTTGCTCCAGTCCTCGTAGCGCTCCTCCATTTCCGAGGGCACCCACATGCGGAGGGTCGGCTCCCGACGGTACTCCGTCCTCACCTCGCCGATGCCCCGGTCGGCTCCGAAGCGGAAGCGGGTGTCCGTGCGCACCACGGTGCCGCGGGTCGGGTCGACCCAGAAGCTCCCTTGGGCGGGAAGGTCGCCGCCCGCGCCGCCCTCCCGCACCAGCGTCGGGCGGGCGGTCTCCAAGAAGCGGACCTCGACGGCGTCGACTCCCGCGACGCGGCGGCGGCCTGCGCGCTCGAACTCGAACCGGGACCGGTTGCGGGGGTGGAGGAACAGGAGGGGCAGCGTCGGGATGTTGATCGTCCGCTCCGAGCCGATGTTGTACCGGGCGTTCTCCCGGACGATGGCGCGCGCCCGCTCGACCGCGGTGGTCGGGTCGTCGCGGAAGAGCCTCTCGAGGCGGGCGTCGCGGTCGCGCACCTTCACGCCGTCGACCTCGTAGACGTCGCGGAAGCTGCCCCAGGACAGGACCCCGGGAAGCCGGGCGAAGACGAGGTCGGCGCGCGTCCGGCGCACGCGATGGCCCTGCTCTCCCGACGGTTGCGGGCCGTCGTCCCACCCCGGCCCGCCGATCGCCTCCCTCCGCTGCGAGACCGACTGCGTGCAGGACTCCTCGGCCACGAGGACCCGGAAGTCCGCCTCGTACTCGAGGACGTACTCGCCGGCCCGCTCGAGGAGGGCCGCGAGATCGGGATCCGCCGGCGCCGAGGCCGGCCCGGCCGCCGCGACGGGCGCCGAGGCAGCCGCCGGCGGGGTGGCGGGCGGAGGAGGCGGAGGGATCTCGAAGGAAGCCCGCTCCTCGACCGCGCTCGCTCCCTGCCGCGCCGACAGGACGAGCTCGTACGGGCCGGGAGGCAGGCGCTCGAGCGGCACCCGGCCGACATAGGGAATGCGCCGGTCGGCGTCGGCGGGCGGGAGGCTGGGCCTCGCGAAAGCCTTCACCTCGCCGCCACGCCGCAGCTCGAGGCGGACCTCGGGAGGGCCGCCGTCGGCGGCCGGGTAGACGGTCACGAAGTAGACGAGCTCGGGACTCGTCGCCGCCGTGGTCACCGGCCCGACGGAAGGCCGGATCGACACGCGGCCGACCCGCAGGGGATCGGGGGCGGTCGCGTCGGGAGGCGCCGTGTCCGTGCGCCGCACGATCACGGCGCTGCTCATGCCGACGCCGGAGCCGGCGGCGGGCACGTCGATCGCCGTGCGGGCCACGCTGAGACGGTCGGCCTCGCGGTCGTGAACGGCGGAGAGGAGCGTGTATCGGCCCGGGCGCAGCAGGAGCGCGTGCCGGAACTCCGCACGGCCCTGGCGGCGGGCCTCGATCTCGGCGAGCGGGCCTTCGAGGGGCCAGTCGTGAGCGAGCCGCGCCACGAGCCGTCCCGTCTCGTCCTCGACCATCGCCAGGAGCGTGAGTCGCGCCCGGTAGATCTGGCGGGACTCGTCCGGCGTCAGCCGCACGCCCGCGAGGGGCACCTCCACGAGGAGCACGGCCGACCGCTCCAGGCCTCGGCTCTCGAAGTGCAGCGCCGCGGCCTCGTGCGGGAAGTCGCGGCGCGGCTCCTTGGCCTCGAGGGCGGCGAGGAGAGGCAGCTCTTCGGCGGAGAGCGAAGGCGAGGCCGCGGGCATCGCGTAGTAGCCGCTGCGCGTGCGCACGGTGAGCCCGCGCCGGGAGACCTTCGCCTGGATGCGGCGGAACGTGCCGTCCGGGGCCGGATTCGGGGGGCTGTAGCCGACCTCGTAGTAGCGGCCCAGCTCCGCGGCGACCCGTCCGAGCGCTGGCCCGAGCCGCTCGGTGTTCGCGAGCAGGAGGCCGCCCGTCTCCTCGGCGATGCGGGCGAGGTTGCCCTGCACGTCCCGTAGCGCGTCGGACACGGACTCGTTCAGGCCCGAGGGCGGGGGAGAGCCGGCCCCGCTGCCCGCGGCGTCGAGCGCGGCGCCCGCGTCCAGCCGGGGGTTGCCGACGGTCAGTCCGCGGGCATCGACTGCGTAGACGGTCACGCGGGCGCGGTTGGCCTCGCCGACGACGGCGTCGAAGAGCCCTTCGGCGTCCGTCGTCACGTGCAGGCCCTCCGAGAAGTACACGATCGCCTTCCGGCCGTCCACGGTCGCCAGGCCCTTCACGATCGCAAGCAGGGACGTGAGCGACCCGTACCCGAGCTGCGTCCTTCGGGCCCGGTCGACGAAGTCGAGAACTCCCGGTGGGATGCGGCCCGGCTCCGGCCCGGACATGCCGCCGGCGGCCGGGTGAGGGACGGCCTGGCTGCCTTCCCCCGCGGCGGACCGGTCGCGTGCCGCCTGCTCGGTCAGCGAGTCGGAGGCGGGGCCGCTCTCCAGCCCCATCGCCGCGTCGCGCGGGGCGTCGGCGCCGGTCGTCGCCGCCCGCACGGCCGGCGTGAGGGCCCCGGGATCGGCGGTGAACGGCCGCACCACCCGCAGACCGGGGCCGGTCTTGAACACCGCGAACCACGTGTCGCGGGGAAACGGCCGGGCAAGGAGGTCGAGCGCGGCCCGCTGGGCGCGTCGGGCGCCGTCGGAAGCGAGCGAGTCGAAGGCAAGCACGACCAGGCTCGGCCGCGCCGGCGTCGCCGCCTCTCCGCTGGCCGCGGTCGGCGGAGCACCGCCGGGTGTCGTCACGGCCGGAGGCCCGGCCTCGACGAGGCGGAACGACACGATCGGACACCGCACTCCGTCCTCGGAGACCTCGACCTCTTCCCGGCGAAGGTCCGTCACCGGATGGCCCTTGGCGTCGCGCACGACGAGGTCGAGGAGGACGACCTGCGTGCCGGTCCCGAAGCTCGGCGGCTCCTCGGCCAGGAGGCTCGGGCCGAGGGCGAGGAGGGGAAGGCTCAAGGTGGCGAGCCCGATGCGGTGCAGGAGGCGCACGATCTTCACCTTCCTTGGCTCGCCGTCATTCCGGCGGCAGCCTCGCCGTCTCGTCCTCGATCGTCACGGTGAACTGTCGAAAGTTGGAGTAGCGGGCGGTGGCCTCGCTAGGGGAGCCGAAGACGGGCTGAGGGGCGGCGGGCAGATCCTCGTACTCCTCCCGCATCTCGGCGGGAACCCACAGGGCGAGCCTCGGCTCGGCCCGGTACTGAGTGGCGACGTATGCCCGCGCCCGCGCGGGCTCGAAGCGGAACGTGGTCTCGCTGCGCAAGACGGTGCCGAGCGCGGGGTCGATCCAGAACCGGCCCTTCGCGGGCAGGTCCCCGCGGCCGTCCTGGTCCACGTCGGGTGCTTCCGTGCTCGCGGTGGCCGGAAGGGACGCCGCCGGCGGACGCGCGGTGAAGCCGTCTTGGCCAGGGTCACCGGTCCCGCTCGCGGCGCTGAAGCCAGCCAGCTTCTCGCCGAAGGCGGTGCGATCCCCCGGGCGCAGCGGGCTCAGCCCTCGGACGTCGACGGTGTGGATGGTCACGTTCGCCCGGTTGGCCTCGCTGATCGTCGTGTCGTACAGGACGGTCACGCTGTCCGGCACCTCCCGGGCCTCGGCGAAGTAGACGATCGACTTGCGCCCGCGAACGGGCTGGAGGCTCCGGGCGATGGCGAGCAGGCCGTAGAGCGAATCGAAGGTCTGGCCCCGGGTCGCGAGCTCGGCGAGGTTGGCTTCGACCGCGGTTCCGATGCCGCCCAACGCCGGCTCCGGT
>Ga0335080_10001394_pt1 | contig 23559 bp, 18 predicted proteins | sample Lox_Sample_34_FD_206720 | JGI IMG/M metagenome (GOLD analysis project Ga0335080, IMG submission 206720) | Soil microbial communities from Loxahatchee National Wildlife Refuge, Florida, United States - Lox_Sample_3.4 | ecosystem: Environmental > Terrestrial > Soil > Wetlands | place: USA...
TGGAGAGATGCAGGGCCATATTGGGCGCTCCCAGGATGTGGCAAGCCATATCTCCCAGCGCGCCGCAGCCGAAATCATAAAATCCGCGCCAGTTAAAGGGCTGGTAGAAGAAACCGCCCCAGCGGTCGGGTTCGGTCTTGCCGCCTGCGGTGAAGGGCCGCTCGGCGGCGACTCCGAGCCATAGGTCCCAGTCGAGCGTGGGAGGCACCGGTTCGGGCGGCGGGATTTCGGTGAGGCCCTGAGGCCAGAGAGGACGGTCGCTCCAGGCGTGAACTTCGGAGACCTTGCCGATGTCGCCGTTCCAGACGATTTCGGCGCACTGGCGGGTCCCCTCGTTGGAGTACCCCTGGTTGCCCATCTGGGTGGCGACTTTATATTTCGCCGCCGCCGCGCGAAGCTGGCGAGCCTCCCAGATGGTGCGAACGAGCGGCTTTTGCACGTAGACGTGCTTGTTCCGCTCCATGCACCAGATGGCCGCAGTGGCGTGCATATGGTCCGGAGTGGCGACGATCACCGCGTCGATGTTGTTGGCTTCCTTGTCCAACATCTTGCGGAAATCCTTGTACTGGGTCGCCTTGGGGAAGCGCTCGAAAGTCTGTGCGGCGCGCCGGGAGTCCACGTCGCAGAGCGCCACGATGTTCTCCGTAGGCGCGGCCGCGCCGATGTTCGACGCGCCCTGGCCGCCGGACCCGATCGCCGCGAAATTCAGTTTTTCATTGGGCGACTTGTACCCCAACGACTTCAACGATGCCGTGCTGCCGAAGCCTCCCACCGGAACGGCGCCGGCCAGCAGGCTCCCGTAAAAGAAATGACGCCTCGAGATTGCCATATCGCTTCTCCTATGCAAGACAGCTCTTCAGATACGCAAAGCACTTCTTCGCCTCTGCGATGATATTCGAATCCGGCGGTATGGGATACTCCAGCTCCATGTTCGCCGGAAAACCATACTTCTCCCTCTTCAGCAATTGAAGCACGTCTTTGATGGGCGTGTCGCCGGTGCCCCACTCCGCCACGTTCGGCCCGTGGTCCTTCTTGCGATCCTTCACGTGGAGGTTGGTGATCTTTTCGTGGTGCTTCCTGATGAACTCAACCGCGTCGTACCCCGCGGCCGTGAAGTGCCCGATATCCAGGTTGACGCCGTTGTATTTGCCGTACGCCATCAGAGTGTCGTAGCTTTCCAGCGTAGCCGTCTGGTTGGGGTCGTTGGTGGCATCGTGCCCGTGATATCCGACGAGCAGCTTGTGCTTATCGGCGATGGGCGCGATCCGCTTTGCCATGGTGAGGGTGGTGCTGGTGGTGATGCCTTTCACGCCGAGCGCTTTCGCCATGGCGAACCCGTACTCAATGTCGTCGTCGGTCATACTGTCCTGCATGTTGTAGCAGAGCAGGTGGACATCGACGCCGGCATCGTTGAACTTTTTCGTGACCTTCTTCCAGGTGTCGGGTCCGGTGGACTTCCGCCAGTCGGCGAGTTTCGCCATGGCCGCCTTGCGTTCTTCCTGCTGCTCGGGAGTCAATTGGAACCGTCCGCCGCCTCCGCCGCGCCGGCCTTCGCCCTGGGGAGGCCCGGCTGCCCCTGAAGGCGGGGCTGGAGGGGCGCCCGCGGCTGTCGCGGGCGGTGGCGTCTGGGCCCTTCCGGCGCCGGCGCCGCGGCCGAACGCGGGCATGGCCGGCGCGCCCGCCAGCGCCTCGCAATGATTCGACATGAGCTCGGCCTCGCCCAACCCGATCTCCACGAAAGCGCGGACGATCGCTTCGGGATCGGGAGCCGCGATGCGATTGAAGCTGTACGTAATGGCCCCAATCTGCACGCCGGCTATCTTCGAATCGATCATCTTCGCGGCAAACGTCCTCGCAACCGGAATCGAGGCTAGCGCGATCCTGGCGATGTCCCGTCGTGTGAATTCCATGGTTTCCTTCCTCCCGCTTGCCCTGGCGCGGCTGAGACCCGAAGGTGCCGGGGCTGAAGGGCTGATGATAACGCATGGCGCCCGCCCGTTCACCGGCTAGCCGCAGCAGCCCGGAGGGGCTATTTGGCGAACCGTATTCAGGCTAACCAGAGACAGCAGACACTGCGCTCTCGACAGCGGCTTCCGGGGTTATCTTCAAATAGCAAAAGGAGAGTGGCAGTGAGCACGAAAAACAGAACGACTACGGCGAGCTATCGCGACGCGGAGGCCGGCGCCGACCGCGCCAGGCCGATTTTGCACCAACATGCCCGCGAGATTCAGCCTTTCGGCAGGATCGCCAAGCTGCCGATCGCGCTTGACGAGCTCGTTTGCGCGGAAACCGTGGAGAACCTGAACCAACTTCTCGCCGATACCATGACGCTTCGCGACATGTACAAGAAGCATCACTGGCAGGTATCCGGCCCAACCTTCTATCAGCTCCACCTGCTTTTCGACAAGCACTACGGGGAACAAAGCGCGCTGGTGGACGCGATAGCGGAGCGCATCCAACTCCTGGGCGGCATCAGTATTGCGATGGCCGCGGATGTCGCCGAGACGACCCTGGTTCCCCGGCCGCCCCGCGGCCGTGAAGAGGCGCCGGTTCAAATCTCGCGCCTTCTGGAAGCTCACGAGATTCTCTTGAAAGAAGCGCGCACGATGGCGCGGCAGGCGGATAAAGGGGGCGATGACGGCACCAACGATCTGCTGGTGAGCCAGGTCATCCGCACGAACGAGCTGCAGGTGTGGTTCCTTGCGGAGCACGTGGTGGACGTGCCGGTTGCCAGAGCCGACGGCGAGCCACGTTCGAAGCGCTGAAACGGGTCCGAGCCCGTAAGGGAAGAAGGCGTCATCCCCACCACGGCTCGCCATCCGCCCGGTTGGCTTTCAGGTAGTCCTGATCGAGCTCCACTCCGAGCCCGGGTTCGGCGGACACCTGCATATAGCCGTCCTTGATGACAATCGGGTTCTTCGTGGCCCACGGAATTCGATCCGCGCCAGCCGAGCATTCGATGCGCGGGCAGTTGAAGACGGCGGCGGCCAACTGCTGCGATGCCATGTTCAAGAGAAGCCCGCTTACGTTGTGCAGCGCGATCGGGATCCGATAGTGTGCCGCCAGATCCGCGATCATTTTGACGCCGGTGATGCCGCCCGAGTTGATGATGTCCGGTTGAAAGATGTCCACAGCCTGGTTATTCAGGAAGGGAATCGCCCATTCGGCGAGCTCCATGTTCTCGCCAGTCATGATCGGGAGCCGCGTGGCGCGCCGAAGGGCGATCCAACTTTCGGACCATTCCGGCGCCAGCGGGTCTTCGAAGAACAAGGGATCGATGTGCTCCACCGCCTGCGCCACCTTGATGGCGCTGGGCACGTCGAGCTCGCAGTGACAGTGCACGTCGATGCCGATTTCGTCGCCGAACGCTTCGCGCGCCAACGTATACGCCTGATGAATGCGCCGGGCTTCCGCGGGTCCGATGCTCGGGGTGTACTCCTGCATGTTGATTCCGAGCGCGTGGTGAATATCGACTTTGAAGGCTTTAAACCCCCGTGGGTCCGATTTCAGCTTCTGGGCACGGTCGCGCCACTCTTCCTTGCTCAGGTAATTGCCGCCGGTGGCGTGCGAATAGAGCAGGACTTTATCGCGGAAGTTGCCGCCGAGCAGTTTGGAGACCGGGTGTTTCAGGATCTTGCCAGCCAAGTCCCAAAGAGCCATGTCGATTCCGCTCAGGACCTTGATTTCGCGCCGGCGCTGCGGGTACGCGTAGAACATATTGTGGAAGTGCACCTGGATGGCGAGCGGGTCCTTGCCAATGAGCGCGAGATCCGGCAGGCGGCCGGCGCCGTTGTAGACGGCGATCACGGACCGCGCTGCGGGACCCGGAGTGTTGCATTCGCCGTAGCCGGAGATCCCGGCATCGGTATCGACTCTGATGAGAGTGCGCCCGTCCTTGAGCTGTAGGGCCTGGATCTTCGTGATCTTGCTGAAGCCCTCCGCCGGCGCGGCCAGCGCCTGGTAATGCCGGAACACGGTGCTTACGGGCGCGCCAAGCGCCATTCTGAGGATGCTTCGCCGTGTGGTTCGCATTCCACCAGTAGAGCAGGAGCGATTCCCGTCCGCCAGGGCTGAAGCGGAGTGCAGGCGGGCGGCTAGGAGAAGCGCGTACGCCTTCCCAGAAAAACGCCGCAAACCACTAACATCACCAGAGAAGCTCCTCCAAGCACGAGCATCCACCCGGTGTGGGCTGGAATATTGGGCCGGGTTGCGCTGGATGCCAGTGCAATGAAGGCCCCGATTGCCGCCAGCACCACCACCGCTTCCCACCAGTGGCGCTTGGGTTTCAGGCTGGAGAGAGGATCTTTGCCCTCAAGAGTCGAAGCGAGCTGGCCGGGATCCAGGCCATAGCGGTCGCACTCACGCTGCACGGCTTCCTCCCAGGAGCGCCGCTCGTCGCCCTGGGCTTCGGCGAATCCGATGGCGGCTGCCCCGGCGATCATGATGACACTGCCCGCGATGATCAGGACCTGCGCCGTCCCACTCAGCCCGGTCAACTCGCCGAATACGAGCGCACCCCAGGCCAGCCCCCAGAGCTGATTGGTGTTGGAGAGGGGAATGCCGCGGCCGATGCCGATGTATTTGGCAGCATACTGTTGGAACAGATCACCTAACACCCAGCAGAAGCCGCCCAGGAAGAGCCAGAAGAGCACGGGACGAGCTCTTCCGAGCTCCGCCATCAGGCCGTCGAACCCTCCGTGGAACCTGGCGGCGAGGAACAACGTGGTTCCCAGCTCACCGAAGGTGAACACAGTGACGAACGAGAGCGGATTCATGCCGCTGATGTACGCCTTGCGATACGGAATGTACATGGTGCCCCAAAGGAGGCCGGCTCCCAGCGCAGCCAGAATCCCGTACGTGGCGCGCTGCGGCGCGCCGCCGGCATGATGCTGGGTGGCATAGGCAAGCAGACAAGCGCCGGCGACGATGGCGGCGGCGCCACCCAGGACTTTGCCCCATTCGCGTGCTCGCGATCCGCGCAGTTCGTTGAACAGGAGCCAGCCCCAGAACAGCCCCACGAGGCTGTTTGTGTTCCACAATGGGAAGGCTATCGAGAGTCCCACATTGCGAATGGCGAAGACAGTCAGGGTGTTCGCGACAGCCCACAACATGCCGGCCAGAACGGCCCAGACGATGAGATGCGGCTTTTGTTTGAGGTCGAACCAGACATAACTGGTTCCCTTCAATGCCATGGGGACGGTCCAACGGGCCACGAACACGCCGCCCACCATCCCCAGAGAAATAACGAAGGGCGAGAAACCCATGGTCACCAGCTTGGTGGGAGCTTCGGCCCCGCCGAGCCACGCGCCCGCGGCCAGACCGCAGGCTACCCCCAGACGGTGCAACGAGCGGGACGGCGTGCTTCCGGTGTCGATATCGGGCATAGTCACCTCAAGGTCAGAAGCAGGGAAGTCCCCAGCGCCAGGACGATTACAGGAATCCAGAAATGCACGTCGGTGGCGATCGCACGCAGTCTCGATCCGTTCAAAGCAGTGTCCTCCTCTAGGCTTTCTCTTTCAGCGCGGCGCTCTCCGCCACTTCCGCCAGCCGGACCGGCCGGCGTTCGTCGTACGATTTGCGGGCCGCGAGCCCCATCACCACGGGGATGCGCCCGTCCTGTCCGTTCACGGGAGTAGGCTTATCGTGCATCACTGCTTCGGCAAAGCAGCGCAGCTCGGCGGCGAAGCTCTCCCGGTAGCGGTCCATGAAAAAGTTCAGCGGCAGATCTTTGCGCACCTCACTCCCGGTGCTGACCACGGCCTGGTTGGGATAGCAGTTCCCGGTGGCTATCTTGCCCAAGCTGCCCAGGATCTCAACTCGCTGGTCATAGCCATAGGCAGCCTGGCGGCAATTATCGATGGTTCCGATCACGCCGCTGCGGAAGCGGAGCAGGATCATCGCCGTGTCCAGATCGCCCGCGGCGCCGATCTGGGGGTCGACCATGACGCCGCCGGAGACGAAGATCTCTTCGACTTCGTCGCCGATGAGGAAGCGCGCCATGTCGAAGTCGTGGATGGTCATGTCCAGGAACATCCCGCCCGAGACCTTGACGTATGAGACCGGCGGCGGCGCGGGATCACGGCTGATAATGTGCATCAGGCGCGGCACGCCGATCTCTCCCGTTTCGACGGCTCGCCGCACGCGGGCGAAATTGGCGTCGAAGCGGCGGTTGAAGCCGATTTGCAGCTTTACGCCCGCCTTGGCGACAGCGTCGAGGGCGGCGTCGATTTTCGCCAGGTCGTGCGCGATGGGCTTCTCGCAGAAGATATGCTTGCTGGCGCGGGCGGCCTGGACGATCAGCTCCGCGTGGGTATCCGTGGACGAGCAGATAAGAACCGCGTCCACGCGCGGATCGGCCAGGATGTCGTTACTGGAGGGCGCTACGGTAGGGATCGCGCAGCGCGCCGCCAATTGGACGGCAGCGTCGCGGTTGACGTCGGTAATGGAGAGGAGTTCGGCCTCGGGCAGGCCAAAGGCGACGGTTTCCGCGTGCACTTTGCCGATTCTGCCCGCTCCGATAAGGCCCACATGCAGTCGATTGGAGCTCATACGATCTCCTGGAAACTCGATTCGATGGAGCGCAGGTACTGGCGATTGCGGCGCGCGCTTTCCTTGGGCGCGCCCATCCCGGGGAGCACGTCCTGCTCGACCAGGACGTAGCCGTCATAGTGCCGTTTCGCCAGCCAGCGCAGCACGGCGGGGAAGTCCACGGCGCCCTTTCCCAACTCGCAGAACACGCCGTGGCGGAGCGCGGTGAAGTAGTCCCATTCTTCGGCGCACGCCCGAGCCATCACCCGCGGCTCGCAATCCTTGAAGTGGATGTACCAGACGCGATCGCCGTAGCGGTCCAGCGCCCCGATCACGCCCGCGTGCCCGGCACCGTATGTGAAATGGCCGGTGTCGAATACCAGCCCGATGGCGCCGGGGTCCGTGAGTTCCAGAAAGCGGGCGATTTCATCAGGTGTTTCGACGTAGCCGGCGCAATGGTGGTGGAACACGGTCCGCAGGCCCGTTTCGTCAAGGACGGTGCGCGCCAGTCGATTGGCGCCTGCCGCGAAGATGTCCCATTCCGCCGCGCTCAATCCCGCGACCACGGAAACCCGGCCCGCCATGCGGGTGCGCTCGGGAACCGTTCCGTTGGCGTCGGCAAGCACAAGATAGGGTTTCGGAGTCGAGGCCACCGCGGCGAGCAATCGCGCGGTCTTCACCGCTGTGGCGATTCCGGAATCGTGCGCTGCCTGGACCTTGAGAGCGACCGGCACGAACGCGCCGAGCATCACCAGGCCACGCCGCGAAAGCTCCGCGCGCAGCATGCCGGGGTCGGTCGGCATGTAGCCCCAATCGCCCAATTCGGTTCCGGTGTAACCGGTCTCGGCCAGCTCGTCCAACATGCGGGCGTAGCCAATTTGTTCACCTTTGACCTCTTCGAACTCCAGCGTGCCCCAGGAGCAGGGAGCGTTTCCAACCAGAAGCTTCGACATGTTTCGTCCTCAGATGTGGTGGCGCTCCTTGCGGCGCGCCTCCTCGTATCGGGCGCGCGATTCCCGCACGCTTTGCATCTCGGAGACCTCGGCTACGGCAACGTCCCACCAGGAGTCGTAGCCCGGCACGCGCACTTCGCGCTCGGTCTCGACCACGATCACGGTGGTACGGTCCAGGCTTTTGGCTTTTTCGAGAGCCTGTTTGAATTCCGCGAGACCGCGGGCGCGGATGGCACACGCACCGAGGCTGCGGGCGTTGGCTTCGTAGTCGACGGGCAGGAACTCGCCCTCCAATTGTCCTGAGGTCCCGCGTGTACGAAACACGGTGCCGAAGCCCTGCTGCCCGAGGGACTGGCTCAAGCCGCCGATGCTGGCGAAGCCATGGTTGTCTACCAGCACGACGATGATCTTGACGCCTTCCTGCACCGAGGTGACAATCTCGCCGGGCATCAGCAGGTAGGTGCCGTCGCCGAGAAATACGTAGACCTCGCGGGTGGGGTCGGCCATCTTGGCACCCAGCGCGCCGGGGATTTCATAGCCCATGCACGAGTACCCATATTCCAGGTGATAGCCGTTGGGGCTGCGGGTGCGCCAGAGCTTGTGGAGGTCGCCGGGATGGCTGCCGGCGGCGGAGAGCAGGATGTCGCGAGGTCCGGAAGCTTCCCACATGGCCCCGATGACTTCGCTCTGCGCCGGGCGGGGTTCGAGTCCGAGGTGAAACAGGCGGTCCACCTCCGCCTCCCACTCCTGCTTCAGATTGCCGATGAGCTGCGCGTAGCTGTTCTCCACGCGGTAGCCGGTCAATGCCGCCGCCAGCCGTTCGAGGGTGACGCGCGCATCGGCGACCACCGGGAAGGCACCGACTTTGAAGGCGTCGAACTCCGCGGTGTTGATATTCACGAAGCGGACGGCGGGGTTCTGGAATGCGGTCATGGAAGCCGTCGTGAAATCCGAATAGCGCGTGCCGACGCCGATTACCAGGTCGGCGTCACGCGCGAGGCGATTCGCGGCCAAAGTGCCGGTGGCGCCGAGCGCACCCATACACTGCGGGTGGTCCCATGTCAGGGAGCCCTTGCCTGCCTGCGTCTCGCCACCTGGAATTCCGGTGGCCGCGCAGAATTTTGCGAGCGCCTCGGAAGCTTCGCTGAAGAGTACGCCGCCGCCTGCGACCACGAAGGGCTTCCGGCTTGCGCGGATCGCCTCGGTGGCGCGAGCGAGGCTCACGCCGTCGGGCTCCGGGCGGCGAATCAGCCACACGCGTTTGCGGAAGAGCTCCTCCGGATAGTCGTAGGCCTCGGCCTGGACGTCCTGGGGGAGCGCCAGGGTCACGGTCCCGCAATCGGACGGCGAAGTGAGCACGCGCATCACCTCGGGGAGCGCCGTGATCAACTGTTCCGGGCGGTAGATCCGGTCCCAATAGCGCGAGACCGGCTTGAAGCAGTCGTTCACGCCGATATCCTGCGTTGACGGCGACTCGAGCTGCTGCAGCACCGGCGCCACGTTTCGGCGCGCGAAGATATCGCCGGGCAGCAGGAGGACAGGGAGCCGGTTGATGGTGGCCAGCGCCGCACCCGTAATCATGTTGGTGGCGCCCGGACCGATGGATGACGTGCACGCGAAGGCACGCAGACGGTTGCTCGTCTTGGCGAATCCGGCAGCCAGGTGGACGGCCGCCTGCTCGTTCCGGACCGGAATGTAAGGAAGGTCCAGGTTCTGTTGCAGAGCTTGCCCGATGCCGGCCACGTTACCGTGGCCGAAGATTCCGAGGACTCCTGCAAAGAAGCGGTGCTCGGCCCCGTCCCGCTCTACGTACTGATTCTTCAAGAAGCCCAGCAGCGCCTGGGCCATCGTCAGCCTTCGCGTATTCACTTTGACCTCCTCACAGACACACCGCCAAGCGATCGACGTCCGTGCCCCTGGTCCCGTCCATAGACGCAAGCGCCTGCACGGCGCTCCAAGCCTGGTGCACGATCCCGCCCGCGGCGTCCGCCATCGCCAGCGGGTCGTCGGGTCCGGGGTAGAGCACGTTTCTGCCAACCAGTGCCCCGCGCACGTTCGGACCGGCGCGCATGGCGGACTCTAACTGGCGCAGGAAGGGCGCCGGATCGCCGGCCGATTCGCCGCCAAGCAGCAGAATCGGCAGCGTGGTGGATCGCGCCACTGTTTCGAAAGATTCGCAGTACGGCAGTTTCAGCCAGAGATAGCGGCTGCTCATTCCGAGAGCGGATGCGACCCCTGCGAGCCGGGCCAGCGCTTCGGCGGTCTTCAATACGATGTAGCCCTTCTCGGTCCGCGTCACCGGAAGAGGCTCCAGGAACATGGGAATGCCAAGCGCATCGCATTCGTTGATAGACGTTGCGGCGGCCAGCATGGTCTTTAGCGATGCCGTGTCCGTCTCGTCCACGCGGAGCAGAAATTTGGCTCCGTCCAGCCGCCAGTCCCGGCATGCCGCCGGCGTGGCGCCGGTTACGGGATCGTCCAGCTCCCAACTGGCGCCTGCCAGGCCGCCGCGGTTCAAGCTGGCGATCAGCAGCTTGTGATCCAGAAGGGCCGCCGCACCGGCAGCGCGCAGCAAGCCATCGATGCAGAGCAGATCTTCCAGGATGTCCATGGTGGCCATCACACCATCCACGCGCCTGCTCGAGAGCACGCGCACGATGCGCGCCAGGTAGTCGCGGCGGTCGGCCATCGCGAGGGCGTTGTCGCCCACCCTGGTCACGCTGCGCGCCGGATGATCCGCCGCCAGAAGATTCAGCTTGCCATCCGGCGCCAGCCGCGGCCGCCGGACTCGCGCCAGGGCGGCGCGGCGAGAGAACTCGGGATCGCACACTCGCGCCTCGGTTAGACGCGCCGCCAGCCTGTCCGGAAAGAACCGGTCACTCGGAAACATCGGCCGCCATTTCCTTTCGCTGGTCGCGGATCATGGCTTCCACTTCCGCCAGCGTGGGCATCGCCTCGGAGCAGCTCAAGCGGCTGACAACGATGGCCGCTGCCGCGTTTCCGTAGTGCAAGCACTCCGTCACGGGTTTGCCGGCGAGCAGCGCATAGAGAAACCCGGATGCAAACCCATCACCGGCTCCAATAGTGGAGACCACGTCGACCGAATAGGGCGCCTGGAACACCGATTCCGGGCCCTGCCAGACCCGCGTGCCCTGTTCACCGAGCTTACTCACCAGCAGCGGGACGCGGTCCCGCAGCGCCGCCGTGGCGCGATCGAGGTCCTCTTCTCCGGCGACCAGCCGCAGCTCGGGCTGGTTTCCGATGAGCACGTCGATGAACGGCAGAGCCAGCCGGACGGCCTGGCCTGCTTGCGCCGGGCTCGACCACGACATGGCGCGGTAGTCGACGTCGAAGACGACGCGGCAACCGGCCCGTTTGGCACGCTCCAGCGCAAGGTACGTGGATTCCCGCGAAGGAGACGCACACAGGGACGTGCCGTTGGTGACGAACATCCGCCGGCCCGCGATATAGTGCAGGTCGTTCTCAGTGATCCGCAGCATGGTATCCACGGCATCGTGGCGGTAGAAGACCTGCGGAAAGCGGTCGGGCGGGCAGACTTCGGTCAGGCAAAGCGACGGCAGGTATCCGGGAGCCCGCTGCACGTGGCTGGTGTCCACGTGCTCGGCGTTTAGAAACTCGATCAGGAACTCGCTGAGGCTATCGTCGCCGAGACAACTGACGATGCCCACGCGAGCGCCGAGCCGCGCCAGCCCGACGGCCATGTTCGCGCTGCTCCCGCCCAAATATCGCGAGAAGCGCCGCACCCGCGGCAGCTTGACGTGCGGCTCTTCGGAGTAAAGGTCGTATCCGATGCGCCCAAGAATAGTTACGTCCATGCGTCGCGTTCCCCTATCGCACCAGCGGGAGGCGCGGATCTTTCTCCCGCCACTCGCTTCGCACCCAAGCATAATCAGGATCGTCGGAAGCCGCCATGGAACGCGCCGATCCGGCCAGCGCATTCAGGTAGTAGACATCGTAGCCGTGCGCCGCGACGACCGGATGGTAGCCCTCGGGCACCAGCACCATTTCCCCGTCACGGACCGTGAGGGTAGCATCGATGCGCCGGTCCCTGGTGTAGACCTTTTGAATCGCGTACCCCTCCGGGCGGGAAATGCGGTAGTAGTAGAACTCCTCCAGGTCCACCTCGCCCGGCGGATTGTGCACGTCGTGCTTATGCGGCGGGTAACTGGACCAGTTACCCGCGGGCGTATACACTTCGACGACCAGCAGGCGGTGAGCCGGAAACTCCGGCCGGATCATGTGATGAATCTGGCGCGTAGCGTTGCCGCCGCCGCGAATCTCGACCTGTACTTCGTCCGGCGGCACCAGACGGGCCTCGTGATCTTCTTCGGCTTTGGCGAAGCACAGCGCGAGGTCGCAACCGGTCCCGGTCGAGATGGCGAATTGCGTGCGAGGCGGCAGGTATAGGGTATATGGACGGCCGTCGAAGACGTGAGCCCGCGAGCCGATGTTGCGCCACTCGCCTCGCGAGGATGCGACCGAGCAGCGTCCCCCGAGCAGTACAATCGCCAGCTCCCGGTCTGCCGAGTCGCCTTCGTGCCGGCCGGCAGCGTCCAATTTGACGTTTTCGAACGACAGGTACTCGTACCCGAAGTTGTCGACGCGCCCGGTGAACCTCTCCGGCGGCACCAACAGTTCCTTAATCATCGATTCTCCTTAGGACGGGCCGTGGACTGCCGCACGATCAACTGTCCTTCCACTCTCAGGTTGTGCGTGGAATACGGCCCGTCAAAGATGTGCAGCAGAGTTTCCATCGCCATGCGCCCCATCTGGCGCATCGGCTGCCTTACGGTGGTGAGCGGCGGTTCGAGGTACTGGCTGATATAGAGGTCGTCGAAACCTGCCACCGAGATGTCGTCGGGAACCTTAAGGCGATGGGTGCGGATCTGCCGCATGGCTCCCAGCGCCGACATGTCGTTGTAACAGAAGACCGCGGTGGGACGTTTGAGTTGACCCAAAAGCTGCGCCATCGCCTGCGCGCCGCCTTCGGGCATGCCGTCCCCGTGGACTACGAGAGCGGGTTCGAACTTCAGGCCCGCCTCCTCGAGCGCCCGCCGGTACCCGGCGCAGCGCTCCGTATCCGACTGGTGGCCCAAGCGGTCGCCGAGGTACGCGATGCGCCTGTGGCCCAGTTGAATCAGGTGCCGCGTCGCCTGAAGGCTGGCTTCGACGTTGTCGATCAGCACCGAGTGCGCAAACTCGCTGGGGTGCTGGTTGTTCAGCAGGACCACTGGAATGCGCAGATGTTCCATGAGGGGCATGTACAGGGCGCCAACCCGCGAGGAGGTGACGATGATTCCATCGACGCGCCTCTCCTCGAACGAGCGCACGACGCGCACCTCGCGTTCGGGCTCGGCGTTGGAGTTGGCGAGAAACACCGAGTAGCCGTGCTTCTCCGCCATGTCTTCAATGCCGCCGACGACGCCGGCGACGAACGGATCCGCGATATTAGTGACCACCACCCCGATGGTATTGCTGTGTCCCATCACGAGGCTGCGCGCGGCCGCGCTGGCCCGGTACCCGGCCTTTTCCGCGATCCTGCGAATGCGAGCCGCCGTCCCGGCGCTCACCTGGGAACTGCCGTGGAGGGCGCGGGAGACGGTGGAATGCGACACCTTGGCCAGGCGGGCGATGTCCTTGATCGAGGTAATCCGCGAAATACGGTGCCCGGTTGCGGCGTCGTCAAGTTGGTCTAATGCAGGCATTGGCGGGTCCGGCATCGCACACGTGTGCGCTCGATACGCCTTATCTTATGACATGGCGATGTCACCATTGTCAACGAATTTTCTTGCAAAATCCGGCAAGAGCGGATTGACTTGCGCCGCGACATGACCATACAATACCGTTGGTTCAGCGCACACGTGTGCGTGAATCAATGGAGGCTGATGCGGCTCGGGCCAAGCCAGGCCAGCCTTGGCGGACGCCATCCGGCGGCGGTGCGTCGGCGCACCCCAAGGGAGTTGAGATGGCAGGCATGGGTTGGTTCCGGCCCGCGGTTCATGCCGCGCGATTGCCGGACGCGCAGGTCCGCACGCTGTATCCGCGGCTCCGCTGGCAGATCCTCGAATCCACCTTCATCGGCTACGCCACCTTCTACTTCGTCCGCAACAACCTGCCGGTAGTGTCGAAGGAAATGGGTCAGGCCCTGCATTACAGCAAGGGCCAGATCGGCGACATGCTGGCGCTCACCGCCATTGCCTACGGTGTCGGCAAGTTCCTGATGGGGGCGTGGTCGGACCGAAGCAACCCGAGATACTTCATGCCCGCGGGATTGGTGTTCACCGCGCTCTGCAATTTCGCGTTCGGGGCGGTAAGCAGCTATGGCCTTCACCTCGCTCTCTGGACATTGAACGGCCTCGTGCAGGGCATGGGATGGGGACCGTGCGGCCGGTCGCTAGGGCACTGGTACAGCTTGCGGGAACGCGGGACGGTGTTCGCCTTCTGGAACATCGCGCATAACGTTGGAGGCGGACTCACCGGAATGATTGCCGCATACAGCACGGCCCTTCTGGGATGGCGGTCGGCATTCTACGTTCCGGGGATTCTGGCGGTGCTGTGCGCGGTCTATCTCGTACTGAGATTGCGGGACACGCCGCAGTCCGTGGGCCTGCCGCCGATCGAGGAGTACCGCAACGATTATCCGCCGGCGGGGCAGCGCGACCGGGAAGAAGAGCTGGGCACACGCGAACTGCTGCTGAACTACGTCCTCAAGAATCGCTATCTCTGGCTATTTGCGGCCGCGAACTTCTTCGTGTATATCGCGCGCTACAGCATGCTGGACTGGGGTCCGACGTACCTGAAGGAGGTCAAGCACGCGAGCCTGCAGGACGGCGGATTGAGCACCGCGATATTCGAGTTCGCGGGTATTTTCAGCACCATCCTGATGGGATGGCTTTCAGACAAGGCGGGCGGCCGCCGGGGCATGGTCAGCCTGGTGTGCATGGTCCCAGTCTTTCTGGCCTTCGCGGGCATTCTTTATACCCCGCCCGGAATGCTTTGGCTGGACTTCACTTTGTTTGGGATCGTCGGTTTCTTTATTTACCCGCCCGTCATGCTGCTCGGGGTGACGGGCCTGGATTTCAGCTCGAAGAAGGCCGTCGGCACGGCCGCCGGTTTTATCGGCCTGTTCGGGTACATCGGTAGGACGGTACAGGGCAAAGGCATCGGGACCCTGGCGGAACGGTACGGCTGGAATACGGCGCTGTATGCCATCCTGGCCTCAACGTTCCTCGGAATTCTGTTGCTTTCCCTTACCTGGAGACTGAAGCCGCACATTGCGGCTGCGCGGAAAGAACCTGCGGCACCGGCGGCGTCCGCAAGCAGGTCCTGATGCATCACAGGAGGTCGAAGAATGAACGGGCGCTCAAAGCTCTTTCTCTTGCTCGGCTGTTTTCTGATTGCGACATTGCTCTTTGCCCAGTTCGAGACAGCGGAGGTACTCGGCACGGTGCGTGACGCTTCCGGGGCGGCGATCCCCAAAGCCAACGTCACCCTTACGAACCAGGACACCGGAATCGTGGCCAAGGCCACAACGGACGACAACGGGAACTACGATTTCTTCAACGTGCGGGTCGGCCGGTACTCGATTGTCGTGGAGCATACCGGTTTCAACAGGTTCACCACTACCGACGTGACGGTCAACGTGAACGCCCGCCAGAGGGTTGATGTGACCATGAGCGTGGGCGCGGTGACGGAATCGGTCGAGGTGACCGGTGTGGCCGCCGCGCTGGAGACCGACTCCAGCGAGCGCGGGCAGGTGATCAACACGCAACAGGTGGTGGAACTGCCGCTCAACGGCCGCAACTATTCCGACCTGGCGCTGCTGGCGACGAACACCCACAAATCGCCGCTGGCTGCAAACCCGACCACGCCCCGCGAGGGCGCGTTCAACGTCAACGGCATGCGCAGTACTTACAACAATTTCATGCTGGACGGGCTGGACAACAATGCGTACTCCACCAGTAACCAGGGATTCTCCAACCAGGTGGCCAATCCCTCGCCGGACGCTGTTGCCGAGTTCAAGGTGATTACGAGCAACTTCAGCGCGGAGTACGGACGCGTGGGCGGGGCAGTGGTCAACGCCGTGATGCGATCGGGCACCAACCAGTTGCATGGCACGGCCTTCGAGTTTCTGCGCAACACAGACCTGAACGCCATCGGATACGTTTTCGGCGTCCGCCCGGCCACCTTCCAGAAACCGACGCTGCAACGCAACCAGTTCGGCGCCACTATCGGAGGGCCAGTCGTTAAGAACAAGATCTTCTTCTTCGGCGATTACGAGGGTTTCCGGTCGCTCCAGAAGGTGCTCAATTTCGACACTATCCCCAACATGAACGACCGCGCCGGCATTTTGCCGGTGACCGTCGTGAATCCAATCACGGGCGTGGTGTACCCGGCCGGCACCGCGATCCCGATGACGGCCTTCGCGAAGAAGGTATTGAACGATCTGCCCGCCGTCGCGCCGGGCACCGGGCGCTCGAACGACTACCAGCAAACCATCATGAACCCGCGCGACTATGCCGACAAGTACGACGCCAAGCTGGATGCCCAAATCAACGACCGAATGACCACATTTCTGCGCTGGAGCCAGCGCAAAGACAACCAATACTACCAGCCCACGCTGTCAGGTCCTTCAGGCGGCGACGGCAACGGCTATGTCCGCGTGCTGGCACAAAACGCCTCCCTCGGCTACACGTGGACGGTGACGCCGTCCTCGCTGCTGGAGTTCCGCTTCGGGTTTTCGCACATCGTGGCGGGGAAGCAGCCAGCGTTCCTGGGCGGCGCCAGCATGCAGGACATCTATGGTGTTACCGGGCTGCCGACGTTCCCCCAGCTGACGGGCGGCCTGAACACGCAGAACATCGGCGGGTTCAGCAGCGTGATCGGACGCCAGGCTACCAACCCGCAGTTCCAGAACCCGACCAGCTTCGACCCCAAGGTGAACTACTCGCGAATGCAAGGCCGGCACGCGCTCAAGACGGGCTTCGAGATGCAGATGGTGCACACCGAAGTGATGGACATCAACCCGGTGTACGGTCTGCTGGGTTATTCCGGCGGCTTCAGCAAACCTACGTGCGCGCAACTGGGCCAGCCAACTGGATGCTCCATAGCGAGCGACAGCGCGAGCTACAACCTGGCGGATTTCATGTTCGGGCTGCCCGGCCAGGTGCAGCTTTCCAACTACCTGGTCGGCAATTACCGCCAGCGCCTCTACTTCCTCTACTTCCAGGACGATTTCCGGGTCAACTCGAAACTGACCCTCAACCTGGGTGTTCGATGGGAATACGCATCGCCGCGCTGGGAGCGGGACAACGTGCTCTCCAACTACGACCCGGCCAGCAACAGCATGATCACGGCCAAGAGCGGCGGCGTTTACAACCGCACCCTGGTCAATCCGGACTACAGGGACTGGGCTCCGCGACTGGGACTGGCCTACAGCTTCCTGCCCAAGACCGTCTTCCGCGGCGGCTACGGCATCAGCTACGTGCACCTGAACCGCCTGGGAAGCGCCGACGAGCTGGGCATCAACGGCCCGCAGGTGGTTTTCGGCAACATCAGCCAGTCGCCTCTGCTGTCCAACGGCCAGGTCAACCCCGCGTTCATCACGCCGCAGACGGGCTTCCCACCGAACTTCGCCAGTCCGTCCAGTTTCAATCCGCTGACTGCCAACGTGGCGTACATCCCGCGCGACACGAGGTGGCCCTACGTGCAGAACTGGTTTGCCTCCATCCAGCGGGAGCTTCCGAAACACTGGGTGATCGAGCTGGCTTACACCGGCAGCCACAGCGTGAGGCTTCCGATCCTCTCCGATTACAACGAGGCGCTGCCGAACGCCGTAACGAATACCTGCAACGGCACCGTACAGACGGGTTGCCTGGGAATCCAGCCGCGCCGGCCGAACCAGGCATTTTCCGCCATCACGTGGGTGGATCCCGCGGGCTTTACCAGCTACAACGGTCTCTCGGCCCGCGTGGAGCACCGGCTTTCCAGCGGGTTGTATCTGCTCAACTCGTTCACGTGGGGCAAGGCCTTGGGTAACTCCGAGCAGGCCCTGGAGTATCCTTCGGGCAGCACCGCGGCGAATCCACAGAACATCTACAATCTCGCGGCCGAGCGCGGGCCCTCGAGCTTCGACATCAAGCTGAACAATGTGACCAGCGTGGTATATCAGCTTCCGTTCGGCAAGGGCAAGAAGTTCGGATCCGGGTGGAACGGGGCGATTGACGGCATTTTGGGCGGCTGGACACTCACCTCGATCAATACGGCGAACACCGGACTGCCGCTCAACGTTTTCTACACGCCTTCCGCCACGATGGACGGCACCAGCCGGATTGCGGACTACCGCGGCCTGGCGGTGCAGCGCCCCAACCTGGTGGGAGATCCCACGGGGCAGAGCGGTCCGGCAATGCTGGACCACTTCTGGAATTCCGCCGCCTTCGCCATACCGCCGGTGAACGCGCCGTATGGCAATGTCAGCCGGAATGCCTTCCGGATGGCGAACTTCTGGCAATGGGACCTTGGCGTCAACAAGAACTTCAAGATCCCCGTACGCGAGGGCATGGCGGTGCAATTCCGGTCGGAGTTCTTCAACCTCCTGAACCATTCGAATTTCGGACCGCCGACCTGCGACATCACCAACGCCGCATTCGGAACGATTCGCTCGACCTATCCTCCGAGGCAGATTCAGTTCGCGCTGAAGCTGCTATTCTGATCCACTGATGCGGGGCAGGCGACCGGCCTCCGCGGCCTGCCCCGGTACAACTACGTGGATCACTCCGCCCCACTGCTGGAAGCACGCAACATCTCGAAATCGTTTGCCGGCGTCCGAGTCCTGAAGTCGGTCGTTTTCGAACTGCGGCCGGGAGAAGTGCATGCACTGGTGGGAGAGAACGGGGCGGGAAAATCGACGCTGGTGAACATCGTCATCGGAGCGCTGCGGCCGGACTCCGGAGAGCTGCTCTGGGACAATCATCCAATCCACCTTCGGGAGCCGCGCGACGCGCGGGTGCTCGGGATCAGCTCCGTGCACCAGGAACTGGCGCTCGTGCCGCAGCTGAGCGTAGCGGAAAACGTCTTTCTGGGCCGCCATCCGGTTGCGCGAGGGCTGGTCAACTTCCGTGAAATGCACGACCGGACGCGCCGCGTACTCGCTGACTTGGGCCGCGAGATCGATCCCCGCCGCCTGGTGGCGGAACTGAGCCTGGCGGACCGGCAGATCGTGGAGATTGCTCGCGCGGTTGCGTTCGAGAGCCGGCTGATCGTGATGGACGAGCCGACAGCGCCCTTGCCCGAGCACGACGCCCAAGCATTGTTTCGATCGATCCGGCTGCTGCGAGCTCGTGGCGTGGGCCTGATCTACATTTCCCACCGGCTCCGAGAGATCTTCGAGATCTCCGATCGCGTAACCGTTTTGCGCGACGGAGATCGCGTGTTCACGCGGCGAACCTCGGAGGTCACGCAGGAGGAGCTCGTTCGCGCCATGATCGGGGCGGAGTTGAAGGAGCGGCTGGAATCGAAGGCGGCGAGCCGCACCCGATCCGAGGAAGAAGCGCTTCGGATGGAAGGCCCCATCCGCCTGGCGGTGCATCGGGGCGAAATCGTGGGCGTGGCGGGGCTCGCCGGCGCGGGATCCACGGAGTTGCTGGAGGGCCTATTTGGAGCGGGGGGAGCGCATGCCGGCGCCCCGACAGGCGTGCTGGTGGACGGCCAGAGGACGCGCCTGCGCAATCCGGCAGACGCCATCCGCCGCGGGCTCGCCCTGGTGCCGGACGACCGGAAGGCAAAAGGACTGGTGCTGGGGGCTTCCGTACGGGAGAACATCGCGCTCGCCGGCGGGAGGAAGCGATTCTTCATCCGCCGCTCCCTGGAAGAACGGGCCGCGCGGCATTGGATCACCGCATTGCGCATTCGGGCTACCGGGCCGAGCCAGCCGGTGGTTTATTTGAGCGGCGGCAACCAGCAAAAAGTCGTGTTGGCCAAATGGCTGTTCGCCGGCGCCAAAGTGTTTCTGCTGGATGAACCGACGCGCGGCATCGACGTGGGGGCGAAGGCCGAGATCTACGACCGGATCCGGATGCTGGCCGGCGAGGGCGCCGCGGTGCTCATGGCATCCTCCGAACTCGAGGAGCTGATGGCGTTGGCGGATCGCGTCGTGGTGATGCACCGCGGTTGCATCGCCGGCGAACTGACCCGCGAGGAGGCCACTGAAGAGAAGATCATGCACCTGGCAACCGGGGGCGCGGATTGAGCGGCTTGCTGCGCAGGTTCGGGCCGCTGCTGGGCCTTCTCATGCTATGCGCGGCACTGGGCGGCTCTTCCGACCGGTTTCTCACCGCCGATAACCTGCTCAACGTCTTCCGGCAGTCGGCGGTGAACGCGCTGATTTCTCTGGGCCAGTTGGCGGTCATCATTACCGGGGGAATCGACTTGTCGGTGGGCTCCATTTTGGGACTCTGCTGCGTGATGGTGGCGCTATTGATTCATGCCGGAGTTCCGCCGGCGATCAGCGTGGCGGCCGCACTCGCAATCGGCCTCGCGCTGGGAGCGATCAACGGAATTCTACTGACCAAGCTGCACCTGCCGCACCCTTTTATTCCGACGCTGGGTATGATGAACGTGGCGCGCGGGCTGGCGCTGGTCGTATCGGGCGGTTTTCCAATTTCCGAACTGCCTCCGGGGTTTCGCTTCTGGGGAGCGGGGTCGATTGGCTGGGTTCCGGCGCCGGTGATTCTGGTGGTGCTGGGGTGCGCGGCGTTCTCAGTGTTCCTGGGCCGCACCACGATCGGGCGCGACATCTATGCGATCGGCGGGAACCGGCAGGCGGCGCGGCTCTCCGGAGTCCCGGTGGACGCCCGTCTGATCCTGGTCTACGCGCTCAGCGGACTGACCGCCGCGTTGGGCGCCATCGTGCTAGCCGGCCGCATGAACTCCGGCTTTCCGCTGGCCGGAGTAGGCGGCGAATTGGATTCGATTGCCGCGGTGGTGATCGGCGGAGCCAGCTTTCTGGGCGGAGTGGGGACCGTGAGCGGCACTCTGGTGGGCGCGCTCATCATGGGTGTACTGCGAAACGGGCTCAACCTGCTCAACGTTTCCGCCGCCTGGCAGACGGTGGTGATCGGGGTGGTCATCGTGGCGGCGGTCTGGGTGGATGTGGTGCGGCAGCTTGCCGTGGAAAGAACGGAGAGAATCGGATGACAACATTGAAAGTCGGTTTGATTGGCGTGGGCAGGCTGGGCCGCATGTATGGCCAATACCTGGCCCGGCGGGTGCCGGGGGTAGCCCTGTCTGCCGTCGCAGACCGCAAAGCCGGTTTGGCGGAGTCCTTTGCCGGCGAGTTCGGAGTTCCCAAGTGGTACCCGGATCACCAGGATCTACTAGGCGATCGCGAAATCGATGCGGTAGTCATCGTCACCTCCACCAGCACCCACAAGCAGGTCGCGATCGATGCGGCAAAGTGCGGAAAAGCGATCTTTTGCGAGAAACCGATCTCTCTCACTCTGGCCGACGCGCGTGAGATGATCGCGGCGGTGGAGGCGAAGGGCGTGTTCTTCCAGATGGCGTTTCAACGCCGATTTGATGCCGGCTACCTGGCGGCGAAACGGCGGCTCGACGCCGGGGATATCGGGGATCCGGTCCTATTCACGTCGATTTCGCGCGACCCTTACCCGCCGCCCCTGGAATTCTGCGATCCACGGGTCAGCGGCGGGCTCATTGCCGACATGGGCGTTCACGATTTCGATGCCGCGCGCATGTACATGGGAGACGTGAAGCGCGTGCATGCAATCGGAGGGACGCTGGCGTACCCTGAAATGAAGTCCGTGGGAGATATCGACAATGCCATCATCGATCTGGTGTTTCAGAACGGGACTCTGGGGGTCGTGCAACTTAGCCGCAATGCGATTTACGGATACGACATTCGCGGCGAAATCTGGGGAACCAAGGGTGGAATTCAAATCGGCTATTACCGCCAGACTCCGATTCTGATGTTCACTTCCGCGGGCGTGACCCACGACGCTGTGCCTTATTTCATGGAACGCTTCGAGAATGCCTACCTGGCCCAGATTCAGGACTTCGCCGAGCATGTGCGCAAGGGCCTTGAACCGTCCATCACGGGAGCGGATGCCGTGGCGGCACTGCGCATCAGCCTGGCCGCGAACCGGTCTATGGGCGAAGCCCGGCCGGTGGATGTCGACGAGTTGGACGCATGAACACAGTCACCATGAGAACGCGCAGGTTTGGATTGGCGGCACTCGCTGCGAGTATCGGCACTCTTCTGCTGGGCTCCTGCCGGCAGGAGAATCGGAACCCGAGTATCGATGTGACCGTGGTAACCAAAGCGCTCGACAGCGAATGGTGGCAGCGGGTCAAGGCGGGAGCGGAAACTGCCGCCCGGGTGAATCCGGGGGTCCGGGTGGCGGTGCTGGCGCCGGAGCGCGAGGTGAACATCGACCAGCAGGTATCGATTCTGGAGGATCAGATCACGAAGAGGGTGGCCGCGCTGGCGGTCGCGCCCGCGGGCACGGCCGAGTTGATACCCGTCCTGGATCGCGCGCGCGCGGCGGGCATCCCGGTGATTATCTTCGACACCGACATCGACTGGGCTTCAAAACGGGTCTACGTCGGTTCCGACAATCGAAAGGCGGGGCGCATTGCGGGCGAGTACATCGCCAAACTCCTTGATGGCAAAGGCAAGGTTGCCGTGATCCGCGGAATTCTGGGCGTTCCCACGCACGAGGACCGGGTGGCCGGTTTCCGCGACGCGATCCGGGATACGCCGGGAATCGAGTGCGTGGCCGTGCAACCCGCCAACAGCGAGCGCGCTCTGGGGATGTCGGTGATGGAGAACCTGCTGACCCGCTATCCAGATCTGCGTGCAGTGTTTGCCGGCAACGACCAGATGGCGCTGGGAGCGGTGGAAGCCATCGCCGCCAGGAATCTGACCGGTAAGGTCGCGGTGGTTGGCATCGATGCGACGCGAGAAGCGGTGCGCGCGGTGAAGGACGGGCGGTTGGCGGGCGACGTCGCCATGTACCCCGAGAGGCTGGGCAGCACCGCAGTTCAGTACGCCTTGCGCGCGTTGCGGGGCGAGCCGATCGAAAAGAGAATCGATGTCGGCGAAACGCTGGTGACGAAAGAGAACGCGGCTCTTTTTCTGAAATGACCGGCTAGCTAACACAGAGCCATCGGCTTCAACCCGGCGGTTGGAAACGGGACTCGAATACGCCGCCGCGTGCGAGCCGGTCGAGATCGGGAGTCAGCTGTACGGAGTTGCCGTCCCAGCCGAGGCAATCGCCGCGATGGAGGTCGGTCAGCAGAAGCAGGATGTTCGGAGGGCCGGGGCCAGGCGCTTGCGGCCTGATCTGCAAGGCCGGCGCGGCGGCCACGACAGCCCCAGCCTTCAAAAGCGCCCACCGCGTTCTCCCTTGGTTGGGAAACCAAGGCCGCATTTGCCAATACATCATACACGCCGCGGGCACTTCGGCGAGCGATTCCGGTCGCTACTTGAGAGTCACGATCCAGGTACTGAGCGACGGGTAGGCTTTGTACCCGTATCCCGCGATCAGGCGCCCGTCAGGGCTGATATAGACCGTCTTGGTGAGCTGGGGCCAACTCTGGTGATCCGTCACGCCTTTCATCGTCAAGTAGTCGCTCACGTTCACCATTCCCGTGTCGTGCGTCCAGATCATTGCGGATTTGTTGTTCACGTTCCCAGAGTCACCGCCCACTACCGACCCGTCGTCGCTCATCGCATACGGCTGCGAAATGTAATCCCTCGGACTACCCCCGGGCGGGACCGGCACCGCACCGAGATCCTGGAAATTCCCGTCCCATGCCGTCCACTTGTAGGTGGAGGCGCCTTGCAGCACATTGTTGGTATTCAGCGGAAAGAACTGCCCCACGATGATGGAGCCGACGTCGTTGGTTGCCCAAGCCTCCCCTGCCCAGCCGAGCGCATGCAGCAGGCGCTCCTTGCCGTCCGTCCAGATCGCGCCGCGCCTCCCGTTCATCGCAGGGCTTCCAGGGCCGGGCGGAGAGAATCCCTCCTTGTAATCCCAGC
>Ga0335080_10001396_pt1 | contig 23542 bp, 13 predicted proteins | sample Lox_Sample_34_FD_206720 | JGI IMG/M metagenome (GOLD analysis project Ga0335080, IMG submission 206720) | Soil microbial communities from Loxahatchee National Wildlife Refuge, Florida, United States - Lox_Sample_3.4 | ecosystem: Environmental > Terrestrial > Soil > Wetlands | place: USA...
CCGGCGTAGGTCGCGGTCAGGGTGAGCTGACCGGTCGCGCCCGGCGTGAGACTGCAGCTCGCCACGCCGCTCGCGTCGGTGCTGCCGTCGCAGGATTGGACTCCGAGCGTGAAGTGGATCGGCGCGCCGGAAATCGTCTTGAGCGGGTTCAGCGAAGCATCGGACAGCGAGGCTTTCAGGGTAACGCTCTGATTGATGGTCCCGCCAGCCGGGCTCGCGCTCAAGTCGAGGTAGGTGACGTCCTGACCGCTCCCCCAGGTGACCTGCGCGGGATTGGAGACGAGCATCGACGCACCTGCCGCGCCGCTGGCCGTGATCTTGTCCGTTCCCGCGAGCAGGCCCTGGTAGGTCACCGCCGCGACGCCGTTCGCGTCGGCATCGGCGAGCATGATCCGAGGATTCGCCCCGAAGATGGCAAACTGAACCGGCGTTCCCGCGGGGACGGTGACGTTCTTGAAGGTCGCCGTCATGGTCTGCGTGCCGCCCTGGACGGGATTCGGCGTCACCGTGACAGGGGTCAGCGCCAGCGTCGGGCTCGGATTGGTCGGCAGGAAGCCGCAGCCTCCGGAGCTTGGCGCGAGCTTGTAGACGGTGTCGCTGCCCTGAGTGTAGAGGCAACCGTCCGGCCCGATCACGCCCGACCCCGCGTTGCCGCTCGAGATGAGCACGGTATGCGCGAAAGGATTGGTCGTGATGTCGATCAGCTCGATGCCGTTGCCGTCGCAGACGATCAGCGATTTCGCCGCTCCGCTCGCCTGCGCTTCTCCCATCGTCAGGCAGAAGAACGACGACAGGCCGGAGAGCGTCGCCACGTTCGGCGGAGACGAAGTGTCCGTGCCGCCGACCTGCACGACCTGCTGCGCTCCCGTGTAGCCGGTCACCGCGTACAGCGTGCCGTCGGGTGCGAAAGCGAGCTGACCGTTGGGTGTGGAAGGCAGCGTCGCGTAGACCGACTTCGTTGCCGCACCGGCGGGATCGTGAATCCGCCAGATCGAAGGGTCGTCCGAGCCGGCGCCGTAGCATTCGTCGTCGAAGAACAGATCGCCGCTCAGCGGATCGACCGAAAGTCCGTTGGGGCAGGTCAGGCCCGAAGCCACGACCCGCAGCTGCGCGCCGGTCGCCGGATCGATCTCCACGATGTCGCCGGTCGTGAAGCCGGCCCCGGTGGCGCCGTGGGTCGCATACAAGCGTCCATCCTTCCCGAAGGTCGGCTGACCCAGGGTGGGGCCGAGATTCGAGAGGTTGTGGCCCGCGGACGCGCCGCCGCCCAGCCCGAAGCTGAAGAGATCGCCCGTACGGAAGTCGGTGACCAGCGCCGTGCCGGACGGCGTGAACGTCGGATTCGAGGCTCCGGGACAGCCGCCCCAGTTGACGTTCCCGAAGAAGAAGCTCTGCGCGAAGAACCCGGTCGCCCAGGGGGCGATCGTGAAGCCCGAGCCCGCGACCGGCGGCGCGCCGACGCACGAGGTCGTCCCACCCGTGAAGCTCACGCTCGCCGAGCCTGGCACGGGCAGATCGCCGTCGCTGGTGTCGACCGCGGTATAGACGACGGTCTCGCTGACTCCGTCGCTCGCCGTGAACTGGATCTGCCCGTTCACGTCCGTCACCGGCGGGCTCGGCCCCGTGATGATCGAGTGCCCCGAGCCCTGGGACAGCGTGATGGTCTTGACCGGAGACGGGCGACCCAGAGCGTCCTTTAGCGTCACCGTGATCGTGGTCGTGCTCGTGCCGTCCGAGGGCACCGGCGAGGGCGACGCGCCGATGGAGGCGGCGGCGGCGGGCGGTATGAGGAACGCGATGGTCGGCGTGCCGTCGAGCACGACGTGATCTGTCGTGTCGGTGGCGGTGAAGGTCACCATCTGCGGGGTGAGATTGGTCACGGTGAAGACCACCGCGCCGTTTTCGGCCGTGGAAACCCCGCTCGCCGGCGTGACCACCGCGTCGCTGGGGGGAATGGCGCTGAGCGTCACGGTCTTGCCGCCGATCATGTTGCCGTTCGCGTCGGCCAGCCTGACCACGACGAAGCTCTGCGTGCTGCCGTCGGCGATGCCCGGCAGCGGCAAGCCCAGCGTGTTGGGCGCCGCGAAGCTGTTGTCGGCCGTAAACGCTTCGACCAGCGACACCGACGCGCTGACCGGTCCCGGTGTCTGCAAGGTGAGATGCTGATGGAGGCGAGGCAGGTTCGGCGAGCCGATGCCGACGTGAGCGAAGTCGCTGCCCATCGACGCGCCGCTGTGGAACGCGTCGGTTCCCGCCAGGGGGTAGAACTGGGTATTGAGAAAGCCGAGCCTGCTTCCCTGAGTCTGATTGAGCATCGCCACCAGCGCCGCCCATATCGGCGCCGAGGCGCTCGTGCCGCCGTAGTACAAGCCCGAAGGGCAGCCGCCGTCGCTTGCCTGGCAGATCTGCCACCCCACATGCGGGTCCGCGTTGGTTGCGACGTCCGGCACGGAGCGCGTCGCCGACGCCGTCTGCCCGTTCTGATACGCGGGGCGAGCGAAGAACCGGCTCGTGCCGAAGCCGCCCTGTCCCCCGGGCGGCGTCGAGGCGCTGTCGTCCCACCATTTCTCGCTGACGTAGGTCTCGCCCGGTCCGAGCGTGATCGACGTCCCGCCCACCGCGGTGATGTGCGGCGCGTCTGCCGGCACGTGCACCGTGTTCGCGGCGCCGTCCAGGCAGGTCGAGCCGTGGTCGCCGCTGCCGCTGACGGCACTGATCCCGGAGGCAGCGGCCGTCTGGAGGATGGTGTCGATGCTCTGCACGTCCGCGAGCGTCGTCTGGTCCTCGCAATAGGCCCAGCTGTTGCTGATGATGTCGACGCCGCCGGTGATCATCGCGTTGAACACCGCCTGGAAGCTCGCGTTGGGTCCCCCGAAAGGCGCGTCGTAGACCGCGACCTTGGCGCCGGGCGCGATGGTGAGGATCGTGTCGACGTCGAGCAGGACCTCGTCCTGGTTGGCGCCGGGCGTCGCCCCGCCGTTCACATGCACCTGCGACACGTTGTTGATCTCGCTGGCGGGGCTGCCCGTGATCGCGAGGAAATCCGCGACGTCGCTGACCACCAGCGTATCGAAGGCGACCACGCCGATCTTCTGTCCCGTCCCGTCCGCGCCCTGCCACGCGGGCGGCGGCGGATCCGGCGCCGTCGTACCCGCGAAGCCTTTGGCGCCTATCCCGACCATGCATTTCTTGTAGAGCTTGTCCTGAAGCGTCTGGTCGAAAGGACCGTAGTTGTCTTTCGGCGTCCCGTCGGCGTTGTACGTGGTGCCGCCGGTCAGCGACCCGATGAAAGCCACGACGTGGCAGAAAGCCTCCTGGATCCTGTCGACCTGAGGCTCGCGGCGAGGGACGCCCAGATCGGACAGACCGATCACCGCTTCGACTCGCCTCGCGATGTCCGCCGGAAGCGAAGGGTCGGTGTCGTTGGCGTAGAACGAAGTCGTGCCGAGGCGATAGTCGTTGAGTCTGACCGCGACCGCCTGCTGCGCAAGGCCGCGGGTGCCGTTGAGCACCAGGGTCATGCGATTGGCCGAGCCTTCGCCGAGCGTGAAGCCCTGCGCCTCGAAGTAGCCGCGCACCGCGTCGTAGTCCTGCTGGCTGGGGCCGAAGCGCACGGCCACCTGCGCGGGGGACAGGAACTTGCGGAAGTTAGCGGATTTCGGGTCGTAGACGTCGCGCAGGTAGGCCTGGAAGGCCGCAGGATCCGAGCGGCGCAGGACGACGGTCAGCGCGAGCGGCGTCTCGTCGCCGCTCTTCGCCTGCAGCGTCGGTGCCTGGATCAGGCTCGCGCGCGCTACAGCCTCGGGCACGTGGCCGGGCAGCGTGACTCGCGGCAGCTGCTGCGCCTCAACTCCGATGCCGGTGAGTGAAAGGAATGCGAACGCAAGCGCAGCGACACGCTTGCCGCGACCATCGGCCATCCCCATCGAACCCTCCCGCATCCGCTACCCCCGCGTGGGGAGAGATTGCCACAGCGCTGCGCCGCGCACCGCGACAATGCCGGCGAGCGGCGTGACATCAACGTGACACGTCCGCCGGGGCCCTCGCCCTGTTGTTCAGTTCAACTGATCCGCGTCCGCGTCGACCACGCCGGCCGCAAGCCATGCTTCTCGAGCAGCCGGTGGAAACGCGGATCGCCGCGGAGAGGCTCGAACGTCCGGTCGACCGGCGCACAGACGAAGTTCATGTCCCGCTGGGCGGCGGCCCGCCCCAGCCACGCGAGCGCGGCGTCGGTGTCCCCGAGGCGGGCGTGGATCATCGCGACCTGGTACGGCGGCAGGTGCGCCCGGCGCCGATTCCGGGTGAGGCGCGCGAGCCGCGCGCGCGCCAGCTCGGTGCGTCCGGTCTGCGCCTCGACCTGTGACAGGCCGACCTCGCCGATGGTGAGGCTCGGGTAAGCCTTGCCGAGCTCGGCGAAAAGGCGCTCTGCACGGCCGGTGTCCCCGCGCCAAAGGTGCGCTGTGGCGAGGAGGACCTGCGCGACGAGGTGCCGGGGCTCGATCTCGACGATAGCCGCCAGCTCGGCGATCGCGCGCCGATCGTTCCCGGCGTAGAGCGCGACCAGCGCGTGGTGGGTGCGCAGCTTCAGGTCCAGCGGATCGAGCTCGCGCGCGAACCCGTACTGATCGTCGGCTTCCGCGAAGCGGGCGTTCATCATCAATCCCCAGCCGTAGGAGCTGTGGGCGTAGGGCAGGCTCGGCGCGCAGCGGATGCCGCGCAGGTGCGCGAGCTCGGCGCGCGCCCAGTCGCGATCGAAGGCCCAGGCGACGAATCCCGACAGCGCGTGCGCCTCGCCGAGCTCGGGGTCGAGCGCGAGCGCGCGGGCGAGAGCCCGACGCGCGCCCGTGAGCAGCCCGTTGGCTGGCGCAGCGGTCGTACCCACGAGGTTGACGAGAGCGCGCCCGAGGGCGCAGTGCGCGAGCGCGAAGTTCGCATCGAGCATGGTCGCCTCGCGCAGCGCGTCGATCGCCCGTCGAAAGCCTTCCACCGTTTCCAGCCGCAGCAGGTAGCGGCCGCTGTCGAAGCGTTCCTGCGCCGTCCCATTGGACGAGCGCCGCGACACCTGCCCGGCCGAAGGCACGCTGCGCAACCTCCCGTCCTCCAGGAGCCGGCGCTGCAGCGCCGCGACGACCTCGCGCGCGACGCGCTCGCGGAAGGCCGCCGCCGCCTCGTGCTCGGACGCCTCGATGGTGCCCGACCAGGCGTGGTAGCCGTCGGCGGCGCGGACCCACTGCAGGACGAGCTTGAGCGTGCCGTCCTGGCCCGTGTGCAGGCTGCCCTCGACGAGGGTGGCCGCCCCGAGCTTCTGGCCGATCTCGCGGACGTCGGCCACGGCGCCGCGGAAACGGAACGCCGAGGTGCGCGCGACGACCTTGACGCCCGGGAGCCTTGCGAGCACGTCGGTTATCTCTTCCGAGACGCTGTCGCAGAAGACGTCGAGCTCGCGATTGCCCGTGAGATTGAGCAGCGGCAGGACGGCGATCGACGGCAGCTTGGCGCCGCCTGCCTGCGGCCGCCGCTGCAGCACCGGCTGGTAGCTCCCGAGCGGAAGGCTTACTTCGATTGCCGCCCAGGCCCCCTCGTCGGCGTAGTAGCGCGCGAGGCGCTGGCGCAGGCGGCGCATGGTGACACGCACGCTCGTGTCGCGGCCGGAGTCGAAGCGGCTCGCGCTGCGGCCGAGGAGTTCGACCGCGACCACGCTTTCCTTCAGGCGCTGGCCGCGCCCGGCGCGCGCCTGCTCGACGAGATAGGTGAGGAGCCTGACCTGCCCCGGAGAGCGGCGAAAGGCCTGGCTCGCCGCCAGACGCTCGAGCTCGACGGTGAGCAGTGCGTCTGGAATGTCGCCGCCGGTGGCTGCCATGTCCTCGCGTCGCGCTCGCTTACGGCCCGGGAAGGCCAGCGGCGATTGTAAGCCTGCGAGCGGCGCGCGCCAGGGCGCAGCCGCGCGCCGCGGCTCCATACCTGCGGATCGCGAGATTCAGGCGAGCGCGGACGACGCCCGGCCCAGCTCCGTGCCTGTCAGTCCCGAGTCGGCGATCAGCCGCCGGATCGACTGCTTTTCCACCTCGTCGATCCGCACCAGAAGGCGGCCGACGTTCTGCGGGCTGGGCAGGCGCAGCTGCGCCGGATCGGTGGCTATGCCCAACGCGGCGAGGAGCCGCGCCGCGCCCCCTGCGACCCGCAACTCCTCGAGACTGAAGCGATGAACCTTGATGCGCGGCTCATTCGCGAGCAGCGCCTCGTAGCGCGCGGCCCGCGCCCGGATCTCGAGGATGTACCACAGGCACAGCCCGTTGATGCCCTTCGCGAAGAGCTCGCGCGACGGGACGAGGTTGCGCGGATAGTCGGGGTCGAGGTACCACAGCCACCAGTTGGCGCGGTCCCAGAAGTCGAACCGGTTGCGGAAGCTGACGATGGTCGCGAAGGGATCGCGCTCCAGCGCGATCAGGTGGACCTCGCCCCGCGCGGTGAGCGGCCGGAGATTCTCGATGAGCCCGCCCTTCATCAGCACGTGAGAGGTCTCGACATACGTCGACCGTGGGTTGGCCGCAATGCGCGCGAGCTTCGCGCGCCAGAACGCCCGGACCTTCTCGACGTTGCCCTCGGAGTTGAACAGCGTCATGTGCGAGAGGTCCGGCGCGTCGACGCCGAACGTGCTCCAGCCCCAGATCTCGTGATGGCACTCGGCACCGGGCAGGTTCTGCTGCAGGAGCTCGGCCAGATACTTGGTCCCGCTCCGGCCGGTGGTCATCGTGAATACGAAGTTCTTCATCGACGGGGGGCGATGGCCTGGGAGCTCTCCCGAAACCGGCGCGAGCACTCGACCGCGAATGCCCACGATGCGACGGCGCTCCCAAGGACCGCGCACAAGCGATTAGACGGCCTGCGGCGGCTGAGTGCTACAAAGCGGCCGGTATTTTTTGTAAAGGAGCGTTGCAGCCGGGACCCGCGCGCTCGCGTGCTCCGTCGTGGTGCGACTGCGTAGGCAATGCTCCTACAGTGCGGGCAATCCTGCGCGGCAGCGCCGGATCCACTGGGCCGTCAGCTTCTCCTGGACGCCGTTCTGATCGAGGCGGGCCGCGAGCGCGGGGAAGTCGACGACGTCGAGCGGCTGGTCCTGGTTGAAGCAGGAGAACACGTAGCTCAGCTTGCCCGAGCGCGGATCGCGGTGCGTCTGCAGGCATTGCGCGCAGATCTCCTTCATCATGCACTGCATCGGCGAGTTGATCGAGGCGAAGGCGCGAAGGCCGGGCTTGAGCTGCGCCGCGAGCGCGCCGCGGCGCGCGACCGCGACCGCAGCCATCATGCGGTCGGAGCCGATCGCGATCAGCCGGTCGGTGTCGGAGAACGCGATCGGCTGCGCGCCCAGCGCGCCGGTTGCATACGCCTGCATCGCCTGCACGATGCTGCCGATGAAGCTCTTGTCCTGGGCGCGCGTTGGTTCGAACCCCGGCGCTTCGTCGCAGGCCCATACGACGACGTCCGCGGCCGCTTCGATCTCCTCGACCTTGTACCGGTCGATGCTCCGACGGTAGCCGGCGAAGTAGAGAACGCGCGAGCCGGCGCGCCTGAACGCCTGGCCGATCGAGAACAGCACCGCGTTGCCGAGCCCCCCGCCGGCCAGCACGACGGTCTCGCCGCCCGCGATTTCGGTCGGCGTCCCGGTCGGACCCATCAGCACGACGGGCTCGCCGGGCTTGAGCAGCGCGCAGAGGTCGGAGGACCCGCCCATCTCCAGGACGATCGTCGAGACCAGCCCGCGCTCGCGATCGACCCAGGCGCCGGTCAGCGCGATGCCTTCCATCGCGAGTCGCGTGCCGTTCGCCACCGCGGCGAGCGTCTCGAAGTTCTGGAGCCGGTAGAACTGGCCGGGGGCGAAGCGCCGCGCCGCCGCCGGCGCGCGCACCACGACCTCGACGATGGTGGGCGTCAGCCGGACGACGCGCTCGATGGTCGCGCGCAGCTCGCTCGACAGCCGCGCCAGAAACTCGGCGTCGCTCGCCTTCGCCGCGGCGGGCACACGCGCGAGCAGGCGCCCCACGACCGGATAGCCGCGCGTGGCGCTCGCCATCGCCTTGACCACGTTGCCGTAGAACGAGGGATGAAGATCGCCGAAGAAGCTGATCGCGCGTCCGTCGGGCTGAAGCGCGGTAAGCACGCGCGTGACGTCGGGCTTGGCGAATCCTTTCTCGGGCTGCGCGGGCTCGCCGCTTTCGTCGAGCACCTGGAAGTAGCGCCCGTCCAGGCGGAAATGCGTCGGATCCTCGCGTGCCGCGACGGTGTTGGGCTGCGTGCCGGCGGCGATCAGGATGGTCCGCGCGGGCAGCTCGACGCGGCCTGCCTCGGGCCCTTCGCCGTCGGAAGTTTGCATCGACACGGCGAGCGCGCGGGCGCGACCGTCGGCGTCGATCTCGACGGCGAGCGGCGTCAGCCCTTCCGCGAACCAGATACCCTCCTCGAGCGCCTTCGCGACTTCCTCGTGGTTGAGCGTGTAGGACGGGCTGTCGACGAGCCGCCGCCGGTAGGCAATGGTCACGCCTCCCCAGCCCTGCAGCAGCTCGAGCACCCGCGCGGGACGCCCCTCGGCGGCGGCGGCCCCGCGCTCCGCACGAATGGCGCGCGCGTGCGCCAGAAATTCGTGCGCGATCTCGCGCTCGCCGCCGGTCCACGCCTCCTCGACGGCGGCGCGGCCCTGCTCGGCCTCGAGGGTCTCGAAGCGCGACAGGAACTTCTCGACCTGGACCGGGTAGTAGGCGAGCGCCTCGGTGGCGGTGTCGATCGCGGTCAACCCTCCGCCGACGACGACGACCGGCAGCCTGAGCTGCATGTTCGCAACGGAGTCCTTGCGCGCCGCGCCGGTAAGCTGCAACGCCATCAGGAAGTCCGAGGCGGTGCGTACGCCGTTGGCGAGACCGTTCGGCAGATCGAGGACCGTGGGCCGGCCGGCACCCGCGCAGATCGCGATGTGATCGAAGCCGAGCGCGAACGCCGCCTCGGCGTCGAGCGTGCCGCCGAAGCGCACGCCACCGTGCAGCGCGAAGCGCTCGCGCCGCTCGAGCAGGATACGGATCAGCTTGAGGAAGTTCTTGTCCCAGCGCACGGTGATGCCGTACTCGGCGACGCCGCCGAACCCCGCCATGACCCGGCTCTCGAGCGGCTCCTCGAGCGCCTCGACGTCGCGGATCGCCTCGAAGGCGACGCGCCTGCCGGTGGCCTCGATGCCGGATACCGCCGCCGGCAGCGGCTCGATCTTCAGTCCGTCGATGCCGACAACCGTGTGGCCGTCGCTCAGCAGGTGATGCGCGAGCGTGAAGCCGGCCGGCCCCAGGCCGACGACCAGCACACGCTTGCCGGTCGCCGCACGCGGCAGCGGCCGGCGCAGGTTGAGCGGATTCCAGCGGGTGAGCAGCGAATAGATCTCGAAACCCCAGGGCAAGGCGAGCACGTCCTTGAGCACGCGGGTCTCCGACTGCGGGATGTCCACCGGATCCTGCTTCTGGTAGATGCAGGCCTTCATGCAGTCGTTGCAGATGCGGTGCCCGGTCGCTGCCACCAACGGGTTGTCGACGCAGATCATCGCCAGCGCGCCCAGCGCCCAACCCTCCGCTCGAAGCTTGTGGAACTCCGAGATCTTCTCTTCGAGGGGGCAGCCGGTCAGCGCGACGCCGAAGGGGGACTTCTTGAACGACGCCGCACCACCTTCGGCCGGCTGCTTTTCGTGCAGGCCCGACGCGCACGAGTCCTTCTGCTGTTCGTGACACCAGATGCAGTAGTGCGCCTGATCGAGGCCGCCCGCGAGATCGGTGCCGGGGTCGGTCAGCGCGAAACCCTCGCGCCGGCGAAGGTGCTCCGGCCCGAGCTGCCACATGTCCACGCCGTGCCGGGCCTCGCGCTCGACCGGCACGAGCTTCATGTAGTCGAGCTTGCGGGGCGCCTTGAACAGCACGCCGCTGCGGTGGACGGCCCGGCCCTCGGCGGTATGCGCCGCCCACGCCGCGTAACGCAGCGCGAGATCGATGTCGGCCGCGTGCGCCGTCTCGTCGAGTCCCCATTGGCCCACGTTCCGCGCGAACGCGAGCTCGCCCGCGGTGCCGAAAAGCGTCGTTCCGATGCGCGCCTCGAGCGCGGCGCGCAGGGCGGCTCCGTCGAAGCCTTCGGCCTCCGCCGCCTTGTACTTGTTCATCGCCTTGCGCTGGACCACCTGGCGCTTGCAGGCGAAGAGAGGGGCGAGCTCGTGCTGCGCGGTCTGCAGCGCGGCGACCTCCGCATCGATGCCGAAGAGCCGCGCGAGCCAGTCCTCGAGCTGCGGCGCGAGCGCAACCAGAAGGTCCGATTCCCCCTTGCGACCCAGCGCGGCAGGCGCGCTGCGCGCCGCGTCAAGTCGCCCGGCGAGCGACGCGTCGGCGCCGGCGAGCCAGGCGCAGAAGGCCCGGTCCAGGCTTTCCAGCCCCGGGGCCCTGTAGAGGTCGGCGAAAGCCAACCCGAATCCGAGGTTCAGCATCGACAAGCGAGCGGTCCGCGTGACGCACAAAAACTGTAATTTTACCGTCCGGGCGGGCCGCGCCGCGAGCCGCCACGCGGTATAAGCATAGAAGCCACCGATGGCGGCAGCGCTTCCCCAGAGGCCGCCTGCACGGCTATGATCGCGGGCGATGAAATCCTTCTCTCGGCTGTTATGGGCATCCTTCGTTGCCGGCGCGCTCGGGAGCACGCTCGCGGCGGCCCAGCCAATCAAGCTGGGCGAGCTCAACAGCTACAAGACGTTCCCCGCCTTTCTCGAGCCCTACCGCAAGGGCATGGAACTCGCGGTCGAAGAGGTCAACCGCGGCGGCGGAGTCCTCGGCAGGCAGCTCGAGCTCATCGTGCGCGACGACAACGGGAATCCGGGCGATGCGGTGCGCGTCGCCGAGGAGCTGCTCGCGCGCGAGAAGGTCGACGTGCTGATGGGGACATTCTCCTCGGCGGTGGGACTGGCGGTCGCCGATTTCGCCAGGCAGCGGCACCAGTTCTTTCTTGCCGCGGAGCCCCTGACCGACAAGATCGTGTGGGAGGACGGCAACCGCTACACCTTCCGCCTGAGACCGTCGACTTACATGCAGACCGCGATGCTCATCCCGGATGCGGTGCGCCTCGCCAAACGGCGCTGGGCGATCGTCTATCCGAATTACGAGTACGGCACGGCCGCGACGGCGGCATTCAAGCAACTCATGATCGCGCGCCAGCCCGGCGGCATCGAGTTCGTCGAGATCGCGGCGCCGCTGGGCAAGATCGACGCCGGTCCCGTCGTCCAGGCGCTGCTCGACGCGAAGCCCGACGCGATCTTCTCGTCGCTGTTCGCGGGCGATCTCGCCAAGTTCGTGCGCGAAGGCGAGCTGCGCGGGCTCTTTCGCGATCGTCCTGTCCTCAACCTCCTGGCCGGCGAGCCGGAATACCTCGATCCGCTGAAGGACGAGGCGCCCGCGGGCTGGTACGTGACCGGCTACCCCTGGAGCGCGATCACCACGCCGGAGCACACGCGCTTCCTCGATGCGTACCAGGCGAAGTTCAAGGATTACCCGCGCCAGGGCTCGGTGGTCGGCTACAGCGCGGTCATGAGCGTGGCCGCAGCGATCCGCAAAGCGAAATCGACCGACACCGAGAAGCTGGTGGCGGCGATGGAGGGCCTCGCGGTCGATACCCCGTTCGGCAGGATCAGCTACCGGGCCATCGATCACCAGTCGACGATGGGTGCCTACGTCGGCCGCCTCGCGGTCAAGGACGGCAAGGGCGTGATGGTCGACTGGCGCTACGCCAACGGCGCCGACTACCTGCCGACCGACGACTGGGTGCGCGCGCATCGCCCTGCGCATTAGGCGCCGGGCCGGCCCGATTCCGCGCGGCCTGCCGCCCAACGCGCGCGAATCCCTAAGCCGCGGCAGCCATCGACGCGCAGGATGCCTTGACGCTTTCCGCGCTTCTCATCCAGCTCGTCAACGGGCTCGCCGGCGCCTCCTCGCTGTTCCTGATCGCCGCCGGCCTGACGCTCATCTTCGGCGTCACCCGGGTCGTCAACTTCGCCCACGGCTCGCTCTACATGCTGGGCGCCTACATCGCGTACAGCATGATCGCCCGCCTCGGCTCGACGCTCGCGGGCTATTGGCTCGGCGTGCTGGCCGCGGCCGTCGTCGTCGCCGTCATCGGCGCCCTGATCGAGGTGACGCTCCTGCGGCGCATCTACAGGGCGCCCGAGTTGCTGCAGCTCATCGCCACGTTCGGCGTCGTGCTGATCGTCGAGGATGCCGCGCTGGCGCTGTGGGGGCCGGAGGAGCTGCTCGGCCCGCGCGCCGCGGGCTTCCGCGGGACGATCGAGATCGGCGGTCAGGTGCTGCCCCAGTACGACGCGCTCCTGATCGCCGTCGGACCGCTCGTGCTGATCGCGCTGTGGTGGCTCGTGCGCCGCACCCGCTGGGGGACGATGGTGCGCGCCGCCGCCGAAAACCGCGCCCTCGCCCAGGCCCTGGGAATCGACCAGGCGCTGCTCTTCACGAGCGTGTTCTGCCTCGGCGCGCTCCTCGCGGGCCTGGCGGGCGCGCTGCAGCTTCCCCGCGAATCGGCGCATCCGGGCATGGACCTATCGGTTATCGCGGAAGCCTTCGTCGTCACCGTCGTCGGAGGGCTCGGCTCGATTCCCGGCGCATTCCTCGCGGCGGTTCTGATCGGGCTCACGCGCGCGCTGTGCATCGGTATCGGGGATGTCACGCTCGCAGGCGTGGTCGTGTCCTTCCCCGGGCTCACCCTGGTCGCCGAGTTCCTGGTCATGGCGCTCGTGCTCGCGGTGATGCCCTACGGCCTGCTCGGAAGCGGGCCCGAGGCGCCGCCGACCGCCACTGCAGCGGAGCATCGCGCGCTCGTTCGTCCCCCGGGGCGGGGCAGTGCCGCAGCTGCCCTGGTCGCGCTGGCCGTCGCGGCGCTGCTGCCGGTCCTGGGAGACGAATACGACCTCGTTCTGGCCACCGACGTGCTGGTCTTCGCGGTCTTCGCCGCGAGCCTGCGGTTCCTGCTGGGCGTCGGCGGCCTCGTTTCCTTCGGTCACGCCGCCTATTTCGGGCTGGGCGCGTATGCCGCGGCGCTCGCCACGCGCTACGGCGCCTCGATGCCGACGGCGATCTCCCTCGCACCTCTCGCTGCCGGGGTCGGCGCGGTTGTCTTCGGCTGGTTCTGCGTGCGGCTGTCTGGGATCTACCTCGCCATGCTCACGCTCGCCTTCGCACAGATCGTGTGGTCGGTCGTCTTCCAGTGGGACAGCGTGACCGGCGGCTCGAACGGCCTCGTGGGCATCTGGCCGCCCGCGCTGCTCGCCTCGAAGCAGGCGTATTTCCTTTTCGCGCTGGGCGTCTGCGCCATGGCGCTCGCCGCGATCGCCTGGCTGGCGCAGACCCCGTTCGGCTACGCCTTGCGCGCCGGGCGCGACTCGCGCCTGCGGGGCGAGGCGAGCGGGATCGACGTGCGCTCGACCCAATGGGCTGCTTTTGTGCTCGCCGGCGCGTTGGCGGGCCTCGCCGGTGGCGTGTACGCCTTCTCCAAGGGCAGCATCTCGCCCGAGTCGCTCGGGATTCCGCGCTCCGTCGACGCGCTGGTCATGGTCCTTCTCGGCGGCGTCGATACGCTCGCCGGGCCACTGGTCGGCGCGGCGGCGTTCATCGGGCTGCAGGACACGCTCGCGCGCGCGACCGAGTACTGGCGCGCCGGAGTGGGGCTCGCGATCCTCGTCCTTGTGCTCGCCTTCCCCATGGGGATCGGCGGCGCGCTGGCATGGCTCCTTCGCAAACTCCGCCCATGAACCTAGTGGAGCGGGGAGACGCCACGCCCGTGCTGAGAGCAGCGGGGCTGTCGCGCTCATTCGACGGCCTCGACGCCCTGCGGGACGTTTCCTTCGCCGTCCAAGCCGGCGAGGTGGTCGCGATGATCGGGCCCAACGGCGCAGGGAAGAGCACGTGCTTCAACCTGATCGGCGGCCAGTTGCGCGCCGAGGCGGGGACCGTGACCCTCCGCGGAGCGAGGATCGACGGCCTGCCGACGCGCGCGATCGCCCGCGCCGGCGTGGCGCGCACGTTCCAGGTGGCCGCGACCTTCGCGTCGATGACCGTGCGCGAGAACGTGCAGATGGCTCTCGTAGCCCGCGACCGCGAGACGGGGCGTGTGACCGCGCGCGCGAACACGCTCCACGTCGCCGAGGCCGAGGCGATCCTCGCGCGGATCGGCATCGCCGGCCTCGCCGGCCAGGGCTGCGCAACGCTGCCCTACGGCGACGCGAAGCGCGTCGAGATCGCTCTTGCGCTCGCCAACGCTCCCGTGCTCCTGCTGATGGACGAGCCGACGGCGGGCATGCCGCTCGCGGCGCGACACGGACTGATGCAACTCGCGGTCGATCTGGCGCGCCGCGACCGGATCGCAGTGCTCTTCACCGAGCACGACATGGACGTCGTGTTCGGCTATGCCGACCGCGTCATCGTGCTCGACCGCGGTCGACTGATCGCCGAAGGGCGGCCGGCGGCGATTCGCGCCGATGCAAGGGTGCAGGCTGTCTATCTCGGCACGGACTGAAGTCAGCTGTTCGTCAGGTTCGACCTGCCGGGTGTCGAGCGTTCTTACAGTCGTTACCGACGACCCCGACAACCATCCATCCAAACAAGCGCTTGCGATCAGGTATCGTTTTTGCTACGCACGTGCACAGATTGACCACAACAACTCGCGCGTGCGGCCCACGAGGCCGCTGCGTGGCAGGACGTAGGGGGCTGACCGTGGGTGACGGTCTGGGGACGGGCTGGGTCTTGATGTTGGTCTTTGCGGTCGGCGGTTTCGCGGGCATGGTGCTCGCCGCCCTGATGGTGGTTGCCGGGGCCCGTTCCGCCGGAGATCGGCAGAGCGACTGAGGGGCTTCCGTCGCTTCGCTTTCGATCCGGCAGCGAAACCGGACGGGCCCGTGGGCGCCGCGCGGCCCCCGTGCCGCCCTCAGATCGTAGGAAGCAGGTATTCCCGGAACCGCTCGCGCAGCTGGCGCTTGGAGAGCTTGCCGGTCGCGGTATGCGGCAACTCGTCGACGAATACGACGTCGTCCGGCAGCCACCACTTGGCGATCTTCCCCTCGTAGAAGTTGAGCATCGCCTCCTTGCCGAGCTCGGCGCCGGGGCGCTTCACCACGATGAGCAGTGGGCGCTCGTCCCACTTGGGATGGCGGACCCCGATCACAGCGGCCTCCACCACCGCCGGATGACCGACGGCGATGTTCTCGAGCTCGATGGAACTGATCCACTCCCCGCCCGACTTGATGACGTCCTTCGACCGGTCGGTGATCTGCAGGTAGCCGTCGGGGTCGATGGTCCCCACGTCGCCGGTCGGCAACCAGCCGTCGGGAGTCAGGGGGTCGCCGCCGGCGTCCTTGAAGTAGCGCCGCAGCGTCCAGGGGCCGCGCACCAGCACGTTGCCCGCGCTCCGCCCGTCGCGCGGCAGCTCCTTGCCGGCGCCGTCGACGACCTTCATCTCGACCCCGTAGAGCGGCCGACCCTGCTTGAGCGCTACCTGCAGGCGCGCCTCCGCGCCCAGCGCACGGTGCTTCGCCTTGGGTGAATTCAGCGTGCCGACCGGGCTCATCTCGGTCATGCCCCAGCCGTGGTGCACGCGGACGCCGAACTCGTTCTGCAGCGTGTCCATCAGCGCCTGCGGGCACGCCGCACCGCCGATCGTGCTCGTCTTGAGAGTCGTGAACTTGAGCTTGTTCTGCTTCATGTGGCTCACGAGGCCCATCCACACGGTGGGCACCGCCGAGGTGCTGTCCACCGCCTCGGCCTCCATGAGCTGGTAGAGGCTCGCGCCATCGAGCGCGGCGCCGGGAAACACGAGCTTCGCGCCGACCATCGGCGCCGCGTAGGGGATGCCCCAGGCGTTCACATGGAACATCGGCACGATTGCCAGAACCGAACTCGTCGCCGACAGGTTCTTGGTGTCCGGAAGCGAGATCGCGAGCGCATGGAGGACCGTGGAGCGGTGGCTGAAGAGGACGCCCTTCGGATGCCCGGTCGTCCCCGATGTGTAGCACAAGCCCGAGGCCGTGTTTTCGTCGAACTCGGGCCAGTCGAAATCGTCGGCCTCCGCGGCCAGCAGCTCCTCGTAGCAGCCGAGCCGCGGAATCGAGGCGTCCGGCATGTGCGCCCGGTCGGTCAGCGCGATCCACTGCCGGACCCCCTTGCACGACGGGGCCAGCTTCTCGACCAAGGGCGCGAAGCTCAGGTCGAACAGCACGACCTGGTCGTCGGCGTCGTTCACGATGTAGCCGAGCTGGTCGTGAAACAGGCGCGGGTTGATCGTATGGATGATCGACCCCATCCCCGACACCGCGTAGTAGAGCTCGAAGTGGCGGTAGCCGTTCCAGGCCAGCGTCCCCACGCGGTCCCCGGCCTCGATCCCGAGGCGCTGGAGCGCACGCGCGAGACGCCGCACGCGGGTGTGCGCGTCGCGATAGGTGTAGCGGTGAACGGGTCCCTCGATGGTCCGCGACACGATCTCGCCGTCGCCGTGATAGGTGTCCGCGTGGCGAATCAGCGACGAAATCATCAGCGGCACGTTCATCATCAAGCCTTGCATCGCGTCCTCCTGGCCGCCTCTGGTGCGGGCGGCTCTCGCTCTCGCTTTCGTTGCGCCGGCGCCATTCTAGCGCGCTTGAAATGCCCGGGGCCTGCCGGTAGCATCCCTCTCGCCCACCCATCGACCGGCCGCGGTCTCTCTTGCGTGCGATGCCGGCACTTCCGTGGGCCGTCAGGAGGAGCCATGCATATTGGATCGCAGGTCGCCGCGCTTGCCGCATTCTCGCTCGCCGCCGCGCTTTCTCCGGCCCGGGCGGCGGAGCTCAAGCTCGCCTACATCGATCCGCTCTCGGGCGGCGCCGCCAGCGCCGGGATCAACGCCCAGAAGCATTTTCTCTACGAAGTCGACAAGATCAACGCCGCCGGCGGCCTGAACGGCGAGAAGCTCCAGATCAACTTCTACGACAACAAGGTCGATCCGCAGGAGTCGCTGATCGCGCTCAAGAAGGCGCTCGACGAAGGCGCGCGCTACATCTTCCAGGGCAACGGCAGCGCGGTCGCGCTGGCGCTGTCCGACGCGATCCTCAAGTACAACGAGCGCAACCCGGGCAAGGAGGTGTTGTACTTCAACTACGCGGCGGTCGATCCGGCGCTCACCAACGCCAAGTGCAATTTCTGGCACTTCCGCTTCGATTCTGACGCGGACATGAAGATGGTTGCGCTGGTCGACGAGATCGCCAAGACGCCGCAGGTCAAGAAGATCTACCTCATCAACCAGGACTACTCGTTCGGCAAGGCGGTGGCCGCCGCGGCGCGCAAGATGCTCGCGGAGAAGCGCCCCGACATCCAGATCGTCGGCGACGAGCTTCATCCCCTGCAGAAGGTCCAGGACTTCTCGCCCTACGTCGCCAAGATCAAGGCATCGGGCGCGGACGCGGTGATCACGGGCAACTGGAGCAACGACATGTTCCTGCTGCTCAAGGCCGGCAAGGACGCCGGTCTCAAGGTCACCTGGTACACCTTCTACGCCGACGCGCTGGGCGCGCCGACCGCGATCGGCAAGGACGGCAACGGCGTGGTCAAGGTCGTGACCTCGTACCACACCAACGCTTCGCAGGATCTCGATCCCGACGTGGCCGCGTTCAAGAAGCGCTTCACCGGCAAGGAAGACGAGTTCGCCTACTACCGTCTCAACACCGCCTTCATGATGTTCGCCGCCGCGGCTGCGAAGGCGAAGTCGAACGACCCGGTCAAGGTCGCCCGGGCGCTAGAAGGCATGAAACTGATGACCAGCGTCGGGGAAGTCGAGATGCGGGCCGACAACCACCAGATCCTACAGCCACTCTTCGTCGCGACCTTTTCAGACAACGTGAAGTACGACGTCGAGAAGACGGGCCTCGGCTTCAAGACCGACCTCAAGCTCGACGCCAAGGACACGGCGATGCCGACGACGTGTCAGATGCAGCGGCCGAGCCCGTAGCTCGCGGGCGACATCGGGGTGGAGCGGCCCTTCGTGAGATGTCGTCCTGGCGAAGGCCGGGATCCAGGTTGGTCCGCTTAGCGCGGCCCCGGGCAGAATCGGGCCCCGGCCCGCGCCGGGGCGACCTCCAGTAGCCCCGACCGTGCTCGAGATCGTCTCGTTCTCGCTGCTGAACGGCATCGTCTACGGGCTGCTGCTGTTCATGGTTTCGAGCGGGCTGACGCTCATCTTCAGCCTGATGGGCGTGCTCAACTTCGCCCACGCCAGCATGTTCATGCTCGGCGCGTATTTCTCCTATCAGATCGGGCTGTGGCTCGGCTTCTGGCCGGCGCTCGCGATCGCGCCGCTGGTGGTCGCGGGGATTGGCGCCCTTATCGAGCGCTACGGGCTGCGCCACGTGCACCGCCAGGGACACGTCGCCGAGATACTCTTCACCTTCGGGCTCGCCTACGTCATCGTCGAGTTCGTGGTCATGGTGTGGGGCCGCAACCCGATCGAGAACCGGGTGCCGGCGGTCATCGACTTTCCGGCCTTCCTGCTGTTCGGCACCAGCTACCCGGCCTACAAGGTGCTGATGATGGCGATCTCGGTCGGCATGTTCGCCTTTCTGTACCTCGCGTTCCGCCGCACGCGCCTCGGGCTCGTCATCCGGGCCGCGCTCACCCATCCCGACATGGTCGCCGCCCTCGGTCACGACGTCCCCCGGGTCTTCGTGTTCGTGTTCGCGATCGGCAGCGCGCTCGCCGCGCTCGCCGGCGTGATCGGCGGCTTCGCGCTCCTGACCGAGCCGAACATGGCTGCGGAGCTGGGGCCGATCGTCTTCGTCGTCGTCGTCGTCGGGGGCCTGGGCTCGATCACCGGCGCGTTCATCGCGTCGATGCTGATCGGCATCGTGCAGACCTTCGCGGTGGCGCTCGACTTTTCGCTGCTCGACCTCCTCGCGGCGCTGCACCTCTCGCTGGGGCGCGACTCCGCGTTCCACGAGCTCGCCGCCGTCAAGCTCTCCCAGGTCGCGCCGCTGATCCCTTATCTCCTGCTGGTGCTGATGCTCATCTTCCGGCCGCGCGGGCTCCTGGGCACGCGCGAATCATGAAGAGCGCCGACGTCGCGGCCGACACGGCTGCCCCGCAGCCGGGGTCGCCCCTGCGCGCGATCGCCGGCAGTCGCCTCGCCCACTGGCTCGCCGTCGCGCTGACCCTGCTCGCGCTGCCCCATCTGCCGGGGCTCGACGGCAACTTCGGGCGCTCGCTCCTTTCGCAGATGGGCATCGCGGCCGTCTTCGCCGTTTCCTACAGCCTGCTGCTGGGGCAAACGGGACTGCTCTCGTTCGGGCACGCGGTCTACTTCGGCCTGGGCGCCTACGCGAGCATCCACCTGATGCGAGCCATCGACGCCGGCCTCGCGATTCCCATGCCGCTGGTGCCGCTCGCCGGCGCCGCCGCCGGGCTCTTCTTCGGGATGCTCTTCGGCTCGGTGACGACCCGGCGCGCTGGCGTCGTCTTCGCGCTGATCTCGCTCGGCGTCGGCGAGCTGGTCTTCGCGGCGATGCGCATCCTTCAGGGATTTTCCGGCGGCGAGGAAGGCATCACCGCCAATCGCGGGATCGGCCCGCATCCCTTCGGGCTCAGCTTCGGTCCGCAGCTCCAGGTCTACTACGTGATCGCGTTCTGGGCGATGGCGGCGGCGCTCGCGCTCGCCGCTTTTCTGCGCACGCCCGTCGGACGCATGTGCAACGCCGTGCGCGACAACCCCGAGCGTGCCGCCTTCGTCGGCTACGATCCGGTGCGCGTGCGCTTCGTCGCCTTCTCGGTCGCCGCCGCGTTCGCCGGGCTCGCCGGCGGCCTGCACGCGCTCAACTACGAGATCGTCGCGGCGGAGGCCGTGGGCGCCGGCCGCTCGGGCACCGTGCTGCTCATGACCTACATCGGCGGCGTCCAGCACCTGTTCGGCGCGGTGCTCGGTGCGATCGCCATCACCTGGCTGCAGGTGAGCCTGTCCGACTACACCACCGCCTGGCAGCTCTACGTGGGGCTCTTCTTCATCGGCATGGTGCTGTTCGCGCCCGGAGGACTCTCGGGACTGCTCCTCATGCATCGCCCCATTCTCGCCACGCGGGCCCTCGGGCGCGTGCTCGCCTCCTACGTCGGCGCCGCGATTCCCGCACTGCTCGCGTGCTGCGGCGCGATCGCGCTGCTCGAGATCAACTACCGGCGCGCGACGCAGCCCGACGCCGGGACGCGGATGCGGCTGTTCGGCATCAGCCTCGACACCTCGACGCCCTGGCCGTGGCTCGCAGCACTCGCGCTGATCGCGATCGGCGCGTGGCTCGCGCGCCTCGCTGCGCCGCGAGTGAAGGCAGCCTGGGCGGACGCGATGGAAGAAGCCGCGGCGCGCTCGACGCCACGCAAGGGGGCGCCGTGACCGCCACCGCGCCGAAGCCCCGCGCCCTCGAGCTCAAGGACCTGCGCATGCGCTTCGGCGCCACGCCGGTGATCCGCGGCGTATCGCTCGACGTCTACGAAGGCGAGCGGCACGCGATCATCGGCCCCAACGGCGCCGGCAAGTCGACGCTGTTCAACCTCATCAGCGGACGCTTCGCGCCGACGTCCGGGTCGATCCTGCTCGGCGGTGCGCCGATCGAAGGCCGGGACCCGTTCCAGATCTACCGGCGAGGTCTGGCGCGAAGCTTCCAGGTCACGAACATCTTCCCGCGGCTGTCGGTGTTCGAGAACATCCGCTGCAGCGTCCTCTGGTCGCTCGGTTACCGCTACTCCTTCGGCCGCAACGTCGCGAAGCTTCGCGACGCCAATGCCCGTGCGGACGAGGTGCTCGAGCAGATCGGCCTCGCGGCCCGGCGCGATGCTCGTGCCGGCGTCCTGACCTACGCCGAACAGCGCGCGCTGGAGATCGGCATCACCATCGCGGGCAAGGCGCGCGTGATCCTCCTCGACGAGCCCACGGCGGGCATGAGCCGCGCCGAGGCGGCGCGCGCGGTCGCGCTCATCCGCTCGATCTCGGCCGGAAGAACGCTCGTCATGGTCGAGCACGACATGGGCGTTGTCTTCGACCTGGCCGACCGGATCTCCGTGCTGGTCTACGGCGAGATCATCGCCACCGACGCCCCCGCGCGCATCCGCGAGAACGCCGCGGTGCAGGCCGCCTATCTCGGGACGAGCCTCCATGCTTGAAGTCGAGTCGCTGCACGCGTACTACGGCAAGAGCCACATCCTGCAGGGGATCTCGGCGCGCGTCGGCCGCGGAGAGATCGTGAGCCTGCTGGGCCGGAACGGCGCCGGGCGATCGACAACGGTCAAGAGCATCATGGGCCTCGTCCGCCCGGTCGGTACGATCCGCTTCCAGGGCGAGCGCATCGACCGACTCAAGGCGCACGAGATCTCGCGCCGCGGCCTGGGCTACGTACCCGAGGATCGCTCGATCTTCCCCGAGCTCACCGTGCGCGAGAACCTGCTGCTGGGCACGAAGCCGCCGCGCGATCGGCGCGGCGCAGCGCGGTGGTCGCTCGAGGATACGTTCGCCCGCTTTCCCCTGCTCAGGGAGCGCGCCGATGCTCCGGGAGGCGTGCTGTCCGGCGGAGAGCAGCAGATGCTCGCCATCTGCCGGACGCTCATGGGCGATCCCGACCTGATCATGGTCGACGAGCCGACCGAAGGCCTCGCGCCGCTGCTGGTCGAGCTCGTACGCGAGCTCCTCGCCGAGATCGCTGCGCGCGGCACCTCGATCCTGTTGATCGAGCAGAAGCTCACGATCGCGCTCGCGATCTCCCAGCGCGTCTATGTCATGGGCCACGGCCGGATCGTGTTCGAGGGCTCGCCGGGCGAGCTGCGCGCTGCCGACGGCGTGCGCAGGGAGTGGCTGGAGGTCTGATGCAACGGCGCGCCTTCATCGCGTGCGCCACGCTGGCAGTTGCCGGGTCGCAGATTGCGAGGGCGCAGCGGCGCATGTGGCGGATCGGCTACCTCACCCCGTCGGACATTCCAAGGGAGATGCTGGTCACGGCCCTCGGCGAGTTCGGCTACGTCGAAGGACGTACGATGCGATTCGAGGTCCGGTCCGCGCAGAACGATTTCGCGAAGCTGCCGGACCTCGCGGACGAGCTGGTCCGCGCCGGCGTCGACATCATCGTTGCCGTGAGCCCGCCGGCCATCGTGGCCGCCAGCCGGGCGACAACCACGATCCCGATCGTCATGGCGTTCTGGGGCGGCGAAGGCCTTATCGAATCGGGACTCGTCGCGAGCTTTGCGCGGCCGGGTCACAACGTCACCGGCGTGTACATGCTTGCGGACGAGCTCGAGGTCAAGCGCCTCGAACTGCTGCTCGACGCCATTCCCAAGGCTCGAACCGTGGCCATGCTCGACCCGGGAGGCGGCTGGAACATCGTCAAGCTGACCGAGGACATGCGGCGCGTCGCCGAGCGTCGTGGCGTGCGCTTCCTGCTCAGCGACCCACCGGGCCCCGGCGGCTACGACGTCGCGTTTGCCGCCATGAGCAAGGCGCAGGTCGACGGGGTCGTCGTGCCTTCTTTCCCACGCTTCTACCGCGAGCACCGGTCGATCGTCGAGGCCGCGACCCTGCATCGCGTACCTGCGATCTACGAATGGGGCGAGATCGCGCGCGACGGAGGGCTGATGGCGTACGGCCCGGTGCTCGACGACCTCAACCGGCGCGTCGCCATTTACGTCGACCGGATTCTCAAGGGCGCCAAGCCGGGCGACCTTCCGGTGGAGCAACCGGCGAAGTTCGAGTTGGTCATCAATGTGAAAGCCATGAAGGCGCTCGACGTGGTTGTCCCGCAGGCGCTGCTGTTGCGCGCGGACGAGCTGATACAGTGATCGAGGGCGCAAGGGCGGTCTGAGCCCCGACAGCACGATCCCGCGGACCGGGTCGTGGTGTACGCAAACACTGGCTTGAGGTATATGCTTGTGGTCTCGCCCCGCTCTGCACCGTCGAGCGCAAGCCAGGGCGAGCTCTCTCCAGCAGGAGCACGACCATCAGCGCCCGCTACGAGCTCGACGACGGCGTCGCCGTCATCACCATCGATCATCCGCCCGTGAACGGGCTCTCCTACGAGACGCGCGTCGCGGTGGCGGCCGGCGTCGACCGCGCACTCGCCGATGACGGGGTGCGGGCCATCGTCCTGAGCGGAAGTGGTGGAAAATTCTCGGCTGGCGCGGACATTCGCGAGTTCAACACGCCCAAGGCGCGGGCGGAGCCGACGCTGCTGACGCTCATCGACATGGTCGAAGGCAGCGCCAAGCCCGTGATCGCCGCGATCGGCGGCTTGTGCATGGGCGGCGGCCTGGAGCTGGCGCTGGGCTGCCATTCCCGCGTCGCCACGGCGGAGGCTCCCGTCGCGCTGCCCGAGGTCAAGCTCGGCCTGCTGCCCGGCGCGGGAGGCACGCAGCGCCTGCCGCGCGCGATCGGACTCGAAAGCGCGCTCAACATGATCGTTTCCGGCACCAGCGTCCCGGCCGCGAAGCTCAAG
>Ga0335080_10001398_pt1 | contig 23530 bp, 15 predicted proteins | sample Lox_Sample_34_FD_206720 | JGI IMG/M metagenome (GOLD analysis project Ga0335080, IMG submission 206720) | Soil microbial communities from Loxahatchee National Wildlife Refuge, Florida, United States - Lox_Sample_3.4 | ecosystem: Environmental > Terrestrial > Soil > Wetlands | place: USA...
CTCGTGGGCCGGGCGTGTGCGGTCGCGGCCGCGGCCCAGGCGCTCGCCGCCGCCGGAGACATTGCAGGCGAGGCGAAGGCGCACTCGGTGCACGCGCTGGCGCTGCAGCGCCTGGGCAAGGTCGGCGCCTGCGAGGCCGCGCTCGACCTCGCGCTGGCCGCCGCGCGGCGCGTGCGCGACCGCCGGCGCTCGAACGCGGTGCTGGCCGGCGCCCCGCTCGCCGCGCTCTGGGGACCGAGCCCGGTCACTCGCGCGAGCGGCCGCTGCCTCGACGTCGTACGCGTGCTCCGCATCACCCAGGGAGCGCCCGCGGTCGAGGCCGTCGCGCTCCGCTGTCAGGCGGTGCTCGAGGCGCTGCGCGGGCGCACCGAGGCGGCGCGGCGCATGCTCGCCTCCTCGCGCCGCATGGTGGAAGAGCTCGGCCTGACCCCGCAGCTGCTCGAGACCGACGTCTTCTCGGGGCTGATCGACCTGCTCGAGGGTGACCCGATCGCCGCCGAGCGCAGCCTGCGCGGCGCGTACCAGGGCCTGCGCGAGCACGGCCTGGGCATCGACGCGGCACGCGCGGCCGCGCTGCTCGCGCGCGCGCTCCTGGCGCAGGGCCGCGTGGCCGAAGGCGAGGCGCTGAGCGAAGCGAGCGAGTCACTCGCCGGCGACGATTTGCAGGCGGCGATCTCCTGGCGCGGCGCGCGCGCGCAGGCGCTGGTGCGCCGCGGCGAGCACGCGCGGGCGGTCGAGTTCGCGCGCGCCGCGGTCGAGATCGCCGCCGAGACCGACGCGCTCCTGCACCACGCCGACGCGCGCAGCTCGCTCGCCACCGCGCTGCGCGCCGCAGGCCGGAGCGCCGAGGCCGAGCCCGAGGAGCGGCGCGCGCTCGAGCTCTGGGAAGCCAAGGGCGCGACGCTGCTGGCCGAGCGCGCCCGGCGCGCTGGCCCGCAGGCCGCGCAGACAGCGGAGCGCAGCGAGAGAGCGCCGGCAGTGACTCGTCCGAGCGCGAGCGCGCCGCTGGCAACGCTCGGAGGGTCCCTGATGCTGCGCCGCGTGCGGGCGAACGCTGCGACGGCGCAGGCGGCGCGCCTGGAGGCGGCGGTCCGGACACGCGACGAGCGCGCGCTCGCGCCGCTTTTCGACGAGCTCGTCGAGGTCGTCGAGCACGCGACCGGCGCGGTCTTCGACGGGCGCGCGATGCAGGCGGTGTGGGGGTCGCTCGTCCGGGCCCAGAGCCCGATCGTTCGCAGCGAGCCGCTCGCGACCCTGGGTGACTCGCTCGCGCTGTTCCGCACTTCGATGTCGTTCAGCGCGCTCGCCGCGGGCGACGTCGCGCCATTCGGCGCGGTCACACGCGAGGAGATCGTCCTGGTCGAGGCGGGGCCGACCGGCCACCAGCGGCGGATCGAGACGTTCGCGCCCGACCATCTGGCCGATGCGGTCGCGCGACTCTACGAGCGTCATGCTGACTCACTCCCCGAGGGTCCGGCGCGCCTGCGTGCACGGGCGACCGCGCGCGTGATCGGCGTGCTGATGGCTCCGCCTGCGCTCGAGCCCTATCGAACGGTGTTCGCGCCCGACGTCGCCTGGGCGGACCATCGCACGCTGGGCTTCGGCTCGCTGCGGGGGAGCAAGGCCCTGCTGGGTGCCTTCCAGTCACTCTTCGATTCGTCCGCTGAGCTCGCGGTCCGCGTCGAGGACGTGCTCGCGCTCGAGTCGAACGCCCTACTCGTGCGCTGGACCGTCTCCGGCACCGACCGCGCCGGGGGCGGAGCCTTCGAGCGGCAGTTCCTGCTCGCCTGGGCGTTCGGCGAAGACGGTCTCGTGATCCACAGCGAGCAGTTCGACGCAGATGACGTCGACATCGCCCTCGCGCGCATCGAGCAGCTCGCCGTCGAGTCGCCCGAAGCGCGAGTCACTCGCCGCGTGCGCCTCAATGCCGCGACCGCGAACGCGGCGCGCACCGAGGCCGCGGTGGCCGCGCGGGACTTCGAGGCATTCCAGGGCCTGTTCGCCGACGGCGCTCGGAACGTCCACCATCCGACAGGCTCGGCGTTCGCAGAGTCGGAGTCCATGGAGAGCTACCGCCGCCTGCTGAACGCGGAGGAAGTGGCCATGCGGCACGAGCCGCTGGCCACCCTGGGTGACTCGCTCGCCCTGTTCCGCGCGTCCGTGTCTTTTCGCTCGCTTCCGAGCAGCGACGCACTGGGTCCCTTCGGCGCTGTCCACACGGAGCTGCTCTTGTTGCTCGCGGTCGACGGTGCCGGCCGCCGCCGGCTCAGCGAGGTCTTTGCGCCCGATCGTCTGGGCGATGCCGTGACCCGCAGCTATGAGCTCTTCGCGGAGGCGGTCCCCGAAGGTCCGGCGCGCACCCGCGCCGAGGCGACCGCGCGCTCGATCGCCACGATGGTCGAGTCACTCGACCCCGATCGCTTCGCGACCGCGATCGCGCCCGGCGTCGAGTTCGCCGACCATGGCCCGATCGGCATCGGATCGTCGCGCGGCGAGAAGGCGATCCTGCGCGGGCTCGCGGCGCTCCACGGGCTGGCCGCCGAGGTCGCCGTCAGCGAAGAGGACGTGCTCGCCATGCAGCCCGATCTCCTGCTCACGCGCTGCACGACCTCGGGCACCGATCGCGCCAGCGGCGGCCCGTTCGAACGGCACTTCCTCGCGCTCTGGGTCTTCGGAAGCGACGGCCTGGCGACGCGTGTCGAGTGGTTTGCGCCCGACGGCGAGGCCGAGGCGTTTGCCCGGATCGACGCGCTGACCTCTCCCGTCGAGGCGGCGCAGCCGCGCGTGCGTCCGAACGCGGCAACTGCCAACGCGACTCGGCTGGATGCCGCTGCAGCGGCCCGGGACTTCGCGGCGTTCAAGGATCAGTTCGCCGAAGGCGCGCAGGTCGTCCATCATCCGACGGCGACGACCTTCGCGCAGAGTCGGAACCTTCAAGCGTTCGAGTGGCTCCTGCAGGCCCCGGCGTTCGAGTTCGCGAACCGGCCGATCGCGACCCTCGGCGACTCACTCGCGCTGCTGCGCGCGTCGCTGTGGGTCGATGCGACGACGGACCAGGAGATTGGCGAGACGGTCAACGAGTGGCTGCTGCTGACCGAAGTCGACGCCGAAGGCCGCCGCGTGCTCTCCGAGTTCTTCCCCACCGACCGTGCGAGCGATGCGATCGTCCGGCTGTACGAGCGCTACGCCGAGTCGCTTCCCGAAGGCGAGGCGCGCAACGCAGCGGAACGGGTGGCACGCTCGCTGCGGGCGATGTTCGACGCTCCCGATCTCGAGCGCCTGGGCCGCGCCTTCGGGCCCGAGATCGAGCTCGTCGACCGCAGTGCGCTCGGTATGTGGTCGGCGCGGGGAGTCGCGGCGGCGCTCGAGCACTTCCGCACGCTGGCCGAGGTGGCGAGCAACGTCGCCTTCCATGACTACGAGATCCTCCGACTCGAGCCCAGGGCGGCGCTCGTGCGGCGGACTCACTCGGGAATCGACCGCGCGAACGGCGGCGCCTACGAGACGCGCCTCGTGCTGTTGCTGCGGTTCGGCGGCGACGGCCGGCTCGACCGGGTCGAGTGGTTCGACGCGGACCGCGAGACCGAAGCCCAGGCGCGCTTCGACGAGCTCACCGCCGAGTCATGGACGCGCAGGCGCCAGGTGCGGCCGAACGCCGCGACCGCCAATGCGGCGCGCGTCGATGCCGCGATCGCCGCTCGCGACCTCGACGCTCTCGCCCGCGCGTTCGCGCAGCAGGCCGAGATCGTGCACCACCCGACCGGGGCGGCGTACGACCAGCGCGGCGTGCTGAGCAACTGGCGCTCGCTGCTCGGCGCACGCGACGTGCGCTTCGCGACGCTGCCGCTCGCGACTCTGGGCGACTCACTCGCGCTGTGTCGCGGGAGCGTCTCGTTCAGCTCGCTCGTCGCGGGAAACGAAGAGTCGTTCGGAGCGGTCGCGAAAGAGGAGTTCCTGCTGATCGAGGTCGATGCCGCCGGCCGGCGCACGCGCATCGAGTTCTTCGCCCTCGATCGCCTCGCGGACGCGATCACGCGACTCTACGAGCGCTACGCCGAGTCACTTCCGCAGGGCCCGCGTCGCGAACGCGCCGCGGAGGCGGCCCGCTCGGCCTCGCTATTGGCCTCACCGTTCGAGTTCGATCGCTCCGCACAGGCCCTGGCCCGCGACGTCACTTTCGTCGACCACCGGCCGCTCGGTCTCGGCACCGGGGTGGGGGTCGAAGGGCTCGCGAGCTGGCTCGGCAGCCTGCCCGGGACCACCGACGATCTCGTGATGAGGATCGACGACGTTCTCGTTCTGCTCCCCGACCAGCTCCTGGTCACGACCACCTCGGGTGGCCGTTTCCGAGCCAGCGGAGGCACTTTCGAGCAGCGGAGCGTGCAGCTCTACCGGACCGGGCCAGACGGGCGCGTCGCGCGCGTCGAGTGGTTCGACCCCGAAAAGCTCGACGACGCGCTCGCGCGCAGCGACGAGCTCGCGGCCGACTCGACGTCGCTCGCGAACCTGGCTTCGCGCACGATGAGAGAATTCGAGCGCGCCTGGCGCGCGCGCGACTGGAACGCGGTGCTGGCGACCTTCGTCCCGACTCACCACATGGACGACCGCCGGCGGCTGATGCGCGTGGCGATCTCCGGCGCCGATTTTCTCGCCAACGAGCGCATGCTGTTCGAGGGCGCCGCGAGTGAATGGCGGGGCACGCTCTTGGCCACCCGCGGCGGCCGCCTCGCGCTGTTGCGGATGCGCTTCCGGACCGAGATCGAGGGCAGCGGGCCCATGGCGGTCGAGATGCTCGACCTGGTCGAGGTCGATGCCGCCGGCCGGCGCAGCGCGCTGGTGGTGTTCGATCTCGACGATCTCGAAGCGGCCTACGCCGAGCTCGACCGGCGCTACCTCGCCGGCGAGGGCGCGCCGGTGAGTCCGCCGGTCGAGAACGCCGCGACTCGCTCGCTCGACCGGTTGACCCAAGCCTGGGCGAGTCGTGACTGGGAAGGCGTCGTGGCCACCCTCGGGGCTGGATTCCGGCAGATCGATCGCCGGCCGATGATGCAGCTCGACCTGGATCGCGAGCAGTTCCTCGCGTTCATGCGCGAGGTCTACGACATGAGCTCGTCCCGGCTCGTGTTCGAGATCCTGGCGACCCGCGGCAGCCGCCTGGCTCTGGCCCGGCTGCGCTTCGAGGGAGCGGACGACTCGCTCGGCTTCACCGAGATCGAGTCACTCGCGGTGCTGGAGACCGACGCGCAAGGCATGCGCCAGGCGATGGTCCGGTTCCCCACCGACGACCTCGCCGCGGCCCAGCGCGAGCTCGAGGCCCGATACGCAGCGCTCGAGGGGAGTCAGTCGAGCGACCCGCTGCTCATCCCGCCGAACGCGGCGTCGCGCACCGGTGACCGGCTCCAGCGAGCGATCGAAGTCCGCGACTGGGACGGCGTTCGCGCGCTGTTCGCGCCAGTGCTGGAGTACGAGGACCGCCGTCGCGGCGCGCAGCTGCAAGGCGATCACGAGACGTTCCTCGCGAGTGCCCGCACCTATGCGGCCAACCAGGAGCGAATGAAGCGCACGCTCCTGGCGACGGCGGGAGATCGCCACTCGCTCACGCTCTTGCGCCGCTCGGGAACGACTCCCGACGTCGAAGCTTGGGAGGTCGAGAGCCTCTCGCTGCTCGAGCTCGACGCAGAGGGGCGCATCGCCCGTGTGCTCGCGTTCGACCCGTCGGACCGAAGCAAGGCGAGCGCCGAGATGTTCGAGCGCTACGCCCGCGGCGAGGGCGCGAGCGCTCTCTCGCCGTTGGCCTGCGAGGGGATTCGCGCGATGAACGCGCGTGACCTCGAACGTCTGCGGGCGGCCCTACCTGATGACTTCGTCCTGTGCGACCGGCGCCGCACTGGCCTCGGCCTGATCCGGGGCGCCGGCGCGTTCATTCGCTCGCTCGCCGCGCTGTTCGAGGTCTCGCGCGAGTCATGGGTCGAGACCCTCTACACGCTCGAGCTCCAGCCGCACGGCGAGCTCGCAATGGCCCGGGTGCTCGGCACGCTCCGCGACGGTGGAGCATTCGAGTCGGCCTATCTTCGAATCATCACCCGAGAGGGCAGCATGGAGCTTTTCGAGCCCGAGGATCTCGAGCTCGCGCGGGCCCGCTTCGAGGAGCTCCGGCCGAAGTGACTGGCTAGGCCGGGGCCCGCCGCAGCAGGTCGCCGAGGATGCGCCCGGCCAGCCCGCGGTAGCTCTGCCCGGCGACGAGCATGTCGGCCATCAGCCGGCGCGCCCGCCGGCTGCGCTTCGCCAGCGCGACCGACAGGTCGACGGTGCGCGGCCGGTACAGCCGCCGGGCCAGCCGCGCGCAGGCGGCGAGCTCGCCGCCGGGGCCCGTGCGCCAGCGTTCGGCGTAGCGCGCGGGCGCGCCCGCGACGCCCGCTTCGAGCAGTGACTCCGCGAGCAGCCCGCCGGAGTCGAGCGCGTGCTGGATGCCCTCGCCGGTGATCGCGTCGTTCGCGGCGGCGGCGTCGCCCGCGAGCGCGAAGCGCGGGCCGGAGACCGGGCCATCGGCGACGGGGATGCTGGCGGCGTAGGGCTCGCGCGGCAGTGACTCGCTGCCGGGGTAGCGGCGCGCGAGCAGCGCGTCGACGCGCGCGCGCAGCTCGCGGCCGTTGGCGTGGCCCACCGGCGCCGCGATCCCGACCGAGGCGTGGTCGGAGCGCGGGAACACCCACAGATAGCCGGCGTACTCGCGCGTGAACTCGACCACGATCTCGCGTTCGGGCAGGCCGAAGACGTGCACGCCGGCGGTGGCGTAGCTCGCCGGCCCGCCGGGCTTCGCGCCCAGGAACGAGCGGCGCACCACGCTCGAGGCCCCGTCCGCACCCACCACGAAGTCGTGGCGCGCGCGCTCGCCGCCGCCGAGCTCGAGCGTGACTCCCTCGGCGTCGGCCGCGACCCGAGCCACCCGCACCGGCCGCAGCTCCGCGCCCGCCTTGCGCGCGGCCTCCAGCAAGAGTGAGTCGAGCACGCGCCGCGAGAAGATCTCGATCGGCTCGGAGAGCGTGACCCGCACTTCCCCGCCGCGCGGCGCGGTCATGCGCACCGCCTGCGACGGGCGCGCTGCGCCGCGCAGCTCGGCCAGCTCGGGCCAGCGCGCGAAGCTGCCGGGAGTGACTCCCCCGCCGCACGGCTTCTCGCGCGGGTGTGACGGGTCGTAGAGCGTGACGCGCGCGCCGGCGCGCGCCAGCCGTCCCGCGCAGAACGACCCGGCAGGCCCGGCGCCGACGATCGCCACGTTCATCGCCGACTCACATGTTCGTGTAGTCGGGGCCGTCGCCGCCTTCGGGGGTGGTCCAGGTGATGATCGCGTACGGGTCGGCGACGTCGCAGGTCTTGCAGTGCACGCAGTTCTCGTGGTGGATCACGAGCCGCTTCTTCCCCGGCTTCGCGTCGTCGGGGATCATCTCGTAGACCGCCGCCGGGCAGAAGCTCTCGCACGGGTTGCCGTACTCGACCGCGCACTGGTTGGCGCACACGTCGGTGTCGGCCACGTGCAGGTGGTGCGGCTGGTCGACTTCGTGGCGCGAGCCGGCCAGCGCCACGGCAGTCACCTTGTCGAAGGTGTACTTGTTGTCGTAGGCGACCTTGTCCTTCTTCGCGCGCTCCTTGGGCGAGAGCTCCGCGAGCTTCTTCATGTGCTCGTGGTCGGGATGCGCGTGCACCATGCCGACGAGGCCGCGGCCGCCGGTGATCATGGCCAGCGCCTGGCCGTTGATCAGCCACGGCAGCTGACGCAGCCAGCCGAGCCACTGCGGCATCTTCTGCGCGAACTTGAACGACGCGTGGAAGTTGCGCGCCTTCTTGTGCTCCTTGGCCAGCCAGCTCGCGTCCCAGCGCGTCTTGTAGCTCGACAGCGTGGCGTCGGAGTAGTCGTCCTTGCGGATCGCCTCGACGAGTGTCTCGGCGCACAGCATCCCGCTCTTGATCGCCAGGTGCACGCCCTTGAGTCTCTCGCCGTTGCAGGTGCCGGCGGAGTCACCCACCAGCATGAAGCCGTCGCCGTACAGCTTCGGGAACGAGAACCAGCCGCCCACGGGCATGGTCTTGGCGCCGTAGCGGATGCACTCACCGCCCTCGAGCAGCGCGCGCATCTTGGGGTGCGTCTTCCAGCGCTGCATCAGGTCGTGCGGATCGGTGTACGGATTGTCGTAGTCGAGGCCGGTCACGAAGCCGATCGAGACACAGTTGTCCTTGAGATCGTAGATCCAGCCGCCGCCGAAGGTCGCGGGGTCCTGCGGCCAGCCCATGGTGTGCACCACGCGCCCGGGCCGGTGGTTCTCAGGCTTGATGCGCCAGATCTCCTTGATGCCGGTCTCGTAGGCCTGTGGGTTCGGGCCGGCCAGCCCGAGCGTGTCGACGACCACCTTGGTGCACGAGCCGCGCGTGCCTTCGCCGAACACGACACACTTGGCGAAGATCTGCGGGCCGGCCTCGAACACACCCTTCTGCTGGCCGTCCTTGTCGATGCCGCGGTCCATGACCTGCACGCCCACGATCCGCTTGCCTTCGAACAAGGGCTTCGCGGCGGGAAAGCCGGGATAGATCTCGACGCCGCGCTCCTCGGCCTTGGTGCCGAGCCACTTCACCACGTCGGACAGCGAGATCGCGTAGTTGCCGTGGTTCATGAACGGAGGCGGAGTCAGCGGGCTCTTGATCACCCGCTTCGCGCCCATCAGCCACGTCTCGTCGTGATCGCAGCGGTAGTGGAACGGGAAGCCCTGCGCCTCGAAGTCCGGGATCAGCTCGGTCAGGCCCTTCGGATCCATCATCGCGCCCGAGAGCTGGTGCGTGCCGAGCTCGGGCGCCTTCTCGATCACGAGCACGGCGGGCATCTCGAGGTTCTGCGCCTTGCACAGGTCGGCCAGGCGAATCACTGCGGCCAGCGTCGCGGCGCCAGCGCCCACGAAGAGGATGTCTACGTCCAGTCGCTCGCGTTCCACTGCTTCGCTCATGCTCCCCGTCCCTTGGCCGCCCCCCGGGCGAGCATACCGGATCAGGGCTGGGGCAGCAGTACCCGCTCGGAGGCCAGGTACACCACCAGCGCCGCCAGCAACACACCGCCAGCCAACAGAAATGGGGAGCCCGCGCCCGCGCTCTCGAACACCCAGCCCCAGCAGTACGCGCCGAGCGCGCGGCCGGTGTGGATCATCGCCTGGCTGCGCGACATGGCGGCGCCGGCCTCGTGCGCGCCGGTGACCTTCGAGAACAAGCTCGTGAACGCCGGGAAGGCCACGCCCGCGCCGAGCGCCACACACACCGCCGACACGCACAGCATCGGCACCGAGTGAGAGAGGCCGATCCCGACGAACGCGAGCCCGGTCAGCGCGAAGCCGAACGCCGACATCGCCTCCTCGCCCCATTCGCGCGAGAGCCGGCCGACGACCAGGCCCTGCGTCGCGCCCAGGATGATCGCGATCGCGGCCATGAACAGGCCGGTGTGGAGCTCGTCCCACTCGAAGCGCGCCGCGGCGTACAGCGGGAACATCGCCTCGATCACCGAGAACGCGAAGAAGAGCTGCAGGAACAGGAACAGATACAAGCGCTGGCGGCCGCCGTGCAGGCTGGCGAAGATCGCGAGCGGCGCGGGGACGATCGCGCGCAGGAAGCCGCGCCAGCCCGAGTCACTGGTGACCGGCGCCTTCGACTCCGGCAGCGCGAACGCCGCGAGCAGGAAGTTCAGGCCGGCGATCGCCGCGGTGGCATGGAACGGCAGCGCGGGATCGATGCTGCCGAGCAGCCCGCCCAGCGCGGTGCCCACGACCAGGCCGATGCCCGACGCCGCGCCGATCACTCCCATGCCCTGCGCGCGCGAGCTGTCGTCGGTGAGATCGGTCATCGCGGCCTGCGCCGTGCCGACGCTGGCGCCGAAGAAGCCGCCGAGGAAGCGCGCGATCAAGACCATGGTGAGTGACCCGGCGAACGCGAGCAGCAGGAACGAGCCGGCGGTGCCGAGCAGCGACGCGAGCAGCACCGGACGCCGGCCCACGCGATCGGACACCCAGCCCCACAGCGGCAGGAACAGCACCAGCCCCACGGCGTACAGCGCGGTGATCAGCCCGATGCCGCGCGCGTCGGCGCCGAACGAGCGCACGAAGTGAGGCAAGACCGGAATGAGGATCGAGTAACCCAGAAAGTCGATCAGGATCGTCGCGAAGATGATCCCGACCGCGAGCCGCGATCCGCCGCGCGGCGAATTCACCGGACCGGGCCCCGCCGGGTCATCGGGAGATCTGTTATCGTCCGCGAGCGCGCTTCGGTCCATTCGGGCCCCATTCGGTCCCGGCATTCTACGGATCAATCACCCGCCGCGGGAGGTCGCGCATGGAGCTTCGCGAGCGTCGGCTCGCCCAGATCGTCCGAGACTTCATGGAGGGCTACGTGCTCTCGCAGGAAGTCGGGCGCGAGCTGCGCGCCGGGAGACTCGCCTTCGGCACGGTCGCCCGGCTGGTCGGCGACGCCGAAGACAGCGCGCTCTACCGCTTGAAGGAGGAGTGTCACGCGCTGTTCCGGCTGGACGACGCCCGGCCGCGCACCGAGGTCCAGGCCGAGGAGCTGTTCGACCTGGCGGTGGGGGCGCTCTTTCACGAGACGATGAAGTTCCGGGAAGGCTTCTATCTGACCGACAGCTACGGCCCGCGGCTGCAGCGCATGATGGCCGAGGGCTCGGCCTCGGGCCCGCTCGCCGACGCCTTCTGGCGCGTGTTCGAGGCCGGCAGCCGGCGCATGCTCGAGTCGGAGGCCGAGGCCGAGGAGCTGTTCCGCGAGACACGCGACCAGCTCCTGATCGTGTTGCGCCAGCTCACCGCCTCGGGCGCCGTGGCGCGCAGCCTGGTCGAGAACCCGGCGCGCTCCGAGCAGGTGTTCGCGATGCCGCTGACCCAGCTCCTGGCCGACATCTACGGCACGGCCGACCGCGGCTACCGGCTGGCCATCGAGAGCCTGATCGAGAACGGTCACTACGCCGAGGCCGCGAGCGTGCTCGAGCTGCCCGAGGCGCGCGCGGCGGCGGACGGCGCGCTGCCGTTCGCGCGCGGCATGGCCAGCTACTACGCGGGCGACAACCTGGCCGCGGTCGACTCACTCGCGCGCTGGCGCGACGACGGCACGAGCTCGCCGGCCTTGTGGCGGCAGAGCGCGAGCCGCGTGCTCAAGGCGCTGGCCGGGAACGTCGAGGTCTCGGATCACAAGCTCTCCGAGCGCGCGCTGTCGCTCGCGCGCGAGCTCACTTCCCGGCCCCGCTGACCGCCGGCGCGCGCCCGCGTAGCCACAGCCAGCCCGCGGCGCCACCCGCGATGCACAAGAGCGCCACCACCTGCGCGTTGGTCAGCACGCCCACGAAGTCGGGATTGCGGCGGAACGCCTCGATCCAGAGCCGGCCCAGCCCCGACAGCACGAGATACTCGCCGAACAGGAACGGAGACTTGCCGCGGCGCAGCCACAGGAACGCGAACACGGGCAAGAGCCAGAAGGTCTCGTAGAGCATGGTCGGGTGCACGCGCTCCAGCGTGGGCGGCGTGCCGTTCGGAAACGCGATCGCCCAGGGCACGTGCGAGGGCACGCCGTAGTCGTCGCCCACCAGGAAGCAGCCGATCCGCCCGATCGCGTGACTCGCCGCCAGCGCGGGCGCGGCCGCGTTCATGGTGTCGAGCAGCGAGATCCCGCGCAGCTTCGCGCCGCTGAGTCCGGCGATCGCGCCGCCGATCAGACCTCCGTACCAGGTGAGTCCACCGCGCGTGAACAGCGTGTTGGCCAGCGTGGCGTCCGGATCCCGCGCGAACGACTCGCCCACGAACCAGAGCTTCGCGCCGACCAGCCCGCCCACCACGCACCAGGTGAGTAAGTCCCAGGCCTGCTGGCCGTCCTTGCCCTGCTGCTCGAACGAGCGCGCGGTCAGCCAGCCGCCCGCGAGGAACGCGAGCGCGACCATGACTCCGAAGCTCGAGATCGGGAAGCCGAAGGGCTCCCACAACACCGGATACACGCAACCAGAATAGCGAGTCAGCCGCTGCTGGTGGAGAGCAGCTCCTTCCGCAAGCGCTCCTCCAGGGCCACGAGCTGCTCGGGGAAACACTCCTTGGCGCCGCGGATGAATTCGGCGATGCGCCGGGTGTCGAAGAAGTCCGGGTTGGCGTCGCCGAGCTCGAGCCCCAGCAGCCGCACGTCGCGGCGCATGCGCAGGAGCTCGAGATCGCGGCGGTGCATGGTCTCGATGCCGGCCGCGGCCACGGTCTGCATCAGCCGGAGCTTGCCGATCCGGCCCGGGTGAGTGCGGTAGGTTTCGAGCCCACCGGTCAGCTTCACGTACACGATCACCAGCCGCTCGCGCCGCTGCAGGCCGGTGGCCCGGTCGAGGTCCCACTTGCGCACGATCGAGTGCAGCGGCACGTCCTCGGTGGTCGAGCCGTCGATGTAGTGGGCGTCGTGACTGATCCGGCGAATCACTCGCGGCACGAACAAGAGCGGCACGGACGACGACGCCAGCGCCGCCGCGCGCGCGTCGGCCTGCACCACGAACTCGCGCAGGTGCGCCGGCACGAGGCCGGGAGTCAGCACGTCGGCCTGGCAGTCGCGCAGGTTGAAGGCGACGCAGTAGAACGGGATCCGAGGCTCGGCGTTGCCGCAGTATCTCTCGAGCATGCGCGACATGCCGTCGGCCACGTCGACGAAGCCCGCGCCCGCCGCGCCGAGCGCGGGCAGGAGCGCGTCGCGCAACAGGTGCTTCAGGAACTGCAGCTTCGACGGGCGCAGCGCGAGGTCGACGCGACCAGTATATAGATCGTAGCCCATCTGCTCGATCGCGTGCGGCGAGAGACCCTGCGCGTACAGGAGCCCGGCCATCGCGCCCGCGCTCGAGCCCCAGACCTCGGCGAAGTGCTCGGCGATCCCGAGTGACTCGAACAGGCGCAGCGCGGTCGCGTGCGCGAACAGCTTCAAGCCGCCCGAGCCCAGGGACAGCACCACGTGCGCGTTCGGGTCCGCGCACACCTCGCGCAGTGCCCGGAAGCGCTCCTGGATCGCGGGCCGGGCCGCGTGCTGCTCGGCCGGCACGATCTGCCACACGTAGCGACGCTGTCCGCCGGCGCGGTCGAGCACGAAGCCGTCGGGCGGCACGTTGCGGTTGCGGCCCAGGAAGCGCACCTCGACCGAGCCGTTCGCGCGCCCCTCGGCGAGCAGCCGCGCCAGCACCGCGAGCCGCGCGTCCTCAGGCGGCCAATCGGTGATCGCGCCGTCGTGCGCGAGCGAGAAGCGCACCGGGAGCTCGTTCTCCGGAATGCGCCGCACGAGCTCGTAGCGGCAGCCGCGCTGACGCGCCTCGTCGAGCTCTTCGTCGGTCAGGAAGAACGAGCCGTCCGCGGACTGGAAGCGCAGCAGCGACTCGCCGTCGGGGAACTCCGAGGCGGTGTCGGGGGGCACTTCGAGCTTGATCTGGACGACGTGCCCCAAGGACCGAGGCTCCTTCGCCCGACCCATCGGCGCCCCATTGGAGCGCCCTTAGGCGGAGCGTGGGTAGGTGCCCGCGCGGCCGCGCAAAGCTGCACGCTGGAGCCTCCCGTGGCGGAAAAGCTCAATGATGTCAATAATGTCCATTGCTGGCGGCGGGTCTGGCGCGCACCGGTTGCGGGCTCGAGAAGAGCTTTGAAGGCCGCTCCGGGCGCGCGGTCCGAGCGCGTTGACACCCCGGGGCGTCCGGATAGGCTTGTCCCCCGGGAATCCAAGGGTGGGAGACCCGATGAGCGATCCACAAGGAGCGCGCTGGCGAGCCATTGCCGCCGGCTTGTTGATGCTGGCCGGCTCCGGACTTCTCGAGGGCGCACAGGCCCTCGCGGCCCGGGCCCGCGCGAGCGTTGCGCCCGTAGCCTCGGAACAGGTGCGGGTCGCGGCCGCGATCCGCGCCAAGGCGCCCCAGGTCGCGGAGCCGCTCTCCGAGCGCATCGCCGCCAGCGTGGTCCGCTGCCAGCGCGAGCAGGCGCTGGCGCCCGACCTCGTGCTCGCCGTGCTCATGCAGGAGAGCAGCGGCCGGCCGAGCGCGCACAGCTCCGCCGGCGCGATCGGGCTGATGCAGGTGATGCCTTACATGTACGAGGAGCTCGAGCTCCCCGGCAGTGTCTCGCACGTCGAGACCAACATCGAAGCGGGCTGCCGCCTGCTCGCCGACAACATCCGCCGGCTCGGTGAGGACGAAGGCATCAGCGCCTATTGTTGGGGCAACACGGTGGGCAACGACCACTACCTGCTGCGCGTGAAGAAGCTGCGCCGGGACTTCCGGCCCTATCTCATGCCCGACGTGGTGGCGCCCGAAGTCGCGAGCGCGCGGATCAGCGGATGAAGCGCGGCTCGAAGCGCGCGCCGCGGCCGCCGCGCTCGACGCACTTCGACGAGAAAGGCGACGCGCGCATGGTCGACGTCGGCGCGAAGCCCGCGTCGGCCCGCGCGGCGATCGCGCGCGGCCGGATCGAGCTCTCGCGCGAGGCGTTGCACGCGGTCGTCTCGGGCCGCAGCAAGAAGGGCGACGTGCTCGGCGTCGCGCGCATCGCCGGCATCCAGGCCGCGAAGCGCACCGCGGAGTGGATCCCGCTCTGTCACGCGTTGCCGCTCGACGCGCTCGAGCTCGAGTTCGTGCCCGAGCCCGAGCCGCCCGCGATTGCGATCGAAGCACGCGTTCGCACCACCGCGAAGACCGGCGTCGAGATGGAGGCGCTGGTCGCGGTTTCTGCGGCGGCGCTCACGATCTACGACATGTGTAAGTCGCTCGATCGCGGCATGCGCATTGGCGACATTCGCCTCGTGCACAAATCGGGCGGAAAGAGCGGAACTTACCAGCGTCCCGGCGGCTAGAGCCGTCTTGTCAGGCATTCGTCGGTAAGGATAAGCTCGCGCCCGCCTCATGTCCTCCGCCATGAGAACGGCTCCGTCGCTGCTCGTATGTCTTCTGCTCGGCGTTCCGCTGATGGCGGGCAGCGCCTCCGTGCGCGCCGAGAGCCCCGACGCGGTGAATCACGTCGACCTGATCCCGACGGAGCGCGCCGCCTGGTCGCCCAAGAACCTGGGCATCGGCGTCACCAGCATGTTCGGCGGCTGGAACTACTGGTACGCGGAGCGCGAGATCGACGTCGAGACCGTGCCCTCGAACGCGAATCTCAAGCTCTACTACATCCGCTCGAACTTCCAGAAGCGCTTCGAGCAGTCGCACTCGCCGGCGCTGGTGAAGATCCCCCCGCGCGTCGACATGACTTACAAGGACGCTGTCCGGTTCTCGGCGATCGCCGACGGCTACCTGGCGCAAGACGTGAGCTACGACGCGCAGAAGGTGCCCGACAAGGTGGTGATCCAGCTCCAGGTCCTGCCGAACTCACTCGTGTACCTGGGTCACACCGAGTTCGGCGGACGCACCAGCCTGACCCTGCGCACGACCGAGCAGCCCGATGTGCGCATGAGCAAGAACACTTCCCTGCGCGGCTTCCAGATCGCGCTCACCAAGACCGCGCTGAAGGTCGAGGCCAAGTCGCAGAAGGGTGCCGGTCACATCACCGACATCGACGCGCTGCAGCTCGGCGAGGACGCGATCATCCGCGTGCAGACCGACGCGCCCGACGTCGAGGTGCGCTCGCGCCAGAGCTACGACGCCGTGCAGCAGCAGCACGTGTACGTGTTCGACATCGTCCCGCCCGGCGCGGCGGCGCCCACCGATGCGCAGATCCGCGCGCGGATCGACTCGCTGGCCTACGCCCCCGACGAGCGCTGCGACGACCGCTATGGCGCGGTGCTGCGCGAGAAGGTGGGTGATTCCGATCTGTCCGACGCGTTCCGGCCCTCGGGCGAGCTCACCGACGTGTACCGGCGCGAGGCCATGCTGAAGCTCGGGCGGCTGCACGAGGGCCAGGTGAAAACCGACACCGGCGAGACACTCCACACCGGCAGCTCGCTGGAGCTGGCGCTGGCGATGCAGTCGGCGGCGCGCGTCCGGGGCTATCTCGCGCTGCTGGGCGCGCTGGCGCGCAGCGAGCCCGAGCCGTCCGACGCGCTGCGCACGCTGGTCGCGCCCACGCGCACGAGCGCCGAGTTCGCGCCGATCTACGACGCCGCCGAAGCCACGCGCAAGGACTGCCACCACTAGCCCGCGCGCGACCACCCCCTGCTTGGCTCCTCACCCCGAGGAGGTCGTGGATGGCTGTGGCGGGTGTCGGGTCCGAACGGCCGCGCGAGCGGCTGTTGCGCGAGGGGCCGGAGTCACTCTCGCTGGCGGAGCTCTTGGCGCTGGTGCTGCGCACCGGCGCGCGCGGGAACGGCGCGCTGCGCCTGGCCGAGGCGCTGATCGAGCACTTCGGGTCACTCGACGCGCTGGCGCGCGCGGGCACGGCCGAGCTGCGCCGGCTGCACGGCATGGGTCCGGCCAAGATCGCGTCGCTGCGCGCCGCCTTCGAGGTCGGCTCGCGGCTCTCGCGCACGCCGCTCGCGCCGGGCGAGAAGCTCCATTCACCCGAGCAGGTGGTGGCGCACCTGGGTGCCCGCATGCGCCGCTACCGACAGGAGGTGTTCGTGGCGCTCTTGCTCGACAGCCGCCACCGGCTGATCGGCGAGGTCGAAGTGAGTCGCGGCAGCCTGAACCAGAGCCTGGTCCACCCGCGCGAGGTGTTCGCGCCGGCGCTGCGCGAGTCCGCGGCGGCGATCCTGGTCGTGCACAACCACCCCAGCGGCGACCCGCAGCCCAGCCGCGAGGACCACGACGTGACACAGCGCCTCGTGCGCGCCGGCGAGATCCTGGGCATCCGCGTGGTCGACCACCTGGTGATCGGCGGCCAGGAGTTCACCAGCTTCGCGCGCACCGGCCGGATCGTCTCAAGCGGGTGAACGGCGGCACCGATCCCACGCGTTAGGGGAGACCGATGGCCGGCAAGCCCAAAGGTTCACGCAAGGATCGGCGCCACTCGGAGCGCCAGAACATCAAGATCCCCGTCGACTACTCGGCGGTCGACGCGTTCTTCAGCGAGTTCACCACGAACATCAACGAAGGCGGCATGTTCATCGAGACCGAGAACCCGCCCACGCTGGACTCCATGGTCCAGCTGCAGGTGCGCCTGCCGGACCTCGAACGCCCGATCAAGCTCGGCGGCCGCGTGGCCTGGATCAGCGACGGCAAAGCCGGCTCACCGCCGGGCATGGGCATCGAGTTCCAGGACATGAGCCCCGACCTGCGCCAGACCATCAACGATCTAGTCCGGCGCCTGCGGCACCGGGACTAGATCGATTGATCGAGTCTCAGCCGTGTATGGCCGCGGGCGGCCGCGGCCTACGGCCTTCGCTCGGCAGGCCTCGCTGCGCGCTTCGCTTGCAAGATCTGACTCACGTTCGACTGCTGCGGCTTAGAACGGGATTTCGTCGTCGGCGCCGCTCGGAGCCTGGCTGAGCGGGTCCGCTCCGCCGGCCTGTGACTGGTCGTCGCCGCCCAGCGACGGGCCGCCGCCTTCGCCGCGGCGGCCGAGCATCTGCATGCTGAGCGCCACGATCTCGGTGGTCTGGCGCTTGTTCCCTTCCTTGTCCTCCCAGTCGCGCGTCTGGATCCGACCCTCGATGTAGACCGGGCTGCCCTTGCGGAGATACTCGCCGCAGATCTCGGCGAGCCGCGCCCAGGCCACGATCCGGTGCCACTCGGTGCGGTCCTTCCAGTTGCCGTCGCGGTCCTTGAACCGCTCGTTGGTGGCGATCGAGAAACTCGCGACGGGCTGACCGCTCTGCGTGTAGCGCAGCTCGGGGTCGCGGCCGACGTTCCCGACGAGAATCACCTTGTTGACGCTGGCCATGGCTTGCTCCTCTTCACGGGCATGCGAGGCGAGGAATTTCGCAAGACCGTAGCACGCGCCACGCGGAGATTGTGTGCGCATGCTTGCCTTTCTCGTCGGTGTTTCCGATCGTACGCACGGCGATGGGGGGACGTCGCAGCCCGCGAGCGAAGGGCGCCGAGCCGCGCCTTCCGGGACGGCTCGAAGCCGAGGCCGTGGCGGTCACGTTCGCTGCGCTCGCGCTGTTCGCGGAAGCGTCCCTGATCTCCTACGCCCCGAGCGATCCGCTCTTCGCGCACGGCGCGCGCGTCGAGAACTGGTGTGGACCCGCCGGCGCGTTCACCGCGGGCGTTCTGGCCGGCACGCTGGGCTTTGCGGCGCATCTCCTGCCGCTGGCCTTGGGCGTGGTGGCGTGGCGCTACCTGCGCGGGCTGCCGATTCGCTCGCGCTGGATCCCTTTGGCCGGCTGGGCGCTCTGTCTCCTGGCCATGTCGGGTGCCTGCGAGGTCCTGCACCGGCTGTTCCCCGACGCCGTGAGCGCGCACGCGGGCGGCGTGCTGGGCGGCCTCGTGGTCGCGCCGCTGGCGCGCGCGTTCTATCTCACCGGCACCTCGTTCCTGCTCGTGATCGCGCTGGCGCTCGGGTTGATCGCGGGCACGGGCATGTCGCTGCGCGACGGCGGGGCGACGCTGCGGCGCGGCGCGCGCGCGCTCGGGCGCGAGCTCGGGCAGCTCGTGCGCGTGAGCTTCGCCCGCCTGCGCCGCTCGCTCGAGGCGCGCGCGGCGGCGCGCGAGGACGCCCGGGTCGAGGCGGAGCTGGCGGCGCGCGACGAGCCCGAGGCCGAGGCCGGACACGCCGCCGGCCACGAGCCGCGGCCGCCGCGAGTCACTCCCCCGCGCCGGCCCAAGTCGGGTGAGCCCGAGGTCGTCGAGCACCGCGTGCCGGCGCCCGCGCCGCTCCGCCAGGAGTCACTGCCGTTCGCGAACGCGCGCGGCGAGGGTCCGTACAAGCTGCCCGACCTGGACCTCTTGGCGCGCGGGCCCGAGTCGAGCCCGAACCTCGACCGCGACGCGCTGATCCGCAACTCGCAGATCCTCGAGAAGAAGCTCGCCGACTTCTCCGTGCTGGGCCGGGTCGTGAAGGTCCACCCCGGGCCCGTGATCACCATGTACGAGTTCGAGCCCGCGCCGGGCGTGAAGGTCTCTCGGATCGTGAATCTGTCCGATGACCTGGCGCTCGCGCTGCGCGCGATCTCGGTGCGCATCGTCGCGCCGATCCCGGGCAAGAACGTGGTCGGCATCGAGGTGCCCAACGTCGAGCGCGACGTGGTCGTGCTGCGCGACGTGGTGGCTCACGCGAGCTTCCAGGAGACCGAGGCGCGCATCCCGATCGCGCTGGGCAAGGACATCTTCGGCAACCCGCTCACCACCGACCTGGCCTCGATGCCGCACCTGTTGGTCGCGGGCGCGACCGGCACGGGCAAGTCGGTCTTCTTGAACGCACTTCTGTGTAGCGTGCTGATGCGCGCCACTCCCGACGACGTGAAGCTGCTGCTGGTCGACCCGAAGATGCTCGAGTTCTCGCTCTACCAGGGCATCCCGCACCTGATCGCCGAGGTCGTCACCAATCCCAAGCGCGCGGCGGCGGCGCTGCTCGGCGTCGTCGGCAAGATGGAAGAGCGCTACCGGCTGATGGCCCAGAAGGGCGTTCGCAACATCGAGCAGTACAACAAGGCGATCGCCAAGGACCTGGCCGCGAACCGGCCCAAGCCCGACGACGAGATCGTGCCGAAGAAGCTGCCCTACATCGTGGTGGTGATCGACGAGCTCGCGGACCTCATGATCGTGGCCGCGCGCGACGTCGAGGAGTCACTCATGCGGCTGGCGCAGATGGCACGCGCCGCGGGCATCCACCTGGTGCTGGCCACGCAGCGGCCCAGCGTCGACGTGCTCACGGGCATCATCAAGGCCAACTTCCCCTCGCGCATCTCGTTCCAGGTCAGCTCGCGCACGGACTCGCGCACCGTCCTCGACGCCAACGGCGCCGAGCGGCTGCTCGGCCAGGGCGACCTGTTGCACGTGCCGCCCGGCAGCTCGAAGCTCGAGCGCATCCACGGCCCGTACATCTCCGAGAAGGAGGTGCAGGCGGTGACCGAGTGGGTGCGCACGCAGGGCTCGCCGGAATTCGATCCCGAGCTGATTCGTCTGCACGAGGACGCCGAGAAGACCGAGGAGCGCGGCGAGGAGCTCGACGAGCTGTTCGACCAGGCGGTGGAGATCGTGTCCCGACACAGAATTGCGTCGATCTCGTTCGTGCAGCGCAAGCTGAAGATCGGCTACAACCGCTCGGCGCGGATCCTCGAGCAGATGGAGAACGAGCGCATCGTCGGTCCACAGGAGGGAACGAAGCCCCGTGAGATCTTCGTGCGCCCGCCCGAGGAGTAGCGCGCTCGCCACGCTGTGCCTGGCGCTCTCCTTCGCGCTGGGCGCCGACGCGCCCGACGACGCCCAGAAGACGCTGGCCGCGGTGCAGAAGCGCTACGACGGCGTGCACGACCTGCGCGCGAGCTTCGTGCAGAAGAGCTTCTCGCCGGCGGTCGGCAAGGAGAGCGAGAGTCACGGCACGGTGGTGGTGCAGCGCCCCGGCAAGATGCGCTGGGAGTACGCGGCGCCCGACGCGCGCGTGATCGTGCTCGACGGCGCCGCGATCAAGCTCTGGAACCCCGACGACAAGCAGCTGCAGATCGCGGCGGTCGCGAGCTCGGGAGTGTCTCCCACCGCGCTCAGCTTTCTGATGGGTCAGGGCTCGCTGGCGGACTCGTTCACGGCCAGCCAGGAGAGCGAGCCGGGGCGCGGCGAGCGCGGGCTCCTGCTCAAGCCCAAGGGCGATGCCACCTTCGAGTCGCTGGTGCTGTGGCTCGACCCCAAGACCCTGCAGCTGCGCGAGTCAGTGGTGGTCGACCTGTTCGGCAACCGCACGCGCGTGCGCTTCGACGGCATCACCGAGAACGGCGGGGTGGACGCTTCGGCGTTCGACTTCAAGCCACCGCCCGGCGCCGAGGTGATCGACCTCCGCCACTAGCTTGCGCCTGGCTTGCTTCTGACTCGCCTGACCACGAATCGGGCGGCCAGCTTGCGCCATCGAAGTCATTGGGCGGCCTACAGGCGCCGGAGTCTTGACGCGCTCGCGTCGGCGAATCGTCGCGCGGGTTCGGACGCGATCCGGAGCACGGAAACGCCCGAGAATCAAGGAGATTCGAGAAGTTCTGCAGACGTCGGATCATTGCAATGACGCGCTGTTTTGATATAGTGCCCGTGGTTGCTAACTGGGCGTATTTGCACGTGAATTCGGGTTGCTCCCGAATCTTCGCCCCGGGCGACTTGGCGCGGGGGAGCGAGTGGGCGGGGCGCGGCGCCGTCGAGCCGGACCCCGGGTCGCCGTCATCCCGCGGAAGCTCTTGCAAAGACAGGCTTTTTTCGGCTGACGCTGCGCGCGCGCGCGCGCCGCGCGCCGGCCGGGAACGGGAAAGTCGGTTCCCGGAGCTTGGCATTTCGATTGCACAACGTCGGGGCATGGGTCGGGTGACTCCATCGGTCAGCGTGTTCGGAAGCAAATCCGCCCAAGGCGAGGGATGGAAATGAGTGATTCGGGTTCTGGTTCCGGGCGACGGGGGTTCGTACGGGACGTGATGAAGCGGATCTCCGCATCACGCGGGGGCGATGACGACGAACGGGAGACGCGCTTGCCCGAGGAGATCGACGAGATCGAACGACTGCGCGACGCGCTGCGATTCCTGGGTCCCGAGAACGCGGATCTCGCGCGCCGCGTCGAGCGGGTGCTGATGGAGTACGAATTGCTCCGCCAGCGCCACGATCGACAACGACAGCAGATTTACGACGGCGAGCGCCAGAACGAGAAGCTCGTCAACGCGTTGCAGGACGCGAAGCAGCAGATCGACCTGTTGAAGCAGGAAGTCGACAAGCTGTGTTCGCCGCCCAACACCTACGGCATCTACGAGCGCTCGAACAAGGACGGCACCTGCGAGATCAACGTCGACGGCAAGATGATGCGCGTGAACGCGCACCCGTCGATCCGGGTCGAGGAGCTGATGGAAGGTCAGCTCGTGGTGCTGAACGAGGCGTTCAACATCGTGGACGCCACCACCTTCGATCCGCGCGGCGAAGTGATGACCGTGTCCGACGTGCTCGACGACGGGCGGGTGATCGTGCTGGGTCACACCGACGAGGAGCGCGTGATCAGTCTCTCGCAGCCGATGCGCCGCGAGAAATTGAAGGCCGGTGACAACCTGCTGGTGAACCCGCGCACCGGCTTCGGCGTCGAGAGACTCCCGAAGTCGACCGTCGACCAGGTCGTTCTCGAGGAAGTCCCCGACGTCACTTACGAGGACATCGGCGGGCTCGGCGACCAGATCGAGGTGCTGCGCGACGCGATCGAGCTGCCGTATCTGCACGCCGACCGCTTCAAGCGCTACAACCTGTCGCCGCCGAAGGGCATCCTGCTCTACGGCCCGCCGGGCTGCGGCAAGACCATGATCGGCAAGGCGGTGGCCAACAGCCTGGCCCTGCGCATCCAGGAGATGCGCGGCGGCGAAGCCAAGAGCTACTTCCTGAACGTGAAGGGTCCCGAGCTCCTGAACAAGTACGTCGGCGAGACGGAGCACAAGATCCGCGAGGTGTTCAAGAACGCGCGCGAGAAGGCGGAAGAAGACGTCCCGGTCGTGATCTTCTTCGACGAGATGGACTCGCTCTTCCGCATGCGCGGCTCGGGCATCTCGTCGGACATGGAAGCCACGGTCGTGGCGCAGTTCCTGTCCGAGATCGACGGCGTCGAGTCACTGCGCAACGTGATCGTGATTGGCGCCTCGAACCGCCAGGACCTGATCGATCCGGCGGTGCTGCGGCCGGGCCGCCTCGACTTGAAGGTCAAGGTGCACCGCCCCGAGAAGCAGGGCGCGCGCGACATCTTCACGAAGTATCTCACCGCGGACCTGCCGTTCAGCCAGGACGCGACGCGCAAGTACGGGCCCGACGTGGCCCAGATCGTGCGCGGGATCGTGGACGAGACCGTCGAGCAGATGTACGCCGAGACCGAGGAGAACAAGTTCCTCGAAGTCACGTACGCCAAGGGCGAGCGCGAGATCTTCTATTTCAAGGACTTCTCGTCCGGCGCGATGCTGCGCAACATCGTGGACCGCGCCAAGAAGAAGGCCGTGAAGCGCGCGATCACCTCCGGTGAGGACGGGATCCGGCTCGCGGACATGCTCGACTCGGTGCGCGAGGAGTTCAAGGAGAACGAGGACCTCCCGAACACCACCAACCCGGACGACTGGGCGCGCATCTCGGGCCGCAAGGGCGAGCGCATCATCAACGTGCGCACGCTGATCACCGGCATGAGTCGCTCGGAGCAGTCGATCGAAACGGTGGGCGGCTCGGGACAGTATCTCTGATGCCACTTCCCAGCGTATTGGGCAGCGAGATCGAGTACGGGATCACGGTCCAGGGCGACCCGGACTTCGATCCGATCTCGAGCTGCGTGCTCCTCGTCAACGCCTACCAGGACAACGAGGACGCTCAGATACTCTGGGACTACGAGCAGGAGAACCCGCTCGCCGACGCGCGCGGCTTCCACGTCGAGGGCGAGAAGTACACGCCCAACCAGCAGGAGAACATCGCGCGCAACAAGACGCTCCG
>Ga0335080_10001399_pt1 | contig 23526 bp, 21 predicted proteins | sample Lox_Sample_34_FD_206720 | JGI IMG/M metagenome (GOLD analysis project Ga0335080, IMG submission 206720) | Soil microbial communities from Loxahatchee National Wildlife Refuge, Florida, United States - Lox_Sample_3.4 | ecosystem: Environmental > Terrestrial > Soil > Wetlands | place: USA...
TCAGGTGTTTCAGCTGCAATGTCACTTTCGCCTTTTCCTGAGGCCCCCGGCACCCTTCAAAGACGTCGGCAAATTTGTTTTTCTCCCCGATTCCCATTAGAAATTGAGACTGCGTCAGAAGCGGCTCCACCTGCACGCCTTGTTCTCTTGCCGCCGAGCCCAGAGCCGTGAAATTCACGTGCGCCGTGATGTCCTGCTCGCCCGGCGCCTCGTAAGGGTCCGCGCTGGCCGAGTGCCGGCGATAGGTCATCAGCGTGCCCCGGTGGCGGCCGGCGAATTGCTCGGCCTGCGTATATCCATAGTCAACGACGATGAAAAATCCGGACCGCAAACGAGCCGCACTCTGAGACATGAAGCGCTGGCCGGCGAGCTGCGCCTCGATTCGTTCTTCTCGCTCCGGGCGTACGCTGTGGCGCTCGAGAAAGGCCGACTCTTCTTCCGATGGAATGCACCACGTTTCAAGGAAAGCTCCTCTGTCCTCCGCGATACGCAGCTCTCCCCGGCGGCTCAGCACCTCGAAAGGAAGGGCGTCAAGAAACTCGTTGGCAAATACAATCGCAGGCCGGTTCATTGCTTGCGCCTGATCGTGGATCGAGACCTTGCCCGAATCCACATGGCGTGCAAGCCCACGGCCGATTCTCTCTCGCAGCGCGGCAGATCGCTCGATGAGTTTCGCCTGCAGGGCCTGAAAAAAGTCGGGAAACTTTGCTTCTGACCAATCCAACAGGTCGCGCGCAAACAATCCTCTGCCGGGGCCGAACTCTACGAACTCGATCTCTGCGGGCGAGTCCATCGCGCGCCACATTTCCTCGAATTGCCGGGCCATGAGGCGCGCGAAAATCGCGTGGATATCGCTCGAAGTGTAGAAGTCTCCGGCCTTGCCGAAACGCTCGACGTCGGCGCAGTAGTAGCCCAGTTCCGGGTCGTAGAGGCAGAGTTCCATGTATCGGGAAAAGGGAAGCGGCCCGTGTTCGCGAATTTCTCGTACGATTTTCTCGCGGAGGCTCACAGCCTGTCCCGCGGGCGCTCGGCGCGGTTCTGCGGCGTGCGGGTGAACATCTCGATCAGGTAATCGTGCAGGCAGTCGTAGAGCTGGCGCTGGAACGTCCACTCAAACTGCGGGCGGTCCAGGTCGCGCGGGTGCAAGTCAAAGTAGTATGTGTGCACCGGCACCGCAGGATTCCGGAACTGGATGATGACTTCCACTCCTTCGTTCTTGGCGCGGGCATCGAATAAGAGCAGGGGATGCTCATACAGCCGCAGTTGCGCCAGCACCCGCTTGAGTCGCTCCTCCGAATGAGCCACAAAAAGATTGTAGACGATGCCATCCCGGAGGCGCTTCAGGTGTTGGCGGGGTAGAATAAGCATGCCATGGCACCGGGCAGATGACCATCGCAGGGATTATTGGCGGCATCGGTCCGGAGTCGACGATGGACTATTACCGCTCCATCATCGCCACCTACCAGCAGCGCAAACCGGATGGAACTTACCCTTCGATCATTCTCAACAGCATCGATCTTTCTCAGTTGATTCGCATGGTCGAGGCCGGAGCCCTCGAAGAACTGGCCGACTACGTCTCCCGCGAAATCCAGCGCCTGGCGGCAGCCGGAGCCGACTTTGCCGCTCTTTCCGCGAATACCCCGCACATCGTGTTCGACAAGCTTCGCAGCCGTTCGGAGATCCCCTTGATCAGTATCGTCGAGGCCGCCAGTGAGGAAGCAGAGCGGTTGGGACTGAAGAAGCTGGGACTCCTGGGCACCCGTTTCACCATGCAAGGGCGCTTCTACCCCGATGTTTTCTCCCGGCGAGGCCTTGCTCTGGTCGTGCCCGGTCCCGAAGATCAGGCGGATGTGCACAGTCGCTACATGAGGGAGTTGCTAAAGGGGAGATTCCTGCCGGAGACACGGGATCGTTTGTTGCAGATCATCGAGCGCCTGCGGCGGGACGAGCAGATACAAGGCCTGATCCTGGCCGGCACCGAGTTACCCCTGATTCTGCGCGACGCTGCGAATCCTGGGATCCCTTTCCTCGACACCACCGAGATCCACGTGAGGGCGATCGTCGACCGGCTCTTGTGATATGGGGTTACTCGTATCTTAGAGCTTCGATTGGATCCAGCCTGGCGGCCTTGATGGCAGGCAGCATCCCGCTCACTACTCCCACGAAGCTCAAGATGACGGTTGACCAGATGAGAGTGGCCGCATTGATAGCCAGGTGGATATCGCCCTCGCTGGCGTTCTCTTCAAAGGCGCTCCATAGCGTGAGCGATCCCACCGACCACGAAACCACGTAGGCTAGCACCACTCCGAGCAAGCCGCCGAGCGCCGTAATCGCCAAAGCTTCCGCCAGGAATTGAAACAGAATGTGCCACCTGCGCGCGCCTAAAGCCTTCTCTACGCCGATCTCGCGGGTACGTTGCGTTACCGCAACCAGCATGATGTTCATCAGTCCCACTCCGCCAATGCCGAGAGTCAGCAGCCCGATGAAGCCCAGCAGAATCTTGATGCCGGTGGTAATGACGCGCAAGTCGAGCAGGTCGGCAAAGACGTCGAAGACGAACACCGCGCGCTTATCCTTAGGATCAAAGTTGTGGTGGAAGGCCATGGAATTCCGAAGCGCTTTCACCACCTTGGCGTGGTCGCCTTCGTATTCCATCACAATCGCATCCAGATAGTAGGTATCCTTCAAATCGCGCATGGCGCTGAAGGGCACGTAAACGTGCTCGTTAAGATTCTCGTCGTTGTTGTTGATGACGTGTTTAAGAACGCCCACCACCTGGTACGAAATGCCATCGACGCGAATGCTCTCTCCCACCGCATTCTGCCCGGAGAACAGCTTTTTCTTGATGTCCGCGCCAATGAAGGCGACGCGCGTGTGGGTGAAGTCGTCCGCTTCCGAGAACGGGCTGCCCTCCACAAAATCCATGCGGCGCATTCTGGCAAAATTCGCGTACACACCGCTTACAGGGAAAGCGCCGCTCCGCGTTCCGAAGGCAACGGTGCTGTTCTGCTTGTCGACCTCGGGAGAAACCCGCTTGAGCAGCGGCACCTCGGCGCGAACGTAATCCAGATCATTGACGGTCAGTCGAATCTGGCTGCCGGCCTTGGTGCCGCCCGCCTGCAGTTCCGTTCGCCCGGGGAAGACAAACACCAGGTTGGTTCCGAAGGACCGGAACGCTGCCCACAGCCCGCTCTCAAATCCGGAGCCGTAGGCGAGCAGCAGCACCACCGTGGCGATGCCCCAGGCCATGCCCAGCATGGTGAGCACACTCCGTCGCCGGTTGTGCCGTAATGCGGTGTACGCCTGCACTCCCAGGTCGCGAATCATCTTCGGTTCACCATGATCATTCCGCCCGCAGCGCCTCAACCGGCGGCAGCAACGCCGCCTTTCGCGCGGGATACAGCCCCGCGGCAATGCCCGCAGCCGCCAGCGAGAGAATTGCCGACACCGCGGAAATGGGAACGATGCGAGGGGTGTCAAAACCTTCGGGCGACGGCAGCTGCGCCAGTAAAGTCATGAATCCGCCGGCTAAGACCAGGCCGGTACCGCCGCTCAGCAGCGTGAGGAAAATACCCTCGACAAAGAACTGCGTCAGGATATTGCGATGCGTGGCGCCCAGCGCCTTCCGTAACCCGATCTCCTTGGTCCGTTCGCTGACCGAGACCAGCATGATGTTGATGATCCCGATCGCGCCCAGCCCCAGGGTCACGAAGCCAACCACGCCGAGGAAGTAGTCCATGGCGTCAAAAATCTTGTCCACCCGCTGCGAGTTTTCGATGGTGTCCCAATCCTCAAAAGCATCCTCCAGCTTGGGATCGAAGTGATGGCGTCGAGCGATGATTCGGTGAACCTCGGACTTCGCCAGCAGATGGTCCGCTTTGTTTAGCGGGCGGTAGTTGATGAAGGAAATCGCGTTTTCCGTGTTTTCACCCTTCAGCCGGAACAGGTCGCGCATGGTCTCGATCGGGACAAAAATGCGTGCGTTGGTGCCGTTATTGCCCTCCTGGCCCACTTTGGCCAGTACCCCGATCACGTCAAAGCGAATTTCGTTCAGCAGAATCGTGGATCCCACCGCCGGGCGCCCTGGAAAAACGTTCTTCAGCAGCTCCCAACCCACCACCGCCACGCGACGATGCTGGCGGTTGTCCTCATCGTTGAACCAACGGCCGGTACCGATCGGAATGGTGCGAATGTTGTTGTAGTCCGGGTCAACCCCGAAAACCTGCCCGTTGGTCGACCCGTAGTCGCTCACTGCCCGTATATCCTCGCGGTTGATGACGGGAGAAACTGAGCGCAAACTGCGCGCATCCTGGCGCACGGCCAGATAGTCCTCGTAAGTGAAGTGGTACGTCTGGCCGGACTGCAAGCTCCCGGCGACGGCGGGAATCCTCCCAGGAAAGATGAACATGATGTCCTGGCCCAGGGTGGCAAGCTGCCTCGCCTGCCCGCTACGGAATCCTTCGCCTAAACCCACCAGCAGGAGCAACGATCCCACTCCCCATGCGATCCCGAACATGGTGAGAAAGGAGCGCAGTTTATGCGCCCACAAGGTTGCCAAAGACTGGCGAACTATGTCGACTAGCGCCCGCATGAAGAAACGTCCACCCTTAATTTGATACGCGGCAGCCATGGTACGGGTTCCTGAAATTTTGCAATTCCAGCAGGTTAGACGAACCCGTCGCCTTCCGGCTCCGGCCTTTTACAACTTGTTACATCCTGCTATCCCCGGTACTGAGCCTACGTCTAAACGGTCGTTTCCCGAACCCCACTCGCTGGGCAAACCCGGATTTTTCTCAAAGAGGGCTCTATGCTAAAACACTTTGTTGTGGCTGTGATTGTTACCTGTGGGCTGGTGCTGGCGATTCAGAATTGTTCGGCGCAATCGACCGTATTGAACCTGCCGCGGGATAGCCAGCACTCCGTGCTTACCCAACGAATCGGCATTACCGATATTACCATCGATTACCATCGACCCCTGGTAAAGGGGCGAACCATTTGGGGCAAGGTTGTGCCCTATGGGCAGGTCTGGCGGGCTGGAGCCAACGAAAACACTACCATCACCTTCACCGACCCAGTCATGATCGAGGGCCATCCACTGGCGAAGGGGGTCTACGGGCTGCACATGATCCCGGGAGAAAACGAGTGGACGGTGATTTTTTCGAGTGCGCACACAGCCTGGGGAAGCTTTACCTACAAACAGGCCGATGACGCGCTGCGGGTTACCGCCAAACCCCGGGCTTCTGAATTCCACGAAGCTCTGACCTACGATTTTGACGATGTAAAGGTGGATTCCGCGCTCGCAGTCCTGAGCTGGGAAAGGGTCTCTGTGCCATTCAAAATTGACGTGAATGTGCACGATATCGTGCAGGCCAGCCTACACAACCAGCTTACCGGTTTGGCCCAATATACCTGGGAGGGTTGGGACGATGCCGCCAACTATCTCCTGGCCCAGAAGTACGATTTGGACGAAGCCCTGGAATATGAGGGTAAGTCGATTCAGAATGAGGAACGTTTCGACAACCTGATGACCAAGTCCCAGATTCTCGATGCCCTCAACCGCAAAGATGATGCGAAAGCCTCTCGGGAAAAAGCCATTGCCATGGCCAATACCCTGCAGCTGCACGGCTATGGCCGGCAGTTACAGAACCAGGGCCAGCAGGATCAAGCCTTTGAAATCTTCAAAATGAACATCAGGAAGGATCCCAATCATTGGATCGTGCACAGCGAGATCGCCCGTATGGCGTGCGCGCAGGGCGACTTCGACAAGGCGGTGAAGGAGATGAAGCTCTCGGCCAGCGCCGCACCTGACCAGGCAAGGCCGTTCATGGAAGGTATGGTGAAGCGCCTGGAGGCGAAGGAAGACATCAACAAGAACTGAGGGTCGTCCGCATTACTAACGCCCGACGCGCCGGATGCTATTGGCCAGCCCTGGCAGCCGGCGCTTTTTCCTGCGTCGATTCCTCGCCGACATAGTCGTAGACGCCTCGCCCCGACTTGCGGCCTAGTCGCCCTGCCTTGACGTACTGCACCAGCAACGGCGCTGGCCGGTATTTCTCTCCCAGCGTTCTGTGCAGGTACTCCAGAATGTGCAGCCGAGTGTCTAATCCAACCAGATCGACCAGTTCGAAGGGACCCATGGGGTGGTTCAGGCCGAGTTTGAGAGCCTTATCGATATCCCGCGCCGAGGCAATGCCCTCCTGCAACATATAAAAAGCCTCGTTCCCGATCATCGCGTTGATCCGGCTGGTGATAAAGCCCGGAGACTCCTTGATCACCACAACCTCTTTGCCCATGCGGCGCCCGACCTCCGCGGCGCTGGCGACGGTGTCTTCGTCAGTCTCCAGAGCACGCACAACCTCCAGAAGCTTCATCTTGTGGACGGGATTGAAGAAGTGCATTCCGATGCACTTGGGCGCGCGGTAGGTCACGCTGGCGATCTCGGTCACGCTGAGGGACGAGGTGTTCGACGCGAGGATGGTCGCCGGCCGGCAAGTCTTATCGAGCAGGGTGAAGATTTCGATCTTCGACTCCATCTCCTCCGGCACGGCTTCAATGACCAGGTCCGCTTCCCGTGCCGCCCGCTCGACACTGCCCGCAAACTCCAGCCGACCCAGGGCATTCCCGGCGTCCTGGGCCGATACTTTTCCCAGTTCCACCGCTTTGTCGAGATTCCCGCGAATCTCGCTTTCCGCCTTACGCAACGCATCGGGCAGGAGGTCTTCAAGGACGGTGCGATAGCCCCCCAGGGCGGCCACGTGCGCGATCCCGCGTCCCATGGTGCCCGCGCCTATCACCGCAATCGTCTTGATCGTCGCCACTATTGCCCGCCCTTTTCCAGTTGCGCAAGCACTCCGTTGAGGTTGGAGCTGGCTGCGCGCAGGCTTTCGGCCAGACGCTTGCGCTCTTCCGCTTCCATCGCCGGTACGAAGGCACTGATGCGCCGCAGAGTTGTAACAATGTCGTCCACATAATTCATCAGGCGGATAAGTTCGCCAGTTGTTGCCATATCGATCGGCTCCTATGAATGAACTGCCTATTTCCTTGAACAGTACTGGGACCATCCATTCTCAATGGTGCGGCGAATTTAGTAAAGGCGGCAAGTGCTTGCGGCGCGATGGGTTATGCATATGCCACCACGCTCCCCAGATTTTAATGGTCTTTGCCGTGCCGCAGGCGAATCTAATTCCAATGGCTGACAACCCCTTGAAGCGTTACTTGTTTGCCAGCGACTTCGATCAGACGCTCACGTTTAACGATTCCGGCTACGTGCTCAGCGAATTGATCGGCATTCCCACGGCCGAGTTCGAGCGCAAGGCCGGCGGCATGGCCAAGTTGAATCTGGTGCAGCAAGGGGCCGAACTGGCGTATCTCCTGTTGCACGATCCTGAGTTTCACTCGCGGGTCCGGCAAGAGCATCTTCACGAGGTCGGCAAGCGCATTCGCCTGAAGGAGAACATCGCCTTGCTCTATCGGATTCTCGACCAGGGCATCGAGGGCCACCACTTCGACTTTTACGTCCTCTCCGCGGCGCCGGTGGAAGTCATCCAGTCGGCGCTGGAGGGTATCGTTCCACGCGATCACATCTTCGGAACCGAGTTCCGATATACGGAAGACGGCCAGATCGAATCGATTGCCCGCGCCACCGCTGGCTACGGCAAAGTTGCGGTTCTCGATCAGTTGCAGGCGGAGCAACAGATCGGACCCGATCACATCATTTATGTCGGCGACGGCAGCTCCGATGTTCACGTCATGTTGCACGTCAACGTGCGCGATGGCTTTACCATCGCCGTTTCCGAGGCGAAGCATGTTTCTCAGGTGGCGGGGAGAACCGTCCTCAGCGCCAACGCGCTGGCTGTTCTGGCGCCCATCCTCGAGGATATTGCCGGCTGGGAGCGCCCCCAGATTCGCCGTTTTTTCGAAGCCCAGGGGCTGCTGATCCAGGAGTGGGAGCGCGTGCGCACCGACTGGCTGACCCTCCGTCCCGCAGTCGTAGGCGTGAAGGCGGAAGGCGCCGGAGCGGCTTGATTACCTGGCCATAAAACCCGATGGCGCGCCATAATAGTCTTCATGCTTCGCGATAAAAACCTTGTGCCGCTGTCCCATCAGCACCAGCACGTTCTGGCGCTATGCGTGCGGCTGGACCGCGCCCTACAGAGTGGTGACGTGAATTCCGAAGCCTGGCAGGCTGAGATACAGGCGCTCTTTGAACAGGAGATCGCGGTGCATTTTGCCGCGGAAGAAAAAGAACTCTTTCCGCGGGCCGCGCAGTTTCCGGAAATCAAGCCGCTGGTGGACGAGTTGCTGACCGAACACGCGTTGTTGCGCGACTGTTTTTCCCGGGCTGCCACTCGCAGCCTCGACGCACCGGCCCTTGCAGATTTTGTCGAGAGACTGGCGCGGCACATTCGCAAGGAAGAGCGGCAGCTTTTCGAAGGCTTGCAACAGCTCATGAGCGCCGGCGAGTTGGCTCGGCTGGGCGCCGAACTGGCCACCGCACTGAAAGATGCCTCACAAGCCTGCATTCTGCCCAGCCCCGCCACACGCTTGCGGCCGAAACTATAACCCGTCGGCCGTACTCCCTTCCCGAATCCAACCAAGGCGGACTGTAGCTTCCGCATCCCGTCCAACCCTTTCCGCATCTAAACATTGACAATAGTTCACTCAGGTCTTAGCATCACAATGCACGCAATCAATGCAGTATTGATTACAAAGCACTTATGAGTACGGAGGAAGCCTTATGGCTAAGACAATCGGAATCGACCTCGGCACGACCAACTCTTGCGTTGCGGTCATGGAAGGTGGAGAGCCCAAGGTCATTGCAAATGAAGAAGGCGGTCGAACTACGCCATCGGTCGTCGGCTTTACCAAGACCGGCGAACGGCTGGTCGGCCAGGTGGCCAAGCGGCAGGCCATCACCAACCCCGAGAATACGGTTTATTCCATCAAGCGTTTCATGGGGCGCCGCTTTGATGAAGTCAGCGAAGAGATGAAGATGGTCCCCTACAAGGTGGTCCGCCAGGGAGATCACGTCGCCATCGTTGCTCAGGGGAAGGAATATACCCCGCCCGAGGTCTCGGCTATGATTCTTCAGAAGCTGAAGAAAGCTGCGGAAGATTATCTTGGCGAGAAGGTCGGCGAAGCCGTGATTACGGTGCCGGCCTACTTCAACGATGCGCAGCGCCAGGCGACCAAGGATGCCGGCAGAATTGCCGGGCTGGACGTCAAGCGAATCATCAATGAGCCTACAGCGGCCGCGCTGGCCTACGGCCTCGACAAAGGCAAGGACGAAACCATCGCGGTGTATGACTTCGGCGGTGGTACGTTCGATATTTCCATCCTCGAAGTCGGCGAAGGAGTAATCGAAGTCAAGGCCACCAACGGTGACACCCACCTTGGCGGCGACAATATTGATCAGAGGCTTGTGGACTGGCTGATCGACGAATTCAAGAAAGATGAAGGCCTCGACCTGCGCGGCAAGGGCAACGAGATGGCCCTGCAGCGCTTGCGGGACGCGGCCGAGCGGGCCAAGATCGAACTCTCCACCACCATGGAGACGGAAATCAATCTGCCCTTTATCACCGCCGATGCCAGCGGGCCGAAGCATCTGGTAAAGAAGTTGACCCGGGCCAAGCTGGAATCCATGGTGGAAGACATCATCCAGAAGTCGGCCGGCCCGTGCAAGCAGTGCATGAAGGACGCGGGCGTCGATGCCTCGAAGATCAACGAGGTGGTGCTGGTAGGCGGACAGACGCGCATGCCCCGCATCCAGCAACTGGTGAAAGAGTTGTTCGGCCGCGAAGGCCACAAAGGCGTGAACCCGGACGAAGTGGTCGCCGTGGGCGCGGCCATCCAGGGTGGCGTGCTGAAGGGCGAAGTGAAAGATTTGCTCTTGCTCGACGTCACTCCGCTGACCTTGGCGATTGAGACCCTGGGGGGTGTGGCTACACCCATGATTCCCCGCAACACGACGATCCCGACCAAGAAGACGGAAACGTTTTCGACCGCGGCCGACAGCCAGACGTCGGTCGAGGTTCACGTGCTGCAGGGCGAACGCCCCATGGCGTCGCAGAACCGCACTCTGGGCAAGTTTCACCTGACCGGCATTCCGCCGGCTCCGCGCGGCGTGCCGCAGATCGAAGTCACCTTCGATATTGACGCTAACGGGATTTTGAACGTTACCGCAAAAGACACGGCCACCCAGAAAGACCAGAAGATCACGATTACGTCGTCTTCCGGCTTGTCAAAAGAGGAAGTCGAGCAAATGGCTAAAGACGCCGAAGCCCACTCGGCCGAAGACAAGACCCGGCGCGAAGAGATCGAAGCCAAGAACCAGCTCGACTCGATGGTTTATCAGATCGAGAAGATGTTGAAGGAATCGGGCGACAAGATCTCCGGCTCCGAGCGTGGCGACGTGGAGAATGCCTTGGCCGACGCCAAGAAGGCGCTCGAAAGTGGCGACAAGGCAGCCATGGACAAGGCTCGCGAGAACTTGACCAAGGCCTCCCACAAGCTGGCCGAGCAGATGTACAAGGCGGCTCAGCCTCAGGGTGGGCCGGGCTCGGGCGCAGAGGCCGGCCATGGGGGAGACGGCCAGTCCGCGAAGAAAGATGAAGGCGTGATAGACGCCGAGTACGTCGACGTCGAAGACAAGAAATAAGGAAGCTCTTAGCCACGGATTTGCACGGATTGACACGGATCAAGAGAGATCCGTGAGGAACCGAATCCGTGGCTTGCTTTCTTTGGGTTCTGGGAGGGACGAAGTGCAGTTCAGATCAATGGGCAAGACTATTTTCTGACGTTTGTCGATGATGAGAAGCGCCTGTACCTTTTTCATCCGACCGAGAATGGAGTGGAGCGTTTCCCGGTTTATGTGGATGTAGCCAGGCACGAATGGACGGAAGCGGCCAGGAACGGAAGCAAGCGAGTTCAGTAACTCACTAAGGCATGATGGCGACCGCAGCCAAGAAAGACTACTACGAACTCCTCGGCGTGAAGAAGTCCGCCTCTGCGGACGATATTCGCAAAGCCTTCCGTAAGCTCGCCCGCAAGTACCATCCCGACGTCAACCCCGGCGACAAAGCGGCCGAAGAGAAATTCAAGGCCATCTCGGAGGCCAACGACGTCCTCAGTGATCCCAAGAAGCGCAAGATCTATGATCAGATCGGCTTCTACTCAGACCACATCGATCCCGCCGCCGCCGAGGCCTACGCCCGCGGTGGGCCCACCGGGGCCGGCGGCTTCGGCGGCTTCCCCGGGGCGCAGCCCGGGGGGCAGGGCGTGCACTTCGATTTTGGCGGCTTCGATTTCTCTGATCTGTATGAGGGGGCGCGCGGGGCCAAGGGCGGCAAGGCCGGCAGTGGCGGCTTTCGCGACATCTTCTCTGGAATGTTTGGCGGGCGCGGCGGGCCGTCGGTCGCGGAGGAGGGACCGGAACCCGGCTCCGATCTCGAATATCAGGTCAATGTGCCCTTCTGGACGGCGATTCGCGGCGGAGTTATGCGCCTGAATATCAGCCGTCGCGATGTCTGCAACAACTGCCGGGGAAACGGCTACCTCGAGTCTCCGGGAAAGTGTCCGGAATGCAACGGCACCGGCCAGGTCACGCAAACCGGAGGCCGCATGAAGTTCAATGTAACCTGTCCTCGTTGCCACGGCACCGGCAAGAATCTCTCGGTATGTCCGACTTGCCACGGCGAAGGCACCCTGGAACGGACGGAACCGCTCGAAGTCCGGATCAAGGCTGGAACTCGCGACGGCCAACGCATCCGCATCGCCGGCAAGGGAAACGCCGGGGCGCGGGGCGGGCCGGCTGGCGACCTTTACGTCATCATTCGCACGGGGGAACATCCTGTCTTCCGCCGCGAAGCCGACGACATCTACCTGACTGTGCCGGTCACTGCGACCGAAGCTGCCCTGGGAGCTAAAGTCGAAGTTCCCACCATCGATGGCCGCACCATGCTCAAAATCCCCCCCGGTACCCAATCCGGCCAGAAGCTCAGGCTGAGGGAGAAGGGCGTGCCTTCAGCCAGCAAAGATGGCGCCCGCGGCGATGAGATTATCGAAATCAAAGTGACCGTCCCCATGCCGCGTGACGAAAAGACCAAAGAGCTTCTCCGCGAACTGGCCAAGCTCAATCCGGAAGATCCGCGAGCCGACCTGTTCAAGGACGCTTGATCTCTTCCGCCTCCGTCTCCCTGCCTGCCCTGAATACCCTACGGCTACTGCGGTCGCCAGTACCTGCTGACGGCTGCTCGGAGTCCGCTTGCCGAACCTACTTCTTGCTGGGGTCGTCAGCCGGATTTACATAGTTAAACTGCAGCGGCGACATGCCGTGAACCTGAACAATCGTCTCGCCTTTGGCCAGAGCATAGTGGTGCATGTCGGGATCGAGGTAGGCGAAACTCCCGGGACCGAAGGTCATCATCTTGATCTCCTCGAACTTGTCGCCCATGCCGACTTCGAAGCTCCCGCTGATGACGGTCACGTTCTCGCGTTTGGGATGCCAGTGCGGCGCGATCCGGTAACCCGATGGCATCTTGAGGCGCACGGTGAAGTCACCGGAACTGGCCATCGGATCACCTTCAAGCACAGCCAGTTGAGCGCCCGGCTGTACGACAGGTGGGGCGGGTCCCCACTTGATCTGATCCGGAGTGAGTGCATTCTGCGCGCCGGCGACGGGCACAAATGCCGCGACCGAAATCAGCAAGGCAAGAACCGAGGTTCTAGTCATGTATTTCTCCTTTCCCGGAAATTCTTGCTTTTTCATTATGTATACCAGAACCGGGACGCCGGCCGCAGCGGTTTTGCCGGCGCGCAGCATCTCCCAATCGTGGTTACCTCAGTGCCGGGCCGGCGGCACGCAACAATTCTTGTCTGTGGCCCATAATTTTCTTGCATCCGTGGAAATTTCCCGTAATCTCTAACGTGCGAAGTAACTCCGCCGAAATGCCCGGAAAACGCACGCACCGGGAGCCTTGGAACAAGGGAGACGAGGTGGCTGAGAGTGATTCGCTCCGAGGAGGAAGCCATCGAAATTGGCAACAGCTAGCGCACCCCAGCAGCATCTCCAGCCCCCAGCCATCGTTCCCAGCCGACAAAAGTCCATTCGACTCACGCTCTGGCCACTTGTCGCCGCCACCTTCTTTATGGTGTCGGGCGGCACCTATGGTACCGAGGACATCGTCCACGGTGCCGGCTATGGCCGGGCCATTTTTATCCTGCTGCTGACGCCTATCCTTTGGAGTTTGCCCACGGCATTCATGATCGGCGAACTCTCCAGCGCCCTCCCGTTCGAGGGTGGCTATTACGCCTGGGTACGACGCGCGATGGGAAATTTTTGGGGATTTCAGGAAGCCTGGCTGTCTCTGGTCGCCTCCATTTTTGACATGGCGATCTACCCCACCTTGTTTGTTGCCTACTTGACGCGCCTGTTTCCATGGTTTGCCGAAGGCCATCGCGGTGTGCTGGTTGGACTGGCGGTGGTGATCGTTTGCGCCTTGCTGAACATTGCCGGGGTGCGCGTGGTGTCAACCACATCCCTGTGGCTCTTCTTCGCTCTCTCGGCGCCCTTCCTGCTGATGGTGCTGCTGGCGCCGTTCAAGTATGGGGCGCTGTTCCACGCGGTCACGCGGCCCACTACCTCCACCGTCGACATGATCGGCGGTCTGCTGATTGCCATGTGGAATTACATGGGGTGGGATAACGCCTCAACCATCGCCACCGAGGTCGAGCGCCCGCAGCGAACTTACCCTCGCGCCATGCTGGTAGCGGTCGCCATCGTGGCTGTCAGCTACATGCTGCCGGTTGCCGCAGTGTGGATGACCGGCCTGCGCAGCGCCGCCTGGGAAACCGGTTCCTGGGCCGACATCGCCGGCCTGCTCGGCGGACCGTTCCTCCGCGTAGCCCTCGTTCTTGGCGGCATGATCAGCGCCTTCGGCATGTTCAATGCCCTGGTCATGAGCTATTCGCGCCTGCCTCTCGCCATGGCCCAGGACGGCATGCTTCCCGGCATTTTCGCCCGGCTCAATCGCAAGCGTGCCCCCTGGGTAGCGATTATCGTCTGCGCGATGGGCTGGGCTATGTGCCTGGGCCTTGGCTTCGAGCGCTTGGTGACCATCGACATCCTGCTTTATGGGTCCAGCCTCCTCCTCGAGTTCCTGGCCCTGATCGTTTTGCGGGTACGCGAGCCTCAGCTGCGGCGCGAGTTCCGGGTGCCAGGAGGCATGTTCGGAGCCATCGCCGTCGGAGTTGCTCCTGCGCTGCTGCTCGGCTTCGACCTCGTGCGCAGCGAGAGCGAGCAGGTGTGGGGCATGAGTTCGTTTGCTTTCGGGATGCTGCTGATCGCCGCTGGCCTGGCGGCCTACCTGCTAAACCATGCGCTCAAGCCCATGGGCTGGTCCCCAAGCGCGGGAAAACCCGAAACTACAGCATAAGAAATCAAGCCACGGATTGAAGCGAATCAAAGCGCGAACCATGGGCCCGATCCACGCGCCTGCCTATAATTCGTGGCTTGTTTTTTAAGGCGTGATCTCAAACAGCGTCCCGCGGTTGTTACTGCCGCCGTATCCCGTCGTGCCGTAAAGATTCCCGGCGGCATCGAGGATCAGGCTCGACCCGGGATTGTCCCCGTCTCCGTTACTTTGGTCGAAGGTGTATAACAGCGTTTTCTTCCACCGTCCACCCGCTTTGGGCGTCAACTTGAAGACTGTCCCGTCGCTGTATGCGCCACCATTGTAGGTTGTGCCGTAAAGATTGCCGGCGGCATCGAAAACCAGGCCGGCGCGTGGGTTAATCCCGTCCCCGCTGTCGCTGCCGAAGCTAGCCAGTACCTTCTCCGTCCAGCCTCCTCCTGCCTTGGGTGTCAACTTGAACGCCGTACCTTGGCCAACCAAGTAACTCCCGCCATATTCCGTGGTGCCGTACAGGCTGCCGTTAGCATCGATGATCAAACCGGCCACGGGCTCGTAACCGTCCTTGCCGTCGATGGCAAAGCTATGCAGCACTTTTTCCGTCCCACCCCCTCCCGCTTTGGGCGCCAGCTCGAAAATGGTTCCCGCCCCATGCGTGCCGCCGCCTGAGGTCGTTCCGTAGAAATTGCCGGCCGCGTCCATGACAAGGCCGCTATAGGGAGAGAGCCCATCCTTGCCGTCGTTGGTAAAGGTATGCAGCACTTTCTCCTTCCAGCCGCCGCCCGCTTTGGGCGTCAACTCGAAAACCGTGCCGCTGTTATAAGCGCCACCAGTAGTGCAAGTGCTATAGAGATTGCCGCCGCCATCAAAGACTAGGCTACTGAGAGGTGAGGTCCCGTCCGTGCCGTTGTTGTCGAAGCTGTACAACACCTTCTCCTTCCAGCCGCCACCCGCTTTGGGCGTCAATTCGAACACCGTACCACCTCCGAAAACACCCCCGGCGGCCGTCGTGCCGTAGAGAGCACCGGAAGAATCGAAGATCAGGCCGCCTACTGGGTAATCCCCGTCCTTGCCGTCGTTCTCGAAGTTATGGAGAACCTTCTCTTTCCAGCCGCCGCCCGCTTTAGGCACCAGTTCGAAAACCATCCCGTTGTTGGAATTGCCGCCGTATGCCGCTGTGCTGTAGAGATTGCCAGCTGAATCGAAGACCACGTTGGCTTCGGGCTCGATTCCGTCCCCGCTGTTGCCGAAGTTATGCAGCACCTTCTCTTTCGTAGCCGCCCAGGCGTTGGTCATCAGCAGGGCTAGACTGAAGATGGTTAAAGCCGCCCCCAAACCGATAGCCGATCTCGTGCCTTTCATGAGCAATCCTCCTTAGCCCGGCTTCCCTGGGCATGGCCAATGTCTTGAAGCAACAGAAACGGAACTTCCATTCCAGAATCAGAGGTGGCGTTCGTGTTAGCGCGAATCGTCTTTGAGTTCGACAAACGGAGACAGTCTACACCCCGCTCGTCCGCTCGCGACACGCGATGCAACCGGCACTGCGGAATCCTCCCGGGGAAGAACCGGGCCACGCATTTGAACGGAATTGCCGGGATGGTTAGACTGATCCGTGTGAGTCCGTATAATCTGTGGCGTTTCTTGTTTGGCTGGAAATTTAGAGAGCAATGAACAAACGTAAATCCAAGGGTGCGTACATGATCAGCGCTGTCGCGGAAATGTACGAGATCCATCCCCAAACCCTGCGCCTGTACGAACGAGAGGGGCTGTTGAAACCCTCTCGCACCGAGGGCAACACCCGGCTCTATACCGACGAGGATCTGCAGCGCCTGGAGTTCATCCTTTCTCTGGCCCGCGACCTGGGCGTAAACATCAGCGGTATTGCCATCATCTTGCAAATGCGTGAGCGTATGGAAGAGATGCAGCGTCAGATTCAGGATTTCGTGAAGTACATCCAGGAAGAAGTTTTATCGCGGGCCAATGCGGCCGCTGATCCTTCCCGTGGCGCGATCGTCCCGGTGCGGCGGACGTTGACACCTGTGCCGCCGGCTCGCAGGAAGTAAGGTTCCATTTGCCAACAGACCCCGGTTCGGCGTCATCCACCAGCATGCCGATGCCAACTTCGGCGCTGAACGCGATGCTACGCCAGAGATGTCCGCGATGCCGGACGGGCAGGATTTTCTGCAAGTCCATCCTGATCGGGTTTGCCCAGATGAACTCAAGTTGTCCGGTCTGCGGTCTCCGGTTCGAACGCGAGCCCGGTTATTTTCTGGGGGCGATGTACATCAGCTATGGTCTGGGGGTTTTGACAATCGCGGCATTGAGCTTTCTGGTTTGGCTTGTTGCCCGCTGGTCTGTGATGAGGGCGACAGTTGCTGGTGTAGTGCTCTTTCTGCCTCTGATTCCAGCCTTGACGCTATTCTCGAGAACGCTGTGGATTTATCTGGACCAAGCCTTTGATCCGGACCTGTCGCCCGGTCCCTGACTCTCTCATGTCGGCAATGAGCTCATTCGTAGCTGTTCGCGCATGGCAGATACGGTACCGCAGTTCCGGCATCATACTGGTTGATCTGGGACTGCTGCACCATGTTCCACTGACCGTTTTGGCTGCGATAGTGCCGCCAGTCGTACAGGCCCACTCCGTATCCCAGGCTGAATACCTCTTTATCCGTGCAATTGGTGTAGCTGGAATTGCAACCGTAGTGGTAGCGGAAGTACCGGGTCACAACGGTTCCCATGTTTCCCACATTCCTGACCTTCTTGGGCGCGGAAAGGGTGTTCATCGCGTAATTCAGGTTCTGTGTCTTATAGGACTCGCAACTCGCGTAAGAGCTGTATTGCGTGCCGCCGGGCTGGATCCGAATCGTCGCTCCGGGCTGTCCTATAGGAACGCAACGGTGTGACATGGGCAGGTCGGCGGTGAAGCGCTTGAACGATGTCGGGTCATTCCAGTTGAGTTCGGTGGTGCGGTCATAAACAAAGCGCTTGTCGAATGTCTTCACGTCCCACGGATACCCGCTGCGGCTCTTGGTCCACACGAAATATCCGGAAGAGGCAAAGAGCTGGCCCAGGTCCGGTGCGATGATCGTGTAGATGGGATTGGCATTGCCGGGTCCCATGAAACTTGTCTGGCGGGCTGGGTATGCCATGATCCAGTAAGCCAACATGTCTTCCTGCCCGGCAGGGCACGAAAAGTTCGCAGCGAAAGCCGACGCGGCGAAGAAAACAAACAAGGCCAGAACAAGCCGATTGATCACTTTAGGTCCCCGTACAGGAATTCCTGTAGACGCTAGTGGGATCAGACTGCAGAGTCAATCGGCGAAACGCCCTAGAAGCGTAGGGCGAATGCCCTATCTCAGGGCTGAAGCCTCCGGGGACGGACCCAAGTTTCTCCTGGAAGAGGTCTTCTATTAGAGCCGAACGTACTACACCGGGGCCTGAGCCAAACTACCCCATTGACCGTACACAAACGATGCGGCTAAACTTACCCGCCCAGGCCGAAGTCTTGGCTCCTGCTCTTCTGGGTGAGCACTGGCTGGGCAGCGGAGTGGCCCGGTTTTAGCGTTCAAATTTCAAGCACACAAAAGAGGAGAATTATGAGACGTTCCACCACGCTGCTGACCAGTGCTGTGGCAGCTTTATTCCTTGCCTTTACTGCGGCCGTACCGGTCGCGAGTGCAGCCGACGGTCCTAAATATGTCGTCCCTGCTTCCAGCATTGAACGTCCGGAAGACATCGGCGTTCGGGCTCACACCAACATCTTGTTGGTCCTCGATGAGCATGGCCGGATCAGCCGCGATGCAGCTCCTGTCAACGAGAATCCGGCCTCCCTGGCTTGCATTTATCACCTCGTCAAGAAGACAAAGGGCTGCCCCAAGACGTCCTCGATTCTGCCCAACGGCGGAACTCGCGCGATCGCTCTGGTGGACGCTTTCGATAACCCCAATGCGGCAACTGATATCACAACCTTCGCCTCGGCCTACGGCTACGGCAGTCCGAATTTCACGAAAGTGAAAGTCGGGAATCCTCCGGCCAATTCCGGCTGGGCGCTGGAAGAGTCGCTGGACATTGAATACGCCTTCGGTATGGCGCCCAATGCCCAGATCATTCTGGTTGAGGCTAACTCCAACTCGTTCGCCGACCTGGAAGCTGCTGAAGACGAAGCTGTCAGCTTGCTGCAGGCAGCCGGCGGTGGCCAGGCCTCCAATAGCTGGGGCGGCGGGGAATTCAGTGGTGAAAAGTCGCACGACAAACACTTCAAGGGCGCGGGCGTGGTTTTCTTCGCCTCCTCCGGTGATGCTGGCGGCCAGGTGATCTATCCCAGCGCCTCGCCCAACGTGGTGTCGGTCGGTGGCACCAGAATCGAGCGCGACAACAAGGGCAATTTCACCTCGGAAATCGGCTGGAATTCCGGTGGCGGCGGTCCGAGCCAGTTCGAGTCTCGCCCCAGCTACCAGGATGTCGTTAAGAAGGTTGTTGGTTCGCACCGTGGCACGCCCGACATCTCCTCGCAAGCCGCTGTCGTAGAGATTTACTCACAATACGGCTGCGGAGGGTACTGTGCTGTGGCCGGAACCAGCATCTCTTCCCCTACTCTTGCAGGTATCGTCAACGCCGCGGGAAAGTTCAAGAGCTCCACCAAATCCGAACTCACCGCGGCCTACAACGAATACGCCGATGCCACCAAGTACGCGGCAGACTTCACCGACATCACCGGCGGCAGCAATGGTTACACCTGCGCTACCGGTTATGAATTCTGCACGGGTATTGGCACCCCGAAGACCTACAAAGGAAAATAGGTCTTCTGCTCTTTCTTCAAGGCCCCGTGGTTTTGGACGGGGCCTTGTTCTTTTTGCTTGGCTGCACTTAGGCCGGAGGCCACCAACCGTCCCCGGGTCGAACGACTCCATTGACCCTGAACCGTTCTGCGGATACACTTGCGACCCCAAGGCCTAAACTGGCTCCTTGCTCTTCTGGGCGAGCACTGGCGGGGCAGCGGAGTGGCCGATCTTTCAGCAAACTTCAAAATAGTGAGGAGAATTATGAGACGTTTCAGCACGCTGCTCGCCATCGCCGCGACAGCTTCGTTACTCGTATTAACTGCGGCTGTTCCTGCCGCGAGCGCAGCCGACGGTCTTAAATATGTCGCCCCTGCTTCCAGCATTGAACGTCCGGAAGACCTCGGCGTTCGGGCCCACACCAACATCATGCTGGTCCTGAATGAGGACGGCTCGATCAGCCGCGATGCTGCTCCGGTCAACGAGAATCCGGCCTCCCTGGCCTGCATCTATCACCTGGTCAAGAAAACCAAGGGCTGCCCCAAGACCGCCACCGTACTGCCTACCGGCGGAACTCGCGCGATCGCCCTGGTGGACGCCTTCGATAACCCGGATGCGGCAACCGATATCAAGACCTTTGCCTCGGCGTACGGCTACGGCACTCCGAATTTCACCAAGGTGAAAGTCGGAAATCCGGGATCGAATTCCGGCTGGGCGCTGGAAGAGTCGCTGGACATTGAATACGCCTTCGGTATGGCTCCCAATGCCCAGATCATTCTGGTCGAAGCTAACTCCAACTCGTTTGCCGACCTGGAAGCTGCTGAAGACGAGGCGGTAAGCATGCTTCAGGCAGCCGGTGGCGGCCAGGCCTCCAATAGCTGGGGCGGTGGCGAGTTCAGCGGTGAAAAGTCGCACGACAAGCACTTCAAGGGTGCGGGCGTGGTCTTCTTCGCCTCCTCCGGTGACGACGGTGGCCTTGTGCAATATCCCAGCGCCTCGCCCAACGTGGTGTCGGTCGGTGGCACCAGAATCGAGCGCGACAACAAGGGCAATTTCACCTCGGAAATCGGCTGGAATTCCGCTGGCGGCGGCGCGAGCCAGTTCGAGTCTCGTCCCAGCTACCAGAACGCAGTACAGGGTGTTGTTGGTTCGCACCGCGGTACGCCCGACGTCTCCTCGCAGGCGGCCGTGGTCGAGATTTACTCCCAGTTCGGTTGCGGAGGCTACTGCGCCGTGGCCGGAACCAGCATCTCTTCTCCGACTTGGGCGGCCATCGTTAACGCTGCAGGAAAGTTCAAGAGTTCCACCAAGTCCGAACTCACCGCCATCTACAACGATTACTCGGACGCAACTAAATACGCGGCCGATTTCACCGACATCACGTCCGGCAGCAATGGCTTTACCTGCAAGACCGGTTATGAATTCTGCACCGGCGTTGGCAGCCCGAAGACCTACAAGGGAAAATAGGTGTGTTTCAGCTTCTTCTTCAAGGCCCTGTTGCTTCAAACAGGGCCTCTTCTTTTGCTGTTCAGGGAATCGGAGAATCTATTCGTGCACTTCTCCAGCGCACGCCGAACCGCGATGATGTTTTCTTGAATTTCAGTGGGTGTCGAGCACTCTGGGCCCCCACCTGCTTGACTCTGAAGGAGGGAGATCCTGGTAGACGGGCGTGATCTATTCCTCGAACGGCGCGGCTCCGTCCGCCATCAGGTCCGCACACCGGCTTTCGCCAGCTTTGACGGTGTCACAGGGGGCATGATTCTGGATCTCAGCGAACAAGGCATGTCCATGCAAACTGCAGTTCCCCTTGAAACCAACCGTCGCCTGGATCTGCGGCTTATGTTTTCCGACCCGTCGGCCTCGGTCGAAACGACAGGGTATGTGGCATGGGCGGATGCCCTGGGCCGGGCCGGGGTCCGTTTGGGTGAACTGCCCGAAGAGTCACGCCAGCGTCTTCGACAATGGCTCACTCTCAACGACAACGCGCCCAGCCGCAAGGCCCCCACGCTCAGCCTCGTTCGTCCCTTGTCCAAGCCCGGAGATCGGGGAGTCCGCAATGAGCCCCCGATCGTGACTATTAGTCTGGAGGAGGCGGAGTCCCTCGACAACAGTTCGGGGCAGGCCTCCACCACCGTCCAGTACGAGTTTGCTTCCCTCGGATCCGACCTAAATGCCGCACTGCACCGCATCAGCGAGAGGGCGCTCTCGATCACCCGCGGCGGCGGCGCGGCCATTGCCTTGGGTCATCCGGGCCCCATGACCTGTAGAGCCAGCGTCGGAACTGGCGCCCCCCCGGTGGGCACGCATTTGGACGTTAGTTCGGGGTTTTCCGGAGAGTGCATTCGCAGCGGCAAAGCTCTCCGCTGCGATGACGCCGATGTCGACCCTCGCGTGGATCCCGAAAGTTGCCGGCTTCTCCACATTCGCTCGATTATCGCGGCCCCCATCCAGTACCAGCGGGACGTGGTGGGGTTGCTGGCCGTCATCTCTGCCTCTCCGTTCGCATTCGACGAAGGCGATATCGCTGTGGTTGAACGCCTCGCCCGCACTGTCCTTCTGACCCTCAGCCAGGCCGGCAATCGCTGAGCTCAGGCTGCCTGAATCCCGTGGCCAGTAGGCCATTCGGACAAGGCCTTCGGTAATCTCCTCCAGGCTCCCGGAGCAGGGGATACTCAGGTGGCGCTATGAATGTCCCCCAACCTACCTTCAAACATCGTCCGCCCCGAGTTAGCCTGCCGGAAATTACCCCGGCCGTACTGCGATTTGCGGACGGACACCGCGCCACTGCCAAGCTAAAAGTCCTGTCCGTGACGGGCGGTCTTCTCTCTCTGTGTCAGCCCGTGGACCGCGGGTCTCAGGTAAAGCTGATGTTTGTGACCTCAGCCGGTCCGGTGCTGGGCGGCGCAGAAATGCTCAGCCCGGTCAACAACGCTCTCCAGCCCTTCCGATTTCTCGCGCTTCCCTACGAGGATCAGCGACGATTGACCGCCATCATCGAGTCTTCGCTGGGCAGTACCGGTGAACAGGAGTGGATCGAGAAATTGAGGCTGGCCCGGACCAAGCCGATGCGCATGCGATTTCTCAGGGATTTCTGTCGGAAGATTCGCGTCAAGTAATCGCAGGGGGCAGGGATGGATCCGTCAAACACTCGCCGCTGGCCCCGACATCAAGTTGATCTCCCCGTTCGCATCGCTTGCGATGACGGAACCGCCGAGATCACCGTACCCGGACTGGCTACCGAAATCAGCCGTGCCGGAGTTGCGGTTTATGCCGGCATCGACCGGCGTCCCGGCGATCTCATCGAAATTGTCTTCCAGGCTCCTGGCCAGCCTCACATGGTCGGCGTCGTCCGCAATCGGACGGGATTCTGTTTTGGTCTGGCATTTGTCGCTCTCCTTGATCCAGATGGTCCGGAGGCCGGCTCCTTGGTTCTCCCTGATCAACTAGTTCCGGTAGTCGACGGGCACGACCAACTTTCCCTAATTCTTCAGAGACACGCAGCCTTTCTTCGCCAGAAACAGGCGGAGATCGGACGCGCCCAGGCAGAACTACTGAAAATCAGAGAGCTGCAGGGCGAAGTCGAGATTTTGCAGAACGTGGCCATCCAGGAGAGCCTGCGGCGCGCGGACTCGGTGTTCGCTTTCGATCACGAGGCTGGGGAATCCACGCCCTCATCGAATTTTCCAGGAAAGGGCGCTAAATCCTACTAGGCATGATCCTAAGTCAGACGTGATCAACTAGATTGCAAGTTCTTGCATCTTGACAACCCCCCAACCTTCACCCAGTATGCAAATATCAGCGCTGTGGTGCGCCCCCCGGTCTGAATCACTTGCGGAGTTCAATAATGAAGATCCTCCCCGTCCGGCACCCTTTCCGGGCCTATTATCGTGGCAGAAAATTCCAAACCTTGGGTGTAGCGACGGCTGTATTGGCCGGCACCCTGTTCGCCGTACCCGTCAGCGCACAAAATAAAATTAATACGGTAGCCGGTGGAGGAAACATCAACAACAGCGCCGGCTTCGCCGATGTTCCCGGCCCGACCGGGGCTGTGATCGACTCAAACGGCAACCTCTTCGTCGCCGCGCCAACCTCGCAGTACGTGTTTGAGATGAGCGCCGCCGGGGTGGTCAGCCAATTCGCAGGCAAGGGAATCGCGGCGTTCTTTGGGCAGCCGGGCCCGGCCGTAACTCGGGCTCTCTGGAATCCATCCGGGTTGGCCGTCGATAAGCAGGGCAATGTCTACATCGCCGATACCCTCAACAATGCCATCCGCAAAGTCGACACGACCGGCTACCTCACGACGATTGCCGGAACCAGCAAGCCGTGCCATCAAAGACGTT
>Ga0335080_10001400_pt1 | contig 23518 bp, 22 predicted proteins | sample Lox_Sample_34_FD_206720 | JGI IMG/M metagenome (GOLD analysis project Ga0335080, IMG submission 206720) | Soil microbial communities from Loxahatchee National Wildlife Refuge, Florida, United States - Lox_Sample_3.4 | ecosystem: Environmental > Terrestrial > Soil > Wetlands | place: USA...
CGGTGCCCCCGACTTCGTCTGGTTCGTCTACGGGTCGTCGCTCGACCGCGCCGCCTTCGCGGCATGGGCGGAGCAGCACGGCTACCGGCTACCGGACCTCTCGCAGGCCCGGCCGGTGCGCCTTCGGGGGTACCGGCTCGCATTCGACGCGCCCAGCCGCAGCTGGGGGGGGGCCGTCGCCAGCCTGGCGGAATCGCCCGGCGACGAGGTCGAGGGCCTGGCGGTGGCGCTGCCGGGGCAGGCGCGGGGGCTCGTCGATCACAAGGAGGGCGCCATTTCCGGCCTCTACGCGCCCTTCGAGGTCCTGCTCGAGCCCCTGGGCGGGGGAGCGGCGCTCTCCGCCATCGCCTACCGCACCGCGCCGGCACGCCGGCTCCCGGTCGAGGAGCGCCCGGCGCCCGCCTATCTCGAGGTGCTGCTCAAGGGGGCGCGCGAGGTCGGGCTTTCCCCGGAGTGGGTGGCCCGGCTCGAGTCGCTCCGCCGCTAGAGGGTGAGCCGAGAGCCTACCCGCCCGTCGCGCGCCGGCCGGTGAGCGCGAACACGATCTCCGGGAGGAGCTCCGCGGCGCTGCCGCGTGCGGCGTAGCCCCTCGGGCTGCGCTCCGCCAGCTCGGAGAAGGGGTTCTCCTCGGGGTTCACGTCGACGACCGCGGCGCCGCTCGAGAAGCAGACCTGGCCCACCCGCATGGGCAGGTTGGTGGCTCCGCTCGTGCCCACCACCAGGAGGAGGTCTGCTTCGGCCGCCGCCCTCAGGGTGGACTCGAAGCGGTAGTTCTCCTCGTCGTAGTACTCGTCGAACCACAGCACGTGCGGGCGCATCCAGTTGCCGCAGCCCGGGCAGGTGAGGGCCTCCTTGTCGGCAGGGGTGAAGGGAGTGGTCGCGTCGCGGACGCCCAGGTCCGGAAGCCTCTGCCGGCCCAGGCCGCAGTCGTAGTTGCAGCGGATCCAGGCGGCATCCCCGTGGATGCAGTAGGTGCGCTCCTCCGACGAGCCGGCCCGCCGGTGCAGGCCGTCGATGTTCTGCGTCACCAGGGTGAAGCGCCCGGCAAACGCCCTCTCCAGCTCCACCAGGGCAAGGTGCCCGGCGTTGGGTCGCGCGTGGCGGACGACGCCGAAGCGGTACAGGTACCAGCGCCACACCTCCTCCGGCTGGATCATGAACATGGCGTGGGTAGCCATCTCCTGCGGCATGTAGTTCCGCGAGCCCACCACCCAGTACCCGTCCTTGCCACGGAACGTGGGGATGCCGCTCTCGGCGGAGATGCCCGCGCCGGTGAGCACCACCACCCGGCCCTCCCCGTCGCGGAGGTCGCCGAGGATCTTCCGCAGCTTCCCGTCGAGTGCCATGGCCCATTCTCGCACGGACCGGCGACGACCGGACGTCGGCGCGGGTGGCGCGCTCCTGCCTCCCGTGATAACGACGGGGCGTGTCCCTCGCCGTGACCCAGGGCATCAAGGTGGCGGTGCGAAGCGATTTCCGTCCCGACCGCTCTCTTCCCGCCCAGAACCGGTACCTCTTCACCTATACGGTCCGCGTCACCAACGAGGGCGGGGCGGGGACGAAGCTCCTCTCCCGCCACTGGATCATCACCGACGCCCAGGGCGAGAAGGAGGAGGTCGTCGGGGACGGGGTGGTGGGGAAGCAGCCGCATCTCAAGCCCGGGGAGTCGTTCGAGTACACGAGCTTCTGCGTGCTCAAGACCCCGCTCGGCCAGATGCGGGGCACCTACACGATGATGAGGGACGACGGCGCCACCTTCCTCGCGGAGATCGCCCCCTTCGCGCTGGCGGTGCCGTCGGCGCTCAACTGAGAGCAGAGGAGCCCGAGCCATGATGAAGACGAAGGCCTACGCGACGCCGTCCGCAGCCTCCCCGCTCGCCCCGTTCGAGATCGTCCGGCGCGAGGTGGGGGACCGGGACGTCCTCATCGAGATCGCCTTCTGTGGGGTGTGCCACTCCGACATCCACCAGGCGCGGAACGAGTGGGGGAGCTCGATCTTTCCCATGGTGCCGGGCCACGAGATCGTGGGGCGGGTGGCGCGCGTCGGCAAGGCCGTCACCCGGTTGAAGGTGGGCGACCGCGCCGGCGTGGGCTGCATGGTCGACTCCTGCCGCTCCTGCGAAAGCTGCCAGCGCGGCCTGGAGCAGTTTTGCCAGCAGGGCGCCGCCATGACCTACAACGGCACCGAGATGGACCGGAAGACGCTCACCTACGGCGGCTACTCCTCACGGGTGGTGGTGGACGAGCGCTTCGCGCTGAAGGTCCCGCCGGCGCTCGACCTGGCGGCCGCCGCGCCCCTGCTGTGCGCCGGGATCACCACCTACTCGCCGCTGCGCCACTGGAACACGAAGAAGGGAGACCGGGTGGGCGTGGTGGGTCTGGGCGGACTCGGGCACATGGCGGTCAAGCTGGCGGCCTCCATGGGCGCGGAGGTGACTATGCTCAGCACCTCCGCCAACAAGGAGGCCGACGCCCGGCGGCTGGGCGCGCACCACTTCACCCTGACCAAGGACGAGGCCGCCCTCCGGAAGCTCGCGGGCCGCTTCCATCTCATCGTCGACACCATCTCCGCCCCCCATGACCTGAACCGCTACCTCTCCATGCTGAGGGTGGACGGGGCGATGGTCCTGCTCGGGGCCCCGCCCACGCCGGCGCCGGTCCAGGCCTTCTCGCTCATCTTCGGGCGCAAGAGCCTGGCGGGCTCGCTCATCGGCGGGATCCCCGAGACCCAGGAGATGCTCGACTACTGCGCCGAGCACCGGATCGCCTGCGACGTCGAAGTCATCCCCATCCAGAAGATCAACGAGGCCTACGAGCGCATGATGCGCGGCGACGTCCGCTACCGGTTCGTCATCGACCTCTCGACCCTGTAACAGAAGGCGCCGCTACTTCCGCAGGAGCTCGCGGATGAGCTCCGCCTCGGTGACCGCGCCCTTGCGGAGCAGGAGCCTCACCAGGGCCGCGGAGAGACGGGCGATGCGCGCCACGTCCGGCGTGCTCGACGCGCCCCGCGCCGCGCGGTCGATGGCGTCGATGAGCGCGTGAAGGCGGGGGGAGAGGTCGGGAGCTTCTCCCTCGTCCGCGGGCGGGTGCCCGGACGCAGGCTCGGCGGGGGCGACGGGGTCGGGGCGCGGCAAGGGGGTGAGATCGGCCACCCGCGGGGCGGGGGGCGGCGGCGCCCGGGCGGGCTCCGGCGGGCGCGCCACCATGGAGCGGGAGGCGGTCGTCTCGTCCTCGAGCTTGAGCCTGCGGACGGCTTCGGCGAGCCGGGCCTCGGCGCCGGCGTGCGGGATGGACTGCGCCGCCCGGTTCGGGGCGCCGCTCGGATCCAAGGATGGCACCGGGGAGGGGGCGGGAGGCGCCGGGGCCCGGGAGAAGAACTCGTCGAGCGCCTGGCTGTTGCCGCCCTCGAAGGACCCGACCATCTCCACCGGGCCCTCCGGCCCGTCGTCCTCCAAGGCGATCGCCTCGACGCCCCGCTTCTCCTGGAGGTAGAGGCGCCGGACGGCCTCTGCGATCTCCTTGTCCCCGGCCAGGGAGACCTTCACCTTGCGACCGGTGCGGAACGCCACCTCGTCGACCACCGCGATGTTGGTGGGATCGGCCATGGCCACCCAGACGGTGCCCATGTCGGCCGCGTAGGGCAGCAGCGTGTTCCGCTGGGCGAACTCGTAGGGTACGAGACGCAGCGCCAGCTCGAGCGAGGGTCCGTGCTCCACCGCCGCCAGACGGATGGAGTCGTATCCGAGCTTGCGGGAGAGGGTCTCGACGATCTGCGCCTCGGTCGCGATCTTGAGGTCGACGAGCGCCTGCCCGAGCCGCCCGCCCCAGCGTCGCTGGTGACCGAGCGCGGACTGGAGCTGGGCCGAGTCGATCACCCCCGACTCGAGCAGCATCTCCCCGAGGCGCTTGCGCACCGCGACCGCCACCTCTCGAATGTAGCCCGGCGCCGGCGGCGGGTCGAGCTTCGGGCGCCCCGCCGCAGGCCGTGGGGGAGGGTCAGGGCTTGTCGCCGCCCTCGGCGCGGGTGGCAATGGCGAGCCGCGGCAGGCCCTGCCGGCGGGCAAGGTCCATGACCGCCACCACCCGCCCGTGGATCACGCCCTCGTCGGCTTGCACCAGCACCAGGGTGTCCGGGTTCTCGGCGTGGGCCTTGGCGAGCAGCTCCTTCAGGGCTGCCTCCTCGATCACCTTCCCCTGCACCACCGTCCGGCCGTCGGCGAGAACCGCGATGGCGAGGTCGTGGACCTCCTTCAAGGCGTTCGCCTGGCCGCCCTTCGGCAGCTGCACCTTGATCCCGCCGTTCTGTCCGCCCGCCTCGGCGATGGCGGTGGTGGTGACCATGAAGATGATGAGCAGCACGAGGAAGATGTCGGTGAGCGGGGTGATGTTGATGTCGGAGAAGATGGAGCCGCCCTGCCCTTCGCCGTCGTCGTCCGGGAGTCCGGTGATGGCCATGGTCAGGCACCCTCCGCGGTGCCGGCACTGCGGCGCGCCGGGAGCTCCTTCACGATCTCCAGGTACTCCTCGGCGAGGAGCTTGAGCTGGAGGGTGATCTTCTGCACCCGGATGTTGAGGAAGTTGTAGATGACGACGGCCTCGATCGCCACCGCGATGCCGCCGGCGGTGGTGATGAGCGCCTCGGAGATGCCGGCCGCCACCACGCTGAAACCGCCCTGCCCCGTCGCCGCCATCTGGTGGAAAGCCCGCATGATGCCGACCACGGTACCGAAGAGGCCGACGAAGGGGGCCGTCGCCCCGATGGTCCCCAGGATCCACAGGTTCTGCCGCATCTTGAGGTTCGCCTCCTGGCGCTGCCGTTCCACGGCCGCGCCGAGCTTCTCCTCGGAGGGAGGCGCCCGCCCGGGCGCGTTGGGGACGATGGCGGCGAGGAACAGTTCGGAGGTGGGGGAGTTCGCCCGCTCCGCCTGGGCCCGGGCGTCGTCGAGGTCGCCGCGGTACAGGGCGCGCGTCACGGCGTCCGCCAGGCTCTTCGCCTTCTCGCTGTAGCGCCACAGCGACAAGAGTCGCTCCACGCCCACGGCGATGGCGATCACCGAGCACGCCATGATGATCCACATGGCGACGCCGCCGGTCTTGAGGAGATTCCACAGTTCCGTGTCCAAGCGACCTTCCCTTTCGCGGTGCGGAGGGGAAAAGTAGACGCATCCGGGGCTGCTTTCAAGGCGATCCCGCCCCTCCCGGCTCTCCCCGCGAACCACCACCGCGGGCGGCGGCGCGATCGATCAACGCTCCGGCACGGCGCTTTCTGCCCCGCGGAGCGGCAGATCGAGAGGAGGGGGGGGGCCGGTCAGGTCCACCACCCGGGCGCCCCGCGGCGCATCGAGCTGGAAGGGCGCCCCTTCCGAGGCCGGATTCACCTCCAGATCGCTCTTCCAGCGCACCGCCACGCGCGCCCGGCCCGCGCGCAGGTCCGCCTCGGAGGGCACGAGCGCTCCGCCCCGGGTGCGAAAGACGTCGAAGGAGACCCGCCAGCCGGCGCTCCCCGAGCCCGGGGTCGGTTCGAGCGTGGCCGAGCGCACCGTCGCCCCGGCTCCGATCCGCAGGATTTCGCGTCCCCGGCGCGAGAGGACTTCGAGTCGCATCGCGCTTCCATCCGGCTCGGCGCTCGCGGCGCTCCCCTCCGGCAGGGGCGCCGACCCGCACAGCAAGACGGCGACGTCCTCGACGGGGAGGGGAAAGGGCAGGAGCCGGGCCAGGTTCGCGGCAGTGGCCTCTCCCCGGTAGTAGACGCCGGCGCGGGCGTCGTAGAGGCCGAATCGGCCCTCGTTCGCCACCAGCAGTGCCGCCGGATTCCCGAAGAAGTCGAGGAGCTCGATCCGGACGCGGGCCGGCTTCTCGGCCTCCAGGTAGGCGTCGAGCGTGCCGGACTGCGCTTCGGAGGTCACGTCCAGGCGCGCCGAGCCTCGCACCGATCGCACCCTCGCCTGCCCCTCCCTTACCTGCTCCAGGAGCCCGGCCGGGTCGCGGGAGAGGTCGGCCGGGGGCGCGCGCACGCAACCTGTGCCGAGCGCGAGCGCCAGCGCCGCCACCGATCGTCTCACGCCTTCTCCAGGGCCTGCAGCAGGTCGGCGAGGACGTCGGCCGGATCCTCGAGCCCCACCGAGATCCGGATCGTTCCGCGATCGATCCCCTGGGCGGCGAGCTCGTCGCTCGTCGCCGCCCGGTGCGACGAGATCACCGGGATGGAGGCCAAGCTCTCCACCCCACCCAGCGAACTCGCCCGCGCCACGAGCCGCAAGGCGTCGTGCACGCGGCAGACCGCCTCGAAGCCGCCCTTCACGCTCAGGGAGAGCACACCCCCGCCGCCGGCGAGCTGCCGACGGGCGAGCGCGTGGTCCGGGTGCGACGGGAGCATGGGGTAGGCCACCCAGGCGACCTTGGGATGCCCCTCGAGCGATTGCGCGAGGTGGAGGGCAGTCGCGTTTTGGCGCAGGACGCGCACCTCGAGCGTCTTCATCCCGCGGATGAGGTCGTAGGCGGCAGCCGGGTCCAGGTTGCCCCCGGTCGTCTTGCGCACGCCGGCCACCCGGTCGAGGAGTGCCCTCCGGCCCGCCACCGCCCCGCCGAGGTGGTCGCAGTGGCCGTTCAGGTACTTGGTCGTGCTGTGGAGCACCAGGTCCACGCCGAGCGAGAGGGCGCGAAGGTTGATGGGGGTGGCGAAGGTGGCGTCCAGGACGGAGAGGATGCCTCGCTCCCGGCAGGCGGCAGCGACCGCGGCCACGTCGACCACCCGGAGCGTGGGATTGGTGGGGGTCTCGAAGTGCAGCAGCCGCGCGTGGGCGGGCGCGCGCCGCACCGCCTCCGGGAGCCCGGCGAGGGCGACCACCCGCACGTCGACCCCCAGGCGCGAGAGCACGTCCTGCGCGAGCCGCGTCGTCTGCCCGTAGACGGTGTCGCAGAGCAGCAAGGCGTCGCCGGTGGCGAGGAAGGACAGGTGGGCAGCCGAGATGGCCGCCATGCCGCTCGCGAAGCAGAGCGCCGCCTCCGCTCCCTCCAGGGCAGCGATCTTCCTCTCCGCCGCGATGACGGTGGGGTTCTCGAGGCGCGAGTAGAGCCAGCGCCCCTCCGGCCGCTCCAGGTAGGCGGCCGCCTCGGCGGCGTCGGGGAAACGGTAGGTGGTGGCGAGGTAGACGGGGGTGGTGGTGGAGGGCACCGCCAGGGTTTCCCCCTCCCCGGCGTGGACCGCCACGGTCCCGAGCTTGGGTGGGATCATGGCCGGTCACCATAGCCCAGGGGCGGACCGGTGGCGACCGCGCCCGGTCAGGAGAGCACTGCGCCCACGATCGCCCCGAGGAGCAGCGGACCTACGTGGACGGCCACGAGCGCCCCCACCCCGAGTCCGGCGATGAAGCCGAGGAGCGGGATTCCCGTGAGCGCGGTCCCGAGCACGAAGAAGAGCGCCGCGGCCAAGGCGGCGGGCAGGAGCGCGGCTGCGAGCGCCTTCCCCACCGTCCTCGCCTTGGTCCCGCCGACGACCCCGGCGACGAGAGGACCCACGATCGGCAGCCAGAAGAGCAGGAGAGAGAGGACGAACATCCACAGGGCCGCCCGGACGATGCTCCCGTTCCGGGCCGCGACCCCGCTCTTCGCGTCTTCCGTCATCTGGCCCTCCCTCACCTTGCACTAGAAGAGGCGATCCTCGCGCGCGAGCAGCTCCCGCGCTCGGCTCCGCGCCATCTCGTCCTCCGGACCGAAGCGGGGGTCCGCTTCCCCGGGCGCGAGGACCTCCGTCAAGGCCGCCTCGAAGGCCTTGCGGTCCTGCAGGAGCACGAACAGGGTCTCCGCTTCGCGCACCTTCGTCAGTCGGCAGCGCGGCCCCAGGGAGACGGCCTTCTCGAACTCGCCCCGCGCCCGAGCGGCGCCGCCGCCGACGGCGGCCGGCAGCGCCGCCCGCCACGCCCCCAGGGCCCGGTAGGGCCCGGCGCAGTCGATGCCCCCGTCGAGCGCGGCGGCTCGCTCCATCGAGGCGAGCGCCACGTCCTTCACGGCGAGCAAGGCGGCGAATCCCTTCCCCTGCGCTCCCGACCAGCTCGCGAGCGCCAGCCAGTAGAGCGCCTCGGCACCGGGCAGGTCGACCTTGGCCGCGGCCGCCACCGGGTCGCCGGCGTCGACCGCCGTCGCCCAAGCCGGCGAGAGGCGCCGCAGCGCGCGCTCGGCGGCGCGCGAGGCGCGTCCCCAGGCGTCGGCCGCCTCGGCCGGGTTCGCTCGCGCGCGAAAGGCCTCGGCGCGGGCGAGCCGTAGCTCCGCCTCCGGATCTCCCGGACGGAGCGCCGCCGCCTCGCGGTAGGCGGCGAGGGCGGCCGAGAGCTGCGCGGGGTCGCCCCTCGCAGCCATGGCCGCGTCGCCGCGGGAGAGGAGGTCGCCTGGCACGGCGGCCACCGGCGCCGGGGCCGAGAGGGAGAGGGCCAGGACGGCGAGGGCGATCATCACCGCCGCTTGGCGCTCTTCTTCTTCCCGGCCGGCCGCGCTTTCTTCTTCGCCGGCTTCGGTGCCGGGCGCTTCCTGGGCGCCGGCTTATTCGCGGTCTTCCTTCGCGCCGCGCGCGAGGCGCCGGGGCGCGCGGGCGGCTTCGGCGTCGGAGGCGGCGCCGCCGGCGCGCCAGCGCGCGCGGGCGCAGGCGATCCCAGCCGGGCGGGCGCAGGCGATCCCGGCCGGGGGGGAGCAGCTGGCCTTCCCGGTGCGGCCACGAGCTTCACCGGGCCCGGGGGCGGGCGCGCCGGGGCGCTGCCGCGCGAGAGGCGCGCCAGCCGCTCTTCCTCCTCGGCCTGGGTGACGACGAGCGGAGGCTGGCCGGCGCGCTGCCGCGCGTCGTCCTCGGTGCTGTAGTAGAGCTGCGCCGTCAGTACGCCGCGCACCACCAGCTCGCCGCGCTGGTTCTCGGCCCAGAGCTCGATGTCGACCGCGTAACGCCCGCCCTCCTCGAAGCGCCGGTCGGCGACTCGCCCGCGAGCGGTGATGACGTCGCCGGGCCAGATGATCTTCACGAAGCGGCAGGTGAAGCGGCGCAGGCGGGCGCCGCGGAGCCACTCCACCGCGAGCTCGCCCAGGAAGCCCATGGCGAGCATTCCCGGCACCAGGACGCTCGGGAAGCCCGCGTTGCGGGCGAAGGGCTCGTCGACGTGAAGGGGGCTGTAGTCGCCGCTCGCGCCGACGTAGCGCGCGATCTGGACCCGATCCACCGGCGGCTTGACGAGCGGCGGGAGCTCGTCGCCGACCTTCACCGCCTCGAAGTAGAGTTGCCGCGCCAGCAGCACCATTGCCTCCCCTAGCCGCGGCGAAGGATGAAGGTTTCGCGCGAACGGAAGACCAGCTCTCCCTCCATCCCCCGCCCCTCGGTCTCGAGCACGAGCACGTCCATGGCGCCGCTCGTCCCCGTCCGCTCCTGGACGTCGGCGACCCGAGTCCTCACCGCGATCCGGTCCCCGCCCACGATGGGTCGGCCGTAGTCGATGGCTTGCTCCCCCAGGAGCAGCGAGCGCGTGCCCAGGTCGAGGGAGTGTCGGAACCGCTCGTTCAGGGTGAGCAGCGCCGGGAACGTCGGCGGACCGACGATCCCGGCGTAACCGGCGGAGCGAGCGGCCTCCTCGTCCGTGTAGATGGGGTTCGCGTCGCCGATGGACTCGGCGAAGCGCCGGATGGCGCCCTTCTCCACCTCGATGACGGCGACCTCGCTCTCGCGGCCGATGAGGGACTTGTCGAGCATGCGCGCCTCGCTACGAGCGCCCCGCGGGAAGGTCGAGGATGGTGACGAGGCCGCGCAGCATGGGCAGAGCGCTCGCCGCGTGGGCCATCGTCCAGGCAGTGGCCGCCTCGCCCGGGATCCCCCCGGGCGCGACGAGCCGGAGCGGCGGGTCGGCGTCGATGCGAATCTCGTCGTGCGGGTTCTCGGCGCCCACCGCCAGCACGAGCTCCAGGCGGACGACCTCGCGCCCGTCGGCCCATCCGCGGGCCACCTGTCGCACCCCGGAGACGCGCCCCTTCTTCACCGCCGCGGGTCCAGGCAGGTCCCGCGCCGCCAGGACCGGCTCCGCGTCGTGCTCCACCTCGTCGAGCTCGAGGCCGCTTCCCAGCGCAGCGAGCGCCGCGGACTCCGGGAGGCCCACGTGGCCGACCTCCTCGGCCTCGAGGGCCCGCTGGAACTGCTCCACCGCCATCCCCACGCCCGCCTTTCGGGCGAGCTCCGGCCGGCGTCGGGAGAGATCGACGACCCGCCGCGCCTCCAGGTGGCGGACCGGGCCGGTCGCCTGCGAGAGGAGCGCCGGAAGCCGGTCGAGCGCGAAACCGGGGTTCACGCCGGTCGCCACCACGGCCACCTCGTGCCGCTCGCAGAGGGCATCGAGAGCGTCGGCCTCTTCCTCGTGGGCGAGCCAAGGGTAGGCGAGCTCCTCGCAAGTGGAGGCGACCGAGACCCCGGCCCTCACCGCCTGCTCGATCTGGGGGAGGACCTCGGTCAGGAAGGAAGCCGTCGCCTGCACTAGCACCCCTCCCGACGCCGACGCCAGGGCGCGAGCCGCGTCGCCCGCCACCACGAGGGAGGGCGCCGGCTCGCCGAGGACCGAGTCGAGCCTCTTTCCTTCGCTGCGGGGGTCGACGACGGCGACGAGCTCGAGCTCCGGCGCGGCGAGGACGGCCCGGGTCACGGCCCGGCCGATGTGGCCGAGGCCCGCCACGACCACCGGGATTCCGACTCCTCGCTCCGCCAAGCTCCCTCCGGCACCTCGCCCCGAGGGGAATCCCTCAGGTTTCCCGGGAATTCTAGGTCCATATATGGCATCCCCTCGAAATCGTTCAAGACAAATTGGGCGTTTGGGGGGCGCATCGCGCCGAGCCGATTGGCGCAATTATCGTGTAATATCAATGTCTTGACGCGTGTCCGGGAGCCCCTACGGACACTTTGGGTCAACGGAAGAGCTTCTCCAGGAAACGGAGCGCGGCCGGGTCGTTCCAGTCCCTCGGCCCGACCACGTAGGCGACGAGCTTCCCGGAGGCGTCGACGATGTAGGTCTCCGGGAACTTGAACTCGGTGCAGCGCCCGCTGCGGGCGGCGCAGTAGTAGTCCTTCGTCACCTGCTGGCTCGGGTCGAGCACCACTTCGACGCCGCTCGGGAGCCGCCCGAGGAAGAACTGGCGCACTGCGTCCCAGCCGTCGTCCACCGAGACCGCCACCATCCGGAACTTGCCGGGATGGCGCTGGGAGAGCTCGCGCCCGAGCTGCAGCATGGAGGGCATCTCCTCGCGGCAGGGTGGGCACCACGTCGCCCAGAAGTTGAGGAAGAGCACCTGACCCTTCGCGTCCCCGAGCGTGAACCGTTTGCCGTCCTGTGCCTGTGCCTCGAAGGCGGGAGCGACCTTCGCCGGCGCGATGCGCGTGATCTCGAAGGCCTCGTCGGCCTTCTCCTCGTCGCTGCCGAAGAGCTTCGCCCCGCCCCAGACCAGCCCAGCGAGGACGACCGCGAGCGCCAGGCCGACGGCCACGCGCCGCGCCGCGCGGGGAGGAACGGGGAGGTCCGCGCCGCCCGGCGTGCCTTCGGAGCTCTCCGGGTCCTCGCGCGCGCCCTCTCTGGACGGGTCAACCTGCATGGTCCGTCCGGCTTCTTACACGAGGCGCGCCCTTGCCGCCAGCCGTCTTTCCAGCGACACTCCGAGCGTGCGTGGCCTGACGGGCAGCTTTTCTCTCATGCCACTCGCCGAGCTCGTCGAGTTCCTGGCCCGCCGTCGCGTCACCGGATCGCTCACCTGCGAGCGGGGGACGGTCCGCAAGACGGTGCACCTGAGGGAGGGGAGCGCGGTGAGCGCCGCCTCCACCGATCCGCGGGAGTTCCTGGGCCAGCTCCTCATCAACTTCGGCCACCTCGACGAGGAGCAGCTCGCCAAGGCATTTCGGACTCAGCAGGAGACGCGGGTGCGGCTCGGCAAGGTGCTCGCCATGGTGGGGCTCGTCCCGGCGGCCACGGTCCGCGAGGTGCTGGGCATCAAGATCCGCGAGACGCTCCTCGACGTCTTCCGCTGGGACTCGGGGGTCTTCAGCGTGGACGAGGACCCGCCGATCGCCTCCGACGACGAGCTCTCGGTGGCGGTCCCGCTCGCCGACATCCTCAAGGAGGCCGAGTTCCGCGCCACCGCCTGGGAGGCCTTCCGCGCCCAGTTCCCGAGCGGCAGCGCCGCGCTCCTCGTGGACGAGGAGCGCATCCCGGCTTCCGCGAGGGAGGACACGATCGACGGCAAGCTCATCATGCTGGCGGTCCAGGGAAAGACCATCGACGAGGTCGGGCTGGCGCTCCACGCCACCGAGTTCCACCTCTACCAGCGGCTCTACGCCCTGGCGCGCCAGGGCGTCCTGCACGCCGCTCCGGCCCCGGCAGGCTCGCCCGAGGCGCCGGCCGAGATGCTCGCCGCCGCGGAGCTCGTGGACCGCGCCCGGCAGATGCTGGCGGAGGGCAAGTCGGAGGAGGCGGAGGAAGCGGCCGCGCAGGCCCTCTCCCTCGCCCCCGGCGCCGAGGCGGCGCGGCAGGCCCTGCACGACGCCCGCGAGGCCCTGGGAAAGTCGCTCCGCTCCGTCCTCGACCGCCACTGGGTCCCGGTCCTCAAGCTCTCGGCCACCGAGATCGGCGCCCTGAAGCTCGACTCCTCCGAGAAGTACCTCCTCTCCCGCTGCGACGGTCGCCGCGACCTGGGACAGATCTCGCAAGTGGCCCCGCTCGACGAGCTCGAGGTTCTGAAGGCCTTCCGCCGCTTCCTGCTCGCGAACGTGGTGGAGCTGCGCTCCGGGTAGCCGGCGCCCGGCCCGTCCGCCCTAGCGCATCCGGGCGAGCACCAGCGCCGCGCCGGCGAAGGCACCGAGGAGCATCACCGCGAGGAGACGGCGCCGGGCGGCCGCCCCGGCCCTGGCCTTCGGGGCGCGGCTCGCGTTCGTCCGGGCTCGGCGCCACTCCCCCCGGGACCAGGCGGCGGCAACGAACAGGGGGAGGAAGAGGAAGCCCATCCCGGCGCCCACCGCGGCGGCCCAGGGCCCGGGGGCGGCGGCGAGAAACCTCGCCGAGAGGGCGCCGCCGAGGGCGGCGACCGCGTAGGCGCACCCGATGGCGGCGCCGCGGGCGAGAGGGATCGCCTCTCCGGCCCGGGAGCCGGGCGGGGAGAGGCGCCGCCCGATGGCGACCAGCAGGAGCACGCAGGCGAGGGCAGCCGCCGCCGGGCCGAGCACCGCGGGCGCCGATCGCTCGACGAATCGGTCCGGCTCGCCGAGCAGGGTGTGGCGAACGGGGAGGTGCGCCGGGAGGGATCGCCACCGGAGCGCGAGTGCCGACCCGACCGCCAAGAGATAGGCGACCGGGGCGAGCTCGAGGAGCGCCACCGCGTCGCTGGACGACGTCCCGGGGGAGCGGGAGGGGTCCTTCGGAGGCGGGATGGCGTCAGCCCTACTGGACCGGACCGGGGGAAGCGAGCGAGGCCTGCATCCGTCCCCACTCCCAGTCCGCCCAGGCCTCGAGAGCGGCGCGCGCCACCGAGGGGGCCTTCACGCGCCAGCTGCGGTCGTTCATCACCACCACCGCGAAGGCCACCTGCGGCCGCTCGACGGGGGCGAACCCCACGAACCAGGAGTAGTCGCGGTACGGGTTCGCCTCCGCGAGCGACCCGGTCTTGCCGGCGATGGTGAGCGACTGCAGGGGGGAGTGGCGGCTGTACCGGAAGAACTGCCGCGCCGTGCCCTCGGTCACCGTCTTGCGCATCATGGAGGAGAGTGAGCCGGCGATCTGCTCGTCGAGCACCCGCTGCGCCGCCGGCCGGAGGGGCGCCACCGCGCCCTCCACCGAGGCCAGCACCTCGGGGGGCACGAAGACTCCGCCGTTCGCCACGATGGCGGCGAGCAGCGCCCCGTGCAGGGGCGAGAGCCGGACCGCCCCGAAACCCGCCGCGGTGGTGGCGAGGGCGAACGGGTCCTCCGGGATGTCGGCGCGCGACATCTCCACCGGTTGCGGGAAGGGGATGGGACGGTTGAAGAGCAGGTTCTCCGCCGAGGTCCGCAGCAGGTCGGCGTTGAGCGCGCGATCCGCCAGCTTGGCGAAGACGACGTTGGCGCTGTGGCCGAGGGCCGAGGCGAGGGTGAGGCAGCGGCGGTCGCGGCGCGGGTCGTCGGCCAGGTTGTTGCGCTGAACGCGGTGGTGGCCGCCGTGGTAGCAGATCTCCGCCTCGGGCTCGAAGCCGCGCTGCAGGAGCGCCGCGCTGGTGACGATCTTGAAGACGCTCGCCGCCGGGGCGCGCGCTTGCAGGGACAGGCCGCGCGCCCCCGGCTCCCGCTGGGAGTGCTCGGCCATGGCCAGCACCCGGCCGGTCGCCGGCTCGAGCAGGACGGCCGCCGCCCAGGGCACGCGGTAGTCGGTGAGGACCTTCTCGATCCGCGCCTGGACGCGCGGAACCATGGTGAGGACCGCACGGCCGGCGCCCATGGGCGCGACGTAGCGGTCGGACTCCGGGTCGAGCCCCATCTCGGCGAGGCGGAGTTCGTCCGAGACCGCTGGGGGCTTGGCTGCCTCCTTGGCGGGGGCAGCGGGGGGAGCGTCACCCGAGGCCGCGAACGGCCACGGCACTCCGAGGAACACGAAGAGGGCTCCGCAGGCGGCGAGGAGCCAGGGGGCGTGGCGTCGGCGACTCATCCGGTATCGCCATACTGGCCCATTTGGGTCGACCCGTCAAAAAATGTCGAGAGGGCGCCTCTTTGACCACAGACGGCGCCCTTTCGGCTCGGGGGTGCGCGACCTAGCGCGCCCGCTTGGCCCGGCGCTCGGGGGCCCCGCGCGCGAGCCTCGCCGCCCGCGGCGCGGTCCGCTTCGACGGCTTCGGCGGCTTGGCGAGAACCTGGGCGAGCTGCCTCACCTTGCTCTCCACCCGCTTCTCCAGCCGGCGGACGCTCTTCTCGACCCGCTTCTCGATCGTGCGCACCCCCTTCTCCAGGCTGGCCACGACCGCGCCCACCTTCTTGCGGGCCTCCTCCGAGGCCGCCTTCCCCTGCTTCAGGGCCGCCTGCGCCGCCGCCAGCCGCGCGATGGGCAGGCGGTACGGCGACGCGGAGACGTAGTCGAGCCCGATCTCGTGGCAGAACTCCACCGAGTTCGGGTCGCCCCCGTGCTCGCCGCAGATCCCCATCTTCATCCCCGGCCTGGCGGCGCGGCCGCGGGCGACGGCGATCCGCATGAGCGCCCCGACGCCTTCCCGATCGATGGTGACGAACGGGTCGACCGGGAAGATCTCCCGGTCGAGGTAGGTGGCGAGCACCGAGCCGACGTCGTCGCGCGACAGGCCGAACGTGGTCTGGGTGAGATCGTTCGTCCCGAAGGAGAAGAACTCGGCGGTCGCGGCGATCTCCGCCGCGGCGAGCGCTCCCCGTGGCACCTCGATCATGGTGCCCACCGAGTAGGGCCCCTTGCGCCCGCGCTCGGCGAAGACCTTGGCGGCCGTCTCCCGCACTACCTTGGCCTGGTCGTCGATCTCCCGCTTCGTCCCGACGAGCGGGATCATCACCTCGGGCCGCACCGCCACCCCCTCGGCGGCGACGTCCAGGGCCGCCTCGAAGATGGCGCGCGCCTGCATCTCGGTGATCTCGGGGTAGGTGATGCCGAGCCGGCAACCCCGGTGGCCGAGCATGGGGTTCGACTCGTGCAGGTCTTGGATGCGCGCGCGGATGCGGGCCGGGTCCTTCCCGGTCGCGCGCGCCAGGTCCTCGACGCCGGCGTCGTCCTGCGGGAGGAACTCGTGCAGCGGCGGGTCGATGGTCCGGATGGTGACCGGCCTCGAACCCATGGCGCGGAATAGCCCGGCGAAGTCGGCGCGCTGCACCGGCAGGAGCTTCGAGAGCGCCACCCGCCGCTCCTCCTCGGTCTCGGCGACGATCATCTCCCGCATGGGCTCGATCTTCCCGGCCCCGAAGAACATGTGCTCGGTGCGGCACAGGCCGATGCCCTGCGCCCCGAAGGCCACCGCCACCTCCGCCTGGTCGGGTTGGTCGGCGTTGGCGCGCACGGCGAGCCGCCGCACCTTGTCGGCCCACCCGAGGAGCTTCGCGTACTGCTGGTAGAGGGGTGCGTCCTCCGGCCGGCGGGTCTTCTCGAGCAGCACCTGGAGGACCTCGGAGGGGGTGGTCTTCACCTCCCCGGAGACCACCTCGCCGGTCGATCCGTCGACCGAGATCCAGTCGCCCTCCTTCAGCACCTTCGGGCCGGAGGGCGTCGCCACCGTCATCGTCCTCGCCGGGTAGTCGAAGGACAGGGCGTCGCAGCCGACGACCGCCACCTTGCCCATCTGCCGGGCCACCAGGGCGGCGTGGGACGTCATGCCCCCGAAGGCGGTGAGGAACCCGGCGGCGGCGTTCATCCCGCGGATGTCCTCCGGGCTCGTCTCGTGGCGGCACAGCACCACCGTCTCTCCCCGCCGCTTCCACTCCTCCGCGTCCGGGGCGAAGAAGACGATGCGGCCGGAGGCGGCGCCCGGGCCGGCCGGCAGCCCCTTCGCCAGGTACTGCCCCTCCCTCACCGCCCGCTTCCACTGCTCCCCGTTGAAGATGGGGCGGAGCAGCTGGTTCAGGGCCATGGGCTCCACCCGCAGCAAGGCCTCGTCGGGGGTGATGAGCTTCTCGCCCGCCATGTCCACGGCGATGCGCACCGCCGCCAGGCCGGTGCGCTTGCCGGTGCGCGTCTGGAGCACGTAGAGCTTCCCGCGCTCGATGGTGAACTCGATGTCCTGCATGTCGCGGTTGTGCCGTTCCAGCCGCTGGCGCACCTCCTCCAGCTGCGGGGCGATGGCCGGGAAGCGCGAGGCGAGCTCCGCGATCTTCTGCGGGGTGCGGATGCCGGCCACGACGTCCTCGCCCTGGGCGTTCACCAGGAACTCCCCGTAGAACTCGTTCTCGCCGGTGGCGGGGTTCCGGGTGAAGGCGACGCCGGTGCCCGACTCCTCGCCGTTGTTGCCGAAGACCATGGCCTGCACGGTCACCGCGGTGCCCCAATCCCCGGGGATCCCGTTCAGCTTGCGGTAGGCGTGGGCGCGCTCGTTCTCCCAGGAGCGGAAGACCGCGTCGATGGCCATGCGGAGCTGCTCCATCGCGTCGGCCGGAAAGGTGACCCCCTTGCGGCGGAGGATCTCCGCCTTGAACTCCCCGACCAGCTCGATGAGCGCGTCCACCGGCAGGTCGGAGTCGACCTTCACCCCCGCCTGGTGCTTCTTGCGCTCCAGGATCAGCTCGAAGGGATCGCGGTCCTCCTTGCGCTCCGGCTTCATGCCGAGCACCACGTCCCCGAACATGGCGACGAAGCGACGGTAGCTGTCCCAGGCGAAGCGCTCGTTGCCGCCGCTCCTCGCCAGTCCGTGCACGGTGCGGTCGTCGAGTCCCAGGTTGAGCACCGTGTCCATCATCCCCGGCATGGAGACGCGCGCGCCGGAGCGGACCGAGACGAGCAGCGGGTTCTCGGGGTCGCCAAACCGCTTGCCGGTGTTGCCCTCGACCTTGGCCAGGGCAGCACGGATCTCGGGCTCCAGGTCCTTCGGCAGCTGCTTGCCGTTCTTGTAGAAGGCGATGCAGACGTCGGTGGTGATGGTGAAGCCAGGCGGGACGGGAATCCCGATGTTGCTCATCTCGGCGAGCCCCGCACCCTTCCCGCCCAGGAGCTCCTTCATCTTCCCGCTTCCCTCGGCCTTGCCACCGCCGAAGGAGTAGATGCGCTTCGCCGACCTCGTCGTGGCCATGTCGCCCTCGCACCGCCGCGCGGATCGTCGCGGCACTCGAAAGACCCACCCTTGCGAGCACGCCAAAGCGCGAGAGGCGCCCCGGCTCGCGTCCCCACAGAGGTACCCGGTTTCGGCCCCGCAAGGGCTTGAGCCCAGTCAAAAACCTCGGGGCGAACCTTGTCAAACGCCCGTGCCCGAGCGGGGTTGGAAGAGTAAAGCCTGAAAAGCCGACCGGGGAACTCGGTCGTCGGCGCTAGATGCGCAGGGACTCGATCCGGGCCTCGTCGCGCTCCGGTTCGACCTCGAGCGCCTCGACGTTCCCGTCCTCCCTCCACTCCACCGCCACGCGCGCGAGATCCTTGCCCTTGCCGTAGCGGGCCACGATTCGAGAGGCGAGCACGCGCTCCTCCCAGGTGGGCTCGCCCTCGACGAGCGCCACCGGGCCGGTGAACTCGCGCGCCTCGAGGCGCGCCCGGCCGCCGCCGTAGCCCTCCAGGATGGCGTTCTCCGCCTCGGTCCGGCCGACGATGAGCTTGGCGCGCGGCGAGAGGCGGAAGTGGCGCCCGGTGGAGAGCAGGACGATGTCCTCGCGGCGGATGGAGCGCTCCTCCCCGCCTTCCTCTCGGGCGTCGAGCAGATCGAAGAACTTCCGGGAGAACGCCTCGTCGGTGAGGTAGCAGCAACCGCCGGCGGGCTGGGGCCAGTCGGAGACGCCGAGCTCGCGTGCGAGCTGGATCTGCCGCAGTCGGGAGCGGCCGCTGATGTCGAGGAGGAGGGAGCGGTCGACGAGCCCCTCCCGCTCCGGAACGGTGGGCTCGAGCAGGAGCGCCGAGAGGGGACGGAGCAGCCGACCCGAGAGCCCGCTTTCCCGCTCGATGATGCGCAAGGTGTCGCGGCGCTGGCTCTTGGGCCGCTGCCCCAGCACCTCGCCGGTGAACACGAAGGCCGCCCCCTCCTGCTCCATGAGTTCCTTCGCTCTGCGCATCATGAAGATGCGACAGTCGACGCAGGGATTGGCGTTCGCCCCGTAGCCGTAGCGCGGGTTCACGATGACGTCCAGGTACCCCGAGGCCGAGACGTCGACGTACTCGATCTCCACCTCCTGGTCGGCCGCGGCCCGCAGCGCCTCGTTGCGCGGCATCGTGCCGTCGGGCCGGCCGCCTTTGCGGCGCTGGGTCTCGGTGATGCAGAAGCCGGTGTAGAAGTTGACCGCCTTGACCTCGATTCCCTGCCGCTTCACCAGAGCCAGCGCGAGCGTCGAGTCGAGCCCGCCCGAGATCATGCCGATGGCTTTCACCCTGCCCTGCGACATTCGCTTCCGTAGCCTCTCCGGCGCCTCGCCGGTCTCCATCTATCTCAGCTGGCCCTCTTACGCACGTAGCTCTTCCAGCTCGAGCCCTCGCGGAAGGTCCCGAGGTGCTCGTGGCGCGTCGCCCGGCACCACATGGGCATGTCCGTCTGGATCCCCGGGTCGGTGGCCACGACGCACAGCACCTCCCCGGGAGCGAGGCGCGCGATGGCCCGGGCCGTCTCGACGATGGGATAGGGGCAGAGCGTCCCGGAGGTGTCGAGGATGTGGTCAGCGGTGGGAAGGACGGCGGTGGCCATTCCGAGCGACCCTTTATCGCGCGGCGCGGGAAGGGGGCAACCGTCTCCAGCGTTTCTTGCTGAGCAGGGGGCGGGAAGATACCCTCGACCTCCCTTGCACCGCTTGCGCCGACCCGACCGACGGTTCCTGCCGCTCGCCCTCGCGGCCCTTCTCGCCGCGCCGTGGCCCTCTTCGGCCGCGGCGGACTCGACGACCACGTCCGCGCGTCGCCCCGTCGGCTTCACCCTCTCCGCGGACCTGGGGGGAGGCGGCCAGCTCGGCTCCGGGTCGCGCTACCAGCCCCCGAGCCTGTTCGAGTTCGAGGCCACCGCCGGGTACTACGTGGGGCTCGGCCTCTCTCCCGAGCTCTCCTTCGTCCTGGGGATGTCCCCGGGCACCTACTTCGCCATCCGTCCCGGGCTCCACTTCGCCGTCCCTCAGTCGCCCTTCTACGTTCGGGTGGCGGTGGACGCCGCGACGCAGATCGGCTACCTGGAATGGCGCTGGGTCCTGCTCGGCGGGGGACTCGAGTTGCGCCTCACCGACGCGGTGGGGTTCTACGGCGAGGGCGACACCGGCGTCCCGCTGTCGGCGGGGGTCGGCGTCCCCCTCATGGTCCGGGCGGGAGCCTTCTACAGCTTCTAGGCCCCTTTTTTTCTGCAAGAGTGGGAGCAAACGACATGAAGCACACCAACTGGGTCTTGGCGTTCATCGTGGGCCTCGTCCTCGGCATCGCCGGCGACCGCATGTCCGGCGGGGGCGGGCCGGCCGGGAAGAAGGTGGCCGACCTGCCGCCCGGCTCGCTGCGCGAGACCGATCTTCCCCCCGGCACCCTGGCAGGCCTCTCGGAAGGGCAGAAGTACCAGGTGCTGAAGGGCGTCTCCGAGCGCTACGGCCGCCCCCAGCAGCCCCAGGCGCAGCGCCCGACGGAGGACGCGAAGGCGGTCTACAAGGTCCCCCTCGAGGACTCGCCGGCGAAGGGTCCTCCCGACGCCCTCGTCACCATCGTCGAGTACTCGGACTTCGAGTGCCCGTTCTGCAAGCGGGTCGGCCCGACCCTGAAGCAGCTGGAGGAGGCCTACCCCGGCAAGCTCCGCTTCGTCTTCAAGCACAACCCGCTCCCCTTCCACCCGAAGGCGATGCCTTCGGCGATGGCCTCCGAGGAGGCCCGGGCCGAGGGAGGGGCCGCGAAGTTCTGGGCCATGCACGACAAGCTCTTCGACTCGAACCCCAACCTGGACCGCCCGGCGCTCGAGAAGCTCGCGCAGGAGCTCGGGCTCGAGATGGCGTCCTTCCGCAAGGCCCTCGACGAGCAGCGCTACGAGCAGCGCATCAAGCGGGACATGGCTCTCGCGAGCTCTCTCGGGGTGAGCGGGACTCCCACCTTCTTCATCAACGGTCGCAAGGTGGTGGGCGCCGTCCCCTACGAGGTCTTCAGGGCTGCGGTGGACGAGGAGATGAAGAAGGCCGAGGACATGGTGAAGGCCGGCGTGCCGGCGCAGGACGTCTACGTCCGCATCATCGAGAAGGGCGCCAGCGCCCCGGTCATGGTCCAAGGCGGCCCGGCGGCTCCCCAGCCTCCCCCGCCCCCTCCCCCTCCGGCGGCCTCGCGGGTCGACTTCCGCTCCGACGATCCGGTGAAGGGCGCGAAGGTCGCCAAGGTGACGGTGGTGGAGTTCTCCGATTTCCAGTGCCCCTTCTGCAGCCGGGTGAACCCGACCCTGAAGCAGCTGGAGCAGGCCTACCCGAAGGACCTGCGGGTGGTGTGGAAGCACCAACCGCTGCCGTTCCACTCGCAGGCCATGCCGGCGGCGACGGCCGCCGAGGCGGCCCGCGAGCAGGGCAAGTTCTGGCAGATGCACGACCTCCTCTTCGAGAACCAGGCATCCCTCTCGCCGGCCCAGTACGAGCAGTGGGCCTCGAAGATCGGCCTCGACCCGAAGAAGTTCCAGGCGGCGCTCGCCTCGGACAAGACGAGGACGCGCATCCAGGAAGACTCTCAGCTCGGAGCCAAGGTCGGGGCGAACGGCACCCCCACCCTCTTCGTGAACTGCCGCCAGATCGTGGGGGCCCAGCCCTACGAGAGCTTCAAGAAAATGGTGGACGAGGAGATGGCCAAGGCGGACCAGATGCAGAAGCAGGGCGTGAAGGTCGACGGGTCGTTCTACGACCGCATCTGCGAGGCCAACATCCGGGCGGCCGGGCACTAGCCCGATCCCGCCGAGCTAGGCGGGGTTCGGGCCAGCGGGCCGGACCCCGCCGAGCCACCGCTCGCGCATCGCGCGGAAGAGCGCCGCCGGCGCCCCCACGTCGGCCGCCAGCTCCCAGACCCGCACCTCGCCCAGCCCCTTGAAGCGGGCGCGGCCAACGTGGCGGAACAGCTCCGCCGGGCGCCCGTCGAGATGGAAGGTCACCACCAGGCTCTCCGTGCCCGAGCCGTACCAGTAGTTGCGCGAAAGCTCCTCGGGCACGTTCCGGGGCTCGAGTTCCACCCTGCGCACCGTGCGCGACCGCTCCGTCGCCCGGAGGAACGCGCTCAGCGCCTCCTCGGAGAGCGCCGCCCCGCCGTTGTAGACGTCGCCCGTTCCTTCGTCCTCGGCCCGCGCTGCCGCCTCCAGCGCCTCCCGCACCGGGACGGCCACGGCCCGCATCGCCGCGGCGAGGTCGCCGGTCCGGGCGGCCCGCAGCGCTGCCGCCTCCGCCGCCGGGGGAACGGAGAGCGAGAGGGGCTGGCCGATGAACACGCTCCAGGCATGCTGCAACTCCGGCAGCCCGCGGGCCGCCCGCTCGGCGGCGAGGAGTCCGTCGGCTCGGGCCCGTGCCGAGGGAGCGCGCGCGGTGCCGCGCGCCGACTCGTTGATCTTGTCGGCGATGGCCACCCGGTTCTTGCCGAAGACCTCGTCCTCGATGGTCATCACCAGCGGGGCGGGGCCGAAGCTCACGAAGACCCCGGCCTCGAGCCCCTCCCCCCGCGCGCGCGCCAGCGCTCGGTCCCGATCGGCGGCGAGCCGCGCCTCGGCGGCGGCGGCCAGGGCCGCCCGCCGCAGCGCGCCGGCCCGCTCCGGCCCCTCGGGCGCGGCGCGCTCCGCCTCGGCCGCGGCCGCCACCCGCTCCCGCCGCGCCCGCTCCATGCTCTCCCGGAACTCCCCCTCCAGTGCCGCCACCTGCCTCGCCACCGCCGCCCCGCTCACCTCGCGTGCCAGCCGCGCCTCGTAGGCAGCGAGGAGCCGGCGGATCTCCATCGCCAGGGACACGAGCATCTCGATGTCACCGGAGAGCGAGATGGCGTCACCGAGAAGGTTGTTCACCGCCACCCCGCCGCGGTCGGAGAGGTGAGGCATGCCGGAGAAGCGCCGCTTGGCGGCGTTGAGGATGGGCAGGTAGAACTCCCGGCGCAGGAAGTCCGCCATCGCCGCCTGGCCGAGGAGGCCGGTGCGGCGGGTGAAGTCCTTCACGTCGGCGAACAGATGGGCGATGGGGCGCTCCCGCGACAAGCGCAGGATGGGGCCGGGGCGGGCGGAGAAGCGGTAGAGCCTCCCCGCCTCCCATTCGGCGTCGGCTCCTCCCTCCGCCTCCGCCCCGGTGCGGGCGACGAGGGCCCGCCGGGCCGGCAGGAAGATCCGCTCCAGGGCGGCGTCGGCGAGCAGGGCGGCGGCCGCGCTCGCGTACTCGGCGCGCGCCTGGTCGCGCCGCAGCCCGACCGCCGCGGCCGGCTCCCGCGGCTTCCACGACTTGAGCGCCCTTTGGAGGAGCTCGAGGCCAGCCGCCGACTCGGCGCTCGCCGACCGGGAGAGCACCTGGCGCGCCCGGGCGGAGAGGGAGCGACGCCCCTCCTCGTCGGAGGCGGCCGCGGCCAGCCCGCCCGGCTCGGCGAGGAGGGCGCGCAGGTCGGCCGCCGACGCGCCCGCTCCCGCCTCCTCCGCGCCCACCACCGCCGCCGAGAGCGCCTCGCGCAGCCGGGCCACCGCCACCGCGGCCTCTGCCCGCCGCGAGGCCTCCTCGTCGGACGCGAGCGAGCTGGCGAGGTCCGCGGCGGCCGCCTCCGGATCCCCTCCGGCGGCCAGGCGCGCCACCACCTCGTCGGCGCGGGGCACCCCGGCGGAGAGGTCGAGCCCGTAGAGGGTGGACCCGCTTCCAGCGACGGCGCCGCGCCCGCCGGCGAGCGCCCCTGGGTTGAGCACCGCCTCCAGC
>Ga0335080_10001401_pt1 | contig 23515 bp, 11 predicted proteins | sample Lox_Sample_34_FD_206720 | JGI IMG/M metagenome (GOLD analysis project Ga0335080, IMG submission 206720) | Soil microbial communities from Loxahatchee National Wildlife Refuge, Florida, United States - Lox_Sample_3.4 | ecosystem: Environmental > Terrestrial > Soil > Wetlands | place: USA...
ACCGCCGCCATCCAACATCGGACCGAGCGGCGGAGTACGGTAGCCTACTTCGTTCCAGTAGCTGTAACGCGAGTAGGCCGTATCTTTGGAACCGATGTTCCAGTCCATGCGCGTGTCCCACTGGAACGTGTTGTCGGTAGCGGGGCGGGTAGCCTCGTAGTTATTCAGTAGCGAATTGCTCCCCCTGTTCGGCTTGGGGAACAGGTTCAAGATTCCGAGCGCGGTGGCGTTGGGAGCGACTCCGGTGATGGAGCTAAGGTTGTTGTTGACGAACGGCCGCGGACCGTTGGCTGGATCCTGGTAATACAGCTGGATCGCCGCGGCGTATCCCGAGGTCGTGGTGTCCAGCAACTCGGAGAAGTCGCCAGTTCGCTCCAGCAGCGACGGCACCGTCATCCGGTTAGCTTCGTCGAAGACGATGCGATTGGCCTGCACGTCGCCGAAGAAGAACAGCTTGTTCTTGATCAGCGGCAAACCAAGAGTGGCGCCAAACTGGTTCTCGTGATATGGCAGCGGCGCACTGGCGTACCAGTCGGTCGCGTCGAGAGCGGTATTGCGCACGTATTCCCATGCGCTGCCGTGCAGGTCATTGGTGCCGGACTTCAGACTGGCATTGACGACGGCGCCGGCAGAGTGTCCGAATTCTGCCGAGTAGTCGCTGGTTTGCACTTTGAATTCGGCTAGTCCGTCCGGTGGAGGTAGCGCCACAAAGCTCGCCCCGTTATAGAAATCCACCACGTGGGCGTTATTGTCTACGCCATCGAGAATGAAGTTGTTTTCCTCAGCGCGCTGGCCGTTGGCGTTGAAGTCACCCTTACCCCCTCCACGAGCACCCTCCGGGGGAGCCGCACCCGCTGCCAGTTGGGCAATAAAAACCCAGTTCCGGCCGTTGAGCGGAACGCTATCGATGGTCTTCGTGTCCATCACTTGACCGACCGAGCTTTCCTGCGTCTGCATTAGCGGTGCTTCCCAGGACACCGTCACCTTCTCAGAAATGGCCCCGGGTCTGAGGGTCACGACTACGTTCAGGCGCTGCTGCAGGCTCAGATGCAGGTTGGTCTGGGTCGTCGTCTGAAAGCCTCCGGAACTCGCGGTGACGCTGTAGTTGCCGATCTTGACGGGTGAAAACACGTAGACGCCGGCGCCGTCGGAACTGGTCTTCAGCAACTGGCCGGTGTCCAAGCTGGTGAGGACAACGCTGGCGCCGCTAATCACGGCGCCGGACTGGTCCTGAACCACACCGGTGATGGTGCCCTGGTCTGCCTGTCCGAGCAGGAGGAGCGGCGTAAACAGCGCGACCAGCACAAACGAAGCAATTGTCCATTGGCGTAGGAGATTCATGAATTGCCTCCAAAATGACGCTCATCAGCCTTCAACTCGCGACTCACGAGGAAAGGCCGACGCCTAGAGGCCCGCGGTTGGGACGGCCTCTCGCGCATCGTTTGTATACGATTGCATCGGCAGGCACACTGCAACTCACGACTACATGTGTTCCAAGGCTATGGAGTTTGGTAGGATTGCATCGTAAGAAAGCTTGCCGATCTAATTGTATACGATTGCATTTTGAGTTAAAATACCAAACGGGAAAAGGGTAGTTCCTGCGGGAAAGCGTTGTCAACAAATATTTTGAGGTAACGCTGCAGGGGGTTATTGAGGTTTCAGGAAACCCAGGCTGCCTGATCTCAGATTACAATCGTATACATGACCTGGGGTTGAGCTTGATTTCGCTGAAACCGGCGCGAGATCGCTCACTGATTTTCATTCTCGAGGAGTAAACATGCCGACCAGCATGCGTGAGATTGCCAAGTTGGCTGGAGTTTCCAGCGCAACTGTCTCTCGCGTCATTAATGGGTCCAACCTGGTGACCGAAGATACCTCGCGGCGCGTCCGAAAGATCATCCAGGATATGAACTTCGTTCCCAACAGCAGCGCCATCCACCTGAAAAAGGGCAAGAGTCGGATCTACGGAATCATCATTCCGGACCTTACCAACCCGTTTTTTACCGAACTGGTAAAGATCTTCGAAGAACTGCTCGTCGAGAACGAACGCGAGCTCTTGCTGGCAAATACGGACTTTCACTCCAGCCGTACTCAGACTTCACTACGTCGTATGCTGCTGCGGCGCGTAGATGGCGTGGTTCTGCTGACCTCTGAGCTCGAGACCGGTCTGCTCCAGTCGCTGGTGCAAAACGGAATTCCCGTGGTCACAGCGGACCACTACCGCACCGCCCGCGGGGTAAGCGATATCTTGGTCGACTTCGCGCCGGGAATGTCGCAGCTCGTCGCCTACTTGAAAGAACTAGGTCATCGCCAAGTGGGCTTCATCGCTGGCACGGCCGGTTTGGTTACCTCGCGCGTGCGAATGCAGTCGTTTCTAGACGCGATCGTCAAACAAGGATTGTCATCCCGAGAGGGCTGGATAGTTGAGGGGAATTACCGCATCGATGGCGGCTCAGTCGCGATGGATAAGATTCTCTCGCAGCCCGAGATTCCGACCGCGGTGGTGGCCGCCAACGACCTCACGGCGATTGGTGCGCTGCGCACCGCACATCAGCGGAATCTGCGAATTCCGGAAGACATCTCCATCGCCGGTTGCGACGACATCCCGATGGCCGATATCGTGTTTCCGCCTCTCACCACCTTGCGCATTTCGCGCCGGGAGTATGCACAGATGCTGTTTGAGGCTCTGCGTGCAGCGGAAGAGGATTTCGCCAAGGCGGGACAGTTGTTCCACGTCCCTACCAGCCTGGTCGTGCGGCAGTCAACCGGACCTGCACCGGCTCGCGCACCGTCGGTTGCCACTACCTGAAGATCACGTTGAAGACAACGCACACCAGAAGAATTCCCAGAGCCATGCACACGATGGGGAGGGAGAACTGACGTGAGATGTGGACTGATTCAGCCGTCGACACTGGCGATTCTCGTTTTCGCCCCGCCCTGGCGGCAACTAGCGTAGAGACACTGGCAACGGTGAAGCTCAAGACAGCGGCATAGAAATTCGCGCTCATCCGACTGCCGTAATGCAGCACTCCGGCGTGAACCAGCACTTGGTGCAGGATGGCACTCGCCAGGCCCAGAGCGAATCCCGCCACTCCTCCGCCCGCTGATCGGCGCGGCACCAGTGCGGCCAGAGCTACCAGCGCAAATACTGGCCCATTGAAGGCAGCGAAAATCATCTGCATGTATTCCATCAGGCTGTGGTATTCGAGGGCCACATAGGCAGCGCCGATGGAGAGCAGCACCGCCGCCGCGTTGGTCATGCGGCCCATGCGCAAGTAGTGAGCATCGCTGGCACCGCGGTGGATCCAGGGCCGGTAGACCCCCTGAATCCACGCCGCGCTGAATCCTGAGACATTATTGGCGAATGTCGAGACCAGGCTGGCCGCCAGTCCAATCACGCCGATCACTACCCAGAGTGGGTTGTAATAGTGAAGCATCATGGCGGGTAAAGTGGCGTTCCAATTTGTAGAAGTCCCGAGATGCAGCACCATCGGAGCGACCACTCCCGGCAATACGATCAGCATGGCGAATATCAGTTTGGCGACGGCCATGGCCAGAGGCACATACTGCACGTCTTCCGCACGCCGAACGGCAAGGGCCCGCTGCATCAGGACAAAGTCGGTGCTCCAATACCCGAAGCTGAGTACCAGGCCGAGTCCAAGAATCAGGCCGAAGCGATCCATGACCGCGTGCGGGCCAATCCAAGGTAAATCCTGCCACACATGAAATTGGGCCGGTGGAAGGCTCGATAAGAAACCCCGAACTCCGCCGAGGTCGCGTACGACAAGATAAGCGAGCGGAACAATGGCAGCCAGCACCACGGCGAAGTGAAGCAGTTCGGTGTACACCGTCGCTCGTAACCCGCCTATCCACGTATAGAAAAGCACGACCGCTGCGGTCAGCAGAACTCCAGTGAGAAAGTGCCCACCCAGAAAGCTGGTCGCCACCAGCGCCGTAGCACAGAGACAGACGCCGGCCAGCAGGAGCATCATTGCCCCCATGCCCAGCGCAACTGCTACTCGCGTTTCCGGGCCGTAATGGGAGAAGACGAAATCGAGCACCGTCGGATAGCGTTCGCGCGCATACGCCGGGAGCAGCCAGAAGACCAGAACCAAGAGCGCGGGGATGGCGCCAATCCAATAGAAATGGCAGGCCAGCATGCCATATTGGGCGCCCAGGGCCATCATGGCAATTACATCGAGGGAGCCGCAGTTGGCAGCGATCGCGGCCGCGATGCAAACCCAGAGCGGCAGCGCGCCCGTCGCATGGAGAAACTGACTCGAGTCGCGCCGCCTGCGACCGGTGAGGACACCAATCAGCAGCAGGCTGCCGATGTACGCCACCGCCATCACAATGTGCAGTCGATTCCAGGCCATCGCTGGCTATTTCTTGCCACCGACACACACAAATGCAAAGCATAGCAGGAGAGTGTTACGGGGTTTCTCTCCCAGTGTCCGAGTTGGGAACAGCGGTTAGAAGCGTCCCAGGCGCACGCGCACGACCTCGGGCTTTTGATAAAAGCAAAGGCCGCGGTCGTTCTCATCGCCGTTCCAGAGCCGAAGCGGCTTCCACACGCCATTTTCATAAACGCCCTGTTCCGCCGAGATGATCTCGCTCCGCGCCCAAGGCAGTTTTCCGGGCAGGTGGAAGTTGATACTGGCGTCAATGCCGGTCACGAGGAACTCATCCGGTCCCAGTTGAGCCACTAAAGCTACGCCATGCGCGTCCTTGGTGCCGGGAGCTCTGTGTCCGTCGGGTTGCGGAAAGCCGTAAGTCACGGTTGCCTGCCAGCCGCCGAAGTCGATCTCCTGAGCGGTCTGGCCAGGCTCTTCTACCGCAGTTTTGACCTTGCCTTCAAACTCAAGCTGGGCAATCTCGCGGCTCATCGGGCCAATTAGGGCGAAGTTGTAGGAATGCGACTTGAAGGGCTGATCGCCCAGAATGTTCCAGCCATCCTGGTCCACCCCAAAGGGAGAGAAGCCGATGGCACCGTTTCCCAAGGCGTAAAACAGGAACTTCCCGTAGCTGTCATCGCGGCCGGTCTCGGGAATCCACAACGGGTTGTCAGGACGGTGATAGGTGTTAAGCGAGCTGTTGTAGAACCCGGAGTCGTCGGAATAGAGATCCGGACCGATCACGTCAATAGAGGGTGCCAGTGTCCTCCATAGGCCTACGTTCTTTTGCCAGGCCCCCCCACTGGGGTAGTCGATGCCGGGCATATCCTGCTGCAACTGCGGCATCAAGGGCGGAGGGTAGTTGAGCCAGACGTTGATGTACATCGGTATGGCAAACTGCGCCTTGCCCGCGGCGGCAATCTCGTTGATGTACTTGGCCTGAAAATAGGTCTGGAAGAGTTCGTCCGCTTCGCCGCCAAAAACCTGGCGCCACGTTCCCGGCTGCTTGTGAGTTGCAGCCAGCATGTCGGCGGGAACCGGACCGGCAAATGCGCGGTTCGCCTCGGCAGAATTGTCACGAACGCTGCCGATGTTGCCGGCTTCATTTTCCACCTGGACCATCAGCACGGTATGCTTGTCGTCATCAATCTGCTTCAGGTGCGCCATCAGTGCTGTGAACGCGGCTTTGTCCGCTTCCAGCGTGTTGTGCGAGAGCGGCGAAAGCACGTCGATCGGCTCACCGTCGGGCCGGATCACGCGCGAGAAACGCTTGCTGTCGGCCTTCACCCATGCCGGCACGTAGTGCATGTTGCCGTTCTTCCACGTGCCGAACCACAGGAGTATGAGGTGCAGCCCGTGGGCGCGGGCGCCGTCGACGAGTGGGTCGACATTCGTGAAATCAAAATGTCCCGGCTGCGGTTCCATCTGCTCCCAGTAGACCGGAGCCTCTATGGTGTTGGCGTGCAAGGTGGCCATCGACTGCCACACCTGCGGCAATTCGTTTGGCCATGCGCTGGAGTTGTGAATCTGTCCCCCCAAGATCAGATAGGGGCGGCCCTCAACCATAAGGGTGTAGCGGCCACCCTTTTGAACAATCTTCGGCGCATCGACTCCCAAGGCGAGTGGAAGGGCGGAAAGAAAAAGAAGGGCTGCAGCCTGAGGGTACAGCCGAAAGCAAGAGCGGAAAACAGAAGAAGAGCGCATATGACGGTAACCTCAGCTCAAAATGTAATCGTATACATTAATTTGTGCAACCCCCGAGTACACTTTTCGCCCGCACGGGCTCTCCGCTCCCATCATGCTTGTTCAGGCCGCCAATGACTATGACACCACCCGGGCACCGAGATCCTGTAAAGCAGGCTATGCCATCACCGGATGTTTTACACGATCTCATCGGCACGCCTTCGTCGTTGGGTTATTGCTGGAACCAAAATTGGAGCTACTAATCATTTGCAACAATTATCCGGCCCGTTGCAGCGCAAGTGAGCCCCTTCTGCCACAGGCTCCTAGACAGAGGCGTTAGCACTCCGTTTCAATTGCTTCGAGAACAACTCCTCGGTGATGCGGTCGACGCTGAGAGGTCTACTGAAGTAGTAACCTTGAATCCCGCCGCATTCACGCGCACGCAGGAACGCCATTTGCTCTTCGTTCTCGACGCCTTCTGCGACCACTCGGAGATTGAGACTCTTGGCCATGCTGATGATAGCGGTGGTAATCGCGGCGTCTTCCTGATTCACTCCAAGATCGCGTATGAAAGAGCGATCAATTTTTAGCTTGCTGACCGGAAAGCGCTTTAGGTAACTCAGGCTGGAGTAGCCAGTGCCGAAGTCGTCGATGGCAAGCGTCACCCCCATATTTTGGAGTCTTGCGAGAACCGACAGCGTGAGATCTGCATTTGCCAACAGCGAGCTCTCGGTCAGTTCCAATTCCAGATACTTAGGAGCGAGACCAGTCTCTTGCAGGACTGATTGGACATGCTCGCAGAAGGATTCATGCCGGAACTGTACAGCCGATACGTTCACCGCCACCGGAACAGGAGGAAGACCTCTGGCTTGCCATGCTCGTGCCTGCCGGCATGCCGTCTTCAGTACCCAGTCACCGATACGCAGAATCAATCCGCTGGTTTCTGCGATGCGAATGAACCGGTCAGGAAGAACTAAGCCCAACTCAGGATGCTGCCAGCGAACAAGCGCTTCAAGACCGTTGATCTGCCCGCTGAAGGTATCGCCCTGTGGTTGGTAGACGAGGAAAAGTTCGTTGTTATCAATTGCGCCACGCAATGCGTTTTCTAATCTCAAGCGCTCAGTAGCCTGCATGTTCATGTCAGCCGTGAAGAACATGTAGCTATTGCGGCCATTGTCCTTGGCGCTGTACATGGCGGAATCGGCGTGTTTGATGAGAGTCTCGGTGTCCGTGCCATGGTCGGGGCAGATACTGATCCCGATGCTGCATCCGACGGAGAGTGACTGGCCCTGGGCGATGAAGCTGGAAGTCATCGCGTCCATGAAGCGCTCGGCGGCAATGGCCACATCAGGAATATCTTTCACATCCGTGAGCACGATGAGGAATTCGTCGCCACCTAATCGCGCTACTGTGTCCTGTTCGCGAGTGCATTTCTTGAGACGGTCGGCCACTTCCTGGAGAACGAGATCGCCGACGGAGTGGCCCAGTGAGTCGTTGATGGTTTTGAAGCGGTCGAGATCGACAAACAGAAGCGCAATCTTCGTATTTCGTCTGCGCGTTGACGCCAGTGCCTGTGACAACCGATCGCACAAGAGCGTTCGGTTGGGGAGTGCAGTTAGCGGATCGTAGTAAGCCAGGCGCTGCGCACGTTCCTCGGCCTGCTTGCGCTCCGTAATATTAACCAGAGTTCCCTCGAGAATGAATTCGCCAACACGATCCGTTTCCACGAGGCTGACGTTCGCCATGGACCAGACCGGCTCGCCATCTTTGCGCCGTAACTTCATCTCGTGGTTTGCCACGAATTTCTGACACTTGAACTTATTGAGGAGGTGTTCCCGGTCAGACTCCATACAGTAAATAGCTGAAACAGGAAGCTTCAGCACCTCGCTCGGAGATTCGTACCCTAACAACTGGGCAGCGGCGGGATTGCATTCCAGAATGCGGCCTTCAAGATTCGTTCGAAAAACTCCAGCCAGGTTTCGTTCAAACAGGAGCCGGTATCGCTTCTCCGACTCGCGAATCGATTGCTCACCTCTCCGGCGCTCTGTCACCGTCGCCCCCAAGAAGAGCCCGGTTAATCCTAACGTCAGTGTGGCCAACTGCAACCTGGGTAGCGAACCTCGTTGCGCTTGTGTGGCCCAAGCAGCGATCGTCATGCTCACACCAATGGTGAACGTGGCCATAACGGCCCCGGACAAGCCGTGCCGCACCGCAACCCAAATCAGGGGAATGAACAAGAGATACAAAGGTTGGTACGGCATGGCGGGCCCGTAAGAAAATATCATCCAAATTGTACCTACCAGCAGTGCCAACTGCGCCGTCACTTCGACGAAACGTCTGGCCGCAGGATCGTCGGTCGGCCGAATCGAGTGACCCACTTTGACCTGAACCAACCATCGCCCGATCCGAGGAGCCGCGTGGATCACGAGGAACGGGGTAAACGCGACGAGTGCCAGAGCGTCGCTGGCCCACCATTCCACTGCGGTCCTGCCCAACTCCGCGGAGCTGATTCTGCCGTCCAGCCACAGGGACAGGGTGCCGAACGCAGTGCTAACGACCGAACCGGCGAAGGCTGCAACCATATATCGACCGATGTCAGAAAGAGTTCCCCGAGCGAGGTCGACACGCCGCCGACGGAGAGCAACGGCTGCACCGACGTAGCCGGTGTAGATTCCGATCGCTCCAGGTATGCCGCACCAGGAAAAGAGGGGCCGATGATAGTTCAGAAGTGCGGCGATTATGCTGCACAAGAATACAAGGGGTACAGACCACAACCCCGCGACCATCAGGATCGCCATACTGAGCCCTACGGGCAGATACCAGGGCGGGGCGCCCTCCCAGTGCAGAGCAATGGTCGAGGATCCATCGAGTAGCAAGAATGCTCCGGCAAAGAGGACTGTTAACCACACCCTTCTGCCGACTGGGATTTCACTCCATTGCCAGACATGGAGAGCCGGTTCGGCGACCGGCGATTGCCTGGGGAGTGGATGGAATGATGATGCGCCTGCTCGCGGAGTATCGCCCTGATGCCGGGAGTCACGATGCTTGTTCCAGAAGATAAAACTCGACGTCATGGCGACATGGACCTGATCCTTCGCCTGCAGCCTGAGGCAGGCTGTATCCTACGTGACCGGGCTCTCTTTTCGGTCCTCCACAAACGAATATGTTTTATCGGCAAGTTGTAGATTTGACTTTAGTTGGAATCGCGTGAGGATCGAGGTGCGCTTCTGTGCGTTTGGCGGCATGAATCTGCAGAACACAATCGCGGGGACAGGAAGGCCAGCGCTGTTTTAGCCAACAACACAAGACTGAAGATTCATGTGCTTGAAAGGATTGGTCGGGGAGAGAGGATTTGAACCTCCGACCCCCTGGTCCCGAACCAGATTCCGCCGTTTGTGGAGCTCTATTGAATTCTGTAGATCCCAAGCCTTTGTGGTTGAACCAGTTGGGGCCACGCCTCTGCCAGACGTTGATCTCTATTGAGCCTCGGTGCTCTGACCGACGCAAAATCGTCTACACCTTAGGAAGCGAAGTGCTGGCTCCCGCCGCAATACATCTGGCACCTCCGCTAAGAATCACGTTCAGATTCGTTCGGAAACCGGGGAGCAGGTCACAGGTCGGCCGGATTTCCAAGAAAAACAAACCCTCCTTGTGGAGGGTGGAGTGTCCTTCACGTGGACATCCCCTTGAGAAACCCGCCACTGGGATATCAACCGAGTTGCAGCTGTCTGCCGGACATCAGGTGTAGGGTATAGCTACTAACTTCCAGTAACCATTCTCCAGTTGGAACACAAACGGCAATCCACTGCTGCATGCTCTCTGTGGCTTGGTTTCAATGTCAACTTGCCAGTGCTCTCCGTAGACGCGTGGCTCACCTGTGCTGATAGTACCCACGTTGGCAATCGCGTCCGACACCGAACACTTACCGGAAGAGCCACAATGAGTTCCCCAAAATAGGCACTGCATCCCGCGATCGACCATGAGTTTCTGGACAAGAGAGTCCCTTGTAATTCGTGGTCCATCCACCCCAAGTGTGACACCTCGGATTGAGATCGATCGTGCAACACAGTGCGCGTCGTGCGATTGCAGGCACTTCGAAAAACCCTCAATGCTGTGTTGCACGTCTTGCTTTTCGTGAAACGCGATGCTTCCGGTTTGACCACGCGCGCAGATGGGCACGAACATCATCAGAACAAGGAGCCCGAGCCCAGTCTTGGCGAAACCATTAGTAAGACGATGAGCAGCTGAACTGAAGATAGCTACGTGGATCGATTTTGTGGCCATTACGGTTGATCTCCATATGTACGTGCGGGCCGCTCTGACGGCCTGTGTCGTCGTTATATCCGATCACGTCGCCTGCATGTACGATGGAGCCAGGTTGGAGGGCAGGCGAAACGTGAACGTATTTGACGAGGTTTCCAGAGTTCGTTCTCAGAATCACGTAATCCGTGGAATCGGGTGGGGCCTTTGGACCGGGATAAGGTGAGCTGTAACCGTCACCGAACTCTTTGCCGATGAGACCGTCTTCGGTTGCATATATTGGAACTCCATACTGATGCCCAGTTCTGATGTCCAAGGCGGGATAACCATGGTCCCGACTGCCACTTGCGTCACACGGCTTTACTGGCGGATACGCAATGAACGGAGGTCTGGGAGGTTTGGGCACAGGAGGACAGAGACCTAAGGGGTCCCCGTAGTCGACTGGATTGTTCCAGGCATAACGATAAAAATTGTCCCCACCAAGAAAGCGGATCGGATCTTCGCTGACGAAGCGGCCAGTCTGTTGATCGTAATATCTGGCCCGGTAGTAATAGATGCTGGTCTCTTGATCGACCTCACGACCCGTGTATTGGAACGGGTTGGCGAAAGCGCCGGCGGAGGCGGTAAGCTTGCCGAACGAGTCGTACATGTAAGTATTCTCGAGAGACCCCGTTGAGTTACTCAGCGATGTGACAGAGTCGAGCCCGTCGGTCTGGTAGTAGCTCGTCGTGGCAGCACGTAGCGTGGATAGCGGTTCATCCAAACTTGCACCTTGCGTGTGCCGGGCTAGGGTGTTTCCACCATTGTCCAACTCCTCAACCGTGTTGTACCCATCATAGAGGTAGATAGTTGGTCCCAACACGATTTCCGACCGCGGCCACTCGATAACCTGATGCGTTCCCGACCACTTAACCCACATCGCGCTGACGCGAAGTGGCTGGTTTTCGGAAAAAATCCCCTGATGCGGTTTTTCGCCACTGAGTGCGTTTGTACCCTGGCGCGGTGCGAGCGCAGCCACACCAGCGGCTAAAGAAAAAATCTCTTCCGCGTGTTTAGCTACGGTGGGCATCACTGACTGATTGTAGTCAGCGCGGCAGGCGCAAAGAAGTGACTTTGGGGACGCCGGGAGAGGTACTTCAGGCCAGTTTTCAGCCTTCGTCGAAAAACCTGTCAAGAGCCTTCTGTGATTTTCGCGAAGATTTTTTCGGTACGCTGGGATATACGCTTTTCGTATATGCCGAGCAGTTAGTCGTCTTCCGTTTCCTCGGCGTCGAGCGCTGAGAGTAGTTCAGCGCGGGCCTGGGTGTCGTTCTCGTTTGCGGCTGCACGTTCCGGTTGTTGCTCAGCGGGATGCGTGTGCTCGTGCACCCGCTTCAGTTGCCGGATGGAAACGTGCGCGTAGATTTGTGTGGTCGAGATTTTTTCGTGCCCGAGGATCTCCTGGATGAAACGCAGGTCGGCGCCGTTCTCCAGCATCAACGTGGCCATCGTGTGGCGCAGCAAGTGCGGACCTCCACCTTTGCCCAGGTTCGCCGCCTCGACGTAATCGTGCACCATGCCGCTGAGATGATCGCGGCTGAAGGCGTCGCCGTACTGCGAGAGGAACAGCGTCATGTCGTCGGGTTCGATCACCAGCTCGGGCCGGACCTCGCAGAGATATTTTTCGATCCACTTGATGGCTCGTTCGCCGATCGGCACATAGCGGTCTTTCCTGCCTTTGCCCTGGCGGATGAACACCGTGCCGTTGCGCAGGTCGGCATCGTAGAGTTTCAGCTGCACGCATTCGCCGCGCCGCATACCGGTTGAGTAGAGCGTTTCGAGAATCGCACGATCGCGCACTCCCATCGGATCGGAGAGGTTCGGCTGCTGCATCACCTGCTCGACTTCTTCGACGCTCAACACGTGCTTGGGTAAGTGATGCCCGAGGCGCGGCAGCTCCAGCTCTGAAGCTGGATTGTGCAGGATATGGTTCTCGCGCGTCATCCAACGAAACCAGCCACGCAAGGGCACCAGCATCGCGTGCTGTGTGCGGAAGCTCAGAGGCTGGCCGTTCTTCTTGCGGTAGTGAAACAAGTAGCGCTGGTAGCGCTCCAGCACAGGCCGCGTGATGTCGTGCGGATTCTCGAGCCCGCGCTCGGCGCACCAGCGGATGAACACTCCCAGCTGATCGTGGCGCGTTTTGATCGTCTGCTCGGAGTACTGCTTCGCCGCCAGCGCTTCCAGGTGCGGCCCCAACATCGCTTCCAGCGCGTTCTTGGGAACAGGCGCTGCTTTCGGCGTTTTCTTTCGCGGTCTGCGAACGAGCGCCATTACTTCACCGCCTGCGCGTGCATGCCGTTGCCGTTCGCTCTCGCCGCTCGTTCGGGTACGACTACGATACGATCCTCTTCGTCGCTGTCCTTGTATATGCTTCCGCCAACCCGCGCGGTAGTGGGCGGAACACGCATCATTGCTGGCGCAGCTTCAGTTCTCCTCAGACCCGCGCGGTCCCCGCGCACCCCCCGCGACCCCGCAGGCTTACGATTCGCTTCCTCGGCATCACCGGAGCGCAACTGATAAACGAATGCCTGTCCTGGCCCGCCGTGACGCACGCGGAGATATTCCATCTCTTCCAGCCGTCGCAGATGCACGCGCAACTGCGTGTCACCCCAGCGCGTGTATTCGCGCACCGTGCGGCGCGTGAACGAGTATTCGGAGATTTCGAGCTCCTGGCGTTCGCACTCCTGGCTTGCCATTTCTTCGATCCATCGCAGCAAGCGCCGCGTGTGCGGCGGCAGTTCGTCGAGCGAGGGCAACAGCACCTGGCGCATCAGTTGCCGCGCCAGCTTCACGTCTTCCGCCGTGGCCTCGATGTATTCCAGCGTCTCGCCATCACGGGTTTCGCTTTTGATCTGCCGCTGATACTGGTGCAACACCGCAATGGCCTCGATCAGCGTCAGCAGCTTCATGTGATCGCGGCGCGTGCGCGTCAGGTGATCGGGAAAGTCCTCTTCCTCTTCGATGTGGTTGTTGACCACCGCCAGAGGACGCAACAAGCGCTGTGCGTTGCGATGCAGCTGCACGATCCTGGTCCGCTTCCGCCGCGCCCATAGTCCCTCGATGGTCCGCGCTTCGCGCTGCTTGCGATGGATCGCCCGCGTCTGTTCTCGTTCTTCGTTTACCGTGAGCACGATGCAGCGATTTAACAGTTCTTCATCCACCTCGTGTGCCGTGGTGGTGAGGAAGATCATCACCGGGCCTTCGACCACGTACTCATGCGTCACGTGCTTGCCGCTGACCGGATCTTTGCCCGTCGACGCGATATTCAGCTTGCCTTCCGACTGCAACAGCTTCAGCGGATAGCTGGCGCGTTCCGCGCCTTGCTGCTCCGCGATGGCCAGGATTTTGTGCTTGAGATTTTTCTGCCCCATGTAGAACAGCGCCTGCCCGGTCATCGCCGTATAGCTCTCGCGCTGTTCTTCCGGCATGAAGTCGAGCACGGCTTCCATCAGGGAACTCTTGCCAGCAGAGGAGGAGGACTGCACCACGATGGCCAGCGGCTTTTCGAGCAGACGCGACACCGCGGCCAGGTACGCGATGCGCTTGTTCGTCTCTTCTCCCACCACACCGCTGCGGTCGAAGTCCTCCAGCACGCGGTCGAGCAATCGCGGATCGCGCAACAGTTCCAGCGCGGCCGCTTTTTCGTCTGCGCTCAGTGGCACGTCATCTTTCGCGGGCGTCAGCGCTCGTTCGATCTGCTCATCCTGAAACCGCTCCAGTTGCAGCCACACCTCGCCCAGTTCGCGGCGTACGGTTTCTTCCTTCAGTTCCAGTTCCTCGGCGGCTTGCTTGGAGAACGACAGGCGAGGCCTCGCCTGGTAGAGATCGAATGTGTCTCCGAAGTAGCGCAGTTCACCGCGCCCATTGCTACGCGACACGAACACGTTCACCTTCAGCGTGCCGTGGCTCATGTTCTTGGCGAGGCCTCGGATGCGATAGCGCCGGTCTCCGAACGTGATCGTCACTTCGTCGCCTTTGATTTCGAGGGGAGCGCTTTTTTCTTTAGCCGCTGTAGTGGGTTCTTCTGCTTTGGCAGCTAAGGAAGGAATGGCCTCGCGGATTTTTTCTTCTGCCGGCGTCGTCTCTGGCTTCGAAAGCTTCTCTTCCGCTGGTGAGTTGATCGCGTCCTCCTCGATGCTCGCTGTAGTCGCTGCTGGTGCGGTGGGCTCGATCTGCTCGATCACCGTCACCGCAGGCCGCTTGCCTTTGCCCAGCCACTCGGCGCTGTTCAGAAACACGCCCAGCGCTTTGCCCGGTGGCCGCGTCTTCAACGCAAACTCGTTCGCGTCCTGGCCCTTCGGAAACTTCACCCGCAAACACTCGATGCCCATTTGCATCAGCTCTTCCGCGTGTTTTGTGGCAGCTTTGTCTCCCGCTTCGTCGCGGTCGTAAGCGATGTAGATTTTCTTTGTGCCGTGGCTGCGAAACGCGGCTTTGATTTCTTCTGTGAACCCGTTCACGCCGTAGCTGGTCGTGACATTGCGATGGCCTGCGCACCAGAACGTCAGCGCATCGATCAGCGCTTCGCACAGGATGATTTCTTTCGAGGCGATCAGCGCCTCTTCGTTCCACACGCCGCGCAGCGGTCCCGGCAGATACAGGTGGTACTCCGTCCCTGGCCGCAACCTGGCCGTGATCTTGCGCCCGTACATCTGCGCCACTTCCCCCTGCAGATTGAGGATCGGAATCACCAGCGAACCCACGAAGTGCTCATGCCCGCTCTGCTCGCGCAAGATGCCCAGCTTTTCCAGCCGCCCGCGTATCTCCGCGCCAGCGGCGCGGTTTTTGTCGGGCACGTGGTAGTTGAGTGTGCGATTGGAAAAGCCCAGCCGGAAACGCTCGATCATCTCCGACGATTCCAGGCCGCGCTGCGCCAGGTATTGCTTCGCTTTCGGAGAGTCGGGCGAGTTCTTCAGCGTCTCGTGGTAGTAGTTCATCACGATCTTCAGCGCCTGCTGCTCATCGATCGTCGGGGCGAACAACGGAGGCAGCTTTGGAACTGTGCTCTGCTTCGGCGGCGGTCCGGCACTCACAGACGTCGGCACCAGATCCCGGCTCAGCAACTCCAGCGCGTAGCGTGTGCTGATGCCTTCGGCCCGCATCACCCAGTCGATTACCGAGCCTCCGGTGCCGCACGCGCCTTTGCAGTGCCAGACGTTTTTCAACGGATCGATGTTGAGGCTGGGATTGGTGTCGTTGTGGAAGGGACAGAGGCCGATCAGTTCCTTGCCGCTGTGCTTCAGCTTGATGCCGCGCGCCTCGGCCAGCCGTTCGACCGAGATTTCCCGCTTGATCCGCTCCACCATCTCATCTGGGAGTCGCGCCATCCCTCGGCCTCCTTTTGCTCGTTTTCAGGGTTTTTGGAAAAACCCTGTCAAGAGGAAAGTGATATTTTTTGTGCGTGACAAAAATACTAAACAGGTTAGTATTGTGTCAATGAGTTTCGACCATACGCATACACTGCGGCTCATGGGAAAGAGAGCAGGCAAGAAACCACCGCTGGATTTTGGTGGGGAAACCCTCGGCCAGCGCCTGGCTCGCCTTCGCAAGCAACGTGGGTTTACGCAAGTGGAACTCGCGGAGAAGACCGGAATCACTCAGGTCCTGATTTCCGCCTATGAGACGGACCGGGCCTATTTCTCGGTCGAGATGGCCGTGCGTTTTGCTTTGACTCTGGGGATCAGTTTGGATGAGTTACTGCACCCGAAGGCCAAGAAACTCGCCAGCAAGCAGCCCAGCCGCCGCGTGCTGCGCCGCCTGGAGCAGATCGAACGCTTGCCACGGCGCAAGCAGACGGCGCTGCTGACCACCATTGATGCTTTCCTCAGCAGCGCCGCGGGCTAGGCTCGGACGCCCCCCGAACAAACCCCGAACGCCACTCCGGACAGGCACCGAACAAAGCCCGGACGCTCACCGGACGCCGCGTGCTTTTTGGCTGTGTGCTTTTCGTTGCGCCGAAGGCGCAAGGGATGGTGTCTTCCTCGCCTCCCGCTTTTCCCGCCGTGCTCCTGGCTCCCATTTTTCACTTCCATTTTTTCCATAGCTGGAAGCACGACAGGAGCGGAGAGGGAGTCGGGTCAAGGGCGCGGCGTTCTCTGCCGCGTTCATCGGAGCGCAGCGCAGACCCTTGACCTGGCTCCCGCGCTCCGTACACTCCCCGTGGAAAAAATGGGATTACCTGCTGCTGTGTCGGGTTCTTTTGGCGCTGCGCTTGCCGCTTGCATTCGCTAGCGCCCGCTAGCGAACGTCAGCCCTTTCAGGGATGGAGTGTCAACCTCTACACCCCATGCGAAGCATGGCTCACGACCGCTTCCACCTGCGATGCCCTGTTTTCAGCAAGTTCGCCTGCGGTAACCCGAAGTTACTCTGCAGCTCCCATTCTGGGGTGACGTGTCCACCCTCCTCCTCGTGCGCAGCACGACCGGGTTTTGACTTTGATTTTGGCGGCTATCCCTGGCGGGGACGGCGGGCAGGATGGCGGTCAGCATCGTCCGAATCGGTAGCCGGGGCAGGCAGGATTTCGGCTAACCGGTCCTCGATGTCCAGCTTGAACTCGGCAGCGATCTTCGCCAGGTGGACCCCGAACGTACCGCGCATCTCACCCAGGGCACTGTAAAAAGTCCAGCTTGCCCAGTGGCCGTGATGGTCGGGTATAGGATCACCTCCCGGCCATCGGTTCCGACTCGCTCCAGGAACTTACGGCAGGCGGCTCTCATGGCCCGCAGGCTTGCCGCAAACTCAGATTTGGCATCCAGCTTGCCCAACTCGCTGCTGAGAAAGTGGCGGATTTCCAAAACGGAACGGACGCAGTGCTCAGCCATCTCCATTTCTTCGGGAGCATAGAGCACACGGCGGTCTTCCAGGAACGCAATCACCCGGCGCGCAGCGCTCACTTCCAAGTCATTTGGCTGCCACGACACCCCAAGCAGCGGAGTCGAGATGCCCGTCAGTCGGTTCGCGATTTCGGTGAACTTCACAGTGGAATCTTACTTTTCTGATAGCCGTTCAGCGAGGTTCTTGGGTATGGCGTGCCGTTCTCCCTCGTCGTAGCGAACGAAAATGAGTTTGACCCTTCCGCCTGTGCTGAGGTCACGTAGTACGCAGCGGGCAGCTTCACGACTGTTCTCGTTCTTGCACTTGCTGTACTGAGGTTTTGCGAGGATCTGCTCGGCGGTGTTCTTGGCTTCTTCTTTGCTGCGCCACTCGCCTAGGAACGTGTAGTCCGAGAAGAAGTAAACGTACAGGTAAGCGAAGTCCTTCAACGTGGGCACCGACATGCTGCCTGACGTTACAAAGCCGTCACACGTTCCATCCGGGCAGAACTCCAACAAGCGCCCTTTGTTCTTGATCGCAACTGTATCCGGGAAAGTCTTCGAAAGCACCTTCATCGGATCAGAGGCAGCAGTATCAGCCGACTGCGCTGACGCCACAGGCAAACAACACGCGACGAGGACTAGCGCCCAGAACACTCGACGATTCATTTCGTGACTCCATCAAACAAGGGTTACTACGGCGTTGGCGGTGCGCCCTTTCCACAGTTGTTGTTTTGGCACTGATTTGGCACCGGCGCTAATATCATCGGTAAAGCCCTGGAGCCGTTCCCTGGGTAGAGTTGCAGGTGCCAATGGTGCTTCTTAGGCTCATCACCGCCTGCATCGAATCCGCAGTTTTCAGCACACCTGAAGACATCACTGGTCTGCAGGTTGTTCCAGTACGAAATATCGACGGCCAATCCCTTGTAGTGGAAACTGTTCTTGCTGTGGCCTGTCTGCTCGGCTCCGCCGCTCACAAGAAGATCGAGCTTCGGATTGTTGGTTAGACACTGCAGGCAATGCTCAAGGCAATTCAGCGCGGCTGCCGTTGCGCCAGTCACGGGCACTGTGTCTGGTGGCTTCTTGTTGTAGTGAACCAAGCCCATCGGATCGATGTAGAGAACGGGATTGTTTTCGACGTAAACGTAAAAATCAAACCCTCCATCAAACCGAATCGGGTCCTCGCTGATGAACCGCCCAACATTGGGATCGTAGTATCGGGCGCGATAAAAATTCAGTCCAGTTTCCGAATCGAACTCGCGGCTTGTGAACTGGAATGGATTGGTGAGCGTGCCCGTCGAGGCGGTCAGATTGCCAAAAGCATCGTAGGTATAACTTTTGGCGAGAGCACCTGTCGTGCTGCTGAGCGAAGTCGTGGAACGGAGATCATCAGTCTGGAAATAACTGGTCACTCCTGAGCGAAGCATCGAAAGCGGCTCATCCGCGTCCAGGCCTTGTGAGTATTTTGCTAGTACATTGCCGCTGCCGTCTACTTCCTCGATCGAGTTGAACCCGTCATAGAGGTAATTCGTGGTACCCAGCGGGCCAGACTTCTGAATGCGCCTGCCAAACGGATCGTAGTTGAAGGTCGTGGTGCCCACACCTGGATTCGTCGCCTGCGCCAGCCGATTCTCGAAATCCCAAGAGAACGTTCGTCCCTGCGCGTCGGTCAGTGTATTTCCATTGTTGTCATACGAGTAGCTGCCGTTCGAATTGGACGTCAGCTCGTTCGAGGCGTTGTAGTTGTACGTCGGCACTCCCACAGATGACAGTCTATTCCCCACCGCATCATAGCTGTAGCTCTCCGTGGTACTACCGCCCTGCGTGACTTGCGTCAGTTGGTAGAGGAGATCGTAACCATAGTTCGAGGTTACCCCATCGAGATAATTCGTCTTCGAGCTGCGATTCCCCGCTGGATCGTACGTGTAGCTCGCCCCGTCGAGAACGGTGTTCCCCGCCTGGTGCAGCACGCTCAGCAGGTGGGACACCGAGTCGTAGCTGTAACTCGTATTGACGCCGTTCGGCCGCGTCAGGCTCGTTCTGCGGCTCAGCGCGTCATAGCCGAAACCGAACGATCCCGCCCAAGAGTTCGCCATGCCGCTCAGACGGTTCAGCGTGTCGTAGCCGTAGGTTGTGATGCTGCTATCGGGCGCTGTCAACGACGTCCGGTTCGATGCCGCATCGTAGCTGTAAGTGTTCTGGAAGTTCAGTCCTGACAGGAACGCGTACTGCGTGGTCGTCCCGATGAGCCTGCCCATGTTGTCGTAGGCGAAGCTGTAGGTGCCCGTCGGGTCGCTCACCTGCTGGACCTTGCCCGCGAGATCATAGGCATACTCGACGCTCGTCTGGTCCGGATACGTCTTCGAGGTCAGCCGGTACAGCGCGTCGTAGACATATTGGATCGTCTGGTTCTTGCGGTCGGTCTTTGACAGCAGATTGCCGACCGCATCGTAGGTATAGCTCTCCTGCAAGGTCGACGGGAACGTGGTCTGGGTGACCCAGCCGCGCGCGTTGTAAGCAAACTGGGTAGTGTGGTTGTTCGCGTCAGTGATCGAGAGCAGGTTGCCTTCGGTGTCGTAGGCGTACTGCGTGGTGTGATTCGCCGGATCGGTCACGGCGGTCAGACGGTCGGCGTCATCATAAGTGTAGGTGGTGGTGCGGTTGTTTTGATCCGTGACCGAAGTCCGCCGTCCTCGCGTGTCATATCCGAAACCGACGGCCGAGCCGTCCGGGTACGTGATGCCGGTGAGCCGACTCATGATGTCGTAGGTGAACGTGGTGGGATGCGAAGCGCCGTTGATGGGATCGATGACGGCGGTGCGGTTGCCACGGGCGTCGTACTGATAACTCGTGGTGTTGTTCTGGGCATCGGTGATCGAGGCGATCAGTCCGGCCGAGTTGTAGGTGAGCGTCGTCACGTGGTTCAGCGGATCAGTGATCTGCGTTAGTTCGCCTTTGGTGTCGTACGCGAATTGCGTGACACTGGCGGGCGTGTTGGCGTTCGGGGCCGGCGTGGTCACGGTCAGCAGGTTGCCGTGAGCGTCGTACGTGTTCGTGGTGACCTTGCCCAGGGGATCGGTCATGGTCAGCACTTCGCCGAAGCTGTTGTAGGTCGACGAGGTGATTGAGGTTGTCGAGGAATTGAGCGGTTGGGAGACTGAAGTCACGTTGTTGTTGCCATCGTAGGTGTACGTGGCGGTGTTGCCCAGGTCGTCGGTGCTGGTGTGGATGTTGCCGTAGGTGTCAGGCGTGTTCGTGGTGTTGCCACGAGCCGAACACGTGCTACATCCCGAACCGGAAGAATTCTGGGGGAACCACTCGCCACCCTGTACCGAGAACACGTACTGGGAATGATTCCCCAGCGAGTCGGTTAGGCGTGTGAGTTGGTTAACGTTAAACGGAGTAGAAGTCGCGACCTTCAGGCTGCCGACGCTGACAGTTACTGGACCGGTAGTGGCGTCGTCGGGCACGGTCATGGTAATGGCGTTGTCGCTCCAGCTTTGAATCGGCGGTGGCGTACTGCTTCCGTAGAAACTCACCGTGCTGTTGCTCTGCGTCGCGCCGAAACCGCTTCCATTAATGGTGATGGTGGCGATTGATCCGTCACTCGCGAACGGCCCTTCATTCGAGGAGAAACCGGCAACGGTCGGGGGCTGCTGGACCGTGAACGGCAGGCTGTTACTGGTGACGCTCCCCACCTGGACGGTCACATTGCCACTGGTTGCGCTCGACGGGACCTGAACCGTCAGGCTGGTGCCGCTCGAAGACGAAATGCTCGCCGCAAGTCCGTTGAAGAACACCTGGGTCGTGAGCCCTTGAGCGGTCAGACCGGAGCCGGCGAGTTTCACGGTGGCTCCCTGTGCCCCGGCAGGCGGAGAGAGACTCCCGATTGCCGGCGTCGTCACGGTGAATAGCACGTTGGAGTTGCTGGCGATCGAATTGACCACAACCGTGACCGGACCGGTGGTCACGTTGCCTGGGGCGGTGGCGATGATCGTTGTATCCGTCCAGGAAGTCACCGGCGCCGGAACACCATTGAAGTTCACGGTGCTCGTTCCCTGGCTGCCGCCGAACTTCGAGCCGCTCACGGTGACCAGAGTTCCAGCGACTCCGGAACTCGCGGACAGACCACTCACGTTGGGTGTCGGAATCACCGCGAAACTCACGGCATTGCTGCCGACCGGCCCAATTGCCACGAACACATTCCCGGTCGCTGCGGTCGAAGGCACTGTCACGGTCATCGAGGATTCGGTCCAGTTGCTGGGTGTCACAGAGACGTAGAACGGATAGACACTCGAACTGAACGTCACTACCGTCGGATCGAGGGAATCCCCGAAGTTGGTACCCGTGATGGTCAACTGGGTACCCACGGTCGCCGACGTCGGCGAGATGTTCGTGATTGAGGGCGTGACTTGGACCGTGAACAGCATCGCATTGCTCGCTATGCCATTGACGGTAACCACGACATTTCCGGTGGTCGCTCCGGTCGGAACGGTGACGACGATTTGGGCATCGCCCCAGTTGTTCACCGTCGCTGCCATGCCATTGAACGTGACGGTGCTCGATCCCTGCGAAGTCCCAAAGTACGCCCCGTTGATGTCAACCGTCGCGCCAACAGCCGCACGCGATGGGCTCAGGGAAGCAATGATCGGTGGCGGCTCCGTTCCGCCCTGTCCCGTCGTGAACGAGAAGTAGTTGCTGGTTCCGAGACTATGCCCCTCCAAGTCGGTAACGGCGCTCGTGAGCTGGACATAGTAGAGCGTGCCGGACGCGAGCGGTTCGCTTGGCGTCAGCGTTGCCGTAAGACCGTCCGCCGACGCTGAGATCGTTCCGGCTGCGGGAATGTTGGTGACATAGGGATACGCATAGAACGTTGAGGAGGTGATTGTCAGCGGGTTGATGGGCTTGCTGAATTGAACCTGGATCGCCGTCGAGGGTGAGACTCCCGACGCAGAGTTGTTTGGAGTGGTGGTTGAGATTCTCGGAGTCGCCAGGTCGGCCGCGTTGCCGGTGGTGAACGTTGAGGTAACCGGAGCCAGCAACGCGTTTCCGCTGAAATCCTGCACACCGGCAACGTTCACCGTGTACTGCGTGTTGGCAGCGAGAGGTGAAACGGGAATGAGCGACACGGTTTGGTTGCCGTTCGAGGCAGTTTGCGAAACCCGCACCGCCCCGTTCGGCCCGGTGAGTGTCACCCCACTCAGCTTCGCGACATCGATCGGCTCGTTGAAGCCAATGGTCGTCCGCGCATTGATCGGCACGCCGGTCGCGCCGCTTGCCGGACTGATTCCCGCGACCTGCGGTGCGCTCGCGTTCGAGGTCGTGCCGGTCGTGAACGAGATATTGCCCATCACCGGACTTGCCGCAGCCGTCAGGCCGTTTCCGGCCAGGTCCGTAATGCTCCCGTTCAGCAGATAAACCGAATAGTTATGGTTCGCGGCCAGCGGCGCGGACGGAACGAACGTCAGCGTCAAACCATCCGGGCTTACCGAGTAAGTCCCGCTCACATTCTGGTTGGTCGCGGCATCGAGAACCTGGAAGGTGGCGCCATTCACGGTTCCTGGGTCGACCGGCTCGTTCACCTGAGCCTGAATGATCGCATTCAGCGGCACATTCGTAGGCGGCTGGTACGGGCCCGTCTGCAGCGGGTTTGTCCATACGACGACCGGCGGAACCGTGTCCGGCCCGGTCCCGGTCGTGAAATGTGTCGTTTGGGCTGCGACCGCGTTGCCTGCGACATCGGTGATCCCGGAAAGCGTCAGGGTCATTTGCGTGTTGTCGGGGAGCGGAGCATGCGGTACGACCAACACCATCTGGTTGTTGTTGCTGAAACTGATGGAGTCCGGGATGAACGTCTGTCCTCCTCCGCTCAACTGCACGGTACTGCTGCTGACGGTCAGAGGATTGACGGGCTTGTTGAACACCAGACGGATGATTGCGTTATCTCCAACATTGGACAGGCCGTCCGAGGGCGATAACGAGGTGAGGGCTGGCACCACAGTGTCTGGGCCGCCACCAGTCGTAAATCCGAGTCCTCCGGCCGGGACCGAGAGCCCGTTCGTGCCTCGCAAGCTGCTGCTCGTGTAACAGTTGGTATACGTATTCGCCTGCAACGGAGACCGGGGCCGAACCTGCAGAACGGTTCCGCTGTCTATCAAGCTCACGATGCTCTGGAACCAGGTCCCATTTTGATAGCAGAGGACCGAGGTTGAGGTCAGGGTCGTCGGATCGATCGGTACGTTGAACGCGAGGTCGATCGCGACGTTGGTTGGCACACTCAGACCGGCCGGAACGGGATTGCTGCTCGTCTGCGCGGGTACGGTGGTG
>Ga0335080_10001402_pt1 | contig 23511 bp, 18 predicted proteins | sample Lox_Sample_34_FD_206720 | JGI IMG/M metagenome (GOLD analysis project Ga0335080, IMG submission 206720) | Soil microbial communities from Loxahatchee National Wildlife Refuge, Florida, United States - Lox_Sample_3.4 | ecosystem: Environmental > Terrestrial > Soil > Wetlands | place: USA...
TCGCCTACATTCTGGCGTACGGGCCCGGCGTTCGGCAGGCCACCGAGGACGCGGTCACCAACGCCAACTACATTCGTAAGAGACTGGAAGGTGTCTACGACCTTCCTTACACCCGGCCTTCGATGCACGAAGTGGTTTTCAGCGATGCGATTCAAAGACGCCGGGGCGTGAACACCATGGATATCGCCAAGCGCCTGATCGACTACGGCTTCCATCCCTACACAACGGCTTTCCCACTTATCGTCCCCGGCGCGTTGATGATTGAACCAACCGAGTCCGAAAGCAAAGAAGAGTGCGACTTTTTCGTCGACGCAATGAAGGCCATCGCGGAAGAAGCGGAGAAAAGCCCGGAAATTGTGAAGACCGCGCCGCACACCACGCGGATTTGCCGGCTCGACGAGGTCGCCGCTGCCCGCAAACCTGTTCTTCGCTGGCGGCCTGAGCAGAAAAAAAGCGGAGCGGCCGGCTAGGCCGGTTGCCTCTTTTTCGACAACCGCCTAAGGCAAGTCACCGAAACCGTGCGCCTCGCCTGCTACACTGTATGGATAAACATTGACGGTAACAGGTAGCAGGAAATGAATGCAGCTCTCGACGCTTGGTTACCCAAGTCCGTAATTCTTCTTCGCGAATATAGATTCGACAAATTCGTCCACGACTTGATCGCGGGAGTCACGGTAGGTCTTGTGGCTCTGCCGTTGGCGATGGCCTTTGCTATCGCTTCAGGGGTGGCACCGCAGGCGGGGATTTATTGCGCCATTGTCACGGGTTTCCTCATCTCCGCATTGGGCGGCTCCAAAACGCAAATCGGCGGCCCGACTGGCGCGTTCGTGGTTGTTGTGCTCGGTATCATCTCCCGCTACGGGCTGGACGGACTCTTCACCTGCACGATGCTTGCTGGCGTCTTGCTCGTGCTAATGGGAATCACCGGCCTTGGCGCTATGGTGAAATACTTCCCGCGCCCGGTGGTGGTCGGCTTCACCAACGGCATCGCCATCCTGATCGCCAGCACGCAAATCCGCGATTTCTTCGGCTTGCGCATGGATCATGTCCCAGGCGATTTCTTCCACCGCATGCAGGCCGTGGCGCAGAACTTCGGCACCGTCAACTGGACCGCTACTGCCCTTGCGTGCATCTGTTTGGCGGTTATGGTCGTATGCCTTAAATTCTTCAAGCGGGTTCCCGGCGCGATCATTGTGTGCTTTGGCGCAACCGCGGCAGTCACGGTGCTTCACCTGCCTGTTGAAACCATTGGCTCGCGCTTCCACGGAATCCCCAACGGCCTGCCCCACGTAGTAGTCCCTCAGCTAAGGCCTGAGTTGCTTCTCCATCTCTTGTCGCCTGCGGTTACCGTGGCGATGCTCGGCGCCATCGAGTCACTCTTTTCTGCAGTGGTTTCCGACAAGATGAGCGGCGACAAGCACAATCCGAATGTGGAGTTGGTCGCGCAAGGCGTGGCTAACATTTTCTCGCCGATGTTTGGCGGCTTGCCTGCCACAGGAGCTATCGCACGCACCGCAACGAATGTGAGGTCGGGAGCCAAAACGCCCGTCGCCGGTATCATTCACGCGTTGACGCTTTTGGCGGTAATTCTTTTTGCCGCCCGCTGGGTAAGCAACGTTCCGCTTGCCGCGCTGGCCAGCATCCTGATCATGGTTGCCTACAACATGGGCGACTGGGCCGAAATTCCTGAAATTCTGAAGCTCACAAAAGCGGATATCGCGGTGTGGCTGCTGACCGCGAGTCTGACCGTGTTTGCCGACCTTACGCTCGCCGTCGAGGTTGGCATGATTCTGGCCGCCTTCACTTTTATTCGCAAAATCTCGCTAACCACGACGGTTTCCAAAGTCACGGACGAATACATCGAAGACGGCCGCGCCCACATTTTGCAGGACAAGGACATTCCGGACTTCGTCGCCGTGTTTCGCATTCACGGACCCTTCCTGTTCGGCGTAACCGACAAAATCGCGACCGTCACCGAAGTTCTCTCTTCGCTACCCCCAATCGTGGTTCTACGCCTCCGAAACATGACGGCGATTGACGCGACTGGAATCGCTGCTTTGGAAGAGTTGGCCGATATTCTCGCCAAGACTGGCCGCTCCATGATCGTCTGCGGCGCCCGTCCACAACCAGAAGCGTTGATGCGCGAAGCGGGCTTCGATAGACACATTGGCGCTCAGAACATCTGCCTCAATATCAACGAGGCCCTAAAGCGCGCGTCGGACATCCAAAAGGAAAAGTTGATCTATTCCGCAACACACACTGACGGCTAATCGCCTACTCGAGGTCGTACCTTAGTACCAAGGTAGTGTGGCTGTTTTCAGGTTTCACATCTCTCTCAAAAACTTTACAATTTGCCACCTCCGGGTCACGGAACTGTAATAACGCGCGCTTAGCCTCCTTGAGGGAATTTTCGGTGCCCGCGCGGTTCCCCGTTCAAGCAAACCTGTAACGAGACATTCTAAGGAGAGTCCTATGAAGAAGTTTTTGGCGACGGCTCTTTCGCTCGGCTTGGCCTGTTCGACGATACCGACTTCAGCAAGCGCCGAACCTGGGAAAGGCAATGGCTCGAAAGTGAAGCACGTGCTGCTGATCAGCATCGATGGTATGCACGCCGTAGATTATGAAAACTGTTTGTCAGCCGACACGTGTCCGAATCTGGCAACTCTTGGGCGAAATGGAGTGCATTACACGCGCACGACTACATCCAGACCATCCGACTCTTTTCCGGGTCTTATGGCACTGGTCACTGGCGGTTCACCACGAACCGTCGGCGCATATTACGACGTGGCTTACGACCGTGTTCTCGCGCCGCCGACGACCGCCACAGGCAACGGCCTTCCCGCCGGTAACTGCGTCGAAGGCGTCATCAATGGAACGCAGACCGAATACGAGGAAGGCAACGAAATTGACCAGAGCCAACTAAACGGCGGATTTCCGGGATACTCCATGATCGACGGTGGGGTTAAATCAATCGATCCTAACAAGCTGATCCGAGACCCCTTCAATCATTGCAAGCCCGTTTACTCCTGGAACTTCGTTCGCACCAACACGATTTTTGGCGTGATCCACGCGGAGGGCGGTTACACAGCCTGGTCCGACAAGCACGCGGGGTACGCCTCGGTTTCCGGCCCCACCGGTACCGATCAGCCCAGCAACGTCGACGATTACTATTCGCCAGAGGTCAACTCTTTGCAGATTGTGCTGCCCGGAATCAAAACGGCGGCCCCGACCCCTGCAGCCAGTGTCGACTGCGGGACGATCGTTCCCAATGGTGACGATTGGACCACCGATTTCGACGCCATCAAGTGCTACGACCAATTGAAAGTCAATGCGGTGGTCAACTGGATTAACGGCAAGAAGCACCTTGGTAACGGCAAGGCTCCGGTCCCGGTGATTTTCGGGATGAACTTCCAGGCTGTTAGCGTGGGACAAAAGCTGATTTCACCCAAATCCGCGGTGAGGACCGATGCAAACTCTGGCGGCTATCAGGACGCCGCGGGCACTCCGAGACCAAAGATGCTGGCGGAAATCCAGTTCGTGGACGCGGCGATCGGCCAGATGCTGGCAGCACTCAAGCACAACGACCTGATCGATTCAACGGCCATCATCATTACCGCCAAGCATGGCCAGTCACCCATCGATCCCAATCGCTTCTTCCCGATTCCAGGAGCTTCGGGCACGAACGGCACACCACCGTCCGGGATTATCCCGAACTTTCTCCCCGCGGTATACAGCGATCCGAACAATGGCCTCGGGCTGGCCGAGGACGATATTTCTCAGATCTGGCTGGCAAACTCCAACAATACTACCGACGCCGTTACGGCTTTGGAGAATGCTGGCACAACGATCGGACTCGGCCAGATCTACTATGGCGCCTCTTTGAGCGCGATCTTCGGTGCTCCGGGCGTGCCGAACCACCCGGGCCCATGCTGCCAGCTTCGTGAAGGCGGCGACCCGCGTACGCCGGACATCGTCGTGATTCCAAACTATGGCGTGGTGTACACCGGCGGCTTGAAGAAGCAATCCGAACACGGTGGTTTTGCTTGGGATGACACGAACGTCATGCTTCTGGTTTCTTATCCCGGCGCCCACGGGGGCAAAACCCTTCACAGCTTTGTGGAGACTGCCCAAGTGGCTCCCACGGTCCTGCAATTGCTGGGAATCGATCCAGACGCCCTGGACGCCGTCAGACGAGAAGGCACGCCGGTTCTCCCAGGATTGGGTCTGGATTAGCAGACATCAGCCGCTCGTAAATTGCCAAACAGGTCACCGAGGCTAATCCGGTGCCCTGTCTTTTTTGGCCGTGGAGTTTGTTTGCAGAGTCCGTTTAGCGCGCGACATTCGCTTGGCTGCAACTGTCCCAGTTCTGATCGGTGTAAAAGGTCACCGCGTACCAGTCGCGTTCCAAGCGCGTCACACCCGCAACGGCACAAGGCAAACACCAGCTTCGCGCGGATGATGGGAGGAAGCCGACATCCAGAGCGAGTCACTTGGATCGAAAACCAAGTAAACCGTGGTGTCCATTCCGACGAAGCCCCAACTGTCCCATTCCACATGCTTCAATCCACGACTCGATGATGACTGCCGTGACAGAGTGTTCTTATATTGGCCCGACCACGTCGCCCACCTGACGCCGCTGCGAATTTGGTGTTGATACAGGAAAGAAAAAAAGACCAGGACCCAAGCGGAGCCCAGAGCGAACCACGGCGTTCGGGAGGATTTGCCTTTTCCCGCATAGACGATGGAAACCACAGTCAATATGAGCAGAATTGGGCCTGCGACCAGGAAATGTAGCAAGAGAGCAATGTCTGCATGGCAGACCGCAATCGCCAACGATGCGACGAATGCCAGCGCCGTGAGACTGAGGAACCGCCGCCAATCGAATGGATTGGTCATCGCGGCATTCACTTTATCATACAAAGTGCCATGAACGATTGGCGGGCCAAGCAATCAGAAATGCTAGTCGGGAGCCCGTTTCGGTCGGTCGGGCATGGGGCACCCTGGTGTCCAGCGTCCCTACCAGACGCGCGGAAAGGCTCCTGAGAGCGCCACCAGCACTTATTTGAATCTCACGCTGTCGAGGATGGCGTTGAACGCCGGACTAAACTGACTGAACTCTTTTTCCGGTGCCACGCATACGAAGTACACCAGCGCGTCGCCGCGAAGCGTGGTTACGAGCATGTCCGTCTCCATTCCGCCGCCCGGCGAATCGTTGCGGAGATAGGTAGTCATTGCCTGCTGCTCGTTCAGCATGCCCAATGCTGACGGCTCGGTGACCTGCATGTTCGCATTTTCCTGCTGGAGCGACTCGACGAGCTTTTGCGTCGATTCCTCTAGTGCCTCCTGGCTGCCGGACCGGCCCTGGGCCTTGACCGCGGCTATCATCACTCCGTAAGCCAAAGCCGATTGCCCATTCCCGGGATCTACCACGCCGCCGTCGGGCGCCAGCGTGACTTCCTTGCCGTCTCCGTATTTTTTCCAATTATCTGGATATTGTAGTTTGGCGATTCCAATGTCCAGAGACGCCCGGCTGGTGGACGGCGCGGCCACTCGAATGGTTCCAGCTTTCGGGAAACTGGTCGGCGCAGCCGCCGTGCCCGCCTTGGGCTTCGCGGCCACCGGCAAAGCCGCAACTTCTTTCTTCATGGCCTGAAACTCCGGGGAATCGTGCTGCGCGTTCTCTGGAACGCCTCCGAGTTTCTCAACTTCTTCATCCACTCGCTCGATGCGGTGGTCTGGATTGGGGTGATCGGAGAAAAATTCCGGCGGCGCTTTGCTATTGCCCAGCTTCTCGAAAAATGCGGCCATCGCGCGCGGATCGTAGCCGGAATCGTATAGGACCTGCGTGCCCATCACATCGGCTTGGGTCTCTGCGCTACGTGAATACTTCAGTAACACGCTTCCAGCGGCCAATTGCCCCAGGCCGGAAGCTGCCGCTCCCACGGTGCCTCCGAGAATTCCTCCCGCGATACCGGCGATGCCACTGCCGATTTGCGCATACTGCGCCTTGGTCGCCTGGTTGGTACCGTGACGCAATGCAACGTGAGAGAGTTCATGGGCCATCACGCCGGCCAGTTCGGCCTCGTAGTCAGCGGCCTCGATTGCACCTCGGTTCACAAAGACGAATCCCCCAGGCAGCGCAAACGCGTTGATGGCCTTGTCATTCACACAATGAAATTCCCAGGGATACTGATTGCCAAACGTATTTAGGTGCTCGATGAGACGATGACCGAGTTTGGTCAGATACGCGTCGACTTTTGGATCGTTGCAGAGCGGCGACTGCTTCTCGGCTTCCGCGGCATACTTCTGACCCATTTGAATGTCTTGTTGCGGTGTAAACGCGTTCATGCCGGGCTTCAGTTTGGTACGATCCGCCCGCGCGGCGACGGCAGCGGCCAAACTCGCAAAGACAAGAAAAGCGCACCTTGAGTGCGTGCGGGACTTCATTGGCATCCTCCGTGGAGTACGTGCCGTGGGCAGAGCGCGGCTGTCATTCGATTATACGAGCCGGACACAAAAGAGAAAGCCCGGACGACGTTCCGTCCGGGCCTTCCGGGGGTGGAGGAGTGAATGGAAGATCAGCGCGCGAGTCGCGGTGCCGGTTCCGGAGGCGCTTGCACTCCGGGCGCCTCGACGGGGCGTCCGCCGCGGGCCGAGGTCGGTTTTCCGCCGATCGCGGGCTCAGGCCGACGGACGGGGATCGCCATGTTCTCGCCTTCGCGCACAAAATTCAGTTTGTTGTCGTCACTCGAGTAATCGATGCAAATGAGGTCGCCGCTGTGTACCTGATCGGTCGCCAGCAGATTCGCCATGGGATAAACCACGTGGCGCTCGATGGCGCGCTTCAGGTGTCGCGCACCGTAACGTTGATCAGTTCCCTCTCGCAGCAAGAAATCGCGGCCTGTCTCGGCCACGCGGAACAGGAATTGCCCCTTCGCCGTTTCCAGCACTCGTTGTTGCACCATCGACAGCTCGATATCCAGCACTTGCTCTAGTTGTGTCCGATGCAGAGGATGGAACACCACAACCTTGTCCAGGCGATTCATGAATTCCGGCGAAAACTTCCGCCGTGCAGCTTCGACGGCCGTGCGTTCGACCTTCTGGTCCAGGTTGGCCTTTGGCTTGTCGTCGGACTTGATGAAGCCATACCCGCCAGCCATCAGCTCGGTGATTTCGCCGCCGCCGAGGTTCGAGGTCATGAAGATCACGGTCTGACACAAGTCCACGCGCCGGTTATCGCCCAGCGTCAATGTGGCTTTGTCTAGCATGCCAAGCAGCAGTTGCCAGAGAGCGTCGCTGGCCTTTTCAATTTCGTCGAAGAGCAGGAAGGACAGTTTCAGCTTTTCAGTATGCGATGCCGCCAGGGCTTCCTGGGTGATCAACGGGTGCGTTTCGCGGTGCCCGAGGTAACCCGGGGGCGACCCGATCAGTTTGGCAATTTCGTGCGAGTGCTGGAACTCTGCGCAATCGACCTTGATGACTGCCCGGGCGTCACCGAACAGAATCTCGGCTGCTGCCTCCACGATGCGCGTTTTACCGGAACCCGTCGGCCCGAGGAACAAGAGGTTGCCGACCGGCCGGCCCGGCGAATTCAACCCCGCGCAGAACACTTGATACAGGTCCACAAAAGCTTGAACGCCTTCTTCTTGCCCGACAATCTTCGCCCGCAGCGCTTGATGGAAGTCGCGCGTCTCGTTGCTGCGGATCGTCGGGTCCAGTTGTTGTCTGACGGCTGCCTTCATAACTCTATCCTCGGCCGCGCTGACCCTTTGCTTTAATTTCCAGCTCCGCTCGGGCCAGCACGCTTTCGAGCGTCTCAACGACGCGTGCATGTAGCAAGAAGCATGATGCGTGCCAATTCGGGCGGTTTCCTGACGGTTCGGAAATGCCTATCGCTTCAACGACATACCATGTGGGTCCCGGAAGACTCTGTCTCATCCGGTGAGACGTTGTTCCTTTTGTGGGTCAATTTTGAGAGCGCGAATACATAATCTGTCAGGCATTCATTGACAAAAAGGGGCGCCATGTAAAAATGACGCCCCTTTTCGCTGTTTCCTTTTTCGGTAGATTCTAGCTTTTCTCTCTTTTTCGACCCTGCAGCGACTGCTGCCGTGCCGCCGCTGGACTTGCTGCCGGAATCGCTGGTGGCCGCGTCGACTCTTCGACAATCGCTTCGATGGGCGTCTCCTTTCCCAACCCATCTTTGTCAGGAAGTGCCGCCGCTGTCTCATTGGCGGGAGTTTCCGCAGAGACGATCGCCCCTTCCTTCTCCCGGACAAACGTCAGTTCCTTGTGCACGCCGTCCCAGTCGACCCGAACCAGGTCGCCCATGCGCACCTGCTGCGTCGCCAGCAAGTTTGCCAGCGGGTACACGAGGTATCGCTCGATGGCCCGCTTCAAATGCCGAGCACCATAACGCTGATCCGTACCTTCCTGGAGCAGGAAGTTCCTTCCTGGGTCCGTGACCCGGAACAGGAATTTGCCGGTTGCGGTGTCTAGCACACGCTTCTGGACCATCCCCAATTCAATGTCGAGCACCGCTTGCAGTTGGTCGCGCTGCAAAGGATGGAAAACCACCAACTTATCGATTCGATTCATGAATTCCGGAGAAAACTTCCGCCGCGCCGCTTCCACCGCCGTCCGTTCAACCTTCTCATTCAAGTTTGTCGCCGGCGCGTCTTCGACCTTGACGAAGCCATAGCCACCCCCGAACAGCTCCGTAATGTCTGTGCCGCCCAGGTTCGAGGTCATGAAAATCACAGTTTGAGACAAGTCGACCCGGCGATTGTCTCCCAGAGTGAGCGTCGCCTTGTCCAGAATGCCAAGCAGCAACTGCCAAAGAGCGTCGCTGGCTTTCTCGATTTCGTCAAAGAGCAGGAAGGACAGCTTCAGCTTCTCCGTATGGTTCGCTGCCAGAGCCTCTTGCGTAATCAATGGGTGCGTCTCACGGTGCCCCAGATAGCCCGGCGGCGAGCCGATCAGCTTGGCGATCTCGTGCGAGTGCTGGAATTCAGCGCAGTCGATCTTGATGACCGCCCGGCAGCTCCCGAACAGGATCTCGGCCGCAGCCTCCACGATGCGCGTCTTGCCGGAACCTGTCGGCCCCAGAAACAACAGGTTCCCCACCGGCCGCCCCGGCGAGTTCAATCCCGCCGTGAACACCTGAAACAGCTCCACCAGCGCCTGTACCGCTTCGTCTTGCCCAACGATCTTCGCGCGCAGTGCTTTTTGAAACTCCACCGTCTCTGCGCTGCGAATATTCGGATTCAGCGAAAGATCGTCTGTCCCCATGACCCCCTCCTAGCGCCCCCGCAGTGCGGGATGCGCATTCCCGAAACGCCCAGTCGTCCGGGCTAGCTTTTTCAGATCGTTCCGTTCCCGGAATTGATCGAGCTTCACCTGGATCGTCGAATTCAGCAGCCGCAACTGAACCAGGAGTTCATTTGCCACTGCGGGTGTTTCAGAAAAATTGAGGGCCTGCGGAAACAGGTCCGCAAGGTCCATGTGTAATGTGCGGAGCGAATGGACTAACTTTTGGACAGCCGGGGACTGGGGATCAGCCAGATCGATCTGGCTGTTCAATTGTTCACGCAACGCGCGCCAATTGAGTTCAACGAAGGGATGTTTTCGGGACACTTCACGAACAATGTCGTCGGTAATGCGCGCGCGCTCGCCAAGCTTGGCTAGGTGCAGTTGCCGCACTTTCCCGCCTCGGCGCACGTTGTGCACCAGGTAATAGGCGTTTCCTTTGCGGCGAATAAAAGCCATCTCGCTTCCTTGGCAAACTCGCAGGATGCTCGCACGGTCTTGCATCCTGTCTGTAGTGTAAGATGCTTCCACTACGCCAGTCAAGACACGGCGTACCCAATCAATCAACTTTTCGTCCATCATTTTTTCGTTGCTTCTCATCTATTTTTCCGCGACCGCTCTGTGCTTTCCTTTAGCCCGTCTCGTTTTGGCGGTCTCCGCTCATTTCGTTAAACACCGGCCCGTTGGAAGATTCTCTTGCCGCCCAGGGCGGCCGCCGATACGATGAATCTCCTTGTTCTCCGGAGCTTTGCATGAGCTGGGATCCTGTCTATCGATTGGTGAAACAAATTCCGCGCGGCCGGGTTACTACCTATGGGGCGTTAGCCAAGGCTCTGCAATTACGCGGCGGGGCGAGAACCGCGGGTAGGGCAATGGCGGCAACGCCCTCTGGAAAAGCCATCCCCTGGCACCGTGTCGTAGGGGACCGCGGCAAACTCCTGATCCGCGAGCCTTACGCCTCCCTCCAACGCAAGCTCCTTGAGAGCGAAGGTATTCAAATCGTCGAACTTCGCGCCGATCTGAAGCGGCATCTCTGGAAGCCTGGCACGTCGAAACAGAAAGCAGCCCGAGCGCGTAGTCCTAAATGATGGTCAGTTTGGCGGGCAAGCTGCGCTACCATAGAGCATCGCGAGACCATGTCCAATCCAATTCTCCAAGTTGAGAACCTGGAAAAGCGCTATGAGGATGTTCACGCCGTCCGCGGCGTGAGTTTCAGCGTTTACGAGGGCGAAGTCTTCGGGTTGCTCGGCCCCAACGGCGCCGGCAAGACCAGCACGATCGAGGTGCTGGAAGGCCTGCGCGTGCCCGACGGCGGCCGCGTGTCTGTCTGCGGACTTGACCCCCAGAAGAATCCGAACGAACTGAAACAGGAGATTGGTGCGGCTCTGCAAGCCACTTCCCTGCCCGACAAACTGCGGGTCCACGAGGCCTTACGCCTATTCGGCAGCTTTTACCGCCGCCGTCGTAAGTCCGATGAACTGCTGCGCCGCTTCGGCCTGGAAGAAAAGCGCAATGCCTTCTACAGCCAGCTCTCGGGCGGCCAGAAACAGCGCCTCGTGCTTGCTCTCGCTCTGCTCAACGACCCTAAAGTGCTGTTCTTGGACGAGCCAACCGCGGGGCTCGATCCTCAAGTACGCCGCGAGATTTACGATGTCATTGAAGAACTCCGGCGCGAGCGCAAGACCATTGTTCTGACCACACACTATATCGAAGAGGCCGAACGGCTTTGCGACCGCGTGGCTATCGTCGATCACGGCAAAGTCATTGCCGAAGGTACTCCCCGCGAATTGAAGCAAAGTTCCGCGAACACCGCCCGCGTCGAGGTTCGCCTGGCGAGGCCGACGACGATTGACGAACTGAAGAAGCTCGATGCCGCAGTGGATGCGCGGGAACTCGATGGAAGCTACGTACTCCATTGCCAGCGCCCCGCGCCGGCGATTGTTTCGCTGGTGAGAATGCTGGAGGCGACCGGCAACGAACTCGTCGGTCTGGAAATCGCGACTCCTTCTCTCGAGGATGTTTTCATTGAACTGACCGGCAGGAGGTTACGGGATTGACAAACCTGCTTACACTCACGCGCACCCGCATGGTGCTGGCGTTGCGCAACAAGATGTTTTTCTTCTTTAGCGTCGTTATGCCGCTGCTCTTCTTCTTTCTCTATGCCGGCATCTTTGCCAAGGGCGATCCCAATCGTGTCCGCTTCTTTCTTGGCCCCGTACTCGCGCTGAACGTGATGGGCAGTTTTTGGGGGCTTAGCGCAACACTTGTGATGTACCGGGAGCAGGGCATTCTGCGCCGCTTTCACGTGGCTCCGGTGAGCGCGAGCGATATGCTCGCCTCCAGCGTTCTGGCGAATTTCATTTTGACATTGCCCACCGTCACGGTAGTCCTGCTCTTTGCGCGCTTTATTTTTCACGTCCATGACCTGGGCGATTTACTGGCTGCTTTTCTCTTCGTCTGCGCAGGCACCATCTCCTTCGGGTCCCTGGGTCTGGTGGTGGCCAGCATCACGAACACGATGCAGGAAACCCAAGTCATCAATCAGCTTCTGTGGTTGCCGCTCATTTTTCTTTCTGGCGCGACATTTCCTCTTGGCTATCTACCGGATAAGGTCCAAAGAATTTCGGCGTTTCTCCCGGCCACCTATCTGGTTACCGGATTACAAGAAGCCACGCTTTTCTCGAAACACGTCAATCAGCTGTTGGTTTATTTCGTTGTCCTTGTCCTATGGTCCGCGCTTTCCTTTACCGTCGCCTCTCAGCTATTCCGGTGGGAGCCCGAAACCAAAATTCCTCGTAACGCCAAAATGTGGGCCGCCGCCACGATCATTCCCTTCATCCTGCTAGGCGTTTGGGAATCGGGAAACGGTCAAATGCTGAAGCAGGCTCGCGAAGCGCATAAGGTCCTGGAGCAGTCGTATAGCGCGCCAGCACCGAACGGCAAGAGCTAACCTCTTCGCTCCATATTGGTTCGCTTACCGGCAAATACCCCGCCAATATGGCTAGAAAACGCATCATTACAATCCGTTGATTTCATTGACGCTCCTTGGTCCGTGACTTATCCTCGGATTGCGACTGGTTTCATTCCGACCAACCGAGGGAGACACGATCATGCCCGTACAAAAGACCGAAAAAATCTGGCACAACGGCAAATGGATTCTCTGGGATGACGCCAAGCTTCACGTCCTTACTCACGCCGTTGGTTATGGTTCGGCGGTATTTGAAGGCATTCGCTGCTACGAGACCCCGCAGGGTCCCGCGATCTTCCGCCTCCGCGAGCATATGCAGCGCCTCATCAACTCCGGAAAAATTTACCGCATGGAGTTTGCCTACTCGCTCGACGACTTCTGCAACGCGGCCTGCGAGCTTGTCCGGCTCAACAAAATGGGCGCGTGCTACGTGAAACCCATTGCGCTCCGCGGTTACGGCGAAGTCGGCGTGAATCCACTCAACTCACCCATTGAGATTTACATGGCCTGCTGGCAATGGGGCGCCTACCTGGGCCCTGACGCGCTCTCGAAGGGCGTCGACGTCTGCGTAAGCTCTTGGACGCGCATCGCACCGAACACGCTCCCCGCGATGTCGAAAGCTGCCGCGAACTATATGAATTCTCAACTCATCCGTATGGAAGCCGCTCTCAACGGGTTCGCGGAAGGCATCGCGCTCGATTCCGACGGTCACGTCAGCGAAGGCTCCGGTATGAACCTCTTCACGGTGGTGGATGGCGTTTTGATCACACCTCCGCTCGCCGCCAGCATTCTCCCGGGCATCACCCGCGATTCGATCGTCAAGCTCGCCGCGGACCTCAACGTCCCTGTTAAGGAATCGGTCATTCCGCGCGAGATGCTCTATCTGGCAGACGAGGTTTTCTTCGTCGGCACTGCCGTCGAAGTGACGCCCATCCGTTCGATCGACAAGATCGTCATCGGCAAGGGCGTGGCAGGACCGATTACCCGCCAGATTCAGGAAGAGTTCTTCGCGGTAACCAGCGGCCGCAAGCAAGACAAGCACAACTGGCTTACCGCGGTGAACGCCCCGGTAGCCGCTTCCCGATAATCAAGTCTGCAATTCGTCTTTGTAGGGGTCCAGCACTGCTGGACCCTATGGCCGCGGGATTCGGACGGCTCGCTTCAGCCCATTGTTATCATGCTTGTTACCTGTCCGCGTGGTTCCTAGCACCTTGCTTCTCTTTCCGGCTAGAATCAGTGCCGTCCAGTTGTACATGTGGCTTTACCGGGAGGCCTGTCGATGTACAACCTCACGCAGAAACTGGTTGCTGAATTCGTCGGGGTATTCGCGTTGGTTTTCTTTGGGTGTGGGGCCGTGTGCGTCGATTTTCACCTCCGCAGCACAGGTGGCCTCGGACTGCTCGCCATCGCGCTCGCATCCGGTCTCGCCATCGCAGTGATGTATTCGGCTCTGAGCCATATTTCCGGTGGACACTTCAACCCAGCCGTCACGATCGGTTTCTGGGTTACGAGGCGCCTCTCGACTCTTGATTCCCTTGCTTATTGGGCTGGCCAGCTTGCCGGGGCCACTGCCGCCGGCTTCGTGCTGAAGGCCATCATCCCCGAAGACATCGCCACAAACGTTTTCCTGGGAACTCCCGAGTTGATGCGCGATTTCCCCCGCTGGTCTGGCATGGCTCTCGAGGCTGTGGCAACGTTCTTCCTTGTTTTCGTTTTTTTTGCCACCGCAGTCGATTCGCGCAATGTCTTCCGGACAAACGCCGGGTTCGGCATCGGCCTCACGATCACGCTCGGCATCTTGGTCGCGGGTCCGTTCACCGGCGGAACGCTTAACCCCGCCCGAGCTTTTGGTCCAGCCGTAGCTTCCGGCCATTGGCTGAACTGGGGCATCTATTGGGTAGGTCCGCTGGCGGGTGGCTTTATCGCCGGCCTGTTATACGATGCATTGTTTCTGCGGCACGCAGAAATTGGCGTGGAGTAAGCGACAACAGTTGCGCCTGTCCCATGGGGTAGGTAACTACACCGCAACCCTCTATCCGGCCTTTCTTGTTGGCCTCCGCCGGGAATGCTAGTTTCAAAGAGGAATCGATTCGAACGGGGTGCCTGCTCATGGCTCTTAGCATTGATGACTTGCTCCGGCGCGCGGTAGAAAACAAATCGTCCGACTTACATCTAAAAGTCGGCAATCACCCGTATCTTCGCGTCGACGGCCTGCTGACCCCGATCACCGAAGTTCCCCGCATCACTCCTGAAGAGATGCTCTCCATGGCGTTCAGCATGATGACGAACCGCCAGAAGCAAAAATTCAAGGAAACCGCGGAATTGGATATGGCTTATGGCGTGGCGGGCCTGGGCCGCTTCCGCGTGAACGTCTTCCAGCAGCGCGGTAACGTCGGCATGGTTTTGCGCGTCATTCCTACCAAGATTCGTACCGTGGAAGAGCTGAACCTCCCCAGCGTCATCTCGAAGATCTGCGAAGAGCAGCGCGGGCTTGTGCTCGTTACCGGGACCACCGGTTCCGGTAAGTCCACCACCCTCGCCGCGATGATCGACCGCATCAACGCGAACCGCTCCGATCACATCATCACTATCGAAGACCCGATCGAATTTCTACATCGTGACAAGCGCAGCTTCATCAATCAGCGTGAAGTCGAAGTCGATACCGCCAACTTTTCTACCGCCTTGCGCGCCGCTCTCCGTCAGGACCCCGACGTGATTCTGGTCGGCGAAATGCGCGACCTGGAAACGATTTCTACCGCCCTGCTCGCCGCCGAAACCGGCCACCTGGTTTTCTCGACCTTGCACACCCTCGACGCCACCGAAACCATTCAGCGTATCATCGCGGTCTTCCCCCCTCCCGAACAGAAACAGATTCGTTTACAGATGGCCGCTACGCTGAAGGCCGTCGTCTCCCAGCGCCTCGTTCGCCGCTCCGACGACAAAGGCCGCGTCCCCGCCGTCGAAGTTATGATTGCCACGGCTTACATCAAAGATTGCATCATCAATCCCGATAAGACGCGACTGATCCACGACGCCATCGCTGCCGGTACCTCGCAATATGGCATGCAAACGTTCGACCAGTCGCTGTTCGATTTGTATTCAAAGGAACTGATTACCATCGACGAGGCTCTGATTCGCGCGTCCAACCCAGACGAGTTCAAGCTGCGTATCCAGGGTATTCGTTCCGCTGCCGACGCGGCCCGCGAAGAAATGGCCTCGCAGATGGCCGACTTCGAACGCTTCTCCCACAAGTAACTCGACGCAACCCGTCCCACACCGGCGATATAGCCGAGTTGCGGTGTTACGGCTTGCCCGGCCCAAGCTCCGCAGTTATCATCCGCCCGTATTCGAAAACAGCAGGATCTGGAGCAAGCAATGGCCAACTCACTACAATTTCCCGGGCGCCGGAGGTTTTTGAAGGGCTCGGCAGCGGCAGCCGCAGTGCTTCCTGGAATTCTCGCGCCACCGTCTGCTGCTGTATCGGAAGATACCGAACTGTCAATCGTTGGACCGAAGAAGGGCTACTCGCCGCAGATCGGAACGCTCGTATCCGAAATGGCCTTCATGCGCGATCAGGTGCTGAAATCCGCCAAAGGACTCTCACAGCAGGAACTCGATTTCCTTCTTGATGCAAAGGCGAACCGCATTGGCGCCTTGTTGCTCCACCTCGTGGCAGTCGAAAAGTTTTACCAGCTCAACACTTTCGATAGCCTCGCCGGCGAGAAAATCCCGGATTCCTGGAAGGAGCAGTGGGGGATGCCGATGGAACTAGGCGATGCAGCCCGCAAAGGCATCGTGGGTAAAAATCTGGACTACTACCTGGCACAGCTGAACGAAACACGTGAGAAAACACTCGCGGAATTCCGGAAGCGGGACGATGCGTGGCTAATGAGCGTAGATAAAGGCTGGGGATGGGGACCGACCAATAATTACTGCAAGTGGTTTCACGTGACGGAACACGAAGCCAACCACAACGGCCAAATCAAATTTCTAAAAGCCAGATTGCCCGGTGCTAAGCCCGCAAGCGAGTAGGCATCGGGCCAATTGATCTAGCCTGCAAACCCAAAAGCTCACCGCAGGGCGGAGTGAGCTCTTGGTGGACGTTTGAGGATTCTCAGCCGCGGTTTAGTTGTAATATGCCGCGTTCTTATCGATGAAGCTCTTGTGCTCTTCCGGCAGTTCTTCGATCACGAAGATCGACTGCGTCGGGCAAACTGGCACGCAGGCGCCGCAATCGATACATTCCGTCGGATTCACATACAGCTGCGGAGCCGTCTCGAAATTCGGCTCATCTTTCGTCGGGTGAATGCAATTCACCGGGCAGGTCTCTATGCAGTGCTCATCTTTCGTACAGGTATCGGTAATGACGTAGGCCATGTTCAATCTCCCCGGTGGTTAACCGGCAATCAACTTGCCACACGCGGCGCAGTCGAAGTGCTGAGTTTTCAATCACTCCAGCGTTAATTATCGAATTCGGACTACTTTAGGGTGTGTGATCTAGCGCACGCTTCCATGTTTATGCCCCACTTCGCTCCAATTCGCTCTTCCTCTGGCTCTCTCCCCTCCTCCTCCTTTATGCTTCCTTCATGTTCGGCAAACCCCGCCAGATCGAAACGGAATCCGCGCTCTACGACGCCGCCATCAAAATTCTTATGCGTCGCGCGCATTCGGTTTCGGAGATGAAGAAAGCGCTGGCTCGCCGCTGCGAGAACGAGAAGCTGGTGCAAGCCGTTTTGTCGCGCCTGAAACACGAAAAGCTCATCGACGACGCCCGCTACGCTCGGCAATTTGCCCGATACCGTACAGATTTCCGCAAACAAGGGCAATTTCGAATCGCACGCGACCTTCGCGCCCGCGGCGTTCCCGACCGGCACATCGAATCCGCACTGAAAGACGCCGCCGAAGATTCCGATCCCGCCGCCTTAGTTCGCCAGCGAATCGAGCGCAAACTACGCCTTTATCGTGGCGAAATCGACCAGCGCAAAATCGCCTCCCTGTACCGCTCCCTCATCGCCGCCGGCTTTCCCTCCGACCTCATCCGCAAAGAACTCCACCGCCTCACCCACGAAGATGTCCCCGAAGTGGAGTCAGAATCCGGCGACTAGCGCTGGCCTTCCCCCTCGCCAAAACACGCGGACTTGCCATTTCGTGCGAAGCGATGTACGGCTCTTGCTGGGAGCCAAAAAGAGAGCTTCCTCACTGCGCGGACTCCGTTCGGAATGACGGGTTTCTGCCTATGGGCTCGGCCCGAACGCCCCACATTGTCGTAGTGCGAGCGGCTCTGCGATAATCTAGTGTTTTCACACCTGTATCGATCGAGGCTGAAGTGACCGACAGCGCGCGCAATCTTAGCGGCAACGAAGTCCGCGAAAAATTCCTGCAATTTTTCGAATCCAAGGGCCATCGCCGCGTCCGCTCGTCGTCTCTCGTCCCACACGGCGATCCCACGCTGCTCTTCACCAACGCGGGTATGAACCAGTTCAAGGACGTGTTCCTCGGCCTGGAGAAACGCGATTACTCCCGCGCCACGACGGCCCAGAAGGTCGTTCGCGCCGGCGGTAAACACAACGACCTCGAAAACGTCGGTTTCACCAAACGCCACCACACCTTTTTCGAGATGCTCGGCAATTTTTCTTTCGGTGATTACTTCAAGAAAGACGCTGTCGCCTTTGCCTGGGAACTGGTCACTTCTTCGCAATGGTTTGGCATTCCGAAAGACAAACTCTACGCCACCATTTTTGGCGGTGCGGAGGTCGCGCCCGGCAGCACACTCGGCATCGATGAAGAAGCCAAGAAATTCTGGCTCGAACAGCACGTTCCCGAAAATCGGGTTATTGCGATTCCGGGCCTGAAAGACAATTTCTGGGCCATGGGCGACACCGGCCCCTGCGGCCCTTGCAGCGAACTGCACTTTGATATGGGTCCGGCTGGGTCCGATCTTGGCCACGCAGACTGCCAGTTCCCCTGCGACTGCGGCCGTTACGTCGAAATCTGGAACCTCGTCTTCATGCAATTCAACCGCGACGCCAGCGGCGAATTGACACCTCTCCCGAAGCCCTGCGTCGACACCGGCATGGGTCTGGAGCGCGTCGCCGCTGTTCTGCAGGGCGTAATCTCCAACTACGATACGGATCTGTTTGTCCCTCTCATCGATCGCGCCGCCCAACTCATCGGCGTCGATGAGAAAAACGAATTGGCCGCCGAGGAACAGAAGCGCTCCGCCGCGTCGCTCCGCGTGATCGCCGACCATGCCCGCGCGACTACGTTTCTCATCACTGACGGCGTTCTACCGTCCAACGAAGGGCGCGGCTACGTGCTGCGCAAAATCATGCGCCGAGCCATCCGCCACGGCCGCTTGCTCGGGGCTACCAAACCCTTCCTCTTCGAGATGGTGCAAACCGTCCGCGATCTGATGGGCGATGCCTACCCTGAACTGCGCGAATCCGCCGCAGCGCGAGTTCCCGAAATCGTGCTTGCGGAAGAAAATCGTTTCGGCCACACGCTCGACATTGGTTTGAGCAAACTAGAGGAGGAACTCAAGCCGCTGGCCCTCAAGCCGGGCTCTCTTTATCCCGGCGAAAGTGCCTTCAAGTTGTATGACACCTATGGCCTGCCCATGGATTTCATCGTCGATGCTGCTCGCGACCTGGGCGTCGAATTCGACCTCAGTGGATTCGAAAAAGCCATGGAAGAGCAGCGCACCCGCGCGCGTGCCTCTTGGAAGGGCGGCGCGAAGGAAGTAGCGAATCCTGCCTACACAAAGCTTGCCGCGACTTTCCGTACCGAGCCCGACTTTTATTGCTCCACCAGCGCGAATGACTGCCACATTGAAGCTCTCTTCACAAAGAACGGCCCCGTGAAAGAGCTTAAGCCAGGCGAAACCGGCGAAGTGGTCCTCGATCGCACGGTGATCTACGCCGAATCCGGCGGCCAGATGGCAGACACCGGGGCGTTCTACGATTCCTCTGGCGCAACGTTGCTCGCCGAAGTAATCGGCGCGTTTTATCCCGTCGCAGGACTTGTCGCGCACAAGGTGAAAGCGAAGGAGACCTTGCACGTCGGAGACCGCGTCAACGTCGTCGCCGACGGCGACCGCCGCGCCCGTATCATGCGCAATCACAGCGGCACGCACCTTGTCCACGCCGCCCTCCGCAATATTCTCGGCACGCACGTCAAACAGTCCGGCTCCCTTAACGCGCCGGAACGTCTGCGCTTCGACTTTTCCCATTTTGCGCCCGTCGACAAGGTTGAACTCCACGACATCGAGCAGCAGGTCAACGACGAGATTCGCCTCAACTCCCAGCTCGAAACTGGTGTCATGTCGCTCGAAGAAGCGCTCAACTCCGGTGCGCTCGCCTTCTTTGGCGACAAATATCCCGAGAGCAACGTGCGCGTTGTCACCATTCCCGACCCCCGCTCTCCGCGCGGCTTCTATTCCAAGGAGCTTTGCGGAGGTACGCACGTGCATCGCATCGGCGACATCGGCGTGCTGAAAATTGTCAGCGAGGAGTCGGTAGCCGCCGGGGTGCGGCGCATTGAAGCTGTCACTGGCATTGGCGCTCTCGAGCATTACCAGCACCAGGCACAGACTCTTCACGAAGTCGCAACACGGCTCAACGTCGGAGAAGACTCTGTCCTCGCCACCGTTGAAAAACTCTCCACCACCGTCAAGCAGCTCGAAAAGGAGCTGGGCGAACAGAAGCGCAAAGGTGCGATGAACCAGCTGGATGATCTGTTCAATCAGGCGCAAACCGTCAAGGGCGTGAAAGTCATCGCCGGTGAGGTCACGAATGTTGATCGTGAAGGTCTCAGGCAATTGGTGGACTCTTTACGCCAGAAATTAGGGTCGGGGATAGTGGCCCTGGGGATGCCCGAAGACGGGAAGGTGGCCCTCATCGCTGGCGTCACCAAGGATCTCACCGCTAAAGTCCATGCTGGCAAACTCATACAAGCGCTCGCCAAACAAGTGGGAGGCTCCGGGGGAGGGCGGCCGGACCTGGCCGAGGCTGGCGGAAAAGACACATCTGCGCTAAAAAATGCTCTGGCCAGTGTGCCCGCGCTCATCGAACCGCTGCTATAATCGGGCCAGTAGTGCCGGAAACGTGTCCCGCAAGTGACGCATAACGTGTCACTTGTTTGTGACCAGCAATCTCAAGGAGTTATTCGCTGCTTGCGTTGAGCCGGCAAACGGACTTCACGCAGAGAAAAAGACGCGGTGTAATTCCTATGCCTTCCCCAGGGCGAAATCGCCGGAAAATACATCCGAGAGAGGGTATTGCCACGGTTTTGGTCGTGGCAGGTCTGATTTTCGTGGCAACTCCGACAGCGAATGCGCAGATCAGCTCGGTCACGGACGTTTCGGGACGACGAATGTTCGTAAACGCAGAACCCAATCCGGTCATCCGGCTTGCTCCGGCTCCCACAAAGCCTCAGTCCATTTACATCTCCGGAGAGCTGTCCTTCCTCGGAAAAAGTAAACCGGCAATGAGTTTGGACCGCGACGGCGTGGAGAAGTTGGTTCGCGAAGCTGCGGAACGTCACAATGTTGATCCCGCTCTGGTTCGCGCCGTGATCGAAACCGAATCCCATTGGAACAGCTCGGCTTTCTCTCGTAAGGGGGCTATCGGATTGATGCAGCTCATTCCGACTACTGCACAACGTTTCGGCGCAACCGATGCATTCAATCCGAAACAAAATATCGACGCGGGGGTTCGTTACCTCAGGACGTTATTGGAACGATACAACGGCAATCTCGACCTGGCGCTTGCGGCGTACAATGCTGGCGAGGGTGCCGTCGACCGCGCGCACGGCATTCCTTCGTTTCGTGAAACGCGCAATTATGTGCAGCGTGTACAAAACGCTTATTTCCGGCCCGGCTCCGGGCGCCTCAATAGCACATATGTTCGTCCAAATGGGATTCACCGCGAAGTTGAGGCCAGCGGACGAGTGATCTTCACGAACGAATAAGTGGTACGGAAGTGATTTGGGGAAGGATCGACACTGGGGATGAACTGGGGCAGGACAAATTTCCACAAGAGTTTCGCCAGCGCTTCGCTGGGTTTCATCCTGCTTGTCCTCGTCATTTTACCGTACGCTTCCGCCACGAACACGACCACCAATGCTTCCAAGCGTGAGGCCGCAACTTCACAATTCGCGCGCGCGGAAGAGCTGCGTGCCGCGCTGAATGCCAAGCCGGCCGAGCAGCGCTCCCTGGCAGAATACCGCCGTGTCGTCACCGCCTATCAGCGCGTTTACATGATCACGCCTCACTCCGGCGAAGTGCCGGATGCGTTGATGAGCGTGGGTGAATTGAACACCGAAATGGGTGATCACTTTGGCCGCAGCTATTACCAGAGCGCTGCGGACGCGTATGCGTATTTGATCAAAGAATACCCCGCCAGCAAGCATGTGCAGGACGCCATGCTGCGACTTGGGAAGTTGCAGAAAGATCAATTAGACGAATCTGCTGGGGCAACCAAGACTTTCCAGGATTTTGAGAAGAAATATCCGCGCTCGGCACATAAGAGGGAAGCGCAAGAAGCCCTGGCGGAATTGGCTCTGCTGAAGAGCACTGAGACCAGCGATAAGGCAACTGCGCCTCGTGGTTCCTTAGTTCCCTCCCCCGCACCGAACAACGCCACGGTGGACACCGCATCCGCAGACTGGCGCAAATCCGCCAATGGCGGTGAGCCAGCCAAAACGGTTGCCGTTCCGCACGTGCAGAAGATTCGCACCAGTCTTACCGCGGAAAGCACCGAGGTCGTGATCGACTTGGAAGACACCGTCCAGTATGCCTCCGGTCGCATCGCAAACCCCGACCGCATTTATTTCGACCTGCATTCCGCCCGGCTCAGCCCCGCTTTGGTGCACAGCGATATCAAAGTCACAGGCAACCTGCTTACCCAGATCCGGGTAGCGCAAAATCACGCCGGAGTGGTCCGCGTGGTCCTCGACGTCAACGGAGTCAGCGACTACGCGGTTTCGCTCACAAAAAAGCCCGCGAAGCTAGTCATTGAACTTTACTCGTCTGCGAATCGTCAGAAAAAAGACTCCGTCCAGACCGCTGCAGCTCCTACGCCCTCCACGCCAACGAAGCCTGAGCGAACGGTTCCTGTCACCGAGCCCGTCGTCACAGAACCGGTGCCAACCACGACCATTGCAGATGCATCGACTCCGGCGCCAGCGCCTCTCAAGGCCGATCCGCAGCCGAGCAAAGGTTCGCTCACCAAGCCGGTCAGCGCAAAATCCAAAGGCAAGCCCGATCTTATTCAGCCTGCGACCGCGCCTCAGCCGACTCGCGACGGCCAGTCGACTCTGACTCGCGCTCTCGGTCTGAAAATCGGACGGATCGTCATCGACGCGGGGCATGGCGGTCACGATACCGGCACCATTGGCCCGACGGGCCTGATGGAGAAAGATCTTTGCCTTGATGTGGCGCTGCGTCTTGGGAAGCTCATCCAGCAAAAACTCCCGGGTGCGGAGATCGTCTACACGCGATCGGACGATACCTTCATTCCGCTGGAAGAACGCACGAATATCGCGAACGAGGCGAAGGCCGACCTGTTTGTATCAATTCATGCGAATTCCAGCCCCGACCACGGCGCGCGCGGCGTGGAAACCTATTACCTAAACCTGAAGGGTTCGCCCGAGGCCATGGAAGTGGCGGCCCGCGAAAATGCCGCCTCGGACCACGGTGTCCACGACCTGCAGGATCTGGTGAAACAGATCGCGCGTACCGAAAAAATCGACGAGTCCCGGGAACTGGCCGAAGACATTCAAGATTCCCTCTCAAAGCGCATGCAAAAAACCGCCAAGCCGGTGAAGAACCGCGGTGTGCGCAAGGCTCCGTTCGTTGTGCTGATTGGCGCGGATATGCCGTCAATCCTTACGGAGATTTCGTTCCTCAGCAATCCTGCTGACGAGGCGCTCCTGAAGAAGCCCGAGCACCGCCAACGGATCGCCGAGGGCGTCTTCCAAGGCATGGCCAGCTATCTGCAGAACATGAACAGCGTGGCGATGAATGGCACCGGCAAGCTCAATAAAACCGCTCTCGTCTCTTCTGTTGAGCAGTCCAGGAACCAGAAGTAAGCTACCGGCATCTAAAGAGAAGGCCTAGATGAGAATTCGACCCCTCTCGCTGTTCCTTTTGCTGTTTCTATCGGTTACTGGTGTGTCTGCGCAGAGTAGCATCCTGCCCGACCAGGCTGGCTCCTGGCAGGCCCAAGGTCCTGCGA
>Ga0335080_10001403_pt1 | contig 23507 bp, 13 predicted proteins | sample Lox_Sample_34_FD_206720 | JGI IMG/M metagenome (GOLD analysis project Ga0335080, IMG submission 206720) | Soil microbial communities from Loxahatchee National Wildlife Refuge, Florida, United States - Lox_Sample_3.4 | ecosystem: Environmental > Terrestrial > Soil > Wetlands | place: USA...
CCTGCCTGCGTTTACGCTACATGGACCCAGACAAGGCCGCATATCGCGTCTGGACGTACGCGCCAGAGGGCATGGATCAGCCGATCGATCCAGCCGATTACGGCAACCTCGACACCGAGGTTGAACCCTGTCCGGGTGCCTCTGCGCAGTCGCTCCCCGGACCCGGTCACCCCGAACTTCGCCTCGAAGCCCAGGTCCGCGCCTCCCTGCGGCGTCTTGACGCCGACCTCCTGCCCGATCCGGTTTACGGACAGGTGCCCACTTTTGCAGCGACCGCGCACGGCCTGATCGATCTTCTCGCCGCCGATGCAACCGGCCGTCTCAGCGTCATCGAGCTGAAGGCCGCCGAAGACATCCACCTGCCCATGCAGGCGCTCGACTACTGGATGCGGGTACGCTGGCACCTGGAGCGGGGCGATTTCGCCCGCGGCGGCTACTTCCCCGGCATCGGACTGCGCCGCGAGCCGCCGCGCCTGCTGCTGGTTGCCCCGGCGCTCTTGTTTCATCCGTCAAATGAAGTAGTTCTGAGGTACTTTTCACCCGAGGTACCAGTAGAACGCATCGGTACGGGCATAGAATGGCAGAAGAGCCTGCAGGTGTTGTTTCGGGCTCCCTCGCCATGCCGCTGAAGTACTTGCGCAACGTCAAAGACGCTCTGGGCTGGCTGAAGCCCCATGAAGTGATCCGCAAGGCGCAGCGTGACGTGCGCGTTGGCCTGCACGCCGAAGACGACCTTGCGTACTTCCGCATGGAATCCTGGCTGGCACCCTCCCACTGGAGCACGGCTCGCAGGCAGGAAGCCGCCTGGACCATCGAGCGAGCTGAGCCCGACGCCCGCAACGGCTACGATCTGGAAGTCTGGAGCGATCAGATGCCGCATCCGCCGGGTGCTATCACGTTCTGCTGGCGCAACCCGGCGTTTACCGTTCGCCAGGTGATCCAGAAGCATGACGATCTGCTGATTCCGCTCGCTCGCGCGCTCGATCCGTTCCGGCGCCCGGTGGCCAGCCACATCGTGCGGAAAGTAGCGTTTGAAAATGCGGTGTTCTCGATCGCGACGGCGCTGCCCGACGTCGTCCCCTTGCTCTCCCTGCCGTGGGCAGCGGGCGAGTTCGCCTCTGACACGGCGGTGCTCACGGCGAACCAGATCCGCATGACGTTCATGCTGGGGGCGGCCAGCAATCGCGAGGTTGGATACCGCGAGCAGCGCAACGAAATCGGGTCCATCATCGCCGGTGCCTTCGGCTGGCGGGCGCTGGCGCGTGAGCTGGCGGGCAAGATTCCGCTGGGTGGAGGCCTCATCCCCAAGGCTGCTATCGCGTGGGCGGGCACACAGGTAGTCGGGCAGTCGCTGGAACGCTACTACCGCATCGGTTATGCCTATACCGCCGCGGAGCGGAAAGAGGCATGGGACAAGGCGATTGAGAAGGGCAAGACCGTAGCCGGGGCGTTGCTGGCGGGAGTCAGGGGAGACAAAGGAAGTAAAGGGAGGTAAAGGTCGTGCGTGGACAACTGGAACTGAATTCGATGCCCGGGTATGGAAGTGCCTGCAAGCTGGCGAGCACAGCCTTTGTCTCCCTTTGCCTCCTTCTATCTCCCGTTACGTCCCTTGCGCAGGAGCATTCCACCAGCGTCCAGGACCTCGACATCCACGACGTCAACGGCGGCCCGATGCCTGGCGTCCGCAGCGTCTATGTCCATCAGGAAGGCTCGACGAAGGTCACCGAGACCCGACAGTCGCTGAATGGCAGCACCGTTCCGGCAGAGCGCGTCGAGGAGCGTCTGGTCAGTGACTCGGGCGGCGTGAAGGTGGTCGAAAGGTCGGTGCAGCGTTACGACCCCAACGGCAATCCGCTTCCGCGCGAAAAGCAGGTAATCACCACTACCACTCGTCCGGACGGCTCGGTGAGCGAGCAGGCGGCGCTGTATCGCAGCGACATCAACGGCAGTATGGCGCTGGCGCAGCGCACCAATACTGACACACACACCAGCGGCAACACGGTCACCTCCGATGTATCCATCGAGCGGCCTTCGCTGAACGCGTCCATGGACGTCGTGGAAAAGCGGGACATCGTGCGCACGGAGACCACGCCGGGCAATTTCTCGCAAAACGAGACCGTCTACCGCAACGGGCAGAGCGGATTCTATGAAGCCGTGCGCCGCGTCACCGAGCACCGGCAGCAGACTGGCAGCACCACGGAGAACACCGCCGAGTACGAGCCCGGCACGACCGGCGCGCTCGTGCTGAACAGCCAGACGACCCGCACCACCACCACCGCCGCTGACGGCACCGAGACCTCTGAAGTGAATTATCTCGACCGTGCCGTCGCCGGCGGCGTCATTTCAGGCGACAATCCCGGACTGAAGCTGCGCGCCCAGGAGATTGTGGAGCGGACGCCCGCTTCCGGTGGAGGGTTCCGTGAGATCGTCAGCGTCCGCCGGCCTGCGATCGCCGACCCGGGCCGTCTGGGAGCGCCGCGGAAGATTTCCGAAACCGTCTGCCGCGGTGATTGTTCCGGCCATTGACGTTATAGTGTCCCGAGGTACTGAAGGAGATCCCAGCCGAATGCGACTGACGAAACTGATTCTGGCGCTGTGCGCGGCCCTTGCGCTCATGGCCGCCCCCGCCGACACCGCCAAAGGCACGAAGAAGACCGCGGCGACATCCGCCGCCACGAAGGCGACAAAAGCCCCGGCGAGCGCGCTGATGGACATCAACTCCGCCACCGCGAAGGAGCTGGCCACGCTGCCCGGCATTGGCGACGCATACGCGGCGAAGATCGTCGCGGGCCGCCCCTGGCGCGCCAAGAACCAGCTTCTCGACAAGAAGATCGTCCCGGCGGCGACATACGCGAAGATCAAGGACCTGATCATCGCCAAACAGAAATAGGCGCCCGGAAGCCGAGCCACTACGCTCAGGCGCGGTTATACAGGCCCATACGCTGTTTCACCAGTTCCACGGTTCCGTTAGCGATGGGCGAGACGCGTTCGGCGGCCTCGTTGAGTACGCCCTTCAGGTAGCCGGGCTCGGAAACGATCTCACGATAGCGCTTCTGCAGCGGCTCCAGGCCCGCCACAACCGCCTCCGCCACCTGCTTCTTCAGATCTCCGTAGCGCATGCCGCTGAAGTGCGCCCTGATCTGGTCATCGCTCCAGTCGCTGAAGGCCTGGAAAATGGTGAGCAGATTGGCCACGCCGGCGCCCAGGGTTTCGAAGTCCACCGCCGGGCTCGAGTCCGTGGTCGCGCGCATGATCTTCCTGCGGATTACGCCCGGCTCGTCCAGCAGCGCGATAGCATGGCCGGAGCCCTGCGCCGACTTGCTCATCTTCTTTTCGGGATCGTCCAGTCCCATCACGCGTGCGCCCACCGATGGCAGGCTCGTCTCCGGCATGACGAACGTCTCGCCGTAGAGCGAATTGAACCGCTGCGCGATGTCGCGGGTGAGTTCCAGGTGCTGCGACTGGTCGTCGCCCACCGGCACGATGGCGGCCTGATAGAGCAGTATATCGGCAGCCATCAGCACGGGATACTGAAGCAGCCCGTCACCCACCGTCTCCTGCGCCTCCGCCTTCGCCTTGTACTGCGTCATGCGCTGCAGCCAGCCCACCGGTGTGACGCAGGTGAGCATCCACGCAAGCTCAGCGTGCGCGGGCACCGACGACTGCACCATGATGGCCGACACCTTCGGGTCGATGCCCGACGCCAGAAACAGCGCCGCGATCTCCTCGATCTTGGCCTGCAGCTCCTTCGGCTCCTGATACACCGTGACCGCGTGCAGATCGACGATGCCGAAAATGCTCTCGTAGTCGTGCTGGATTCTGACCCAGTTGCGCAGCGCGCCCAGGTAGTTGCCAATATGCAGGTCGCCCGAGGGCTGAATGCCCGAAAAGACTCGTTTCTTCATCTTGTGGGTTAAGTCTTCATCGTAGCAGTGAGAATCCGGGGGGGAGTTATACTGTGTCTTCCTGCCATGAGAAACGTTCTGACCCTGAGCCTCGTCGCCATATTCAGCCTCTCCGCACAGCAGTACACGCGCGGCATCGGCGTGTACCCGGGAGATCCGAAAGAGTACGCCGGTCCATCGATGCAGGTGGACGAGACCACCTATCGCAACCTCGCCTTGCATCGTCCCGCGTGGCACTCCAGCAGCTACGATTTCAACGTCACCGCCCAGCTCATTACCGACGGGATCAAGACCACCGAAATGCCGCGGACGATTGTGGTCTCGGGAATTGGCAAGGGTTTCGCCCCCAAACTCCAGCGCGAGCTGGCCTTCGATCACAACCCGGTGACCAGCGTCGACCTGATCGGGAAGAAGGCCTGGCTGCAGATCGAGTTGCGCGGAGGAGACGCGCCTCCCGCGGTGGATCGCGTGGAACTCACTGGCGCGGCAGGCTCGCGGATTCCGGATATGCAGGTGTGGAACGTGGCTTTGAGCGGCTCCGATGACGGCAAGACGTGGCAGGAACTGGGACAGGATTCCGGCCAATCGCGGCCGGCCGGCTACGACTGCCATCCCTCGATCCGGCTCGTGAAGCCCGCGCGCTATCGCTTCTATCGTCTCGATTTCACTTCCGGGCGAGCGCTTGGCTGGCGCATCGACGAGCTCGCCTTCTACGACCATGACCGCCGCGTTGAGCTCGGTGGCCCGTACAGTTTCACCAGCGCCTGGATGAGCGGAAATAACGGCGCCGAATGGGTGTCGGTGGATCTAGGGGCTATATGCACCTTCGATCGCATCGCGCTCTACTGGATTCGCCGCGCGGCGGAAGGTTCGATTGAAATCTCCGACGACAACCAGAAATGGACCTCGCTTCAGGCGCTTTCGAAATCGTCAGGCAACGTGGATGAGATCAAGCTCGCGCAGCCGGCCCGCGCGCGCTACGTCCGCGTACAGATGACCAAACCGGAGTCGGCCACCGACGGCTACGTTCTCAGTGAGCTGGAGGTCTGGGGTCGCGGCGGTCCGGTGCCGCACGCCAAACCGGCGGCCGAGGTGCCTGCCGATGGGCGTCTTGATCTGACCGGAGGAGGGTGGCGCTTGCAGCGCGATTCGCTTGTGCACGCCGACGGGATGGTGCTCTCGAAGCCCGGTTTCGACGATTCCGACTGGATGATCGCCACGGTGCCGGGCACGGCGCTGGTCAGCTATCTGAACGACGGCGCGCTGCCCGACCCGAATTTCAGCGACAACCAGGCGATGATTTCCGATTCGTTCTTCTACGCGGATTTCTGGTATCGCAACGAGTTTATGGCCCCTGCGAGCTACGCCGGCAAGCGCCAGTGGCTCAACCTTGACGGCATCAACTGGAAGGCCGACGTCTTCCTGAACGGCCAGAAGCTGGGTCGTATGGAAGGCGCGTTCACGCGCGCCCGCTTCGACGTCACAGGCAAGCTGCGGCCCGGTGCGAAGAACGTCATCGCGGTGCGCGTCGTCAGGAACGCCTCGCCCGGCAGCGTGACTGAGAAGACCGCCGACAGCCCCGGCAAGAATGGCGGCGCTCTTGGCGCCGATAATCCCACGTTCCACGCCAGCGTCGGCTGGGACTGGATACCGACCATACGCGGCCGCGACAGTGGCATCTGGAACAACGTCTGGCTGAACGCTACCGGGCCGGTCACTCTCGAGGATCCCTTCGCGAAAACCACGCTGCCGTTGCCCGATACCAGCAGCGCCGACGTTACGCTCGACGTGACCCTGCACAATCACGAGGCGAAGCCGGTTACCGGTACGCTGCGCGGCGCCTTCGGCGACATGACCTTCGAGAAGAAGGTCACGCTGGAGCCCTCGTCCACTCAGACGGTCAGCCAGGCGCTGCACCTCGATCATCCGAAGCTGTGGTGGCCAAACGGCTACGGCGAGCCCAATCTTTATGACGTCGAGGTGAAATTCGAAACCGGCGACGGCAAGGTCTCCGACGAGAAGAAATTCAAAACCGGCGTGCGCCAGTACACCTACAGCGAAGCCGACGGGAATCTGAAGATCTGGATCAACGGGCGCCGTTTCGTTCCGCGCGGCGGCAACTGGGGTTTTGCCGAATCGATGTTGCGCTATCGCGCGCGCGAGTACGACGCGGCGATCCGCTATCACCGCGACATGAACTTCACCATGATTCGGGACTGGGTGGGTCAGGTCGGCGACGATGCGTTTTACGAAGCCTGCGACAAGTACGGCATCGTTGTCTGGCAGGATTTCTGGCTGGCCAATCCCTGGGACGGTCCCAATCCTGACGACGACGCGATGTTCCTGCGGAACGTGGACGACTACGTGCGGAAGATCCGCAATCATCCGTCAGTCGGGCTTTATTGCGGACGCAACGAAGGCTATCCGCCTGATGCTATCGACGCCGGCATCCGCAAGACGATTGCCGACAAGGACCCCGGCTTGTATTACATCCCCAGCTCGGCCGACGACGGCGTCAGCGGGCATGGTCCCTATCAGGTGATGCCCACGAAATACTACTTCACCGAACGCGCCACGCCGAAACTGCACAGCGAGCTCGGCATGCCCAACATCGCCACGCTCGACAGCCTGCGCGGCATGATGACGGAGACCGACCTCTGGCCGCAGGGGCGCATGTGGGGACTGCATGACTTCTCCATGCACGGCGCGCAGACCGGCGAGAAGTTCCGCGAGCGTATCAACGTCGTCTACGGCGGCGCGGCCGACCTGCACGACTGGGATGAGATGGCCCAGTTCGTCAACTATGAAGGCCATCGCGCCATGTTCGAGGCCCAGAGCCGGAATCGCATGGGCCTGCTCATCTGGATGAGTCATCCGGCGTGGACCTCGCTCACATGGCAGACCTACGATTACTTTCTGGAACCGACCGCCGGCTATTTCGGCTGCCGGAAGGGATCGGAGCCGCTGCACATTCAGTGGAACCCGTTCTCCGACAACGTCGAAGTGGTCAACTACAGCGCGAGTGACCGCAAAGGCCTTGCCGTACATGTCGAGATCCGCAATTTGGACGGCTCCATGAAGTGGGAGAAGACAGCCACCGTCGACAGCAAGGAAGACAGCGTGGAGTCGCCCATCAAGATGGAATATCCGGACGGCCTCTCCGAGGTGCAGTTCATCCGCCTGGAGTTGAAGGATGGCGACCGCGTGGTCTCCACCAATTTCTACCTGCGCGGACCGAAGGGCGCCGAGGACTACAAGGCCATCCGCTACATGCCCAAGGCAACCGTAGAGGTTTCCACAAAGGCGGAGCGCGACGGCGCTGGGTGGAAGCTGACCACCGAGCTGGCCAACACTTCGACCACTCCGGCGCTGATGGTGCATTTGAAGGCGGTGCGCGAAACCACAGGCGATCGCATCCTCCCGGTGCTTTACAGCGACAATTACATCGCCCTGATGCCGGGCGAAAAGCAGACGGTGACCACAACCGTGTATGACGCCGACGCGCGCGGCGAGAAGCCAGGCATTGTGCTGGAGGGCTTCAATCTCAAGTAGGAAGACGCGACGCGCTCTGGTGAGATGTACGTCATCGCCGCGCCACTCCGGGTTGTGATACGCTGCGCGTTGTGACTACCCGTCGAGCGTTTCTGGCTTCGGTTCCTGCAACCGCTTCCGTTCTTGCTCTTCAGTCCAACAACGCCGCCGCTTCCGGCTTTTCTCCCCAGCTGCAACCGCTTCCAGTGGGACAGGTGAAGCTGTTGTCCGGCCCGTTTCTGGACCGTGCGCGGCTAAATCGGGATTACGTTGTCAGCCTCAGGGACGAGAATCTGCTTCAGAACTTCTATCTCGAGGCAGGGCTCTGGAACCCGGTGTTGCGCATGACCTCGAAGAATCCACGCGAGCGTGGCGAGGACATGCACTGGGGCTGGGAGTCACCCACGTGTGAGCTCCGCGGACATTTTCTCGGCCACTGGATGTCGGCTGCGGCGTATATTGCGGCCTCGACGTCAGACGCGGAAATCGACGGCAAACTCGCACGCGTTGTCTCTGAGTTGGCGCGCGTCCAGAGGGAGAACGGCGGACGCTGGGCGGCGTCCATCCCGGAGAGATACCTCTACTGGGTGGCGCAGAAGAAGCAGGTCTGGGCGCCTCATTACACGATTCATAAGACCTTCATGGGGCTGGTCGATGCCGCGATGGTAGCGGGAAACAAACAGGCGCTTGCCGTTGCCGAGAATTTCGCGCCGTGGTTCCACGAATGGAGCGGGCGGTACACACGCGAACAGTTCAACGACATTCTCGACACCGAAACCGGCGGCATGCTCGAAGTCTGGGCAAATCTGTACGGTGTCACCGGCAAAAGCATGTACCGCGAGCTGATGGACCGCTACTACCGGCCGCGGCTCTTCGAGCGTTTGCTGCGCGGCGAGGACGCGCTCACCAACAAACACGCCAATACGACCATCCCCGAGGCTCAGGGCGTTGCGCGCGCCTATGAGGTGACCGGCGAAACGAAATGGCGTGACGCGGCGCTGGCCTACTGGAAATGCGCGGTGACCATGCGCGGCGCTTATGCCACCGGCGGACAAACCAGCGGCGAGATCTGGACGCCACCGGAAAAGCTCTCGGCCCGCCTGGGGGACAAGAACCAGGAGCACTGCGTCGTCTACAACATGATTCGCCTGGCCGACTATCTGTTCCGCTGGACCGGCGAAGCGCAGTACGCAAACTACATCGAGCGCAACGTGCACAACGGAATTCTGGCGCAGCAGCACCCGCAGACCGGCATGGTGACATACTTCCTGCCGCTGGCGCCCGGCTCGAAGAAGACCTGGGGCACGCCCACGGACGATTTCTGGTGCTGCCACGGCTCGCTCGTACAGGCTCAGAGCCGCCATGAGCGGTACATTTATTACGCCAGCGGCAACGATCTCGTTGTCGCGCAGTACATTCCTTCGGAGGCCGCGTGGTCTGCAAGCGGCACACCCGTTCGCATCTCCCAGACCATGCTGCGTGAGGCTGACGATCACCGGGTGGACCTCGATCGCGATCCCGATAACCGTCCCAACCACTGGGCCGTCGAGATCGCCGTGGATGCGGATCGGCCGGCGGAGTTCGCGCTGCGTCTGCGCATTCCGCCATGGCTCGCTTCGCGGGCGACGGTTCGCGTCAACGGCCAGGAACTTCCTGCCGAGGGGGCCTCTTCGGGCTTCCTTTCGCTGAAGCGCGTCTGGAACCACGATCGAATCGGCGTCGTGTTTCCGAAGGAGCTGACAACGAGCGCGCTTCTGGATCGACCGGATACAATGGCCTTTCTCGACGGGCCGGTACTGCTCGCGGCGCTCAGCGACGATGCGGTCACGCTGAACGGTGACGCCACGCAGCCTTCGACAATTCTGGTTCCAGACGATGAGCGGGAATGGTCAAGCTGGCTGGGTGGCTATCGCACGGTGAATCAGGAGCACAACCTGCGCTTCGTGCCGTTGAACTCAATCACGGACCAGGCCTATACGGTCTATTGCCAGGTCCGCAAATCCCCGGCATAAGGGCCACCGGGCGGTCTTGCGGCGACTGGCGGGCATTCGCGCGCCCGCCGAAAACAGCTGCGGCTGGGATTGTTCAAATCGGCAGACACAAAAAAGGAGCCGCTGCCCTGGGGGCAGCGGCTCCGAAAACAAACTACTACTCGGTGGTCAAATTAGAAGATCAGCTTCGCGGCAAGCTGCAGTTGGCGAGGATCCCACACGGAAGTGGGCTTGCCAAACTGGCCCTTGTTGTCGAAGCCGGTTCCAACACCGTTGAACTGGGTATGGTTGAACGTGTTAAAGGACTCGAAGCGCAGCTCGAAGCGGCTGCCCCTCGCCTCGCTGAGCAGGAAGCTCTTGAACAGCGAGATGTTCCAGTTGTTGCGTCCCGGTCCGCGAATCTCACCCTTGTCCAGCGTGCCCCAGGCGCCCATGGCGGGAGTAGAGAAGCCGGACGTGGTGAACCACTGTTCGGCGCTCTTGGTGTAGCTGACCGTGCCGTTGAAATCCGGCCGGTTGGTGGAGTTCGGCAGACCGTTGGAGCCCTGCGCGCCGCCCAGAGTGATCTGCAGCGGGAAGCCGGACTGGATGGTCCAGAATCCTGCCAGCTCCCATCCGCCGATTACGGTCTTGGCGAAACGGCTGCCGGTGGTCCGGAAAACCGGCAGGTCATAAACGAAGCTGAACACGCCGATGTGACGAGCGTCCACCTGCGACGGACCCCAGTCGTAGCCACGGTCGTACGGGTTGTAGACGTTGGTGTTGTCGCCGCCGAAGCTCTCGGCCGGGTCCTCCGCCTTCGAGAAGGTGTAGGAGGCCTGCACTGTCAGATCCTTGCTCCACTGTGAGCGGAACGAGGTCTGCAGACCGTTGTAGTGTGCGTTCTCGGCGTTCTCGCCCATACGGATCGAACCAAAGCCGCGATAGGGAGCGACCTCGTTGATATTCACCGCATGCGTAATGATCTGAGGCAGAATCGCCTGAGACGGCAGGTTGATTTCGCGATAGTCGAACTGGTGACGGCTCTGGTTGCCCACGTAGGAGACGTTGAGCACAGAGGCATGTCCGAGCTGCTGTTCAACACCGAGGCTGAACTGAGCGGTCATCGGGTTGGCGTAGTCGGTCTGCGACAGGGCCGTAATGCCGTTCACCGTGATCGGCGCGACGTAAGTAGCTCCGGTGGCGAGGCTGGCATTCGGGTTATCGATCGAAACGCCGTTGTTGGTGACTGCGGCGCTGAACGGAGCATTGCCGCCAGAGTTATACATATCGTTACCCTGGATGCGTTCGTACATGATGCCGAAGCCGCCGCGGATGACCGTCTTGCCCTGGCCGGTCAGGTCATAGGCGAAGCCGATGCGCGGACCGAAGGCGGCCCAGTGGTTGTCCACCATGCCGTTCGGGTTCCCGTTCACGCCGGTGATGCCGAGGCCGTTCAGATAGAACGTGAAGGCGCTCAGACCGGAGTTGGGGCTCTTGCCGAGGCCCGGGCTGCTCGGATCGATGGCGCCGCCGCCGGGCAGCAGAATCGCGGCATTGGCCGGATTGTACTGCGCTACGTAGAAGTTGGACATGCGGTGGTTGGCTTCATAGGTGTGCGGAATGCCGTCCCAGCGCAGACCGAGGTTCAGGGTCAGGCGGGAGTTGACGCGCCAGTTGTCCTGAACGTAAGCCGCCCAGGATTGCGCGTTCCACTGCCCATGATCCTGCACCGCCAGTTCGTTGTAGCTGCTGGCGTAGCCCAGAAGGAAGTCGGCAAACGGGGTCCCGGTGTAGGAACCGTTGAAGCTGAAAGCTCCCTGGGTGTCGCCGAACAGATCCTGTTGCTTCTTGTAAATGGCCCAGCTGCCGCCGATCTTGATCTGGTGCGCGCCTTTGGTCCAGGAGACGTCTTCACGAATCTGGTAGTCGTCGCAGCGATTCAACCACGGGAAGCTGGTGACATCGTAGTTCGCCGAACCCGAAATGTTGATGCCGGGCAGGCGGGCGTCGTTGTTGCCCGAGAAGATCTCGGGAATGGCGGAACGAACCGAGCCGGTGATCACGCCGTTGGGCAGAATGCTGATGCGGTTGCCGTCCGTGTTGAACGCGGTCTCGCTGAGCAGCGTCGGGCTGATCGAGTAGGTCGCGTGAATCACGCCAGTGTAGGAGGGGTTGCCGAAGGTGTTGCCAACCGTAGGCACGTTCACACCGCTCCACATAGGCGGGCCATAGCTCTGGCCGGCCTGCTCATGCACGAAGTGGCCGAACACCCAGAACTTGTCGGAGAACTGGTGGTCGATGCGGACCAGTTCTTCACGCACGTTGGTCGGCAGCTTCGTGCCGCCAACAAACCGGTTGCCGGAGCTGTTGGGCGACGGGAAGATGCCCGCCGAGAGCAGTCCGGTGGCCCGGGAGTCAATCATGCTGGAAGGAAGGGAAGCAAAGCTGTCGCCCGGCTGAAGACCGAGAGCAGTCCACCTGGCCAGTTCCGTAGCGTTCAACTGAGTCGCGGCCGGGACTTTCCCGGCGAGGCCCACGCCGCCGTAAGTACCGGGATCCGGCACCGTGGTGTTGACGCTGCCCGTCTGAATCATCTTTCTCCATTCCATGTTGTAGAAGAAGAAAGTCTTATTGCGGTCCTTGTTGTAGAACTTGCCAAAAGTCACCGGACCGCCCGCGTTGAAACCGTAGGTGTTCAGGCGAAGTTCGGGAGCATTGCCGCTGATCGCCGGGTTGCTGGACTGATTGCGGAAGAAGTCGTTGGCGTCGAAGTCTTCGTTGCGTACGAACTCCCACGCCGAAGCATGAAAGTCCTTCGTGCCCGACTTGAACACCATGCTGACGGTGCCCGCCGAAGACAGACCATAATCCGCGCTATAGTTCGAGGTCATCACGCGGAACTCGGCCAGAGCGTCGAGGGAGGGAGCAATGATGCTGCCGCCTGCGCCGCCGCGGTCGGATTGTTCCGCGCCGTCGGCCAGCCACAGGTTATGGTTCTGGCGCTGCCCGTTGAACGCGATGCCGGAGTTGGCGCCCGCCGAAGTCGGAGCCTGGAATCCGGGTGTGCTGTTGGAAGTGCCAGGCGTCAACAGGGCCAGAGCATAGAGGCTGCGGCCGTTGGTTGCGATCTGGGTCACTTGCTGGCTCGTAATGACGCCGCTGACTTCGCCCGTATCCGACTGCACGGCGATGGCATTGGCCTCCACCTTGATGCTCTCGGTGGTGGCGCCGATTTCAAGGCCGAAGTCCACACGGGTGCGGTCTCCAACCTGCAGGTTGATGCCGGTCTTTTCAGAAGCCTTAAAACCCGCGGCCTCTGCTTTAACCGTATAATGGCCGATCGGAATATCGACAGCCACATACTGGCCGGCATCGTTGCTGGTCAGGTGGCTGGCAAGCCCCGTATCGGTATTGGTTACCGTAATTTGCACGCCAGGAACGGCTGCCCCCGACGGGTCCGTCACCGTTCCGACGATAGTTGCCTGCTGCGCTGATGCGATCGTGGCAAAAGCGAAAAGCATCAGGCAGAGAATTACAAAGCGAGACTGGTTCCACTGCCAATGTGTCACTAGTTATCTCCTGAGCAATTTACAAGGCTCCCCCAGACGACATGGTTCTGATGACAGGTGCGAGCTGGTAAGCCTCTTATTTTCGTGTAGTATGTATGCACTAGTGAGGGATAGCAACAACTAACGGTTCCCGCTTCCCTGGTGCAGGCACCCGCATGGCTTAGCCGCAGACGTGTAACCTGACTACGCTCACTTTGCAACCTGGAGGCACTGATGTGTAAGGGTTTACCTGAACCTTAATGGCGTCGTAACGTCGGGGTGCCTTACCTGGGACTGATCCACGTAACATACTTTGATCTTGAGTTACGGACTCCCCGCCTCCGCTGGAAGAACCGGCACAGGTGCCACCTATGATTTCCTGTAAATGCTTATATGCATTGATGTATCAGTTCCCACTGAGCCCGCATGTGCAAACGATTGCAGCGCATCCTTCCGCTCGTCCGACATCCCTCCGGGACGGGTTGCCTGGAACGTGTCCGTTATCAGCGTATGCCATTTGTTGATAAGGACTTGTTCGAACGCCAGGGTCCATTCGCGAAACCCTGCTGAAGGACGGTTACAAGAACCGCCTGTCACGGTGCCGGCGGCTTGCAATCGCTTCCACATCAGGCGGTTGTCTGATATATTCAATTCACCGAAGTCTGTCAGTGGGGAACGTGTCAACGGGGAATCAGGAACGGCGGACGCTCGCGCCTTCGATCGCCGAGTGTTCCGAAGAGTTGAGCTCGGTCGCGCAATCGAGGACGTTCCAGCAGTCGCCCAGACTGATCCGGTTGCTCCAATACCTGTGCAGCAATTCCGTCTTCGGCGAATCCCGCCGGATTAACGAACACACAATCGGCGTCGACGTATTCGCCAAGCCGCCCGATTTCAAAGAGAACAAAGACTCGACTGTTCGCGTCGAAATGCACCGGCTGCGCAGGAAGCTGTCGGCTTTTTATGCGACTGAAGGCGCCGGACACAAGATTAGAATCATTATCTCCGCCGGAAATTACACGCCTGCTTTTCAGTTCTGGCCGGGAGAAAACGGCAACGGGAAGCCAGCACCCGAAGCAGACCCAAACGGCGATCGGGCCGTGGGATCGTTGGCGCCGGAACCTGTCACTACCGCGGCGAAGAACCCCACGAAGTTCTACGCGATTGGTTCGATCGCCGCGATCGCGATCCTTTGCCTGGTGGTGGCTGCGGTCTTGTACAACGGCCGGCGGCCATCCCTTCGCGCGCCAGGCGCAGCGGCCTCTCCGAATGGGGAGGTCCATATCCTGGCCGGATACGATGGAACCGCCTGGACGGATGATGGGGGAAGGCGGTGGCAACCCGACGGGTATTATCAGGGGGGAATCCCAGGTCGCGGCCCCGGCGATCTCGAGCCGGCCACTCCCGGGCGCCGCCTCTACCAGACCATGCGGGAGGGGCGCCTGGCCGGAAACCTGCCCGACCCGGGTGGAACCTTCTCTTACGACATCCCGGTGAAGCCGGGGACCTATGACCTGCGGCTGTATTTTGCCGATCCGGTGCGCCGCAACGCACTTCTGCAGGAGAAAGAGGACGGGCAGAATCTGCGCCATTTCGATGTTGCCGTGAACGGCCAGCCGCTGTTGAAGCGGTTCGACGTGGTTGCCGACAGCGGCGTCGCAGCCGCAGACGTTCGCGCGTTCAAAGACATCCAACCTGCGGCGGATGGCCGGGTTCATCTCCAGTTCACGCCCAACCCCAATCAGCCCTTTGTAAATGCTCTGGAACTCACTCCGTCCGCGCCCGGTTTTGCCAATCCGATTCGCATCACTCCCCGGCAGTCGGTACTGGTGGATTCCCAGGGGAACAAGTGGGGCCCCGACGACTTCTTCATCGGAGGCCGGCTTATCGCTCATCCCATCCCCGCCGATGTCCACCTGCCGGAGCTCTTCCGCGCCGAGCGCTATGGAAACTTCGCCTACGCGATACCGGTGCCGCCGGGCGTGTATTCCCTGACGCTCTATTTCACCGAGGCGATGTTCGTGCCGTCGGCTGCTTCCACTATCTGCCGAGGGCCCGGCTGCCGGGTCTTTGATGTCACCTGCAATGGCGTCACGCTGCTGCGCGAATTCGACGTGTTCGCGGCCGCCGGCGGGCCCTTCCTGCCGGTAACCCGCACGTTCCACGGTCTGCGACCCAATGGACAAGGCAAGCTGCTGCTGACGTTCTCGCCGTCGGTCAACTACGCGGAGGTCCGGGCGATCGAAGTGCTCGACGAAACGCCGCAGGCGCGCTGACGCTCGGACGATACATCGATAAACTCGATCTGTTACGCTCGATAAGCCCGACTTTCCCTTGAACAGCCCAGGAGCATACCATGGGTGTGCCTGACCGTCCGGCAGGCAGCAGCAGAAGGAAAAGGGAGAGCGGAGAATGAAACGAACCGGAATCGCACTACTACTCACACTGGGTTTCTGCGCCGCGCAGGAAACGGGCAGTTTTCAGCCAGCCACCACCAACGTCTGGGGAGCGGAATACCCGCGCGTCGACAGCAGCGGCAGGTCCGAGTTCCGGATGAAAGCTCCCAACGCGGCCAAAGTCCAGGTGAACTTCTGGAGCCAGCCGAAACTGGACCTGACCAAACAGCCCGATGGATTCTGGACCGGCACAACACAGCCGATGGTCGCGGGCTTCCATTACTACACCGTGCTGATCGACGGCGCCGAGGTCACTGACCCTGGCAGCCACACCTTCTTCGGCGGGGGCAAGGACGCGAGTGGAATTGAGATTCCCGAAGCCGGCAGCGCGTACTACCTGCCTCAGGATGTTCCCCATGGTCAGGTGCGCGAGATCTGGTACCACTCCAGCGTGACCGGCGCCTGGCGGCATGCCCTGGTTTACACGCCGCCGGACTATGACACGCGGACCGGCGTGCGTTATCCCGTCCTCTATCTGCAGCACGGAGGCGGCGAGGATGAAACCGGATGGATCAGGCAGGCGCACGCCAACTTCATTCTCGACAACCTGATCGCCGGCGGAAACTGCAAACCGATGATCGTGGTGATGGCGTATGGTTACGCCGAGCGCGCCGGGCATCCGCTTCCCGATCTGACCGGCAAGCCTTTCGGCTCGCCTGAGATGATGCGCGCGATGCAGGAAATGGCCGCGGCGTTTGAAGACGACATGACCCAGGCTCTGATTCCGTTCGTCGATGCGCATTTCCGCACGATCGCGGACCGCGATCATCGCGCCATGGCCGGCCTTTCGATGGGCGGCATGCAGACCTTTCAGGTGACGTTCGATCACCTCGACTTGTTCTCGTATATCGGCGGATTCAGCGGAGCGGCCGGGCCTCTGGTTCTCGGCAACGAGAAACTCGACCCGAAGACCGCGTTTCACGGAGCGCTCGCGGATCCCGCGGCATTTGCCAGGCGCGTTCACCTGCTTTGGCTCGGCGTGGGCACGGAAGAGCCCGAGAGAATGCGCGCGGGCCTGCTGCGGCTGCACGCTTCCCTGGATGAAGCGAAAATCCAGCACGTCTTCTATGAATCGCCGGGCACCTCACACGAATGGCAGACCTGGCGCCGCGACCTGAAGGACTTTGCGCCACGCCTGTTCTCGACCGCCGCGAAGTGACGGCGTCGCCTCGTGCCTGAACGTAACCGCCTTGACGGGGCTGCGATGCTGTGTCACTTCCGGCCTGTTCTGTAACCGTGAATTCACGAATCCGTAACAAGTTGTTGAACGACTCCCAATGACAATGGGCCAATGCGGGTACTCGTGGCGGAAGACAAACCGCGGATGGCACGTTTTTTAAGACGTGCTCTGACAAGCGAGGGCAATCTGGTCACAGTAGCGTCAGACGGAGACGAGGCTCTCGCACTCGCGCTTGCTGACAGCGTTGATGTACTTGTACTCGATGTGATGCTTCCACGCCGCGACGGATTCGAAGTGATCCGCGAGCTTCGAGCCGCTGGCCTAAGTACGCCGACCATCATGCTGACCGCGCGAGACGCGATCTGTGACATTGTACGTGGCCTCGATCTCGGAGCTGACGACTACCTGACAAAGCCGTTCGCCCTGGAGGTTTTGCTGGCGCGTGTTCGCGCCTTGCATCGCCGAAACCCAGTCACCTATCCGCCGGATCTCAAGTTCGAGGATCTCCGCTTGAGAACAAACAGTCTTGAGTTGATTCGAGGCGAGCGAATGGTCGGTCTCACACGCACTGAATACGCTCTCCTCGAAACGCTGATGCGGCGAGCGGGCTCCGTTGTTCCCAAACAGACTTTGGTTGAAGCCGCGTGGGATAGCGACAGCGAAGTGGCGGACAACACGCTCCATGTCTTCATTTCAGCGTTGCGGTCCCATATCGCGATGCCGGGTGAGAAGCAGCTTCTCCATACCGTTCGGGGAATCGGCTATACCCTGCGGGCGGACGTTCCTTGACGACACGACTTTCGATCTCCGTCCGGCTCACCCTCTGGTTTTCGGCCATCTTTCTGGCGGGCTTCGTCGCATTCGGACTGACCATGGACCTGGATCTGGCCCGTTCACTGGATCACGGACGCAACAGAACGCTCTCCCGCCGCGCGGAACGCGCGCTGGAACAGATCGAGGCCTCGCGCAACGAGACATCACGAGAACGCGAGATTCGTTTCGCCGATTTCTCCCAGGGAACTCCGGAGGGGAATCTCATCCATTTTCTGGATGCCGATGGCCGCACGTGGTATCCAAGGGAACCGGCTCCGCGCGACTTCCCCTGGCCACCACTTCCGGGTCGCCGGGGTGAACGCTTCGTCGATGTGAGTTTTGCCGGGCATCCTTATAGAGTTCTGCAGCGAGCTGTCGTCGAGGATGGACGCATGACGTGGATCCTCGTGGGCGGTCAACTCGACGACAACCGCCTGCTGCTGTCGCGCTTTCACACCGGACTGCTGGCGGCCATTCCACTTCTGCTGGTCGCCTCGGCGCTGTCGGGTTACTTCCTCAGCCGCCGGGCGCTGCAACCAGTGGATAGGATCACCTCTGCCCTTCGCTCGATCAATATTGGCAACCTGTCGCGGCGTTTGCCTGTGAACCCGCCCGGCGACGAACTTCAGCGGCTTGCTGGAACGTGCAACGATATGCTGGCCCGGCTTGAGGATGCCGTTGCGCGGATCGAGCGATTCACTGCTGACGCCTCGCACGAGCTACGCAGCCCCTTGTCGCTCATTCGCGGTGTCTCCGAATATGCGCTGCGCAATCCGGATTTGCCGCCGGACGCTCGGGAGGCCTTCGAGGAGGTCCTCGCCGAGTCGGTGGAAGCCGCCGGATTGCTGGAGGACATGCTGACACTGGCGCGCGCGGACGCAGGTAGCGCCGGCCTCGCTATGGAGTCGATCGATCTATGCGAGGTGTTGCTCGATGTCTGCCAGAGTATCCGGCCGCTGGCGGACGCCAAATCACTTGCTCTCGAGGTGCACGCAAAGCCGGGCGGACGCGTAGACGGTCATCGCGCCAGCTTGCGCCGGCTGCTCTGGACCCTGCTGGACAACGCAGTGAAGTACACGCCGGCGGGCGGGCGCATCGAAGCGTTGCTTAGCACGTCGCCGGGCGAAGCGAGAATTACGGTAGCGGACACAGGAATCGGCATACCGGCAGCCCTTCAACCACGGATCTTCGAGCGCTTTTTCCGCGCCGATCCCTCGCGCGGCCAGGTGGAGGGCAGCGGGCTCGGTCTGGCGATCGCCCGCTGGATTGCCGACATTCACCACGCGACGTTGCGGGTGCACAGCACGGAGCAGGTGGGCAGCGAGTTTATCGTGGCGTTCCCGGCTCGCCCAGGTCAGTGACCTCGATCGTCTCGCCGGATGGCGTCAGCGCGCGAACGTGCGCCTGTTTGCCGTTCACGTCAACCACGAGGAAGTTCTCCGTTTTCGCAACCTTCCGCGTGATACCTTCCGGCGGTGCATCCACGTCGTAAAGAGGCGCCCCGCCTCCACCCGTGATCAGGTAATGAACGCCGTTCTTGTAATAGTGCTGGTAGTTGTGATCGTGCCCGAAGAGTCCGGCGGTGACCTTGTATTTTTCGAACAGCGGCATGAGCGCGGTCATGTGCGGATTATCCCCCTCGCGCCGCGCGACTGCGGTGACGGGCGGATGGTGTGCGATCGCGAAGCGGAACGTGGCTTGCTGGCTGTGCTGCAGGTCATTCTCCAGCCAGCGGACTTGCTCGTCCCAGAACGCTTTGCGCGCCTCCTCGCTCTTCGAAACGTTGTTGATGTCGCTGTCGAGCACGGCGAAGTGCGCGTTGCCCCAGTCGAAGGAGTAGTAGGGCAGGGTAGGGTGGTCGAAGAAGTCGTAAAAGGAACGATCATTGCGTTCGTGATTTCCAAGCGCCGGGAAGAAAGCCGTCTTCCGCAGAAGTTCATGCTCGATGTCGAAAAAGACCGGCCAGAGCGAGCTGTCTGACCCGTTGGCCACCAGATCGCCGGTGTGCAGGACGAATTCAGGGGACGAATTCTTTAAGAGTGCCTCGATCACCCTTCGATGTACATCGTGGCGGGTACGTGTGTCGCCGTAGACGACGAACTGAAACGGCGTGTCCCCCTGTGGGGCTGTTCGGAACGAGCCTTTGCCCTCCTCCGTGCCGGTCACGTCGTAGTAGTAAGTGGTGCCGGGTTTGAGACGGCTGAACGTGACTTTGCGCGCTGCCAGCACGGGCGCGGTGTCATCGCTCTTCCCCGGTTCGGCGCCAATGGTTGCGTGGCCTGTCTCCACAATCCAGGCGACCGTTGCGGACCTCGCCGTCACGTTGACGGTATAGGGACCGCCCGCGAGTTTCGTCTGCGCGCCCGCCAGCTGCGCCAAAGCCAGGCACAGCAGAGCGAGAATTGGAGCCTTCATAGTATTTATTGCCGTTCTACCACGATCACGTGAAAGGTTCCGCTCTTTGGCCGCATGCGCGCGCGTTGTCCTTCCGCGGCCGGCGCCTGTTCCATTTCCGCGGTTGGGAGGAAAAGGCGCTTCGTCTTCGGGTCGAAGGCCATGGTCTTCGCTCCCGGTTCGGTGCGGATGTCGCCAATCGATTCGTATTCGTCCGCGCTTTTCTGGTGGATCACCGATACCGTGCCGTCACCGTTGGAACAGAAAATCAGCTTGCTGTCCTCATCGAACACGACGGCATCCACGCGGCTGCCGATCGGCCGTGTTGCTATTACTTGTCCCGTGGAAGCGTCCATGACGGCCAGCACCTTGCTGCGGCAGCCGATGAAGAGGCGCTCGTGCCCGGCATCCATGGCCATGCCGGTGGGCGTCTGGCAGCCGGTGATCGGAAATCTGTGTTTCACCTGCAGGCTGGCGGGATCGTAGTTCACCACCACCGCCTCGTGCTCCAGATTCACGAAGCCCATACCGTGGGCGTCGATCACCGTGGCTTCGGCGCCTCCACCGAGATCGATCTCGCCGATGACCGCTTCCTTTTCGGGGTCGATTTCCGTGACGGCCGCCGCGTCGCCGTGACAAACCAGAACGCGGCCGCTGCCAGCGTCGAAGCGGATGAAGTCTGGATCCCTACCAACCGCGATCTTCTTCAGCGTCTTGAACGATTCGGTGTCGAACACCGAGACCGTGGCCTCGCGGCCGTTGGTGGTGAAGCCACGGTGCAGCGCGGGCACAATGGCGATACCGTGGACTCCCGGCGTTTCGGTCACGCTTCCCAGTAGCGTGCCGGAATCGGCATCCAGCACATTGACTTCCGTACCGTGCGAAACATAGAGCCGGTTCGCTGAGCCATCAAAGGTGATGTAGTCGAACCCGCCATTCCCTGGCACCGGATACTTCTTTTCGGCGTGGAAGCCGGGCGCATCGGCGGCGCAGCACATCGCTGCCACCGAGAGAAAGACAGCGAATCTGGAGCGCAAAATCATAGGCAACTAGAACTGGAGCCGCAGCATGAACTCGATGCGCCTCGGGGCGCCCGAGCCCGTAGCTCCGTCATTCAGGATGTCGGTGATTTGGCCGAAGCTCGATTTCGAGATGTTGCTCGCCGGGTTTGCGAACTCTGGATGGTTGAGCAGGTTAAACGCAGTGGCGCGCAAATCGAACGTGTAGCGTTCAGTGATGCGGAACCTCTTCTCCAGCGAGGTGTCGATCTCGAATGCCCCTGGTCCAGTGGCGACATAACGGCCCAGATTGCCCCACGTCCCGTTCGCCGGATTGGAGAATGCTGCCAGGTTGAACCAGTCATTAGTGGTCTGATCGGCGGCGTAGATAGACTGGCCGGCAACGTAATTGGGACGCTGGTTCGAGGTGTTTCCATCGGGCAGCGCCGAGGCCTTGCGGGTCATGGTGATGTTCACCGGAAGACCGGTGCGGGCCTGGGCAAGACCCGAGAGCTCCCATCCGCCGAGCACCTGCGAGGCAAGGCCGGAGTTGAGATATTTCTTGCCATGGCCGAACGGAAGTTCATAAACGCTGTTGATCACGATGTTGTGACGCACATCGGCGCTGGAGTTGCTGCGGTCGCAGGCGCGGCAGGCCATATCCTGGATTGAGATGCCCGTGCCCGACCCCTGGGACGCGTCGGCGATGGCGTGAGACCACATGTAGTTGGTCTGGAACAGGAAGCCACTTACAAACCGGCGCTGAAGCTGCACCTGAAGAGCGTTGAAGTTGTTGTTGCCATCGTTCGCCTTGAAGCCGAACGAGCTGAACTGCGAGAGCGGACGTTTGCCCGTAGCCGGATCGATTAAGTTCACGGTGTACTTGTCGAACAGGTGGTGTCCCTCCCCGCCGACATAGGCGATCTGCGCAACAAACTCCTTCGGCAGTTGTTGCTGGATGGTGAAGTCCCAATTCTCGTAGTAGAGATCCTTGCGATGCCGGTCGATCGCCTTTGGCGAGAAGAGCTGATTGGCGGGGTCGAGGAAAGCCGTCAGCGGATAGCCCAGCGTCGGGAAATCGGACTGCGCAAGGGAGTAGCGGGGCACGGCGCTCTCGGCAGGATCGCTGAAATCGTCGTTCTGGTTGCCGCCGTAATACATGCCGAAGCCGGAGCGAATAACGGTTTTTCCGTGGAACATGGAGGGTGCCCAGGCCATTCCCACTCGCGGTCCCCAATCGTTATAGTTCGGATCGTAGTACGGCGTGCCCTTGGGGCAGAAGCCGCCGCATCCAACGATATCGACAACGGCCGATCGATTCAGAATCTCATGCGCTACTGAATAGAACTCGTAACGCAGTCCCAGATTCAGCGTGAGGTTGGGCGTCGCCTTGAACTCATCCTGCGCGTATCCGGCATAGAAAGTGCGGCGATTTCCAACGACACCCTCGCCCTGCAGGTAGGTGGCGGATGCGGCAGTATTGTCGATGAAATCCTGCGCGGTGTCATAGCTGATGGACGATGTAGTCAGGGTGTTGCCGGAATTGTTCAGCCGGATACGGCGAATGTCCGCGCCGAACTTGAAGGTGTGACGGCCGCGAACCATCGTGACATTGTCGATCCCCGAAAACGTAGTGCCCACCTCGGTGTCGAGCGAAGTGCCGCTCACCCCGTCGAACGGCCCGGGGCTCACGTCCAGCGGCGAACTGCCGTAGGTCCAGTTGTGATAGTTGGCTCGGTTCAGCCCGAACTTCGCCTCGTTGTATGTTGTCGGCGAGAAGGAATGCTGGTATTGCAGCACGAGGTTCTGGGGCACATGCGGAATCACGTTGTGTGTTCCGAGCGCATCCTGCGGGTTGTCAATGTAAGCATTGTCGATGTTGTATCGCAGGTACATCGTGTCGTTGTCGGAGAACAGATAGTCGAAACGGAACATCCCTGCATCTTCGCGGATGGTGTCAGTGGCTACCTTCGTGTAGAGATTGGCGATGTCGTCCACGGGCGTGCCGCCCGTGGGATAGGCATCCAGAATTGGCTTCAACTGCGGTGATTTCGCCAGGACCTGCGCGCGAAAGGCATCGTTGGGAATGAAGTTCTCGAAGGTCTGGCCAAGGCTTTGGTGCAGATCCTCGAAGTTCACGAAGAAGAAAGCCTTATTGCGGATGACCGGGCCGCCGAAGTTCGCGCCCGACTGGTGGAGCGTGAAAGGCGGCAGTGTCGGACCGTCGAAAGGCGAGCGCGCATCGAGCGCATCGTTGCGCACGGCGTAGAACGCGCTGCCATGAAACTCGTTCGTGCCGGACTTTGAGACTACGTTGACTTGCGCCCCGCCGGCATCGCCCGATTCGGCGGTGTATACCGCGTCGCTGACTCGAAACTCGGCGATGGCGCCTAATGCGATGTTCAGGCGCGTATCGGCCTTCTGCGTCTGCTCCTGAACACCGCTGGTGTCGACGCCATCGAAGGTGAAGTTGCTGTCATCGAGCGAGTGGCCGTTGAACTGGATCGCGCGCTGAGCGCCGTCGCCGAAATTGACCGCGCCCGGCGCCAGCAGCATCAGGCTGGCCCAGTTCCTCCCGCTGATTGGGATCTCGTTAATCTGTTCTGATTCGATCACCTGCCCCACTTCGGCTGAGGTGCGGTTCACCATTTCCGATGTTGCCGAGACCTGCACCGTATCCGATGTCGCGCCCACTTCCAGCGTGGCGTCTAC
>Ga0335080_10001404_pt1 | contig 23475 bp, 22 predicted proteins | sample Lox_Sample_34_FD_206720 | JGI IMG/M metagenome (GOLD analysis project Ga0335080, IMG submission 206720) | Soil microbial communities from Loxahatchee National Wildlife Refuge, Florida, United States - Lox_Sample_3.4 | ecosystem: Environmental > Terrestrial > Soil > Wetlands | place: USA...
TTCAGGTAGGCATCGATATGATCAATGCCGGCCTCTCGCGCATTCCCAATGCGGCACGTCTGTATCTCTCACGCGGACTTTTGTACGCGGAGCAAGCCGAATACGACAAGGCAGAGGCAGACTTCGCCCGGGCAGAGCAGCTTGATGCAAATCAGAGCATGAGTTCTTATGCCGCTGATCTCGCACAGGTGCAGAAGAACAATCCAGACGAGGCCCTGCGCCGAGTACGGCTCCAATTGAAGGCTCATCCCGAAAGCGCAGTCCTGCACTACCTGCTCGCACAATTACTCATGATGTATCAGGCCACAGATTCAGATGCATACAAAGAAGCAATGAAGGAGGATTTGCGCGCGATTGAATTGAAGCCCGACCTTGTGAGCGCCAGAGACCTGATGGCCAGTATATACATGCAAGCGGGCCATTACGAAAAGGCAATCGAGCAGTGCCGAGCCGCGCTCCAGTATGCTCCGAACGACGAGACCGCAACCTATCACCTCCTCATCTCCTTGAGGCATGCGGGGAAAACGGATGAACTGCAGCCGCTTGTGAAGCGTCTCGCCGAACTCCACCAACAGTCGCTCCAGAATGAGACCGATCGAAAGCGCTACACACTCGTGGAACAACTTCCCACTCCCGACTCAGGCTCACCCAACGATTGATTCTCGAGCCAAAAGCGCGGCTCCCCATGTACCAGCAAGTTCGTTTCGAGATGAGCCCCGATCGGCGAAGCGACGCAAATGGCCAGGATTTTGAATACCGGACGAGTTAACAATCAGATTAAAATGTATCGATTATGGGCAAAGGGCGCACGCACGTATTCCTCTCGCTGGCCATCCTGCTGGCGTGCTGCGCGTGCTCATTTGCTTCAGATCCCTCAGTCGACGTCACTCACCGCGAAGGGAGAGCTGACTCTACCCCCCGCCACTTTCAGAATATCCACGCGCAGGGTGGTCTTGCTCCGGGGAAGGACCTCAGATTCACCCACCTCACCACCAACGATGGCCTATCTGACAATCGAATCAATTCGATCTTGCAGGATCGCCGCGGCTTTATGTGGTTTGGCACCGAGGACGGACTCAATCGCTATGATGGCAACACGTTCGTCGTGTACAAGAACAACCCCGCCGATCCGAATACGTTGAGCGCCAGCTTGATTCAGAATCTGATTGAAGACGGCCATGGCGATCTGTGGATTGGCACCTGGGGTGGGCTCGACAAGTTCGATCCAACAACCGAGCGCTTTACCCGCTACCGCTACAACCCCGACAACCCCAACAGCATTAGCGGCGATGCGATCAAGAGCATCGCTCAAGACAGGGGCGGCCATCTCTGGATTGGCACTGTAGACGGCGGCCTGAACAAGTTTGACCCGGCCACCGAAACCTTCACTCACTATCGCAATGACAGCGACGGCCAATTTGTTGGGGAGATCAATTCCATTATCGAGGATAGCTCTAGGGAAATCTGGTTTGCCGGCCCGCGCGGTCTGTTCCATTTGAGCCCACAGACAGGACAGATCACTCGCCTGCGTGCAACCATTGATCGTTTAGCCGCAGATTATCTGCATGAAGACAAGGCCGGCAATCTGTGGATGCTGGCCTATTCTCCGGTCGCGCTACTGGTCAAATACGATCGTCGAGCAGAGCGATTCACTGCATACCCGTTTGGGGAAGGTGCTGTCGGCATACCTTTTAGCAACATTCAGGAGGATGGGCAGCATGGATTGTGGGTGGCATCGAGCCAGGGGCTTTATCACTTCGATCTGCAATCGGAACAGTTCGCGTATCGCTTTCAACACGATGAGACCAACCCGGACAGCCTCGACGATAACAGCGTTTCGTCAGTTTATCGGGATAGGGCGGGCCTGCTGTGGGTAGGCACGGAAACTGGGGGGCTTAATATTATCGATCTCCGGCAAGGACAGTTCGGTTCTTACCGGCATCGTCCCGATAGCCCCGGTAGTCTGTCGCCCGGATTGGTCAGTGCAATGCATCAAGACCGCGACGGCATTTTGTGGGCAGGTTTCACTCCCTTCGCCCTAGATCGATTGGATCGAAAGACGGGGCAAGTCACCCATTATCTTCCCGGCTCGGGAAGCAAGAACGCGATCGGCAAAGGCGGTCACCTTGCTGGCATTTACAGAGACGCTCACGGTTATCTCTGGTTGGGAGGCTGGGGCGTTCTCGACCGGTTCGATGAACGAAGCGGACAGTTTACACATTACCATCACAAGCCCGATGATCCCAATAGCTTACTTTCCCAAGAGATTCTCTGCATCTATGAAGATAGAAGCGGCAGGCTATGGGTGGGGCAGGTTGGCGGTCTCAGCCGTTTTGATCCGGCGACGGAGAAGTTCATCAACTACCAGAATAATCCGGCTGACCCGGCTAGCTTGGGGAGCAATGGCGTCAACGCCATCTATCAGGACCGGTCTGGCACGCTGTGGTTTGGGACCTGGAAGGGCACATTGAGCCGATTCGACGACAAGACGAACACCTTCGTGAACTTGAGGGCTGACTCGCGTGACCCTCACAGACTCAGTGGTGGCCGCATTCATGCCATCCACGAAGACCAGGCCGGAACATTGTGGTTGGGAACCGCGGATGGACTGTACCGGTATAACCGGGAAAACGAAACGTTTACCCATTACACGGAGAATCAGGGCCTGCCCAGCGGCGTCATTCAGTGCATTCTGGATGATCGGAGCGGCAGGCTTTGGCTCGGCACCAAGAAGGGGATATCCCGGTTCGATCCTCACAACGAGACGTTCAGAAACTATGACGTATTCGACGGCTTGCAGAGCAACGAGTTCAGTGAGGGTTGTGACGAAGACAGCCAAAGCGGGGAGATGTTTTTTGGCGGCAACAACGGGATTACCACTTTCTTTCCTGAAAATATCCGGGACAATCTCTACGTGCCCCCGGTCGTGCTAACGAGTTTCAAGATCTTTAATCAACTCGTTCCCATCGGCCCTAAGTCGACGCTCAAGAAAGCCATCCCATACGTCGATTCCTTGACTCTCTCCTACCGCGACAATATCTTCTCGTTTGAATTTGCAGCCCTGAGCTACGCAAATTCCCAGAAGAACCGTTATCGATATAAGCTCGAGAACCTAGAACCTGGCTGGAACCAGGTGGGCAGCAAGCAACGCTTGGCTACTTACACCAATTTGGATCCCGGCAAGTATGTTTTTCGCGTACAGGCATCAAACAGCGATGGCATGTGGAGCGAGGAAGAGGTGTCGCTGCCCATTCTCATCACGCCGCCCTGGTGGAGAACCAACTGGTTCCGCGCCCTCTTTGCGGTCGTCGTTTTGACATTGCTTTGGGCCGCGTACCACATGCGGGTACGGCGACTGGCGGCGCAATTCAACCTGCGTCTGGAAGAGCGGGTAAGCGAGCGCACACGGATTGCTCGGGACCTGCACGACACGCTGCTGCAGAGTTTTCAGGGACTGCTGCTGCAGTTTAAAGCGATCTCCTATCGGCTCCAGTCGGGCGAGATTAAGCAAGCGCTGGACGCTGCGATCGCTGACGCATCACAAGCGATCACCGAGGGGCGGGATACAGTCCAGGGGCTGCGTGCATTCATCGTCGAGAAGGATGATCTTGCCGAAGCCATTCGAGCCTTTGGAGAAGAGCTCGCTTCTAGTGCAATCGATCAGTCTCCAGTCGCCTTCGAAGTGGTGGTGGAAGGGAGGAGGAGAAGAAAGCGTCCATTCCTGCGCGACGAAGTTTACCGCATCGCAACAGAGGCGCTACGCAATGCCTTCCGTCACGCACAGGCGGATCGGATCGAAGTGGAGCTCCAGTATGGCGACAAAGAATTCACGCTTCGCGTCCGAGACAACGGAAGGGGCACTGACCGTGACGTTCTCAGCGCCGACGGGCGCAAGGGACACTTTGGTTTGCACGGCATGAGAGAACGCGCCAAGCTGGCAGGCGGGGAGTTGGCGATCTGGAGCGAAGTGCACTCGGGCACCGAGATTGAACTGACGATTCCGGCCGCGCGGGCGTACACTACATCTGCTCGCCGCTTCTGGTGGTTTCGGAAGTCGTCCCAGAAAGATCCTGATGCGAAAGAAAAGGTCGAGTCGTGAGTTCGGCGCCAGTTCCAATCCGAATTCTGGCCGTGGATGATCATCCCGTGGTTCGGCGCGGCATTGCGGCCATGATCGCCACCCAGCTCGATATGGCGTTGGTCGCGGAGGCGACGAATGGCCGGGAGGCGATTCAGCAGTTCCGTGCGCATCGCCCTGACATCGCACTGATGGATTTGCAGATGCCGGAGATGAGCGGCCTGGACGCGGTGAGCGCGATTCGCGGCGAATTTCCTGATGCGAGGATCATTGTGCTGACGACCTACGCCGGGGATGTGCAGATTCTTCGTGCCGTCAAGGCTGGGGCGCAGGCGTACCTTCTCAAGAATGCGTTTCACGAAGAATTGATTGACACGATACGTGCGGTCTACGCTGGGAAGAAGAAGCTGTCGCCAGAGGCGTCGTTCGAGATCGCGGAGCACTCCACGGACGATGCTTTGACCCCTGCGGAGATCAGTGTGTTGCGGCTGATTGCAGCCGGGAACGCCAACAAAGAGATTGCCGACCAGCTGTCGCTGGCCGAAGATACCGTGAAGTGGCGGGTCAAGAATGTCCTTTCCAAGCTGGGTGCTCGTGACCGCACACAGGCCGCCATGATCGGCGTGAAGCGCGGCATCATCGAAATCGACACCCAGCACCCCACTCCTACGCACCACCCGAAATAGTAGTCCAATCTACTCTGGTTGGGGTTCCGAGAATGTCCCAGGTCGCCTAGGCTAGACATGAAGACTGTGTTTTGCGCCGCCTATTCTCCACATTCGCCCGGGGCTGGCCCGGTGTCGGCCTTCTGCTTTTACGCCTGGGGGTGGGGATCGCCTTAATTTGGCGCGTCGTGGAAGAACTGAACGGCGGGCCCTCCCCTCAAATGCTCGCCGTATGCGTGGTCGCGACAGGCCTCGCCCTCCTGCTTATCGGCGGTTTGTGGACTCCGGTTGCTGGAACGCTCGTTGCGGCCCTGGAACTTTGCACGATCCCGTGGGACCTCGGGGCTCTTCCGACGCACATCTTCATGGCAACAATGGCGGCGGCGGCGCTAGCAGGCCCGGGCTTCTGGTCGCTCGATCATCGCCTGTACGGATGGAAGCGAATCGATCCGCCCACCCCGAAATCGTAGAGAAATACCTCCCTTTTGGACGTTAACTGCTGCTCCATGTGGTTATTCAGAACTCTCCGAGAGAGAGGCTTTTGTGACCTGATGTGGGGTTGTTCAGGAAGACGGATATGGGCTAAATAATGGCTTCATAAAAAGGGGGGATTATGGGTGCAGCCGCTGCTTTCGCAAATCCTGTGGGGTTTTCCGGAATGAGTTTTCCCAGCGCGATTGGACGCGAAGCCGATCAGTTCTATTTCGAACCTGACGTCAAAGCTGAGCACTGCTTCGAAGGGGTTGTCGGAAAAAGCCATGCTCTCCAGAGAGTGCTGCAACAAGTCCAGATTGTTGCGCCGACAAATTCCACGGTCCTGCTCCATGGGGAAGCGGGAACCGGCAAGGAAATGGTCGCCCGTGCCATTCACAACCTGAGTTCCCGGCGAGAACGCGCCTACGTGCGAATGAACTGCGCGGCGATTCCCTCGGGGCTGCTGGAAAGCGAGATGTTCGGGCACGAGAGGGGAGCCTTCACAGGTGCCTTGCTTCAAAGAAAGGGTCGATTCGAACTTGCGAATGGAGGGACGCTGTTCCTCGATGAGATCGGGGATATCAGCCTGGAACTGCAACCGAAACTGTTGCGGGCCGTGCAGGAGCAGGAGTTTGAACGACTCGGCAGCGCAAACACGATCCACGTGGATGTGCGGATCATCGCCGCCACGCATCGCGACCTTTGGGCGATGATTCGCGATGAAAAGTTCCGCGAAGATCTTTTCTATCGGTTCAACGTCTTCCCGATTGAGATCCCACCTCTTCGCGAGCGTCGCGAAGACATTCCCTTGCTGGTCAACCACTTCGTCTCGAAGGCATCCCGAAGGATGAAGAAGGAAGTCAATTCCATACCCAGGGAAGCTATGGAGATGTTGACGAACTCTTCATGGAAAGGCAACGTCCGCGAGTTGGCAAATTTCATCGAACGCGCCGTCATCCTTACGCGCGGCGAGGAATTAGAAGTGCCTCTCGGAGAGCTTCCTAGCCCTCACGACCTGGTTTTTCCTACTTCGTCGATCTCCAACTTTCGGAACGCTGAATGCAACGTGATCATCGCGGCCCTAAGAGCTGCGTCTGGGCGGATTGCGGGAAAAGGCGGAGCCGCTGAACGGCTCGGGCTGAATCGAACGACTCTGCAAAACAAGATTCGCCGCCTCGGGATCGCGAAAGCCCAGTACCAGCACTGATTACGCTGAACCTCCGAAGCGAGGATGTATGAGTACCGGTTCAAGTTCAATTCGGATCATGTCGGTTGATGATCATCCGCCTCTACGCCAGGGAATCGCAGCCCTCCTCAAAACTCAGCATGATATGGGAATCGTGGCTGAGGCATGTGTAGGAGAGGAGGCCATCGCGCAATATCGAGTGCACCACCCCGACGTGACCCTCATGGATCTGCAAATGCCAAATGTGAATGGCAATGAGGCCATCATTCGGATTAGAAGTGAGTTCCCTGAAGCAAAGATACTGATGCTTTCGACTTACGGCGGTGATATTCATGTCCTGCATGCCATCAAGGTGGGTGCGCGGGGCTACTTGTTGAAAGGAAATGTTCGCACGGAACTGCTGGAGGCGATCCGGGCGGTGCATGCAGGACGGAAGCGAATCCCGCCCGAGGTCGCGGCGGATCTGGCGGAGCACGCAGCTGATGATGAGCTAAGTTCGCGCGAACTCGACGTGCTTCATCTGGTGGGATCGGGCGATGCGAACAAGCAAATCGCCGACAGCTCTCGATCGGCGAAACCACGGTCAAGAACCACGTTTTCAACACACTTTCCAAGCTAGGTGCGAACGATCGGGCCCATGCGGTTACCATCGCCCAACAGCGCGGGATTATCGAGCTGAAAACAGCCCAACGATGACCAAGTGCTCAGGGGGAACAGCGGGGTGGGTGTCATGACTGAAAAGAAGGATCGAGAACGAGTAATGGCCGAAATCACGATTTCGTACGTATTGCGACTGGCCAATGAACATGGCTGCTCTGTCAGCTGGGAACGAGCTGGCGTATTTCTCAACGAAGAGGGTCGCGCGTACGAGATGTGGAAGCACATGATGCAGGCTGGAGAAGAGTTCATCGCATCCAGCTTGCTACAGAGTGCGTCAGAACAGCGACTTGGCACTGAAGTGACCATGCCGTAGCTCCTGAAACTAGATTTGTTTCTTCCGAAAAACCGGCTCTGGTTGGTGGAGATTCCGCGAGTGTTTATCAAACCGGAGACTGTTTTTTGGAGGCCAGAGTCGCGACTAGGATCAGAGACTTACGTCAGTGAGGTCATAGACTCTGGCTTTGCCATCGTTAAGAAATAGGGCGTTTCCTAGAAAGTAGGGTGCAATGACGACCGTGCTCTGCATTGGCGGTGATGCCGGAATTCTGGAGATCAAGAAGGCGCTTCTGGAGCCGAGGGGTTACATCGTCCTGACTGCGCCCGATGGTGCGACAGGAATCGCGATTAGTCGCAAACAATCGGTGGATGTAACAGTGCTGGATTTCAACACGGCTGGCATGGACGGCTACAAAACGGCTGCCATTCTTATGAAGGAGCAGCCGACAGTGCCCGTTGTGATTTGCAGCGGCTCTGCTGATGACCTACCGGAGTCCCTAAAGTGGTTCGCTGACGAATTGGTATGGAAGAGTGCCGGGCCTGAAGCTTTGCTTGCGGCAATCGAGAAAGCTATGGGCTTCAAAACGGCAGCCAAGAAGTCATCTATCCGAGTGACTGGTGGAGCAGAAAGGCAACTTTGCGCCGATTGGCAGGCAACGTGAGTAACGGGGCAGCTCAAATCCGGATTCTTGCAGTTGACGATCATGCGCTCATCACGCAAGGCATAGCTGTCCTGCTCGGCATTGAAGACGATATGGCGTTGGTCGCCGAAGCCTCGAATGGGCGCGAGGCGATCCAACAGTTCCGGATGCATCGGCCTGACGTCACTCTGATGGATCTGCAAATGCCGGAGATGAATGGCCTGGATGCTATCATCGCGATTCGGGGAGAATTCCCGAACGCAAAAATAATTGTGCTGACGACCTACAAGGGCGACGTGCAGATTTTTCGTGCTCTCAAGGCAGGAGCACAAGGTTATGTACTAAAGAATACGATTCACAAGGAACTTACTGAAACAATTCGTGCGGTACACGCGGGCAAAAAGGCTCTTTCTCCAGAGGCCACATTCGAAATCGCCGAGCATGCGACTGACGATGCCCTCACGCCCGCAGAGATCAAGGTGCTGCGGTTGATCGCATCCGGAAATGCCAATAAGCAGATTGCGGATCAGCTGTCGATCACCGAGGAGACGGTCAAAGGGCGAGTCAAGAACATCCTTTCCAAGCTGGGTGCCAACGACCGAACACAGGCGGCGATGATCGGGCTGAAGCGGGGGATCATCGAGCTGTAGTTCCGAGGAAAAGACTTTCACTACAACTTCTCAATGACCGCGACTGTGATTCCGCCGACTACAATGAGACGTTCATTTCTTCCGGGCTGTCGCGTAGTACAGCGCGTCCCACGATCACACGGTCCTGGGAAAGTCGCCGAGGAGCTACGAAGCAAACATCCATCCAGCGTGAGGACGAGCAGGGTCGCAAGGACGCACCTTTACGCAGTACCTTGCTAGCTTCCGCCGCGGTTAGCGCCTGGAGAAAGCCCAAAAGAGTCAGGTCGCCACCCTTTTTAGGCTTTAGTGCAAAAGGGTGGGTAATCACTGCTATGTTGGACGTTCGCCATGCCCGCTTACGCTACTTCGCGGCACACGTCCGCCGCTAGGATCAGCAGTCACTTCGCCTTCTTATTTTTCAATCAAAAGCACGGGGTCGTGGGCACAATTCGACGCATGAGTGTTCAGCTGTAAGCCAAGACTGCGAAGATCGCTTGCATCCGCAATGAACTCACACCGCTGGCAAGAAACAACGTACCGCATGGAGCGCCCCCACTCGTTTCTTAGGAGACACCGCTGCGTGCTGGAGAAAGCGGGGGAGGCTAATGAAATTGACGAATAGGGATGATTGGAGCCTAGCGCACTTGTTCTCTAGCACGCTGGTTGAAAATTTTTATGCCGTTGTTGGGGCTTAGTGCTGTGATCGAAATCACATGCGGGTGTTATTACCGCATTCTTCGAACTGCCGAGAATTAGGTAGGCGGCGTTCACTTCTGCTTTGCACGAAGCTTTATTTGCTCGCTATCAGATATGGCCGAGGTGCTGAGCATGTCGCGCAGGGAGCCCCAAACCAGGAGCAGGTCGAAATCTCGTGTTTTCTGCCGTTCCTCAGGAGCCACAGCCAGGCTGGTTTCAATGCAGCCACGGAGTTGCCTTGCTCGTCCACACGCTGGATGGATATTTGCTTCGCAGTTCCTCGGCGACTTTGCTCAGGACCGTGTGATCGTGAGACGCGCTGTACTGCGCGACCGCCCGCCAGTACATCGCCGCCGGGCGCGAAATGGGACTCGCCATACTGAGCGACCACGTCTCCGTACCATCGTTCCGCATCGGCGTATTTTCTTCTGCACGAAGGCGATGCAGCCAAGACCATTCTTTAGAGCCGCCACAAAATCTTTGTTGGGCAGATAGCCTTCCAGTCGCACGCGCTCCTTGCCGGCGGCACCGAGCAGGAGCACTGTCGGAGTCCAGACCGCATCGAAGCGGTGGAACCATGCCGGGTGCTCTTTGATGTGGGCTTTTACCGGAAGGAAGTTTTCGCGGATGAACTCGGCAGTTTTCTGATCTTCATACGACTCGGTATCCAGCCGAGCGCAGGCTCCTCACGCGGGAGCCGCTCTGAAATCAGCAAGATGGAGCGGGATTGCTCTTTGGCTGCGGCGTGGGTCTGATCGATATCCTTGCTCGAATTCACGCTCATGATTCGGCTCCTTATAAGTATGGTGCCACGAGTCAGAACTGCAGCTTGAGCGCGAGTTGGATCGAGCGGGGGCCGCCCATTTGGTATAGCGGGTTGAGGCCGCTGGTGAAGCATCTCGCCGAACTTTACCAATAGTCGCTCCAGGATGAGACCGATCGAAAGCGCTACACACTTGTAGAACAACTTCCCACTCCCAACTCAGGCCCACCCAACCATTGATTTTCTATCCAAGGAGGGCGGCTCTCCCTGCGCCAACCAGTTCATTGCGAGATGAGCCCAGATCGGCGAAGCGGCGCACATTGCCAGTGATTTTGAACACCGCAAGAGTTAACAATCGGCTTAAGATGTATATCCATTATGGGGAAAGGGCGCAGGGACGTAGTCCTCTGGTTGGGCATCCTGCTCGCGTGCTGCGGTTGCTCATTTGCTTCAGATCCCTCCGTCGCCGTCACTCACCGCGAAGAGAGAACTGACTCGACTCCCCGCCACCTTCGGAATATCCACGCTCAAGACGGCCATGCTCTGGTGAGGGACCTCAAATTCACCCACGTCACCACCAACGATGGCCTAGCTCAGGACAATATCGTTGACATTTTGCAGGATCACCGGGGTTTCATGTGGTTTGCAACCGGAGGAGGCCTCAACCGCTATGATGGCAACACGTTCGTCGTGTACCAAAACAGCAGCGACGATCCTAATACGTTGAGCGCCAACTCCGTTCAGAGCCTGATTGAAGACGACCATGGCAATTTGTGGATAGGCACCTGGGGTGGTGGGCTCGACAAGTTAGATCCAACAACCGACCGCTTTACCCACTACCGGTATGACCCCGACGACTCCAACAGCATTAGCGGCGATCGGGTTAAGAGCCTCGCCCGAGACAGTCGCGGCTATCTCTGGGTTGGCACCATAGACGCCGGCCTGAACAAATTTGATCCGGCCACTGGAACCTTCACTCGCTATCGAAATGACAGCAATGGCCAATTTGTTCAGGCGGTCAATTCCATTATCGAGGATAGCCATGGAGATATCTGGTTTGCGGGCGCAGGCGGTCTGTTCCATGTCAGCCCACAAACAGGACAGATCATTCGCCCGCCTGCACCCATAGATGGCTTAGCCGTGGATTATCTCCGTGAAGACAAGGCTGGCAATCTCTGGATGCTTGCCAATTCGCCGATCGTCGCACTCGTCAAATATGATCGTCAAGCAGAACGGTTTACTGAATATCCATTTGGGGAAGGCGCTGTCGGCATACTCCATAGCACCATTCTGGATGACGGGCAGCATGGGTTGTGGGTGGCATCGAGCCGGGGGCTTTATCACTTCGATCTGCAAACAGAACAGTTCGCGTTTCGCTTTCAACACGATGAGACCAACCCCGACAGCCTCAGCGATAACAAAGTTGTCTCAATTTACCGGGATAGGGCCGGCCTGCTGTGGATAGGCACGGAGACTGGGGGGCTTAATATTCTCGATTTCCGACAAGAACAGTTCCGTTCTTACCGGCATCGTCCCGGCAACCCCGATAGTCTATCGCCCGGTGTGGTCACCGCAATGCATCAAGATCGCAGCGGCATCCTCTGGGTAGGTTTCCTTCCCCGAGGCTTGGATAGATTCGATCGAAAGACGGGGCAAGTCACCCATTATGTTCCCGGCGAGGGGAACAAGAACGCGCTCGGCAAAGGCAGTAATCTTAATGGCATTTACAGAGACCTACAGGATTATCTCTGGTTGGGTGGCTGGGGCGCTCTGGACCGGTTCGATGAAAGAAGCGGGCAGTTCAAACATTACCAACACAAGACCGATGATCCCAATAGCTTACTTTCGCACGAGATTCTCTGCATCTATGAAGATAGAAGCGGCAGGCTATGGGTGGGGCAGGTTGGCGGTCTCAGCCGTTTTGATCCAGCGACGGAGAGGTTCATCAACTACCAGGACAATCCCGCTGACCCTGCCAGCTTGGGGAACAGTGGTGTCAGTGCCATCTATCAGGACCGGTCTGGCACGCTGTGGTTTGGGACGTGGACCGGCACATTGAGCAGGTTCGACGACAAGGCAAACACCTTCGTCAACTACAGGGCCAACTCTCGTGATCCTCAGAGACTCAGTAGTGGGGGCATCTATGCCATCCACGAAGATCGGGCCGGAACATTGTGGCTGGGAACCTTGGATGGACTGTACCGGTATAACCGCGAAAACCAAACGTTTACCCACTACACGGTGAATCAGGGCCTACCCAGCAGCGTAATTCAGTGCATTCTGGATGATCGGGGCGGCAGGCTCTGGCTCAGCACCAAGAAGGGGATATCCCGGTTCGATACTCGCAACGAGACCTTCAGAAATTATGACGTATTCGACGGCTTGCAGAGCAACGATTTCGCCATAAATTCCTGTTATGAAGACAGCCAAAGCGGGGAGATGTTATTTGGCGGCAACAACGGGATTACCGCTTTCTTTCCTGAAAATATCCGGGACAATCCCTACGTGCCTCCGGTAGTGCTAACCAGTTTCAAGATCTTCAATGAACCCGTTCGCATCGGGCCTGACTCGGTGCTCAAGAAAGCCATCCCATATGCCGATTCCCTGACTCTCTCCTACCGCGACAATGTCTTCTCGTTTGAATTTGCAGCCTTGAGCCACGCAAATTCCCAGAAGAACCGTTATCGATATAAGCTCGAGGGCCTAGAGCCTGGCTGGAACGAGGTGGGCAGCAAGCAACGCCTCGCCACCTACACCAATCTAGATCCCGGCAAATATGTTTTTCGCGTGCAGGCATCCAACAGCGACGGGGTGTGGAACGAAGAAGGGGTGTCGCTGCCCATTCTCATCACGCCGCGATGGTGGAGAACAAACTGGTTCAGGGCTCTATTTGCGGTCATCCTCTTGACATTGCTTTGGGCCGCGTACCAACTGCGAGTGCGGCAACTTGCTGCGCAGTTCAACATGCGTCTGGAAGAACGGGTAGCCGAACGCACCCGGGTGGCTCGCGACCTACACGACACGCTGTTGCAGAGTTTTCAGGCACTTTTGCCGTTGCTTCAGGCCGGCATCAACATGTTTGGTTCGCGTCCGGCTGACGCATTGAGAACGTTCGAAAAAGCTGCAGATAATGCGTCACAAGCGATAGCTGAGGGCCGGGATGCAATCCAAGGCATGCGCACGTCCACGGTCGAGAAGAATGATCTGGCCGTAGCCATTCGGACGGTTGGGGAAGAACTCGCTTCTGGTGCCAGCAATCAGCCCTCGCCCAACTTCAACGTAGTTGTGGAAGGGGTATCTCGCAATCTGCATCCGATTCTACGCGATGAAGTTTACCGGCTTGCAGTGGAGGCGTTGCGCAATGCCTTCCGGCATGCGGCGGCGCAAAGCGTGGAAGTGGAAATCCGTTACGACGAAAAGTATTTCCGGCTTCGCGTTCGCGACGATGGGAAAGGAATTCCGTCAGACGTGCTCAGTGGGGATGGCCGTGAAGGGCATTACGGCTTGCCTGGGATGAGGGAACGCGCGAAACTCGTGGGCGGGAAGTTGGCTATCTGGACTGAAGTGGACGGCGGTACAGAGATCGAGCTCAATATTCCAGGAGCGAGGGCGTTCGTGAAATCCGCCCGGCCTTTCTGGTACTTTGGAAAGCGCTCCGCCACGGAAACAGATGAGAAGGAACGCATAGAACGTGAGTGATGGCTCAGCGCAAATCCGGATTCTTGCAGTGGATGATCATGTTCTTGTAAGAGAGGGCATAGCTGCACTCATCGGTAGTGAACCTGAATTGACTCTGGTAGCGGAAGCTTCGAATGGGCGTGAGGCTATCCAGCAGTTCCGTGCGCATCGTCCGGACGTCACGCTGATGGATATCCAAATGCCGGAGATGAACGGCCTCGATGCGATCATCGCGATTCGGGCAGAATTTCCTGATGCGAAGATCATTGTGCTGACGACGTACAAGGGCGATGTACAGATTCTTCGCGCACTAAAAGCAGGAGCACAAGGTTATCTGCTGAAGAATACGATTCACAAGGAACTCACAGAGACAATCCGCGCGGTCCACGCAGGAAAGAAGGCGCTTTCTCCTGAAGCCTCGTTTGAGATCGCCGAGCATGTGACGGATGATGCCCCAACCCCAGCAGAGATCAACGTCCTGCGGTTGATTGCAGCCGGAAATGCGAATAAGCAGATTGCCGATCAACTCTCGATCACCGAAGAAACCGTCAAGGGGCGAGTCAAGAACATCCTTTCTAAATTAGGCGCCAGCGACCGAACGCAGGCGGCAATGATCGGGTTGAAGCGGGGCATCATCGAACTTTAGTTTCCCCCAAGTAACCTCATGGCCCAAATCCTGAAACCCTAAAGAGTAGCGATTTAACTCTGATTGGGGTTTCGATGCGCTTTCAGAACAACATAACATGGCAATGTAGTGCGGAAAGGTGCGTGCTTGCGGCGCCTATATTCAACATTCGCTGGCGGTTGGCCCGGCACAGGGTTGCTCCTGATGCGCGTGGTTGCCGGCTCCGCGCTGGCCGCAGGCGCGAGTATGACGCTATTAAGCGATCCGCCACCCCTGAATGTGACAATCCCGGCCATTCTGTTGTTGGGAGCGGGAATCCTGCTGATCGCGGGCTTGTGGACAAGCATTGCCGGCGCCTCCGTAGGCCTGACTGAAGTCTGGAAGATGCTCACGCTACCTGGCAATAGACCCCTTTGGCTGATGTTGGCGACCACCGGTGTCGCCCTGGCAATGTTGGGCCCTGGCTTATGGTCCATCAATGCCCGCCTTTATGGCTGGAAGCGCCTCGAAGGTAAACCTCGCAACAATGCCGACCCGCGTAAGAACAGCCCAAATGACTAGGTTCCTCTAGCTCAAAAGTAGGATCGGCATTGCCACCCAAAGAGTTTGCCACTTCCCCGATATAGGGTTTCGAAGAAATTCGAACACATGCGCAATGGCTCACGAGTTCAAGCCAAGAAGGTTCAATAAGGAGTACCGACATGGCAAACGTGATTGAGTTCTACGTTCCAGTGCGATTCCGAAAGACCGTAAAGTGGGTGCATCCGCAGCAACGCGGACGAGTCCTCGAATTTCTGTTACCGCAAAAGCGAACCGCCTGACGTCCGGCAGCTAGAAAACGAACTGTAACCATCAGGAGCAGATCATGAGCGCGGCCGTTGCTTTCGCAGATCTTGGAAACTTCAGAGCAACCAGTTTTCCCAACGTGAGCAGGCTCGAAGACGATCAGTTCTATTTCGAACCGGAAATCAGCGCTGAGGACTGCTTCGAAGATATCGTCGGCAACAGCCCAGCCCTGCGCAAAGTCCTGGAGCATGTCGCCATCGTTGCGCCGACGGATTCCACTGTCCTTCTCCATGGCGAGACGGGCACGGGGAAAGAGCTGGTCGCACGCGCCATCCACAATTTGAGCTCCCGCCGCGAGCGTCCCTATGTGCGTATGAACTGTGCTGCCATTCCTTCCGGACTTCTGGAAAGCGAGCTGTTCGGGCACGAGCGAGGCGCTTTCACGGGTGCGCTAATGCAAAGAAAGGGACGATTCGAGCTCGCGGACCGAGGCACACTCTTTCTGGATGAGATCGGCGACATCAGCCTCGAACTGCAGCCGAAATTGTTGCGAGCAGTTCAGGAGCAGGAGTTTGAGCGTTTGGGAAGTGCCGCAACGATCCACGTGAATGTGCGGATGATTGCCGCGACGCATCGCGATCTCCGAGCCATGATCCAGGAGGAGAAGTTCCGCGAGGATCTTTTCTACCGGTTCAACGTTTTCCCGATCGAGATCCCTCCACTGAGGGAGCGGCGCGAAGACATCCCTCTGCTGGTAAATTTCTTCGCCTCCAAATTCTCGGCACGGATGCGAAAGCAGATTAAGTCGGTACCCAGACACGCAATGGAGTCGTTGACTAACTGCCCTTGGAAAGGCAACGTCAGGGAATTAGCAAACTTCATCGAGCGCGCGGTCATTCTAACTCGCGGTGAAGAGCTACAGGTGTCGATATCGGAGCTCCGTACCTCTTCCGAAATCATATTGGTTACTGCGTCGACCTCGAGCTTTCGACAAGCGGAATGCAGTGTGATCGTTGAGGCCTTGAGAGGCGCGTCGGGGCGGATTGCAGGAACGGGCGGAGCCGCCGAGCGTCTCGGATTAAAAACGTACGACGCTGCAAAACAAGATTCGCCGCTTGGGCATCGCAAAAGCACATTACCAGAACTAGCGAGACTGAACTCAGGGGTTTGGCCGTGCACGACGAGCGCTAAAAGGCATCAACGGTCTTAGCACTCTCGGAACAGGGGGTAGAAGCCATGACTGAAAAAAAGGATAGAGACCGAGTGATGGCCGAAATCACAGTTTGACATCTTTTGCGACCGGCCACCGAACAAAGCTGCCCTGTGAGCCGGGAGCAAGCTCTCGCATTTCTCAATCAAGAGGGACACGCGTTCGAGATGTGGAAGCAAATGATGCAGGCCGGTGAGGAGTTTATTGCACGCAACTTATTGACGCAGTGCAATAGTCCTGAAAGGGCACTGCCGATGATGTCGCGGTCATCATGCTGAGGACGCGGCCGACCATCGCGTCGACACTTTGTGGAAATAGAGCCTCGTTGTCCTAAAGCTACGCGGTTGCTGTCTCAAAACCACCTTACGCTGCCCCCCGTCGCTTCGGTTCATGAATGCCGGGCGGCCCATACAGCGGGAGTAAGATCTGGGAGGCACCGGATCGGGAGATCGGCAAGCCCCGGGAGAATCGTGGAAAAGTAATCGCGCACCGGAAGTTTCAGCCTACGGCAGCTTTCCACGACCGAGAGAATCGCTGCAACCTTCGGCCCCGCTTGCGGGCTGCCGATGTGGATCCAGTTTTTCCGACCCAGAGCCACGGGACGCATGGAATTCTCCGCTAGGTTATTGCTCAGCTCAAGTTCCGGATATTCCAGAAATTGTGTTAAGTTTCTTCCAAACGTTGAGCGCGTACTGGCAAGCCTTGCTGATTGTGCTGGAAGGCAATGCAACGGACAGCGCTGCCTCGATATTGCTGCGGATATCATCGAGAAGAGGTCTCGCTGTTTCCTGACGCCGGATATGGCGCGCTGCAGTTGTCAGCGTTTTGCGGCGAGCTTCCGCATCGACGGCAAACAGTTCGTCCATCTGAGTCACAATCGAGGTTGCGACCGGGTCTCGTGGATTTAGCTGCACCGCCTCGAAAAACTGTCTTCTAGCATGAGCCCAACAAGCGGCGTGTACCATTCCCGGCCCACCGATCTGGTCGTAGGCCGAATATCCGTCGGTTTGGAGAATGCCTTCGAACTTTCCCAGGAACCGCTTCGGCCCATCGCGTCCACGGCCCAGCCGAAAGTCGAACACCACACTTCCTCCGGGGCGACTGTATTGCCAGAGGTACGCTTGGTGGTTCTTACCTCGACCCTCGCGTGTCTGCACATCGACTGGGGTTTCGTCAGCTTGAATGTAACTTCCGCTAATCAACTCTCGTCTCATCGCGGCGGCCATAGGGACCAGCAACTCGCCGACTTTGAGGACCCAGCCGTCCAGCGTCGCCCGGCTGACCTCCAAACCGAGGTCTCGTTCCAGAATCACGCTCTGCCGATGCAGCGGTGTGTGATTGCAATATTTGCTGACGACTGTGTCAATCACGATCCGGTCACTCGCCAAGCACTTATTGATAATCCGTCGTGGCAGCGGTGCTGAGAACACCCCAAGCTCCTCGCACGACCGGCAAGCCCGTTTCTCTCGTTTCGTGACGAGCACGAAGTACTTCGCCGGTTCCACATCCAGCTGGGAACTCTCCTCGTAGCCGATCACCACGGTTTCTTTGCCGCAGCGCTTGCACACTCGCTGATCCGGCGTGCAAGGCAGAATCCGTTCGATGCGAGGAAGATTCGCTGGCAACTCCTGGCGGCCCGGATGCTTGACGGATTTCTTCGTCGAGCGATGCGATGGCGCGTCCTCACTCTCCGACTGCTCGATCATTTCACTGACAACGGGCTCAAGCTCGAACAATTGCATCTGCGCCTGCGAAAGTTTTTCGCCGCCTGCTCCATACTTCTCGATCCGCATCAGCCGCAGACGCTCTTCCAGCACACGAATCCGCAGCTCCGCGTACTGTAGCTTGCTCTTCAGTTGTGCGATGAGTTCCAGATCGCCGGGCGCGGAAGGAATGGAAGCTAAACTCACAATGAGTTAATGATTTACCAGAGTCGATTGAAACGTTCAAACAACACGCCACTTATGCGGCTGCGTGTCCCTCGCAAGAAGCCTTCCGGTACCACCGCTTGTGCTTGGTTTTGGTCAGATCGATCCCACCCAACAACAGCGAGAGATCTTCGTGACTCAGGACGGCCTTGCCCTGCGCATCGCCGGTTTGCGGCCAGGTAAAACGCCCTTTCTCTAACCGCTTGGCACAGACCCAGAGTCCGCTACCATCCCAGACGAGGATCTTCAGACGATTGCGCTGGGCATTGCAGAACAAGAACAGGTGTCCGCTCAGAGGCTCGCATGACAGTCGATCCCGGACCAGACCGTACAGCCCTTCGAAGCCCTTGCGCATGTCGGTGACCCCGGCGGCCAAATAGATCCGTGTGGCTGGGCCCAGTCCAAACACGGCTTATGTCCGCTCCAGGATGCCCACCAGGCGTTCGAACGTACTCGTATCAAAATCAGGATGGACCTCGATCCGGCGCTCGCCCGGCAGCACAACTGCCAGGCCACAACTTGGTTCATGCTGCTTCGGCGATTTCCTGGCCGCCAACTCCACCGGCACCAAACGACCGGTCGAGGAAATTGGCTTACGCCTTCTCTTCCGACGCAGTTTTTTTAGATGGCGATCCAGTGTGCTGAAGCTCAAACCTCGAGTCCGGCAAAACTCGCTCGGCCGCATACCGCTGCTCACAAACTCGGCCACCAACTGCTCAACTTCCGCACGGGTACGTCGCTTGGACTCTGACAACTCTGTTTTTGCGGTCATCCAGACACTTCAACATAGACCCGCCTGTCGAACAGGTGTGTTGGTCAAACGCTTACCAAGAACCGACCTACCATGACGTGAGGAACACAACATCCAACACGGTACCTACGGCTCGCACGAGGTTGGGCCAAGATTCACCCCATTCGGTGAAACTTCCTATAGCGACCCCACTGGAAGCTGTGGAAAGATGCATTCAGTGGCAGATTTAAGGCTTAACGACGGGCCGAGTGATTGAGATAGCTCTGAGCTTCACACGAAGCGCGGCCGTGTCACTCAGAGCAGCCAAACCAGGTAGTTAGCCGAATTCTAGCAGCGCACAATGTTATCGCCCTGAATGCCTTTCATGGCGTTGAGCGCATCCACTTACCAAAGTTGCCTGCTCTAGAAAAAAGGCGGTTCCGGCTTGTTGAAGCAATGTCATCGCTCGATATTGGCCTTGTGAGAAACACTGGCGGGCCTTTCGCTTTATTCGTTCGCGCCCTGCCTTTGGGGCTCTGCCGTGGATTTAGTCCCCTCAGTTGCCAGAAACAACGTCTGTCATCATCTAACCAGAGAGGAGTGCAGCCCGCGGAGATGGTTCTCAAGAAACAGCAGCGCCGTGATAATTATTATTACACTGCACGTTACGATCCATGTGTTCCAACTCCTCTCCCTAATCACTCGATCCTCCCCCTTGCGACGTGTTTGCGGTTGGTTTTCCTCGATATGAGCAGGTACTCGTAGCACACAGATGCGCTCCATACGTCCTCCCCGAAACGATCGCATCCCAGTGAATCACCTTCAGCTCCAGCAAAACATCCCAATGCGGCACCGGGATGCTTACGGCAAACGGACACTTTCTTCGCAGGCGACGATTTAACAGCGCACAATGTTATCGCCGTGAATGCCTCTCATCGCGTTGCGTGTATCAACTACCAAAGATGCATGCTGCGCGATCCATTGGTAGTCATAATCAGAATGGTCGGTCACGATCAGCACACAGTCATACTTGCCCACGTCCTCCACAGGCGTGCATTTCATTTGCAAATCGTAGTGGCGGCCTTTGCCGATAAACGGAAAGTATGGATCGTTGTAGCCGACTTGAGCGCCATCGTTCTGCAGCAGTTCAATAATGGTTAGTGCAGGAGACTCGCGCAGGTCATCGATGTCCTTCTTGTAAGCGACTCCAAGCACGAGCACTTTTGCACCATTAAGAGCCTTCCGCTGCTGACTGAGAGCCCTGCTCACGCACGAGACCACATGGTATGGCATGGAGTTGTTGATGTCTCCAGCCAGTTCGATGAATCGAGTCTGAAAATCCCACTCCTTCGCCTTCCACGACAGGTAATACGGATCGAGAGGGATGCAGTGTCCGCCAAGGCCGGGGCCAGGATAGAAGGGTTGAAAGCCGAATGGTTTGGTTGACGCGGCCTCAATGACTTCCCAAATATCTAATCCCATGCGCAGGGATAAAAGCTTCAATTCATTGACCAGCGCTATATTCACGCAGCGGTAAATGTTCTCCAGCAGCTTCGTCATCTCGGCAACGGCAGGCGAGGATACAGGAACGACCCGGTTGAAGATTGCGCCATATAAAGTCGCCGCCAGTTCGGAAGCTTGAGAGTCAAATCCTCCCACGACCTTCGGGATATCTCGTCGAGCGATGCTGTCATTACCAGGGTCCTCTCGTTCAGGAGAGAATGCGACGAAGAATTCGTTTGTTCCATCAGCAGTGTCGCCGCGAGCCGCCTTCAAACCACAGCCGTTGCTCTCTTCCAAGATGGGAATAAGAAGCTCTTCCGTGGTGCCAGGGTAGGTCGTGCTCTCGAGAACCACCAATTGACCGGCACGTAAATGCGGTGCTATGGCTTTGGCGGTGTTGGTAATAAAACTGAGATCGGGCTCTCGATATTCGTCCAAAGGCGTCGGTACACAGATGATGATGGCGTCCATTTCCCCGAGGGACGAAAACTCAGCCGTCGCACTGAAACCTCCAGACCGTGCCACCTGGATCTCAGTTGGCGGAATTCGATAGATGTACGATCCACCAGAGCAGAGGGTCGTCACTTTATACTGGTCGACGTCAAAACCAGTCACTCGGAACTTCGCTTCGGTGTAGAGCAAAGCAAGTGGCAGCCCCACGTAGCCGAGACCGATTACACCCACCCGCGCCCGGCGAGTTTCGATTCTGGTTTTCAACTCTGAGAATAGGCTGGTGGCATTTGTGCATGTATTCATACGATGATCTCCTCTTTCAAAAACCGATGTTCATGTCTAGAGCTGCCGATGCCCCTCTCCAACAAGGCTATGTCTGCCACCCACCACCCAGATTCCGGTAGAGGTTTACAAGCCCTAAGAGCTCATTCAGTTGGGCCTGCGCCAATCCCAATTCGGCGTTAAAGGAATTGGTTTCATTTGTAAGCACTTCCAGATAGCTGGTAGCGCCGCTCCGGTAGCGCGTTTGGGAAAGTCGCGCTGCATCCTGAGCAGCCAGTACGAGTTCCTGTTGCCGTTCCCGGAACTCGCGGTTTTTTTGATACTCCACCAGCGAGTCCGAAACACCGCGAAATGCCTGCTGGATGGTGCGTTGATAGGTAAGCGCCATTTCCTCTTTGCGAGCTTCGCTCAAGCGGACGCCAGACTTGATTCTGCCGCCGGCGAAGATGGGCTGGGTGAGGCTGCCGCCGAAATTCCAGAATCCCGCGGGGCCGGTGAATAGGTTTGTTAGCGCAGAACTCAGAAAACCGCTGTTGCCTGTCAGCGAGATTTGTGGAAAGTACGCAGCTCGAGCGACTCCGATCTGCGCGTTGGCCGCCATTAACTCGGCTTCGGCCGCTCGGATGTCGGGACGACGCTCCAGCAAGTTCGAAGGCAGTCCTGCCGGCACCTCCGGCGCATGGGGCTGTTCTGTGAGTTTCATGCCTCGAGCGACGGGTGCGGGGTTCCTTCCCAGCAAAGTACTGAGGAAATTCTCCTCTTGTTGAATTTGTCGCTCCAGACTGGGAATGCTCTCGGCCGCTGTCGCAACCAACTGTTCCGCCTGGCGTACGTCAAGCATGGTGGCTGCACCGCCGTCCGACAATGTGCGAGTGAGATGCAGCGACTCCTGCCGTGAGGCTAAAGTGCGGCGGGAGATCTCAAGCTGAAGGTCATAAGCACGTAGCTGAAAGTAGGCCGTCGCCACATCACTTACAAGGCTGTTGATCACGGCCCGGCGGGCCCACTCTGTTGCCAGGAGATTCGCCCGTGCTGCTTCAGTGGCGCGGCGGTACTTACCCCAGAAGTCCAGTTCCCATACCATGGAAGCGCCCACTGCGTTGAAGCTGGTTTCGGTTTCTGGTGAGAACTTCGTTTCTGGAATCCGATTGTTGAAACCAGCAGCCCCGGCGTTAACCGTCGGCAACTGGTCAGCCCGAGTGATGCCTAATTGCGCTCGTGCTTCCATGATCCTCGCTGCCGCAATGCGAACATCGTAGTTTTGCTGCAACGCCGTGCGCATCAATTCCTGGAGCGTCGGATCCTGAAAAACATCCCACCATTTCTGGTCAGCCAGAGATGGTGCGGCAGGCGTCGACGATTGTTGCATGGAATTCCCGCCAGGCTTAGAACCTTCCTGCGCACCATCCTCCGGAGATGCTCCGCGATAAGTGAGCGGAACCTCCACCTTGGGCCGTTTGTAGTTCGGCCCGACAGCGCAGGCACACGTGAACAGGGTCAGAAGTGAAAGGACAATTGCGTTTCTCACGTTAGTCAGCCTCCATTGGACGCGGCTCCGGAACGCTGACCGGTTGCGGTTTACGACTGCAGCGCTCGCTTAGTGTCTCGACCAGTACATACAGAGCGGGGATGATGAAGATGGCGATTGCGGTAGCAGCCGCCATTCCACCGATGACCGCAGTCCCCATGATCTGGCGGGCCACAGCTCCGGCACCCGCCGCGGTCCACAGGGGTACGCAACCGAGGATGAATGCAAAAGATGTCATCAGAATGGGACGCAGCCGCAGTTTGGCTCCCTCCAAGGCGGCATCAACCAGTGGCTTCCCATGAACTTCATGCATCTCTTTCGCGAATTCCACGATTAAAATCGCATTTTTCGCAGCCAAACCGATCAGCATGATTAAACCGATCTGGGCGTAAACATCGTTCTCGATCTGGACCATGAAGGGCGGCAAGAAAAGGCCTAGCACCGCACGACGCAGCCAAAGCACGGCGAAGGCGCCAAATACAGCAATCGGAGTGCTAAGCAGCACGCTGAACGGTAGCGACCAGCTTTCATACAGCGCGGCGAGGATCAGGAAGACGAACAGAAAGGACATCCCGAAGATGACCCACGTGGGCACGCCCTGGCGCGCCTTCTGTTCCTGGAACGACATGCCCATGTAATCGAAACCCATTTCCGGCGGCATGGTCTGGTGAAAGACGTCTTCCA
>Ga0335080_10001405_pt1 | contig 23456 bp, 24 predicted proteins | sample Lox_Sample_34_FD_206720 | JGI IMG/M metagenome (GOLD analysis project Ga0335080, IMG submission 206720) | Soil microbial communities from Loxahatchee National Wildlife Refuge, Florida, United States - Lox_Sample_3.4 | ecosystem: Environmental > Terrestrial > Soil > Wetlands | place: USA...
TGATCGCGCACGCTGTTCAGGAAGCTGGGCTTGACGTACACGCCGCCGTTAGCGAAGACGGTATACGCTCCGGCGATCTCCAGCGGTGTGACCTCGTAGGCGCCAAGGGCAACGGCCGGCGTCGCGTGGATGTCCATGTTCAGGCCGGCGCGGCGCGCGAAGTTCACCACGTTGCCGTAGCCGACCTCTTCCGCCAGTTGCACGGTAGCGACGTTCAGCGAGTGCGCCAGCGCGGTGCGCAGCGTCACCGTGCCCATGAACTCGCCTTTGAAGTTATTCGGCTCGTACGGCTTGTTGTCGAACCAGAAGGTAGTAGGCGTGTCGTTGAGCAGGGAAACCGGCGTGAGCAGCGGCTGCCCGCCATCGACGGCGCTGTCCAGCGCCGTGGCATAAACGAACGGCTTGAAGGACGAACCCGGCTGCCGCTTCGCCAGGATGTGATCGAGCTGGCTGACGCCGTAGTTCCGCCCGCCCACGAAGGCGCGGATCTCACCGGTATGCGGATCGAGCGCGATCAGCGCGCACTGCGGTTCCGGATAGCTCGGGTCGCGGCGGCGCCGCCCGGCGATCAGCTTGTCCACTTCCGCCATGCCCAGCCGGACAGCCTCGGCCGCGTCATGCTGCAGCCGCAGGTCCAGCGTCGTGTAGACGCGGTATGGCCTCGTCTGGAAATCGCGGCCCTCGAACTTGTCGCTCAGGACGTCGTTCACCATGTCCACGAAATAGGGCGCGTCGGTGCTCTCCATGCCGCTGTGAGCGAGATTCAGGGGCATGTTCTCGGCCTCCTCGAACTGCCGGTCGTTGATATAGCCGTTTTCGTGCATCATGGTGAGCACGACATTGCGCCGCGCGAGGGCGCGATCAGGCCAGCGATAAGGGTTGATACGGCTGGGCTGCTGGATCAGGCCGGCCAGCAGAGCCGCCTCGGGCAGGCTCACCCGGCTGACGTCTTTGCCGAAGTAAACCTGCGCCGCTTCTCCCACCCCGCGGATGTCGAAGCTGCCGCGGTGCCCGAGATCCACCTGGTTCACGTAGTACTCGAAGATTTGCTCCTTAGTGAGCCGTCCTTCCAACTGGATGCTAATCATCACCTCGGCCAGTTTGCGGCGGATGGTCTTGCGATTGTCCAGCCAGAACATGCGCGCCACCTGCTGGGTCACGGTGGATGCGCCTTCAGAGCGCCGGCCCTCGCGGAAGTCTACCCAGGCCGACTTGATGATGCGCAGCGGGTCGAATCCCGAGTGCTGGTAAAAGCGCTTGTCCTCGGCTGAAATCACCGCGTTGCGCAGCACCTCGGGCACGTCGGCGTATCGGACGATGCGCCGCTTTTCGCGGTTCTTGTCGAAAAGGTTCGAGATCAGCTCCGGCTCGAGCAGGTATTCCGGGCGGTCGGTATTGTCGCGCAGGCTGATGATTTGCGAAACCCGGTTCCCCGAGAACTTGATGACGCCACCCTCCGGCTCGAAGTAGGAGTCGGGCCCGGGATAAATGTCAATCTCGCTCGACTTCAGGATGTAGTAGCCCAGCCGGTTCTTGTCGGACTCGCTGTAGCCGCTGCGCCGCAGTGCCGCGCCGATATCCTGCGGGGTGGCAGTATCGCCGACACCGATCGAGGTCGGCGCCGCGAACAGCATCGACGTATTGGCAAAGGGTCCGGCGGAAAGCTTTTCGTCGATCAGCCTGGAGTACTTGAACCAGAACCAGGCAAACACCAGAACGCCGAGGGCTCCGATGGCCAGCAGGGTGACTGTGAATGCCTTTCCCAGCGGGCTCAGGATGAAGCGAACCAGCAGTGCGCGCCTGGGTACCTGAACTTTAACGGGCACTCTGCTACCCATTCTCGCACGCCGTAAGACGGAGACTTCAGTCGCCGCGACCCGCTAATCGCGCGCGGAGTGCTCGAGTTCCTTCCAGATGTCGTCGCTGTGCGGCTGCCAGTCTGACGCGCCGGAGCCGGTGACGCGCTCCTCGGGTACCTTCAGCGTGCCGTGGCCGTAGATGCAAATGTACTCCAGCCGCGGCCGCCCGCGCAGGAACAGGTGCGAGATAGAGCCCCTTTCCAGCGGCATGCGCATGCGCCGCCCGCAGGTTCGGCAGCGCAGGAACTGGTCGCGGACGATCCACACCAGCACCACGAAGCAGAACAGCGGGAACAGCAGGTTGGAAATGATGTACGAAACCACCGGCTCGGCGCGCAACGAATCGAAGGTGGGCAGAAGCGCGAGCTCCAAGCGCCACAGCGGGTACAGAAACACCGCAGCGATCGCCAGCTTGGCGCCGAGATACGCCCAGTACTTCATTACCGTATTGGACTCGCCAGGGTGCCCCGGAGTTCCGAGATTCTCTTCCGCTGCCGGCTGTGGAAATCTACGACCGCAGGAGGTTCCGCGCCAGGAAGATCACGTTGGCCGGCCGCTCCGCCAGACGCCGCATGAAATAGGGGTACCAGGCGTCGCCGAAGGGCACGTACAGGCGAACCCGGAAACCGTCGGCCACCAGACGCCGCTGCAGATCGCGCCGGATGCCGTAGAGCATTTGGAACTCGAAGCCGCCCGGATTCATGCGGCGGCTGCGGATCCAGCTCACCGTTTCCTTGACGATTGATTCGTCATGCGTTGCAATGGCGGGGTTTGTGCCGTGCTCCAGCAGGTGCCGGGTGAGCCTCAGGAAGCTCGCGTCCACGTCGGACTTCCTGGGCCAGGCTACCGTGGCCGGCTCGCGATACGCGCCCTTCACCAGCCGCACCGGGATGCCCGCCTCGTTCAGACACCTGATGTCGGCCTCGCTGCGAAACAAATAGGCCTGGATCACCGCGCGCACGCTGCCGGACTGCTGGTGCACTGCGGAGACAATGCGCAGCGTGCGATCGACGTATTCGCTCGATTCCATGTCGATCTCCACCGCGCTCGCCAGCGATTTTGCGCGCTCCACCAGCGTGCAGAAATTCTCACGGCAGATCTCGTCGCCCAGATCGAGCCCGAGTTGCGTGGGCTTGGCCGAAATGGTGGCCCGCAGGCCGGCCGCGGCGATCCGGTCGAGAATCTCCAGATACGAATCGCGCGTCGTCCGCGATTCCTCCACTGAGGTGACGTTCTCGCCCAAATGGTCGAGCGTCGCAAGGATGTTCTCAGCTTCGAGGCGCCGGCAAACCTCCAGTTCCTGTTCCAGGGTCCGTCCGGCGATGAAGCGGCGAGTCAGAGGCTGGGCGAAGGACGATGTTTCCATCCAGCGCCGGAGCCACCGCTGCCGCGAAAGGAAAAGCAGCGCAGTGCGCATCATGTTGGGATCCGCTCCATGAATATCGCGGCGTGGTAAGCCGCGCGTGTGAACCAGCGGTAGTTCAAGTCTTATTGTAGGTGGGAAACGTTCAGGCGAACAGAAGATACGAGCCTAAGCCGAGGCCGGCGCCCAGCAGCATGCCCGCGATTACGTCGCTGACGAAGTGCATGCCCAGCACCACCCGCGAGACCGCGATGCTGAAGGCGAAAAACAACAACGCGGCGGAGAGCGACGGGAAGAACAACGCAATGGCCACGGTCACCGCGAAGGCAGTCATCGTGTGGCCCGAGGGAAACGAGAATTCGTCGGGGGGCATGACGGTGGCCCAGCAGTGCGGCTCAATCTCGCAAGGCCGCTTGCGGCCGATCATGCGCTTCAGCGCCTGGAAGAAACCGATGCTCAGCATGGAGGCCGCGGCGCCCGCCGCGAAAGCGTGCACACGCTCATGTCCGCCGAACAGCAGGATGATTACGCCGACCGCGTACCAAATCCAGCCGTCTCCAAGACGCGTGGCTCCCAGCATCCACCACCGCACCCAGCGAGGCGCGAACCAGTTATTGGCTCTGCGCATTATTCGGTAATCGCCGGCGGTAATCCTGTTCAACATGACAGGTTCCTGATTCTATTCAAACCGCGGCGTGTTACAGCTCGTTGAAGACCGCGTAACGAACCAAACAAATTCGACCGGATTTGTAACCGGCCCGAGGTACATGCGCAGCCCACTGATACCATGGACGCTTCCGGGTATCGGTGCGTGTCGAACAACATTGACTTCATTTATTTCGATGCGGGAGGCGGCCATCGCGCTGCAGCAACCGCTCTGAAAGCAGTTGTGGAGCGCCAGCAGCGGCCATGGAATGTGCGCATGGTGAACCTGCAGGAGATTCTCGATTCGCTCGATATCTTCCGCAAAATCACCGGTATACGTCTTGAGGATACTTACAACCTGGTGCTGCGCAAGGGCTGGACGCTGGGCTCGGCGCAGATGCTGGTGGCGATGCACGCGATCATCCGCTTGTACCATCGCGCGCAGGTAGGGCTTTTGACTGAGTACTGGTGCGGGGAAACACCTGACATGGTGGTCTCGCTGGTGCCGAACTTCAATCGCGCGATGTTCCAGGCGCTGCAGGCCGTGAATCCGCGCATTCCCTATGTCACGGTGATCACCGACTTCGCCGATTACCCGCCGCACTTCTGGATGGAGCGCCAGCGCCAGCACATGATCTGCGGAACCGAGCGCGCGGTCATGCAGGCGAAGCGTCTCGGTTACGATGATGATCGCGTCCATCTCGTCTCCGGCATGATTCTGCGCGAGCGATTCTACGAAGAGGCTGAGCTCGACGTGGCGGCGCAGCGCGAGCGGCTCGGTCTCGATCCCGGCGTGCCCACGGGACTGGTGCTGTTCGGCGGCGAAGGATCGGCGTCAATGATCGACATCGCGGAGCGCCTGAATCGTGCCACGTTGCCGCTGCAGATCATCTTCATCTGCGGGCGCAACCGGAAGCTGCGCGAACGGCTCAACGGGATGCGGCCGCGCTATCCGCGATTCGTGGAAGGCTTCACCAGCGAGATCCCGTATTATATGCGCATCGCCGATTTCTTCATCGGCAAACCGGGCCCCGGCAGCATCAGCGAGGCGCTCGCCATGAAGCTGCCTGTGGTGGTGGTGCGGAGCTCGTGGACGCTGCCGCAGGAGCGCTACAACGCGGAGTGGGTCAACGAGAAGCAGGTGGGCGTAGTACTGCGCTCCTTCGCGGAGATCGAGCGCGGTCTCACTGAGCTGCTGGAGCCCGCGAACTTCGCCCGTTTCCGCGCCAACGCCGCAGCCATCCACAATCGCGCCGTGTTCGAGATCCCGGATATCCTGGAGCGCGTTCTTCAATCGGCGGCTCAGGCGTGATGCGCTCTGCCGTCAATCCGTGGGCTCAACGAAGCGCTCGACGTTGACTACGTAGATGGCCATGTGTCCGGCGCGGTCGCTCTGAAACAACACGCGCTGGCTGTCAGGCGTGAAGCGCGGCATCACCTGCGCCGGGTCGCTGGCGCGATGTTCGCACAACTCAAGCTCGCGCCGCACCGATCGCAACAGCAGCAGCACGCCGGGCGACGCCTTGCTTGCGCTCGCACCTACAAACACGCTGGCATCGGGGTTGCGCCCAAAACTCGCATAGCGGCTGGTGGTTGAGACCAGAGAGTCCGCGCCCGAGACTGTATCCACCGTGCGAATCGCATTCGTGGCGGTGTCGAGATAGAGCAGCGACGCGCCGTCGGGCGACCACACGGCCGCGCCCTCGGTGGTCGCCAGCAAACGGCCGCTTGGCGCAAGGTGCAGCTCTTTCGCGCCTGCGCGGTAGAGCACTTCGCTGGAACCGGGCCGCACCATCGGGTCGCGCAGCTCCTCGGCACTCTCCATGATGGTGGTCGCATTCACGCCGGCGAGAGGAAGATGCCGCAATCGCCAAGACGACGCGCCCTTTTCGATCAGCACCGCAGTTCGCCCGTCGCTGGAAATGGAAAGGCCTCCGGTCAGTTCGAAGTCCGCCGGTGCACGATACGCTTCGCGTGGATGTCCCGGCCTGATGGGCTGCACGATCAGCGCGCGCCCGGCCGCACATGCAAAGTACCGCTCGTCGGGCAGCACCGCCACCGCGCGTGGATGCAGCGTCTCCACGTCGGTCAATTGCCGCGCTTCGCCGGAGCGCAGATCCATGCGGTACACCTGCATCGCGCCGGTGCGGTCGTTCGAATAGAGCAGCAGGTGCCCGCGCCGTGTGGCCGCATTCAGGTGCCACGCGGGCAACAGACTGGTATGCGCGGGATCCGTGAGACGCGTGACCGGCGTCTCGGTGGCGGCATCGGCGAAGCGCCGCACTTCCGAGACGACCACCGATCCGATTTCTGCCTTTGCCGCCGCGACAGCCCCGGACATTGCAGCCAGCAGCGCTCGGCGCGTCAGCGGGGCGTCGAAGAGCATGGTTGATAGAATGAAGCGCCGTGGAGCGCTTCCGCAAATACATTGTAGCGGCCGTGCTCGCGCTCCTCGTGGCATGTTCGCAGCCGCCCGCCTCACAGCAGCGGCCACAGAAGGCTGCCGCGCTCGCGAATGCCACGGGCACTTCCACCGCGGCCGTCGAAACGCCGTACGTCGCCGACTGGAACCGCAGCGTCGTGGAGGCAATGGCCGGGCGATCCGGCGTCGCGGTGGTGGTCGATCGGAAATCGGGCCGGGTGCTCGCCAGCAACAACGCCGCGCTTGCCGCGAACATGGCCGCGCTTCCGGGCTCCACGCTGAAACCGTTCGTGTTGTGGGCGCTGCTCGACCGGCACCGGCTGACGGCGAACGAGTCCTTCGCCTGCCCGCGCACGCTGCTCATCGGCGGACGCAGCTTCGAGTGCACCCACCCGCAGCTCGACCGGGCGGTCACCGTGGAGACCGCGCTCGCCTATTCGTGCAACAACTTCGTGGCGCACTTCGCCGCGCGTCTGCGCGATGGCGAACTCGCCGAATTCCTTGGGGCTCACGGTTTCTCCAATGTCACGCCTGCCACCGGTCTGGATCGCGGACGTTTGCAGGCACTCGGTGAGGCCGATGTCCGCACGTCGCCCCTTGAGCTCGCACGCGCTTATGCCCGCCTCGCCGACTCCGCGCCCGATGTGGTGAAGCAGGGCCTGCGTTCGGCCGTATACTACGGCACCGCACAGCTTGCCGGCGGCGCTGGGATGTCGGGCAAGACGGGCACCGCCGCCGGACGCGCCTGGTTCGCGGGATACACGCGCGATGTCGCCGTGGTTGTCGTGACGCAGGGCGCTTCCGGTGGCGGCGACGCCGCGCCCATCGCGAAACAGATCGTCGCGCCGGGAGGCGTGTGGGTCGGCTTTGCGCGCCGCAGCCTGCCGCCGTTGCGCTCCTATCTGCGCATGGAAGAATATGTCGCCGATGCGCTCGCGGGCGAGGCGGCGGAATTGCGTTCGCCGGAAGCGCTGAAAGCCATGGCGGTGGCCATCCGCACCTATGCCGCGCGTTTTCGCGGCCGCCATCGCGAGGAAGGCTATGACCTCTGCGATACCACACACTGCCAGCGCCTCCGTCCCGATGCGGTGAACGACCGCCTTCGCACTACCGCGCGCGATACCGCGGGCGAGCTCCTGTGGTACAACGGCGCGCTCGCGCACGCCTACTACTCGCAGGACTGCGGAGGCGTCACCGAGGCCGCCGGAGACGTCTGGCCAGACGAAGCGCATCCCTATCTGATCTCGTTGAAAGATTCCTTTTGCACGCGCCGTGGACGCACCGGCTGGCAGTTCGCCGTCACGCCCGGCGATCTGCGCAACGCGCTGCAGAAGGCCGGTCTGCGTACCCTGGCGCGCATCGACGACATGAGCATCTCACGACGCACGGCATCGCGCCGCGCGGCGGAGATTCGTCTGCAGGGCCAGGGCGGGGAAGTCCGTATCGCCGCAACTGCTGTGCGATTTGCGGTCGGCCGCGCGCTCGGCTGGGATAGCCTGCGCAGTACGCTTTTCGAGGTCCGCCGAGACGGAGACCGCTTCGCCTTTCAGGGCTACGGGGCTGGCCACGGCACCGGTCTTTGCGAGAAGGGCGCTGGCGTGATGGCGGACGAAGGCCGCTCATACCGTGAGATCCTCGCGTTCTACTATCCGGGCGCTACGGTTGGGCCGTCGGCGCAGAGCTTCGCGTGGCGCAGGCTGAATGGCGAGCGGATTGAGTTGTGGACCACGACGCCCGCGCACGATCAGCCTCTGGTGGCCATTGCCGACGACATGCTGCGCCAGTCCGAGTCCCTCACCGGTTTCCACGCGCGCTTTCGTCCGCTGGTCCGCGTCTACCCCACGGTCGCAGCCTTCCGCAACGCCACGGCCGAGCCGGGCACGGTCGCCGCCGACGAGCGCGGCCGCGTCATCCGCCTCCAGCCCGATCCCACCGGGAAAACCGTTCTCCACGAGATGATCCATCTCGTGCTGGAGCCTGAAACCGATCCCGCGGTCCCCGTGTGGTACCGCGAAGGTCTAGCCGCGCTCCTCGCCGGCGACGCGGACATCCCCCAACGCATGCGCGACCTCGCCGCTCACCACACCCGCGCCGAGCTGATCGGCTGGATCCGCCACGGTCTCCCCGCCGGCATCTGACTATACTGGACAAATGCAACCGGACCAGGCCACGTTCCTCCTCAACATCTTCCTGCCCGCCCTCCAGCGCGAGCAGGGCACCACGAAACGCGTCATCGCCGCCATTCCGGCCGACAAGGGCGACTTCCGCCCCGACGAATTCGCGCGGCCCGCCATCGAGCTCGCCTGGCACATCGCCATGGTCGAGATGCGCTTCCTCGACGCGGTGATCAACGCCGTGTTCGACCTGAGCCCGCGCCCGCGCCCCGAATCCATGGCCCGCGCCGCCGACATCGCCGCCTGGTACGACACCGAATTTGCCATGCGCGCCGCCGCCGTCGCCGCGCTCTCTCCCGAAGCGCTCACGAAGATCGTCGACTTCCGAGGCATGTTCCAGCTTCCCGCCGTGATGTATCTCGATTTCATCCGCGCCCACACCATACACCACCGCGGACAGCTCTCCACCTATCTGCGTCCCATGGGCGCGAAGGTCCCTGCTATCTATGGCGAAAGCTACGATTCCGCGCAGGCCCGCTCGGCGGCGAAGTAATCTCAAACCCCTTTGCTACAATCACGTCTGAACCATAAAGCTTATGTTTCAGGGACTGGAGCATACGGCGATCGCCTCGCCAAACCCCAGGCGGCTTGCCGAATGGTACGTGGAACACCTCGGCTTCCGCATCAACTTCGAATACGACGGCAACTACTTTGTGCGCGCCCCAAACGGCTCAATGCTGGAGATCATTCCTTCGGCGGGCGCCGTGCATCCGGCCACGCTGAAGGACCCGGGCATCCGCCACCTGGCCATTGCGGTGGACGACTTCGACGCGGCCTGCGCGCACCTGAAGAGCCAGGGGACCAGCTTCCTGGCCGAGCCCTATGAGAACCAGGGGAACCGCCTGGTCTTTTTCACCGACGCCGATGGCAACTTCCTGCATCTGATTCAGAGGCTGCAGCCGCTGCCCTGAAGGGCGACCCCTTGCTCCAGCGCACATTCAAGGCCTTCCAGTATCGCGATTTCCGCGTGATGTTCTTCGGCTCATGCACTTCGAGCGTGGGCACATGGATGCAGACCGTCGCGCAGTCGTGGCTGGTCTTCGCGATTTCGAGATCCAGCTTCTACCTGGGCCTCGACTCGTTCCTCGGACAAATCCCCATCTTTCTGTTTTCGCTGGTGGGCGGCGCCGTAGCCGATCGTGTCGACCGCCGTCACGTGCTCCTGGGGTCGCAATACGTGCAGATGACCTGCGCGTTCACGCTCGCGGTGATCTTTGCGGCGGGCCTCCTCCAGCATCGCGTCTGGCCCATTCTGACGCTGTCATTCATCGTCGGCCTGGCGCAATCTTTCGGCGGCCCTGCGTATTCGGCGCTCATTCCCAGCCTGGTGAAGAACGAAGATCTGCCCAACGCGATTGCCCTCAACTCGATTCAGTTCAACCTGGCGCGCGTTATCGGGCCCATGCTCGGCGGCATCGCACTTGGGGTGAGCGCCACGTGGTGCTTCGGCCTCAATGGCCTCTCGTTCGTTGCCGTCATTGTTTCGCTCTACATGGTGCAAACGCGCTTTGCACCGAAGCGAACCGGCGATTCGATCATCGACAGCGTGAAGCAGGGTATTCACTTCATCCGCGGCCGCGACGGCATGGTGGGCCTCATCGCGCTGGCATTCCTGATGACGCTGCTGAGTTTCCCGCTGCTCGTGTTCCTGCCGGTGTTTGCGAAAGACGTGTTTCACGGCGGTCCGACGTACTTCACCATCCTGCTGTGCAGCTCCGGCGCGGGCTCGGTGATCGGCGCGCTCACGGTGGCCAGCCTCGACAAGCTGAAGCAGCGCGGCCGCGTGGCGCTGATGCTTCTGGTTGTGCTCGGCCTGCTGATGGCCGGTTTTTCACTGTCACGTATCTTCCCGCTCAGCGCGTTCCTGCTGTTCCTCTCGGGCGGCGTTCTGATGGGCGTCTTCGCCAGCATCAGCTCACTGGTGCAGTTGATCACGCCGAACGAAATGCGCGGCCGCGTGATGAGCGTTTACAATGTCGCCTTCCGCGGCGGCATGCCCTTCGGAAGCCTGGTGGTGGGATTGCTCTCGGTTCGCTTCAGCGCTCCCACGGTTCTGGCGGTCAACGGCGTGCTGCTTTCCATCGTGGGTCTGTGGTTCCTCTTCGTCCACCGCCGCGTGGCGTCGCTGTAGTTACTTTTTCAACGTGAACGTGAGGTAATCCACTACCTTCTGCTTGCCGTCAGGGCTCACCAGCAGGTCGAGCGCGATCGTGTCGCCAGCCTCGATGATCTGTGGCGGCGGATACTTTGGCAGCACGAGCACTCGCAGCCGAGAGAAATCCGGTTTGTCCGCGGACCGCGCGCTCATCTCGTTCAGCTTCTCCGCAGTCAGGCTGAGGGGCTCAATCAGCACACGGATCTTCGACGTGCCCGGCACCTGCTCCATCTTCACGTCGTACCCGAAGTACGCCACCCGGCTGTCGTTGACCACGTAGTGATGGAAAATACCGCCCGCCTCGGTCGTGTACCCGCTCGGACCCTCCTTATAGCCCGGAGGTTCGGAAACCATATCGACATGCAACGCAACGCCGGCATCGCCGAACGTGCCGTTAAAGACCAGAAGCGACCCGGTTCGCCGGTCTGCCGCGAAAGCCGCCATCCCGCAAACAAACAACAGCACCAGACTAGTTGTGCGCATGACTCCTCCTGATGATCCTTGGCCGCAGCTCATCCACAGGCTGCAGACCCTGAAAGCTGATCGACGAGAGCGGCACCGCCACCTCGCGATACTCCACGCGCGTCACCAGTCGCGGCCGCAGCCGCGCCACGGCGAACAATCCCGCCACCACCACGAGCAATACAGCCACCGCCACCGGCACGGGCACGCGAATCGATCCTCCGGCCAGCCAGCTCCACCACGACCGCCGTTCCCGCCCCCCGAGCACCTTCCCGCGCAGTCCCGCCGGAGCCGCCGGCGCTCCCCATGTCCGCAGCGCGGCATCCAGCTCGGCGTCGGTCAGTTGCCGTTCATCGTGTTCCTGCATGGATTCCTGCCTTTCCGTACGGCGCAAGCGACACCTTCAATCGCTCCCTCGCCCGATGCAAACGCGACTTCACGGCGCCCACATCGACTCCCGTCACCGACGCGATCTCCTCCAGCGTGAGTCCCTCGTACTCAAACAGAAGCAAAGCTTCCTGCTGGAGCGGCGGCAGGTCGCCGACGGCTCGTTCCACCGCCCGGGAAATGTCCAGACGATCCGCCTCCGGCGGCGACGAGAAGGACTCATCCTCCAGAGGTGTCTCCGGATGCGCGTCGCGATAGTTCTTCAGTGTCAGGTTCCGCGCAATCGCGAACAGGTATGTTCTCAGGGACGCTCGCGATTCGTCGAAACGCCCGGGCGCCTTCACCAGAGCCAGAAAGCACTCCTGCGTGATGTCCTCGGCGACGTCCGCGCGCCGCGTCAGCCGCCACACGAACCCAAAGATGCCCTGATGATATTGGTCGAACGCTTCTTCCAGCCGCATCTCACGCTCGATTGAGATTACCGTGAGAAGGCCAAAGGATACGGCTACCGCCCCGGAACCCGACCAATCCCCACCGCCGGCCACCATGCATCCAGCGCGTGCGGTTCCCCCGCGATGGCCGCGTCCCGATTCGCACCCGCCGGCGGAGTCACCAGCCCGGCCAGCCGATCGTACACCGCGCCCCGCGCGTCGCCCGGCGCATTGCGCACCAGGTTCAGCAGACTCACCGCATCGTGCGGACCCGCCGCGCTCAGCACCGCCTCCAGCGCCCGCGGACGCTGCTCCGCCCACGCCGGGAAATCGTAAGCCGCCAGCGCCGTCTTGAACGCATCGCTCGTGTCCTCAAAAAACGGCGTCCCCGGACCTGCGCCAGCCTTCGTCACCGCCACCGCGCCCGTGGGCACCAGCGAATCGCGCCCCTTCCACTCGAACTCGATCCACCCGTGCGTCACCCGCAGCATGCCGTCGCCCGACGGGTCTATATGCAGCGTGTACGCGCATCCCAGATCCGTCGCCACAGCCGACGGCGTATCCACGATGAACACGCGCGGCGGCGCCATCACGCGCGCATGAATGGTCCCGCGCAGCAGGCTGATGCGCTGCGTGTTGCGTTCCGATTCCACCAGCCGCAGTGCCGTTTCCGGCTCCACCTCCAGCCGTCCGCGCGGCATCCGGATCTGCGCCTGCGCCCCGGCCTCGGTTTCGAACACCTGGCCGGTCGTCATCCGTGCCGAGCCCGACACCGTGCGGCTGCCCAGGCGCGCTTCGCCCGACAGCACCGCCACGGTCCAGTTGTCCGACGCCCGGCCCATGGTGAACCACACCACGCCCAGTGCCGCCGCAATCGCCGCCCCCGCATACAACCAGATCCGCAGCGGCCTCGGCGACGCCGGCAGCGGTGGCACCTCTGGGCACCGGTACGGCGCCAGCAGCATCTCCAGCCGCTCGACTTCCGGATCCACCGGCCCCGACTTGTCCCACAAATACGAGTCTTCGCGCTCGCTCATACAGCCTTCTTTGCCAATGCTTCCCTCAGCATGGCCATCCCGCGGTGCAGATTTACCCGCACCGACCCCTCGGTTAACCCCGTACGAGCCGAAATCTCCGGCCCGCTCATTCCTTCGACCAGCCGCAACATCAGCGTATCCTGATACGCATCCGGAAGGTTTCGGATCGCCTGCAGCACGAACCACGCCTCGTTCTCCACCGGCCGCGGCTCAGGAATCTGTTCGGGGAGTTTCGTTCCGTGTGGCGCGCGGTGATAATCGTTGGCTCGGTTTCGTGTGACCGTCGCCAGCCACGCGCCGAACGCGCGCGGATCCCGCAGGCTGCTCAGACGTCTCATCGCCGTCAAAAAGACGTCCTGCAGCAGGTCGTCCACTTCGTCTCTCGGCACGCGAGCCAGCAGAATGCCGTGAACCATGGGCGCGAAGTCGGCATATAGCCGGCTGAACGCCTCACGGTCGCCGTTTTGCGCGGCAATGACCAGTTCGTCGTCCGGCGGAAGAGTCATGCTTCGAGAACGGGTTTCGGCCGGCGATTTCCCAGCCAGGACAATTCGCGGAAACACCAGTTCATCCGTCAGCATAACAGCCCGCGTGAGAGACTCCGTGGATTGGACGGAAAGGGAGCAGGCTGCGTTAACCGTCTGCTACTGAGCGGTTTCCCCGCGCACCAGGTCTTCCCAGGTTTCGCGCTCGCGGACGATGCGCCAGCAGGAGCCCTCGACCAGCACTTCGGCCGCCCGGGGGCGGGAATTGTAGTTCGAAGCCTGAACAAAACCGTACGCGCCGGCGGTGCAAACAGCCAGTAAATCGCCCGGCATCACGTTGGGAATTTCGCGGCCTCGTGCCAGAAAATCGCCGCTTTCGCAAACCGGCCCGACGATATCGGCGACGATATTTCCAAGGCCGGTCCGGCGCACGGGTACGATCTCGTGGTGCGCCTGATAGAGCGCCGGCCGGATCAGATCGTTCATGGCCGCATCGATGATGACGAACTCCTTGCCGGCGTTGCTCTTACGGTAGAGCACGCGGGTCACCAGCGCGCCCGCCTCACCCACAATCGACCGACCCGGTTCCACCATTACGGTGAGGCCGCGCCCGGCGACTTTCTCGCGTACCGTGGCGATAAAGCCCGCGATTCCCGGCCGTGTCTCGCCCGAGCGATACGGCACGCCCAGCCCGCCGCCCAGATCGAGCACCGCGATCGGAATGCCGGACGCGCGCAGGCGCTCGACCAGATCGAGGAGGTGCTCGAAGGCCTCCAGCGACGGACCCTCGTCCAGCATTTGCGAGCCGATATGGCAGCTCACGCCCTCCAGCTCGAGGCTGCTGAGCGCCTTCGCCCGCTGGTAGACCCGCATGACGTCGCCGATGTCGATGCCGAACTTGTTCTCGCGCAGGCCGGTGGAGATGTAGGGGTGGGTGGCGGGATCGACATCGGGATTCACCCGGATGGCCACGCGGGCCTTCAGGCCCAGCCGCGAGGCCAGCGCGTCGATGAGCGCCAGCTCGGGTTCGGACTCGCAGTTGAAGCTGTGAATGCGATGCTGGAGCGCGTAGTCAATCTCCGCCGCCGTCTTGCCCACACCGCTGAAGACGACACTGGCCGGATCGCCGCCCGCTTTGAGGACGCGAAACAGCTCGCCGCCGGAGACGATATCAAACCCCGCGCCCGCCTCGGCCAGCAGCCGCAGGATGGCGATGTTCGAGTTCGCCTTGACCGCATAACAGACCTTGTGCGGCAGATCGGCGAAGGCCTGATCGTATTCACGGAAGCCATGGAGAATGGCAGCCTTCGAGTACACATAGACCGGGGTGCCCGCGGACTGGGCAATCTCCGCCAGCGGCGTCTCTTCGCAGCACAGTGTGTTGCCACACCAGGAAAATGCGTTCATTTGTGAACTAAACCACCCTGATGGCGATCAGAGTCTGATCGTCGAAGTCCGGCGCGCCACCGCGGAAACTGTCCAGATCCTCGGTGACGGCCGTCACAATACCCGCCGGAGTCAGCGCGCACGACGCCTTCAGCACGTTCGCCAGACGATGCCGGCCGTACTCCTCCTCGGCTTCGTTGGTCTGGTCCTGGATGCCGTCGGAGTAAAGCAGAATGACGTCGCCGGGTTGCGCGTCGAAGGTCACTTCCTCGTATTCGCGCTCGTCGAGCAGGCCGAGCGGCACGCCTTCCACGCGCACCTTCAGGATCTCGCCGTGGCGGCAAATCATCGGCGGCAGCGCGCCGGCATTGGCCATGACAAAGCGGCAGTCGCGCCGCGACCACAGCAGCAGGGTCAGGGTGACATATTGCGCGTCGATCTTGCGCTCCAGCAGCACTTCATTCAGCGCGCGCATCAGCGAGGACGGGCCGCGCCGGCGCGGAGCGAGCGAACGCAGCAGGCCGCTGACCAGGGCGCCATACAGAGCCGCCGCCGCGCCCTTGCCACTGACGTCGCCGAACGCGATCACGGCATAGTCGTCGCCGTGCTCGAAGAAATCGTAGATATCGCCGCTGATCTCGCGCGCCGGGTGCAGGTTCAGCGCCATCTCGAGGCCGTGGATCTCCGGTGCCTCCTTCGGCAGCAACACCGATTGCAGTTTGCGCGCCGCCTTGAGGTCGTCTTCCATGCGCTTTTCGCGCTGGCCGAGCTCTTCGTACAGCCGCGCATTCTCCACTGAGCTGGCGATCTGGGGCGCCAGCAGACCGAGCAGGCGCTGATGGTCTTCGGTGAAGAAGCCGATGCGCTCGCTTTCCAGATCCATCACGCCGACCACGCGGTCCTGCAGCATGAGCGGGATGGCCATCTCGGAGCGAATATCCGGGTGCGAAGCGATGTAGCGCGGGTCGGCCAGCGTGTCGGCCACGCGCACGGCAGTGCGCGATTCCGCCGCCGCGCCGGTGATGCCCTTGCCGAGCGGGACGTTGTCCATGTTCACGCGCTCGTCGTAGCGCTGGCTGAACCGGTGACGGAGCACGCGTTTCTCGGTGTCCACCAGCATGATGCTGAAGGCGTCGAAATCGATCAGGGCGTGCACGGTCTTGGCGATGCGGTCGAGCAGCTCATCGAGCGCCAGAATGGAACTGAACTCCTGGGAGAGGTGCGCCAGCGTGCGCAGCGTGCGGTTGGTGCGCTCCACGCGCCGGTAGAGGCGTGCGTTGTCGATGGATACCGCGGCGCGGCTGGCAATCAGCATCAACAGCGCCCGCTGCCGCTCGGTCCACGCGTCGAGCTGCGTGGATTGCACATCCAGCACGCCCACCAGCTTGCCGCGCGCCACCATGGGCGCGGCCATTTCGGAGCGTACCGCGTCTACTGTGTTGAGATAGCGCGGATCCTGGCGCACGTCCGGAACCAGAACGGCCGAGCGGGTTTTGGCCGCCGCGCCGGTGATGCCTTCATCGAGCGTCACGAGCAGGTTCCTGACGATTTCCTCGCGATGACCGATGGAGTGGCGAATGCGCAGGCCGTGCGCGCGCTCGTTGTAGAGCAGCACGGCGAACAGGTCGTAAGGCACCACTTCCTTGATGTAATCGGCGAGTTGCGAAAGCAGGCGGTCGAGGTCCAGGGTGGCGGCCATCGCGGTGGACACTTCCAGCAGGAAGTCCAGCAGCTCGGCTCGCTCCTGGAATATTGTGCCGGGTTCGGAAGGGACTGGCATAGGCGAGCTCACCATCAGCCTGCAGCGGCTACCAGCGAGACGCCGGAGCTGGTGCCGATTCGTGTGGCACCGGCCGCCACCATGGCCTCGAGATCCTGGATGGTGCGGATGCCGCCCGAGGCTTTGACGCCCACCGAAGGACCCACCGTCTCGCGCATCAGACGGACATCGGCGACGGTGGCGCCGCCGGGACCGAATCCGGTTGAGGTCTTGACGAAATCCGCACCTGCCTGCACGGCGAGCCTGCATGCCAGCACTTTCTGCTCATCGGTCAGCAGCGAGGTTTCGAGAATAGTCTTCACAATGACGCCCGCGCGATGGCACACGTCCACCACCTCGGCGATGTCGCGGCTCACCGCGGCGACGTCGCCCGCGATCAGTTCGCCAATGTTGATCACCATATCGATTTCCTGCGCGCCGTTGCGCAACGCGCATGTGGCTTCAGCGACCTTGATCTCACTGGCCGACGCGCCCAGAGGGAAACCGACCACCGTGCAGACCTTCACCTCGGTGCCCGCCAGTTCGGCGGCAACCAGCGGAACCCAGTACGGATTCACGCACACGCTGGCGAAGCCGTGCTCCACCGCTTCCCGGCACAGCTCGACGATCTGGTCGTGGGTGGCGGCGGGGCGCAGCAGCGTGTGATCGATCAAGCTGGCGACGGGGCTCACGTATTTCACCTAAGTGATAGAAATATAGGGAGTTGCGGTAGCGTCCCTGAGAACCCATGATAACATACCGCCATGACCTGGCTGCCATTATTGGGTGTGGGGCTTGTTGCCGGAGTTTTCGCGGGCATGTTCGGGATCGGAGGCGGGCTTATCATCGTGCCGGCGCTTCTGTTTCTGTTCAAGGTCGACATCAGGTCGGCTACCGGAACCAGCCTGGCCGCGCTGATCCCGCCCGTGGGGCTGCTGGGTGCGTACGAATACTGGCAGGCGGGGTTCATGAACATTCGCTGGGCGCTGCTGATCGGGCTGGGGTTGTTCGTAGGTGCGTATTTCGGCGCAAAGATCGTGATCGGCCTCGAGCCGGCGGTCATCAGGCGGATTTATGGCGGATTTCTGCTGCTGGTCTCGGTCCGGATGCTGTTCTTCGCCAGCTAAACGCCCACGTGGCTGTAGGACGAGACGGTGCGCGCGCCGTCGTCGCTGCCCTTGCCGAGCAGACGGGACGCCGCGCCCTGCTGCTCATCGGAAAGCGCGCGAGTACTGAAAACCGAGGCTCCGCGGACACTCTGGGCCGGGTCGCCGCCTTCCTCGACGGTCATCTCGTGCTCCACCCAGTTGGACAGCGGAATATTACGGAAATACAGACGCTCCTGCAGCACCACTGACTTCTTGTGCATCAGAAGTGATTTGTTTTCACGGACATAGTGGCGCTCTTCAACGCGGAAATCCTGCATGAAATCGTCCAGGGACTTGCGCCGCGCTTCCTGCTCGGCCGCCTTGATCTTCTCCTGCGCCGTCGCTTCCAGAGCCCTCAGCGTCGCTTTGGTTTCGGCGACGGCCTCACGCTCTTTGGCGACCGCCACTTCCATTCGCGCTGACATGATAAAGAAAGAGAGCAGCGCCGAACCTCCGGCGATAAACACCGGCAGAAGCACCCAGATAACCGCATCGAATTGCATGCTACCTCCACTATCGGCCTTGTGACCGGGAAACCTTAGTTCTACGAGGGATCTGAGACCAGTTGCCTGGGGATACCCCCTGGGTATTACGCCGCAGGAGCGTCGTGGCTCACTCGGTTGCGGGCTTTTCGCCCGGCTTCAACAGCGTGGGCGCCTTGCGCGGCGGGTGCTTCTTCGCCTCGGCTTCCGCGGCCTGTTTCTTCTTCAACTCGCCGGGCGTCAGCACGCTCTCACGCTCTTTCTTGTCGCGAGCCTCCTCGGCCGCCACCTCCTCGGACCGCTTGCCGAGATCCTCGGTGGAGAGATCGGCGCTGTCGCGGGTGGTGTCAAGCGCGGTGGTGAGCACAAACTCGTAGCGCGAATAATCGGGCGGCGGTTTTGCCGCGACTTTTTCAAGCGCCGCGATCATCTCCTTCTCGGCGTCGGCCACCAGCTTGATGCCGGGCGCGATGTCCACCTTGCGCTTGAGCGCGTCGTCAGCGACAGTGTCGATGGATTCGATGATGTTCGAATAATCCTCAAGGGTATCGTGGATCAGGACAGAGCGGCCGGGTTTCTGCTCGCCGAGCAGGTGATTGAGGTACTCGATGCGCATGCGCGCGAACTTAACGTAAAGCAGGAGCCGGGCGTTGGGCTCCTGGGTATCGCGCACCTGCTGGATCTCGTCGGGAGTAAGGAAATCGCGGTCCTGGGCGCGCGCGGCCGGCAGGGCCGCGAGGGCGAGAAGGGCGATCGGGAAGAGGAGTCTCATGATCGTTTTCGTTTGGTCATGACGGCGTCGAGAATACGGTCGTGCACCTGCTGGAGGCGCGTTTCCACGGCGTTGACAGCCTCACGCTGTTCGTAGTCGACTTCGAGGCGGAAGGCGTCGACGCGGCGGATGAGGTTGCGGAGCTTGATTTCCACCGTCTTGTAGTGGTGGTTGTTGCGCGGCTGCTTGCCGGTTTCCTCCAGCGACGAATCGGCCAGCTCAACCGCGTCCTTCATTTGCGAGAGCGAGACCTGCGTTTTGGTCCAGTCGCCGCCGTTCCAGGATTCGCGAGCGTCGTTGAGTTCGTTGCCAGCGGCGTCGACGGCCATTTCGGCGCGGCGGTTGGGATCGGCTTCGGATTTGATTTCGTCGAGCTGAGCGGCTCCGGCGAAGGCGAGGAACAGGCATACCGCGAACATCATCGCTTGTTCATCTCCAACTGAATGATGTGGATCCGCTGGCGGGCCTTGAACTCGTTGTTGGGGTCCTGGCCATTGCTGAGTTCGAGGAACCGCTGGTAACTTTCAAGAGCGCCCTTCATTGCCGCACGATGTTCCTTGCCGGTGTGCTCCAGTTCCTGAATCTTATCAAGGACGATGGCGCGAAGGAAAACGTGTCCGGGCTTCTCGGCGTTGAGCGCGCGAACGTGGTCGAGGGCGGCGAGGGCGGGTCCGTAATTGTCGGCGAGGACGAGGACGCCGGCGAGTTCGCTCCAGGCCATCCACTCATTAGGACGGAGTTTCGTGGCGAGCAGGAACTGGCTGGCTGCGGCGTTGAACTGGCGCTGGTCGCGCAGGATGCGGCCCTTGAGCATGACCAGCTCATAGTCGTTGGGCGCAAGAGAAAGCTGCTGTTCCAGCAGGGGCAGAGCGAGGTCGGGGTGGCCCGACTTCATGTACGCCTGCATGAGCCCGACGCGGTTGGCCTCGGTGGGAGATTTCGCGATGGCCGCCTTGAAGCGATCGACGGCTTCGGCGAAGCGGCTGGACTGGAGCATGAGCTGACCGATGCGCTCCTGGGCGGCGGGATCGTCAGGGAACTGCTGATACAGTGCGATCGCGTCGGCGGGGCGGCCGGCGGTTTCGTATGCCGAGGCGAGCTCGAGAAGAGCGTCGGTGCGTTTGGGGTCGAGTTCGGAAACCCTGCGGAAGTGCGGAACAGCTTCGTCGAGCTTGTTCTGACGGGCCAGGGCGCGGGCGAGGCCGAGTTCGGAGAAAGCGGATTGGGGATCGAGCTGTAGCGCGGTTTCGAAGGATTTCTGCGCGGCTTCGTTTTGTTCGGCGGCGAGCTGCGCCTCGGCGAGGTAGTAGACCGGCCGGAACTCCTTCGGCTTCGCGGCGGCGGCCTTTTCGAGGAAGGGCGCGGCATCGGCGGGCTGTTTCTCGCGGATGAGCAGGATGCCAAGGTTGAGCTGGGCCTCGTAGAGGCCGGGTTTGATCTCGAGGACCTTGCGGTACTCGGAGATGGCGTCGGCGTCGCGGTGGAGCATGCTGCAGGCGAAGGCGAGATTGAAGTGGGCGGCGAAGTCCTTCGGGTCAGCGGCGATGGCGGCGGTGAAGCTGGTTGCGGCGTCGGCGTAGCGCTTCTCGTCGAGGGCCTTGAGGCCGTCGGTGGAAGGGTCGTTAAAGAAGCCCGGGAGGGTTGCGAACAGGGCCAGGAACGGCCACATGAGTACATTGTAAACTTCCGCGCTCAAGGTCCCGGGTTCCGCGCCGATACGAACGGCAGGGACATTATGAAGACCTCGGCAATGACGATTGGAAAGAAACTCGGGCTGCTGGCCGGCGGGCTGGTCGGGCTCGCGGCGATACTGGGCACGGTTGCGCTGGTGAGTCTGATGCGGATTGAGAAGCGGATCGACTCGCTGACGACCGATGCGATGCCCGGACTGGACGCTATGGGCAGGATTTCGAGCGGCATCTACCGCTTCCGCGGAAACGCCTGGAAACATGTGGCATCGGCGACTCCGCAGCAGATCGCGGAGACTGAGCGAGCCCTGGACGAAGCCCAGCAGCAGACGGAAAAGGCCCTGACCGACTACGAAACAGCGATCCACGACTCTGACGACCGCACCAATTTCGAGACATTGCGGTCGACGCTGGCCGAGTACTACAAGATCTGGGAAAACGAGGTACGACCACTGAGCCGGCTGGGAACCCAGAACGCCGCCACGTACGAAAAATACACAACTTCGCTTACGCCGGTGTTCACGAAGCTCGCGAAACACGTAGAGGTGATGACGAAGTGGAACGAGGACGCGGGGAAGCGCATGGGCGATGAAGCGACGGCGGCGGCATCGGCGGCGCGGGCCTTTTCGTGGGGCCTGATCGGGCTGGCGATTGTACTGGGGAGCGCGGGCTCGGCGCTGCTGCTGCGAAGCGTGAACCGGGCGTTGCGCCAGGTGGCGTCGGAGCTGACCGAAGCAGCCGGGCAGGTGGCAAGCGCGGCCGGGCAGGTGGCGCAATCGTCGACGGCCATGGCGCAGGGGGCGAGCGAGCAGGCGGCGTCGCTGGAGGAGACCTCGGCATCGAGCGAGGAGATCAACACGATGGCGCGGCGCAACGCGGAGAATTCAAAGTCGGCGGCGGCGCTGATGCTGCGCTCGCAGGATGGATTCCGCAACACCAACGAGAAGCTGGACCAGATGGTGCGGGCGATGGAGGAGATCGCGTCTTCGTCGGACAAGATCGCGAAGATCATCCGGATCATTGACGAGATCGCGTTCCAGACGAACATACTGGCGTTGAACGCGGCGGTGGAAGCGGCGCGGGCGGGCGAAGCGGGGATGGGTTTCGCGGTGGTAGCCGATGAGGTACGGAATCTGGCTCAGCGGAGCGCGCAGGCGGCGCGGGACACGGCGGCGCTGATTGAGGAATCGGTGTCGAAGTCGGGCGAGGGCAAGACACGGATGGACGAGGTGGCAATGGCGATTCGCGCGATCACGAAGGAATCGGCCGAGGCCAAGGGTCTGGTGGATGAAGTGAACGCCAGCAGTGGCGAGCAGACCCGTGGCATCGAGCAGGTGGCGAAGGCGCTGGCGCAGATTGAGCAGGTGACCCAGCAATCCGCCGCGGGCGCGGAAGAAGGCGCTTCGGCAGCCGAGCAGCTCACGGCGCAGTCGAAGACGCTGGAAGAAATTGTGGTGCAGCTCGGCGCGCTGGTTGGCACCGCGCGCTGAGCCGCGTTGTTGTGATGTTCTGCAGGGCGCGCCCCCGTGGCCATCTTTAACCCCTTTGGCGAGGGAACCGTTTGGCGTACCCGCAACGGTCTGGGACCGGTCGACGCACCGGCGGACGAACGCCGCGCTGGACCCGGCGGAGACGACCATGGATATCCCCGCCTGGCGGCCCGCCTCTCCGACGCTGGAGCGGACGGACTCTTCGATTGGGAATGTAACGCGGCGCGGTTCGGTGCGGTTCGTAAGTGGTTGATGGGGCTCGTAATTTTCTTGTGACCGCGGGTGCGCTACACTGCACGCATGAGCTGTTACGGAGCGAAAGATCTGGCTGCGGCATTCCGCATGGTTCGCGGGAACACGATTCAGATTGCTGAGGAGATTCCCGAAGAGAATTACGACTTCCGGGCGGCGCCCGGGGTAATGTCGGTGGGCGAGACGCTGGTGCACATTGCGTTTTCGCCGCGGTTCCACGAGACGATCCACTTTGAGCGGCGGCTGAGCACGTTGGCCGGGTTCGATTTCTTCGCGTACCGCGACGCGCAGGACGCCGAGTCGAAGGCGGTGAGTGGGAAGGCGGCGATTCTGGAGGCGCTGCGGGTGGAGGGCGAGAGGTTCGCGTCGGCACTGGAGGGAGTTTCCGACGAGTTTCTGGCTGAGCACGTGGATTCGCCTCCGGGGATGACGCCGGCGTTCAAGACGCGGTTCGAGATGCTCATGAGCGCGAAGGAGCACGAGATGCACCACCGCGGTCAGTTGATGCTGACGGAGCGGATGCTGGGGATCACTCCGCACCTGACGCGGCGGCGGGAAGAGATGATTGCGGCGATGCGGGCTCGGGCGGCGGGGGGCTAGGGTTACGGAAGAATGGCCACGGATTAACGCGGATGAACACCGATGAACACAGACAAGAAGGTGATTGTCTGCGTTCACAGGGTTAGAGGAGGGTGAGGTGGCCTCGGCGGGCGTAGGCGACGAGGGTGCGGTCCTTTGTGAGAAGGCGGGCGCGGTGGCGGCGGGCAGTGGCGACGATGATACGGTCGGCCGGGTCGCCGTTGAATGAGTCGGGCAGGCGCGTGCTTTCGAGGGCGATTTCGGGCGTGAGGGGCGCGACGGTGAGTCCTGGTGTGGCAAGGGCCTCGGCCACCCATTGTTCGCAGGGCATGTGCAGGTGGATGCGGCGCTTTGCTTCGAGCATGCCGAGTTCCCAGACGGAGATGACGGAGAGGAGCAGGCTGCCGGTGGCGGAGGCGTGCACGATGGCTTTCAGGATGGCCGGGGTGAAGCGGGTGGTTTCGCCGGATTGCAGCCAGA
>Ga0335080_10001406_pt1 | contig 23452 bp, 22 predicted proteins | sample Lox_Sample_34_FD_206720 | JGI IMG/M metagenome (GOLD analysis project Ga0335080, IMG submission 206720) | Soil microbial communities from Loxahatchee National Wildlife Refuge, Florida, United States - Lox_Sample_3.4 | ecosystem: Environmental > Terrestrial > Soil > Wetlands | place: USA...
ACACGACGCGCTACGGCGAGGACCTGGGGATGAACCGGCGGGGGCTGGCGCGTCTCGTCGATGCGCTCCTCGGTGAGACGGGCTTTCCCTGGATCCGCTTTCTCTACGCCTACCCGAAGACCCTCGACGACTCCGTGCTCGATGTGATGGCGCGCGATCGGCGGTTCCTGCCTTACGTGGACATCCCGCTGCAGCACGTCTCCCGGAACGTTCTCTCCGGGATGCGGCGGGGCGGCGACGCCGCGTCCTACCGCGCGATGATCGCCCGCATGCGGGAGCGCGTGCCGGACATTGCGATCCGGACGACCTTCATCGTCGGCTTTCCGGGAGAGGGTGAGGCGGAGTTCGGGGAGCTCTGCGAGTTCGTCCGCGACGTCGCGTTCGACAATCTCGGCGCCTTCACCTATTCGCCGGAGCCGGGCTCGGCCTCGGAAGCGCTCGGCGACCCGGTGCCGGCGGAGGAGAAGGAGCGCCGGAAGGACTTTCTTCTGTCGCTCCAGAACCCGATCGCGCGTCGAAAGCTGCGGGCGCTGCGCGGCAGAACGGTCGAGGCCCTCGTCGAGGGGCCGAGCGACGAGTCGGAGTATCTCATCGAAGCCCGCCTCCGCTCGCAGGCCCCGGAGATCGACGGTCGCGCCCTCATCACCGACACTGACGGACGCACCCTCTCCCCGGGGAGCCTCGTCTCTCTTCGAGTCGAGAGCACCTACGATTACGACGTGGTCGGTGCGGTCGCGAGCTGACAGCTGACAGCCGAGAGCTGACGGCTTCCCGATGCACGTCGTCCGCGATCCTCTCCGCGCCTCCGACCTGCCCCGCGAGGGCGTCGTCACGATCGGCAACTTCGACGGCGTCCACCGCGGCCACCGCCGCATTCTCGAGACGGTCGTGTCGCGGGCGCGCGCCGCGGCGAGCCCGTCGGTCGCCATCACGTTCGAGCCGCACCCGCTCGCGGTGCTGCGGCCCGACCACGCGCCGCCCCGGCTCCAGACCCTGCGCCAGAAGGAAGAGGCGATCGAGGAGATCGGCGTCGAGTGGCTGCTCGTCGTGCCGTTCACCCGGGACTTCTCGCTCACGGAGCCCGAGGATTTCGCGCGCGGCTTCCTGGCCGAGCGCCTGCGCGTCCGGGAGGTCGTGCTCGGCGCGCACTTCGCCTTCGGGCGCGGCAAGCGTGGCGACCTGGCGCTCCTCCAGCGCCTCGGGCCCGAGTGCGGCTTCGTGGCCGAAGGCGTCGAGGAAGTGATGGTCGCCGGAGAACCCGTGTCTTCCACGCGCATCCGCAGGGCGCTCGCGGCCGGCGACGTGGCGCTCGCCCGCGAGCTCCTCGGGCGGGACTACGAGGTGGACGGGATCGTGGCGCGGGGCGAGCGGGTCGGCCGCAAGATCGGCTACCCGACGATCAACCTCGCGCCCGAAAACGAGCTCTTCCCGACCGACGGGGTCTACGTGACGCAGATCGAGATCCGTTCCTTCGAGCGGCGTTTCGACTCCGTGACCAACATCGGACGCCGGCCTACCGTCTACGAGGACTTCGCGACGACGATCGAGACGTACGTGCTCGACTTCAATTCCAACGTGTACGGCGAGCGCGTGCGCCTCTTCTTCCTCGAGCGCCTCCGCGAGGAGCGCAAGTTCCCGTCGGTGATGGCGTTGACCGAGCAGATCGGCCGCGACATCGAGGCGACGCGGGAATTCTTCGCCCGGCGCGGCGAGACAGCCTCCTAACCGGAAGGGAATCCCGTCGAAACGGGCCCTCCGAGGCCCTCGTTGTCCGCTTGCGGAGCCGCGTCGTCGCGTGTCCACGGCCGGGCCGGGTGCGGAGGGGTGGGACCTCCACGTCCCCGGTCAAAATGTGTACCGGATGCGTCCCGCGATCGTGCGCGGGGGAATCACGTGAGTTCCTCCGAAGGTGGACAGAACGTTGTAGAGCCCCTTCTTATCGAATGCATTGAGGACGTCGAGCTGGAGGGAAAGGGGGAGGCCGATGCGAGTGAGATCCGAACCCACAGAGAAATTCCAGATGGTCCGAGACGCGATGCGGTTGGGATCCAGATCGCCCCCGGTGTGAACACGCACGTACGGGGCGGCGAAGGCGTTGTCCGGGTCGGCCAGCAAATCCGTGGGGTCGGCGTCGGTAACGAGCCCGGAGTCGTACCGCACGACGGTGCCGGCCCACACGCCGGACTTTCCGAATTCGTAGGTCAATCCGCTCTGAACCTGGATTTCTTCGTCGTGATCGATGACGAAGGGTCCGCCCAGGAGGTCGTCAACGGCTCCGGCGTCCAGGAAGAGACCGCCCGCGAACGGCGGCGCGTAGATCGCCCGGACGTGGCCGACGGAGGCGTATCCGTGCAGCCCGCCGACGGGGGCGAGGTCGAGGCGCACGTTCCACCCGTGAAGAGTCCCGGAGTCAAAGGCGAGGGGGAAGACGATTCCGGTGTTCTCGAACTGGTCTTGATCGCCGGCGTTCTTCGAGTCGCGCCGCCAGAAGTCGATGTCGAGGCGGAGAAAGGATCCGATCGCTTGCTGCAGCCCGACGTCGTAGACGTTCTGCTTTTCCGAGGGAACCAGGAGGACACCGCCGCCGAGTTCGCGCGAGTCCTGCACGGCCGGGGGCGCGATGTCGGCAGCCTCCTGTGAGGAAGAGAAGAGAATGTTCTCGAACTCAGGCGTCTCGAAGATCCGGTTGTAGGAGGCGCGCAACACGGTCTTCGTCGCCGGGATGTAGTAGGCCAAGCCGATCCGGGGCTGCAGCTGACCCTCGGACTTCGGGAAGCTGTTGTGGTCGTAGCGAAAGCCGATCTGAGCGGTGAGGTTCGCCAGCCGGAGCGTGTCCTCGAGGTAACCCGCGAGGTACGTGATGGTCTTCGACTGTTGAAAGAGAAACATCGATCCGCCGCGCGTCAAGTCGTACGGCGCCAGGTTCGGGTTGTAGTCGGGCGAAGAGGGATCGTTCAGGTTCGGGTCGGTGATGCCGAAGGAGAACCGCTCCTGAATCGGATAGCTCTTGAAGACGCCGCCCGCCTTGAGCTGGTTCATGCTGCCGAGTTGAAACGTGATCGTCGGCTGGACGCCGTAGTTGTCCAGGGAGCGCTTCGAATCGGCGATCACCGAGGGATCGTTGGGGGAGCCGTAGTACGTGTAGCGGTTGTTTCGTGCGAAGCCCGTGACATCCAGCACCGTCGTCGCGGCGAGAATCGACTGCCAGCCCAGATTCAGGTTCCAGTCGTTGGTTTGAACCTCGTTGTCGGTGAGCGCTTCCTCCTGAGTGAGCGTGTTGGGGACGTTGCGCTGCGTCCGCCCGATCAATCCCGAAATGCGGAAGTCGTTGGTTGAGTCGGGGGTAGCGAAGTCGAAGCGGAGAAACGCCCGCTCGGAATCTCCGTGATTGTTGAAGTTGTCGAAGTTGACCGGATCCAGAAAGCGGTTGGACTTTGCGGCATCCAGAGAGAAGTAGTAGCCGAAGGTCGAGGTCCCCCCGCCGACGGAGGCGCCCGCGTCGTAGGTGTTGAAACTCGCGCCTCCAAACCGGACGTCGCCCTTCGGAGCGCCCGCGCCGAGGCCCGACCGCGTCGTGAGGTTGATGACGGCTGCGATCTTTTCGCCGTACTCGGCCGGGACGTTTCCATAGATGACCTCGGCCGACTGCAGGATCCCCGGGTCGATGGAGTTGGAGAACGTAATGCCGATCTGGTCGGCGATGGGCTGCCCGTCGACAACGTAACTCTGCTGGCTGTGGGCGCCCTGAAAGTGGTAACGCCCGTTCTCGTCCGTCGAAAACCCCGGGGCCTGAATCACGAGTGCCTCCATTCCGCGGGAGGGCATCGCGGCAGGGGCCCGGACGATCGAGGACTTGTCGATGTCGACGTGCGACTGGGACGAGTCGGTTTCGAGGACCGCCGCAGGCTTCTCCGCTTCGACTTCGACCTTCTCCGCCACGGGAAGCAAGGCGAGCGCCACGGGGACCTCGACCGGCAGCGTCGACCGGACGTCGATCGCGAGATGGCGGGTCTGGAACCCCTGGACTTCGACGTGAACCTCGTAGGGATTGAACGGCACGTTGAAGAACTGAAAGCGCCCCTGGGCGTCCGATTTCGTCTGCGCCGAAAAGCCGGTGATGTCGTTTCGCAACTGGACGACGACCGCGCCCATTGGTTTCCCGTCAGGGCCTGTCACGGTCCCGCGAACGGATCCTGCCGTCGCCGCGAGCGCCGGCTCGGCTGACACCGCGAGCGTTAGCCAAAGGCCCACGGCCAGGATCTTTGTGAATCCAAGCGTGACTTTCTCCATTTTGTTCGTTCCTCAAACATCTCGAAAGGCCGGCGCAATGAGCTGGCCCGCTTCTCCTCGGGGAGAAGCGATCTGTTGAAGTGACCAGTTTCGAGAACTAGAGGAGAGCGGGAGGGCCGCGGGAGAGCCGCGTGAATCGAGCGACGGAGAGCGCCGAGCGCGGAGGCAGAAGAGCCAGCGCCCGGCCGGGGAGCAAGGCGGGACGGTACGCGGAGGTCGAGCTCAGGCCGGCGACCCGGTTCCAATGGCAGGCCCAGCAGGCGTCTTCCTGGACGATCTTGAGAACGGCATGCCAGTGGAAAGCGCGAGAAAGAGGATCGTGGGTCGTCAGAACGCTCTGGGAAGCTTTGTCTCCCGCGCCCTCATCCGCCAGACCGAAGTGATGGTGCGGTGCGGCGCTGGCGGCGAACACCGCTGCTGCCAACGCCCAGGCCGCAAGGCGTCGGGGGATCAGACTTCCCATCCAACGCACGAGAGTAGGGGACGGGATCGCACAAGTCAAACAGACCGGGAAGACGGTATTCTTCGTCGGGATGAGGCGCGGAATCCTGATTCTCGGCGTTCTCCTCGTGCTGGCGCCGCTCTCGCCGTTGACGCGGACGACCTCGGCCGGCATGAGCTGTTGCCCGCTCGGCAAGGACGCCGCGTGCTGCAAGGATTCTTCCTGCTCGATCCGGCGCTGCGCCCGGCCCGATACTCTCTTTCTCGCCGCTCTTCCTCCCGGAGTTCTGCCGCCGAGCGTCGTGTCGCTGCCTCCAGCCGAGGCCGGCCGCGTCGTGCCCCCGGCGATCTTGCCCGCGGCTCTGCCGGCCATGGATCTGCCCGACCCTCCTCCTCGAGCCTAGGCGCGCCCTTCGGTCGCTTCGGTCTCGAAAGGAGGATTCTCGTGAGACGTCTTCACGGGCGCCGTGCCGCCTTTGCGGCAGCCGCCTTCCTGGCTCTCTGCTCGCCTTCTCGGGCGCAGGAGAAGCCCGCATCGCCCGATTCGGTCGATCAGCCGGCGGTTTCGCTTTTCGGCGAAGATCCCGCGCGTCAGTTGAGCATCACCGGCTTTGGAGTCGGGACGTACTCCTACAACTTCGAGAACGACCAGAACTCGTTTGGCGACAGCGCCCTCGCCATCGCCTTCTCGAAGGTTCTCTCGGATCACTTCTCGGTTTTCGCGCAACTCACGGCCGCGCGGGAGGCGGACTCTCCGTTCGTCGGCGCCGAAGAGGAGTCCGGGATCGATACGGACATCGACAACCTGATGGTGACGTGGGTGCCGTCGGCGCGGAGCGGCCTCCAGATCACGTTTGGCAAGTTCGATTCGCCGCTCGCGATCGAGCGCGACGACGCCCCCTTGAACTTCCAGGCCACGGAGTCCTTCACGTTCGACTTCGCGCGCCCGGTCAAGTTCACCGGACTTCAGATTCACGAGGCGTTCTCGGAGCACTTCGAGCTCTGGGGCATCCTCGCCAACGGCTGGGACGTGGACCACGACAACAACAAGGCGAAGACGGGCGCGCTGTACGGCATGTGGAGCCCCTCGCTGGCGGCACACGTCGGGCTGGGCGTCATCTACGGGCCCGAGAAGGACGACCGGACCGACGACCCGCGCACGACGGTCGTCGGCACGTTCCTCTTTCAGCCGTCCCCGAGCTGGGTCTTCGGAAGCGAGCTCGTCTACGGTTCGGAGCCCCATTCGTCGGCGGAGGACACGACGGCAAAGTGGTACGCGGGGACGCTCTTCGCCCACCACCGGTTCGACGGCCGCTGGGGCGCGACCCTTCGGCTCGACTACATGGACGACGCCGGCGGATCCCGCACGGGCGTGCGGCAGGTCCTCAAGTCCGTCACGGTCTCGCCGCAATTTCTTCTCGGCAGCGGTTTCTTCGGAATCTTCCGCTATCTGGATCGCACGTCCCTCCAGCTCCCCGGGTTCACGGTTCGCCTCGATCTGCGTTATGACCGATCGACCGAGCCAGTCTTCGCGACGCGTGTCGAGGACGCCGGGCGGCGCGATCATTTCTCGACGACGCTGCAAACAGTCTTCCTGTTCTAGGAGGTCGCGATGGGCAAGCTCCCGGAGAGTCCTTTCGAGGCGCGGCTGGGCGCGACGCTCTTCCTGCTGCTTCTGGGCGTCGCCGACCTGTTCGGAGCGTGGCAGGTGCGCAACTTCGCGGCGTTCACGCCGCAGGGCGTCGCGCGCTCGGTGGCGCCGGCCGGGCACCACGAGATGGCGATGGCCTGCTGCACCGTCTCGACGTTCGCCGAGACTCCGGTCTCGCCCGAGGCCCTCGACGTGACGGAACATCACATCGACCGGGAGCTGCTCGTTCAAGACACCCACGTCCACGTGCCGGTCTACGCGATGGCCGCGGCGCTGCTGGCCCTGGTCGTTCTCGGGCTGCGGCTCTCCTCGCGCGCGCGGTCGGCGTTCATCATGCTGCTCTTTGCGGCGCCCGCCCTGGATTTCGCCGGACTCTGGGGCGCGCACCTCTGGCCGGGCGAGGGTTCCGCGTTCGGCGCCCTGGCCGTCGGCGGCGGCTTTCTCATGGGAGCGGCGTACCTGGCGGTCCTCGGCATCGCGATGTTCCAACTCTGGATTTCGAAGAAGGAGCCGTCTCATGCATAGAGTCTTTTCGGGGCTGCTGGCGCTCGGCTGCGCCGCGGCCGTCTTTGCTCACGTCACACCGAACGTCACACTCGTCAGGAAGGGAGACTTCCTCAAAGAAGCTCTTCCCGGCGCGACGAAATATTTCGAGAAGCATCTCATGCTCGCGGGCTCGGAAGGCGCCGCGATCCGGCAGGCGACGGGCTGGACCCCGACGGACGAGGACACGAAGGTCTATGTCGGGCGCGACGATGCCGGAGGCCTCGTCGGGTCCGTCGTGTTTCTCTGGATGCCGTCCCAGCATGGCCCGGTTGGAGTGGCGGTCGCGTTCGATGCGGGACGCGTCGTGCGGAGAGTCACTGTGACCGACGTCGGCACCGAGCCGCTCGTTTGGGTCAGGCCCCTCCTGGAGGGGGGAGGCTTGAAAACTCTCGAGGGGCTGCCGCTCGGTTCCTCGCCGGACGCCGCTCGGCTGACGCCGCCCGACGCCGGCGCCATGACGCGCTACTACGCCGGGATCGTGGCCGCGGCGGTCGTTCGGGCACAGAAGCTGGAGGCGCTGTCGAGCCCCTAGCAGGATTGCTCAAGAAGGGTGTGGGATGGAGCCCGAGGGCCGCAGAGATGCTGTCCAGTGGAATCTATGGGAGAGACGGAAGGCGAGTTTCACGCCGCGGCGGCCCTCCGGAAGGCACGGCGGTAGCCCGCCAGGATCAGGAGCGCCACGCCGAAGGTTGCGACGATGGTCGCGCCGGTCGGGAGATCCAGGAGGTACGAGAACGTGACGCCGAGCGCCGAGACGAGCGCACCCATCGTCCAGCCGATGGCGAGCCGGGGTCCGAGGCGCTCCGCGAACAGCATGGCGGTCACCGACGGCACGATCAGGAAGCAGAAGACGAGCAGCACGCCGGCGATCGCGACGGACGAGGTCACGACGAAGCCGAACGACATGTAGAAGAGGAAGTCCCAGAAGCGCACGTTCCAGCCGCGCCGCTCCGCCTCCTCCTCGTTCATGGACATCAGGAGAAAGTGCGATCGAAAGACGTAATGGAAGAAGCCGACGAGCGCATAGAGCGTCCCCGTCTTCGCGAGCTCCTTCCAGGACACGGACAGAATGTTGCCGACGAGCATCTCCTTCAGATGCTCGGTCTCCTGAGTCGCCTTGGACATGACGAGGATGGCGATCGCCGCCGAGACGGCATAGACGATGCCGATGATCGCCTCCTGCGGGATCCGCGTTTTTCGGTGCACGCGCGTCATCGCGAAGATCGCGGCGCCGATGAATGTGAACCCGAGCGAGAAGAGGTACGCCGTGGCGGAATGGAGGTCGTAGCCCGCGAGATACGCGACCGTCGTGCCCAGGGCGGCGATCTGGGCGAGCGAGAGATCCACGAAGATGACCCCGCGCTCGACGACGTGGACGCCCAGGTACGCGTGAATCCCCGTGAGGATCAGGCTCGCGACGAACGCGGGAAGCAGAATCTGGGCGACGCTCATCTCTTTCCTTTCATCGCGTTGACGAAGGCGTCGATGTCGGTGTCGAAGAGGGCGAAGTAGTCCTTGATGGCCGGAATGCCCCCGACCGACGGGTAGAAAGTCACGACGACCGCGCCGGTCTTCTCGGCGATCGCGTCGGGCGTCTTCCGGTCGAAGTAGGGCTCGACGAGGATCACCGGGATCTTCTCGGCCTGGATCAGGTTGATGATCTCGAGCGTGTGCGACGGCGTCGGCGGGATCCCGGGCTTGGGCTCGACGTGGCCCGCGACGACGAGGTGGAAGTGCTTCGCGAAATTCGGCCACGAGTCGTGGAACGTGACGACCTTGGTGCCGGCGTACGGGGCCATCTTGGCGTCCCACTCCTTCGTCTTGTCGGCGAGCTTCGCCGCGAAGGCGGCGAGATTCTTGTCGTAGTCCGCCCTGCCGGCCGGGTCGAGCTCGGAAAGCTTGGCTGCGATGGCGCGCGCGATGACCAGGCCGTTGTTCGGATCGGTCCAGTAGTGCGGGTTTCCGTAGGGATGCACGTCGCCCATCGCCCGCGTGACCTGTGTCGTCGGGCGTTGGAGGATCTCGCAGCCGACGGATGCGTCGAGGTAGCCGGGGCTCCCCGCGCGGATCTTGTCGTTGCGGCTCTGATCGAGGAGCGGCGGCAGGTAGCCGATCTCGAGCTCGAGGCCGGCCACGATGAGCAGGTCCGCTCTCGAGAGCTTGATGATGAAGGAGGGCTTCGCGTCCACGAAGTGCGGGTCCTGGTACCCGCGGGCGAGCGCGAAGGTCTCAATTCGGCTTCCGCCGACCGCGTCCGCGATGGCCGCGAAATCCTGGAGCGTCGTGACGACGTTGACCTTGGCGAGCGCGGGGTTCGCCAGGAGGATGAGGAGCGAAGCGAAGAGAGCGGGCAGAAACCGTTTCATGTCGTTTTCCTCAGAAGGGATGGGCGCCGTGGGCGCCGATCGAAAACTGGATCTGGAGCAGGCCTTCGTTCGCCTTGACGCGGTTGACGTCATTGGCATAGTTCCGCTGCCGGAACTCGCCACGCACCTGGGAGAACTCGCTCGGCCAGAACGTCAGCGTCACGGCCTCCCCGCGATCGCGCAGGCTCGCGTTGTCGGCGTGGTCGGAAAACTCGTAGCGGAGGCCGGTGAACCAGCGCTTCGCAAGCTGGTAGTCGCCGCTGACGTAGAAGCCTTGCGCGTTCTGCTTCCCCTCCGGCTGCTCGCGCTGGCTCCAGTAGTACTCGCTGCGGAGGATGAAGGACCGGTACGGACGCCCCTGGAGCGGCTTCCAACGGTAGACGAGATGCGTGTTCTCCAGCGTCGTGCGCGCGTCCTCCGTCGAGCCGTTCCACCCCTGACCGTAGCTGAAGCCGAGCTCGACGTTGTTGTCGTCGCCGAAGTCGCGATAGAGGCGGTACTGCGCGTCGACCGCGAGCTTGCCGCGCGAGGGGGCGTCGAAGATGCCCTCCGTCTTGCCGCGGAGGACCTGGACCGTGGCCTCCGAGAATGTGTCGCCCGGGAGCGGCAGGAGCTTCGCCATCGAGATGCCGACGTCGTTCCAGCCGTCCTCCGTGCCCAGCAGGTTGATCATCGGGAGCGGCTCGTCCGGCCAGGGCAGCGTGTGGAGGTGCATCGTGTTGATCTTGCCGAAGGCGACCTTGAACTGCCCGACTTTGACGAGCAGGTCCCAGGGAAGGTGGAGGAACGTGACGTACCCCTCCTCGATCACGACGGAGTCGTTCGAGAAAGAGATGAAGAAGTCGCCGCGGGCGTAGGGGTCGACGATCGCCTGGAGCGAGAGCTCGGACTCGCGCAGCTGCAGGCTGTCCTGGTTGTCGACCGGGTTGTGGCCCGCGATGCCGAGGAAGTTGCCGATGACGGCGATCGACGGGTTGAAGTAGTTGGAGGTCTGACTCGGCGCGGCGGCCGGGGCCGCCATGGGGGGCGGCGCGGGCTCGGGCGTGGGGGCCGGGGGCGGCGCGTCCTGGGCGAACGCGCGGACGCTCGCCAGCGCGGCCGCCAGACCGGCCGCCATCCTGAGCAGGGAAGACCGAACGACCTTCACGGGACCTCCTTCGTCGAGCGTCTGGGGAAGCCGGCGCGCACCGGCGCGCCGACAGGTCTCAGGCGCGAACGGGAGGAGAGCGGCCCGAGAGATCTCGGCCGGCCAGCCGGCCCGCGAGGAGCGTCTCGAGGACGAGGGGCGCCGGCCCGGCGGGCGCGGCGGCGAGGTGGAGACCGGAGAAGCGGGGCGCGAGCACGGCCCCGTGCGTGAGACAGGCCAGACAGGCAAGGGACGACGTCGCGTCCCTCGTCTTCGAAATGCCGTCGTCGGGGAGGGCGGGCGACGCGCCGCCCGGCTCCGGGTGCATGCCAAACGCCGCGCCGATCGTGAGCAGGACCGCCAGGCCCAGCAGGACATGGCTACCCCGCGCTCGTCGCAGTCTGCGCAACATTTGGTGCTTCAACGGCCTCGCCGCTCCATTGTATTCCTCGGGAGGAGCCCGCGCGGGTGCTTACAATGCGCGCCGCATGCCCCTCAAAGCCTCCGGCCGGCCGGGCCCGGGTGCGCCCTTCGGGGCGGACGCCGCTTCGCGGCGGCGAATGTACTGGCTGCTGGGGCTGACGTTCGTCCACGTGTTCGGCGAAGGGGGGCTCGCCCTCTGGGAGTCCATCCGCACGGGTAGCCTCGCGCTGCTCGCGTTCGGACTCGAGAGCGTGATCGAGGGCGGCGCGGCGTTCCTCGCCGTCCGCCACCTCCGGCATCTGGCCGACGAAGAGGAGGACCACGCGCACCGCGACATCGTTCTGGCGCGCTGGATCGGCGTCTCGTTCCTGGCGCTCGCGGCGTACACGGGCGCGCGCGGCATCTACGAGATCGCCGTCGGAAGCCGCGCGGAGGCGAGCCCGCTCGGCCTGGTCCTGACGATTTTCGCGACCTTCGGGATGCCCTTCGTAGGCTACTGGAAATGGAAGACCAGCCGGCGCCTGGGTAGCAAGGGTCTCGCCGCGGAGGCGAAGGAATCCATCGCGTGCTCGATCGACTCGGGCCTCACGATGCTCGCGATGATCGCCGGCCTCGTCGGGGCGCCGGCCTGGCTCGACCCCGCGCTGTCGCTCCTGATGCTGCCCTGGTTCCTGCGGGAGGGGATCGCGCACGTACGGGGACGCGTTCACGCGCACGTCCACTGAGCTAGAATCCGCCGGCCTCGAAGAGGCATATTTACGCGCCGGGAGGAAAAGAACGCATGTCGAATCCCAAGATTCAGGAGGTTTCCGACGCCTCCTTCGAAGGAGACATCCTGAAGTCGAACACGCCCGTGCTGGTGGACTTCTGGGCGCCCTGGTGCGGGCCCTGCCGGACGGTCGCGCCGCTCATGGACGAGTTCGCGAACCAGTACGACGGGAAGCTCAAGATCGCCAAGTTGAACGTGGACGAGTCGTCGCAGGTCGCGATGAAGTACCAGGTGACGTCGATTCCGACGTTCATCCTGTTCAAGTCGGGGCAGGTCGCGGACCGGATGCTCGGCGCCGTGCCGCGCAGCGAGTTCGTGAAGTTCATCGACCGGAATCTCTGATCGCTGATCGGCTGCTCGCCGTTCGGGCGCGAATTTGCAGGGGGCCTTCGAGGCCCCCTTTTGTTCGCTCCGTCCAGGCCCCTTTTCTTTGCGCCGACGCCGCGCGACTTAAGATCGCCGCGTGGAGTCCACCGGCGCCTCCTACCCTTCGGTCCCGTCGCGGTCGCTCGACACCCTCTGGTTCCAGATCGCGGGCACGCTCTGCAACCTGCAGTGCGCTCACTGCTTCATCTCCTGCTCCCCGACGAATCATCGCCACGCGATGCTCGGTCTCGCGGAGGTCCGCCAGCGGCTTCGGGAAGCGGTTGCGCTCGGCGTGCGGGAGTACTACTTCACCGGCGGGGAGCCCTTCCTCAACCCCGAGATCTTCCCGATGCTCGAAGAGACGTTGCGCCAGGGGCCGGCCACCGTCCTGACGAACGGCGTTCTGCTGACGCCCGAGAGCTGCCGGCGCCTGCGGGCGCTCGCGGACGCGAGCGAGTACTCGCTCGACCTCCGCGTCTCGATTGAGGGCTACGCGGCCGAGGACAACGACGCGATCCGCGGCGCGGGCACGTTCGCGCGGATCCTCGCCGGAATCCGGAATCTCGCCGACGCCGGTCTGAATCCCGTCGTGACCGTGAGCGAGGCCTGCGAGGAGGCGGCGACGTCCGACGGGCGCGCGCGCTTCCTCGACTGGATGCGGGCGATCGGGCTCTCGCGGCCGCGCCTCAAGATCCTGTCTCTCTTCCGCATGGGAGCGGAGGAGCGCCGTCTTCGCGGGTACCTCGCGTCCGAGACGCTCGCCGGGCGCTCCCTCTCCGACGAGGAGACCGAGCGGCTCCAGTGCTCTTCCTGCCGTATGGTGACGGCGCGCGGCGTGTACGTCTGTCCGCTGCTCGTCGACGAGCCGGCCGCGCGGATGGGCGACCGCCTCGAGGAGTCGCTGCGCCCGTTCCCGCTGGCGTTTCCCGCTTGCTACACCTGTCACGAGTTCGGCGTCACGTGCCGCACGTGAGAGAGTCCCCGCGCCTCGCGTTCTTCGGGGGGATCTACAGCAACTCCCGCGCCCTCACCGAGGCCCTCGCGAGCGCCCGCGCGTGGGGCGCGGAAGGTCTCTACGCGCTCGGAGACTTCGGCTCGTTCGGCCCGCATCCCGACCGCGTGTTTCCGATCCTCCTCGACGGCGGCGTCCAGTGCATCCAGGGCAACTACGAGGAGTCACTTTCCTCGGGAGCCGACGACTGCCACTGCGGCTACACCGACCCGCGCGACAACCGTTTCGCGCAGATCTCCTACGACTACACGGCGGCGCGCACTTCGCGCGAGTGGAAGCGCTGGATGGGAACGCTGCCGCTCACTCGGCGCCTCGAAGCCGGGGGCCGGCGCGTGCTCCTCGTCCACGGCTCGCCGCGGAGGATCAACGAGTTCCTCTGGGAGTCCACGTCCCCGGTGGCGTTCCTCGAGAAACTGCTCGCCGACCACGGAGCCGACGTGCTCGTCTGCACCCATACAGGGCTGCACTGGTCCCGGCGCCTGCCCTCCGGGCGCGTCGTCGTCAACGCGGGTGTGCTGGGCCGGCCAGCCAACGACGGGCGGCGCAATGTCTGGTACGCGCGTCTGACGTTCGGCCGAGAAGTCGGCGTCGAGTTCGTGCCGGTCTCCTACGACGACGAGGCGATGGCGCGCGAGATGGCCGAAGAGGGCCTGCCGCGGGAGTTCATCGAGACGATCCGGACCGGCTGGTGGACGACGTGCCTCGAGATCCTTCCGGCGAAGGAGCGGGATCGCGGCCGGTTCTGATGATCCGGCCTCCGCGGCGGCGCCCGTCCGGGCACGATTTCCGCATCTTTGGCCGGGGCGGAGAGTAATCTTCTCGGGCCGGCCTTCGTCTCCGTCACGGTCGAAGCCGGGAAGAGCGGACGGCCGGAAAGACGTTACACCCAGCAATGAAGAAGACGGCGATCGTGACGCTCGGAGTGCTCCTTCTCGGGGGCCTCGTCTGGGTCGTGGGATTCCGCGGCCGGGAGGCGGGGCCGAAGTATCGAACCGCGAAGGTGGACCGGGGCAGCGTGACGCAGACGGTGACGGCGACGGGGACGCTTTCGGCCGTGATCACCGTGAAAGTCGGAAGCGTCGTCTCCGGAAACGTCGCCGCGCTCCACGCAGACTTCAACAAGGTCGTGAAGAAGGGCGATCTGCTGGCGGAGCTCGATCCCGCGCCGTTCCAGGCGAAGGTCGCGCAGAGTCAGGCCGCGCTGCAGAAGGCGGAGGTGGACGCGCGCAACGCGGACATCTCGCTCCGCCGGCAGCAGGCCCTGAAAGACCAGGGGCTCGCGCCGCAGGCCGACTTCGACCAGGCGCAGGCCAACGCGGACTCGGCGAGGGCGGAGGTGGCGCAGGCGAAGGCCACGCTCGACCAGGCAAACACGGATCTGAGCAACAGCAAGATCGTCGCGCCGATCGACGGCGTCGTCGTGGACCGCGAGTACGACGTCGGACAGAGCGTCGCGGCGTCGTTCCAGGCGCCGACGATCTTCACGATTGCCCAGGACCTGACCAAGATGCAGGTCTCGGCCGACGTCTCGGAATCCGACATCGGCATGTGCAAGATCGGCCAGCCGGTACGGTTCAACGTGGACGCCTACCCGGACCAGATCTTCCGCGGCACGATCGCGCAGATCCGGCTGAACGCGACCGTGAACCAGAACGTCGTGACGTACCCGGTGATCATCGACGTGCCGAACCCCGATCAGGCGCTGCGGCCGAACATGACCGCCAACGTCATCATCGACGTCGCCGTCGCGCGCGACGTGCTGCGGATTCCGAATGCCGCGCTCCGCTTCCGACCGGAGGAGTCGGCGTCCGCGTCTCCCGCGGCGGCGTCGCCCGAGGAGCGCGCTGCTCGCAGCTCCTCCGGCGGCAAGGGCCCCGGCGCGGCGATGAAGCAGTTCGATCAAACCGCCGGCAGCGGCGCCAAGCGCGCCCGCAAGCCGGGCCAGACGGTTTACGAGATCGCCGCGAACGGCCTCGGAGACATCAAGCCGATCGACATCAAGACCGGGATCACCGACGGGCGCTACACGCAGGTGACCGGCGGCGACCTGACCGAGGGCGCGACGGTCGTGATCGGCCTCGCGACGGCGAAGGCCGACGCCTCGAAGAGCCCGCCGGGAATGGCCGGCGCCCGCCGGTTCTGAGGATGGCCCACCCGGTCATCCGGATCGAGAACCTCGTCCGCGTCTACCAAATGGGCGAGGTGGAGGTGCGGGCCCTCGACGGCCTGTCGGTCGAGATCGTTCCGGGCGAGTTCGTGGCCGTCATGGGACCGTCGGGCTCCGGCAAGAGCACGTTCATGAACATCGTCGGGTGTCTCGACCGGCCGACGTCGGGCCGTTACTTTCTCGACGGCGTGGACGTGTCCGAGCTCGGGCGCGACGCCCGCGCGGAGATCCGCAACAGCAAGATCGGCTTCGTCTTTCAATCGTTCAACCTGCTCGCGAGAACGTCGGCTTTGGAAAACGTGGAGCTGCCGCTCATCTACTCGTCCAACGGCCACACCGCGAAACAACGGGCCGACATGGCGCGGCGCTGCCTGCAGACGGTGGGGCTCGCCGGCCGGGAGCACCACCAGCCGAGCCAGCTCTCCGGCGGCCAGCAGCAGCGCGTCGCGATCGCGCGGGCGCTCATCAACGAACCGAAGCTCCTTCTCGCGGACGAGCCGACCGGCAACCTCGACTCGAGGACCTCCGAGGAGGTCATGGCCGTCTTCCAGAAACTGAACGACGAGGGAAAGACGGTCGTGCTCATCACCCACGAGCCGGACATCGCCGAGTACGCCAAACGCGTGGTCGTCTTCCGCGACGGGAAGGTCGTGGAGGATCGCGGGGTCGCGCGGCCGCGGCGCGCGCAGGTGGCGGTTTAGCGATGTTGAAGTTCCTCACGATCCTGAAGGTCGGGCTGAAGGCGATCTTGCGCAACAAGATGCGGTCGATCCTGACGGCGCTCGGCATCATCATCGGCGTCGCCTGCGTGATCGCGATGATCGGCGTCGGCCAGGGATCGGAGGCCGCGATCCAGGCGCAGATCTCGGCGCTCGGCACGAACTTCCTCATGGTCTTCCCGGGGGTCGCGACGCAGTCCGGCGCGCGCATCTTCACGGGCAATTCCACGCTCACCGACGACGACGTCGCGGCGGTGAAGGCGGAGTGCCCCGCCGTCGCCTACGTGTCGCCCTCCTCGCGCAGCGCCGCGCAGATCGTGTACGGCAGCCTCAACTGGGGCACGAGCGTGCAGGGCGTCGGCGTCGAGTGGCCTTTCGTCCGCTCATGGAACGTCGAGAAAGGCACGTTCTTCGGCGACTCCGAGGTGCGCGCCGCGGCGAAAGTCTGCGTGCTCGGCTCGACGGTCGCGAACGCGCTCTTCGAGGGGCAGGACCCGGTCGGACAGATGGTGCGCATCAAGAACTTTCCCTTCCGCGTGATCGGCGTGCTCGAGACGAAGGGCGGAAGCGTCATGGGCCAGGACCAGGACGACCTCGTGGTCGCGCCGTACACGACCGTCATGCGCCTCCTGAAGAAAACCGCGAAGATCGACATGTTCATGGCGTCGGCCGTGTCGCGCAACTCCGTGGACGAGGCGCAGAAGGAGATCGAAGGGTTGTTGCGTCAGCGGCACCGGATCGGAGCGGGTCAGGACTCCGACTTCATGATCCGCTCGCAGCAGGAGATCGCGCAGACCGCCGACGAAACGTCGCGGACGCTGTCGCTGCTGCTCGCGTCGGCCGCGTCGATCTCACTGCTCGTGGGCGGAATCGGGATCATGAACATCATGCTCGTCTCCGTGACGGAACGCACGCGCGAGATCGGAATTCGCATGGCGATCGGCGCCAAGGGACGCGACATCCGCATGCAGTTCCTCGTCGAGGCGCTGAGCCTTTCGATCGCGGGCGGGTTCTGCGGCATCGCCCTCGGCATCGGTGTTTGCGAGTTCATCGCGGCGAAGGCGCGCTGGCCGATCCTGGTGTCGCCCGAGGCGGTCGTCCTGGCGTTCGGTTTCTCCGCGGCCATCGGCGTCTTCTTCGGCTTCTATCCGGCCCAGAAGGCGTCGCTCCTCGATCCGATCGAAGCCCTCCGGTACGAGTAGGGCCGGCAGCCGGTGCCGGCCGCCGCCGCCGGCGCTACAATCGACGCATCGCCATGCCCTCTTTCCGGTCCCTGTGGCGGCGCCTGGATCCGCGCCGGCGGCTCGCGGCACGTCTGCTCCTGGCCCTTTTTCTGACGTTCGCTCTGCCCGGGGCGATCCTGGTGTTTCTCCTCGAGCGGCGGCTCTCGGCGGTCGAGGACTCGACGAAAAGCCGCGTCGCGGCGGCCCGCGTCGGGGAAGAGACGATGCGGCTGCACGAGGACGCGGAGATGCGCGCGCAGTCGATGGACCGGGGCGCACGGGTGGCCGAAGAGGCGGCCTGGTCGCTCGCGGACGCGGCGCGGGTCGTTCTGTCGGATGCGGCGCCATCGGCCGGAGCGCTCCCTCCGGCCGACGCGCACGGGCACGTCTGGAACCCGAATCCGAGCGCGGCCTCGCTCGCCTACATCTCCCTCGACCGTTCGGCCGACGCCGCGGCCCGGCGCGACCTGGCGAGGACTCGGGCGCTCGATCCCCTCCTGGAGGGCGTGCGCCGCCGGCTGCCGGCCGTCCGCACCGTCTCGCTCTGGACGGCCTCCGGCGTCGTGCGCGTGTCTCCGTGGGTGGACGTGCACGAGGGGATCCGGACGTCGGGCGGCGCGCTCGAGCGGTTCCAGTTCAACCGCCTGGCGCGCTTTCCGACGACTCCGTCTCCCGAGGGCGATCACGCCGTCTGGACCGCGGCCTTCGCCGGCCCGACGATGACGCCCGAAGCGCGCTACGTCTCCCTCTTCGTTCCGGTGCGCGACGCCGCGGGCCTCCTCCGCGCCGCGGTGGCGCTCGACGTGGATCCGCGCCGCTACGCGACACAGGCCGTCGACCGCGGCGGCCTGCCGGGCGACCTCTGGTTCGCCCTCGACGGAATGGGCCACGCGCTCGTGATGCCGGCGAAGGCGGGCGAGCTCATCCGCTGGCATGGCGACGAGACCGAGCGGTTGGAGGACACCGAGGATCCCGAACGGCGACGCCTCGCGCGCGCGGTGCTGGCCGAAGAGCGAGCGGTCGATACGTACCGGTTTCGCGGGCGGGAGCACCGGTTCACTTCCGCGCGCAGCCCCGCGACCGGCTGGGTTTTCGTCGAAGGTCTCTCCGCCGACCGTCTCGCGCGGCTGGCGGACGAGCCCGACGACTCGGTCGATCCGAAGATCGCGCAGCTGCGCCGGGACACCGTTCTCCTCTTCGGCTTGCTGCTGCTCTTCGTTTTCGGAGCGGTGCTCTGGGCGGCGCGGCGCATCTCGGCGCCCGTGCGCCGCCTCGTGGGCGCCGCGGAGGCGATGGGCCGCGGCCAGGAGGTCGAGGTGGCGGGGCAGGACGGGCACGACGAGCTCGGCCGACTCGCGGCCGCGATCGACCGGATGGGGCGCCGCGTGGAACGCCGCGTCGAGACTCTGCACCGCCTCCACGGCCTGCTGAGGGCCGCGCAGCCAACGGCCGATCTTCACGAGGTGCAGTCGCGTGCCACCGCCGCGATCGCCGCCTTCACGGATGCGGAGCGCGTCTGGTTCTTCTTTCACGATCCCGACACGAACCGGCTGGAAGCCGCGTGGCCGGGCTGGAACCTGCCCGAGGAGCTCGCGCAGAGGCTCAAGATCCCCTCGGACAAACCGTCGATCGCCGGGATGGTCTTCCGCACCGGCGAGCTCCACGTCTCGAACGATCTCTCGCGCGACCCCTACTCGAACCGGGAGCTCCAGACGCTCGAAGGCGCCGAGAACGGGATCTTCGCCCCGCTCAAGACGGAAGGCAAAATGATCGGCGTCGTCGCCGCGACGAACCGCAAGGGCGGCTTCGGTCCGGAGGAAGCGGACGCGATGGTCATCTTCGCCGACGCGGCCTCGCTGCTGATCCAGAACGCGCGGCTCTACTCCACGCTGACGGGGACGGTCTCCGAGCTCGAGCGGGCGAGCCGCCTGAAGGACCACTTCCTTCAGAACGTGAACCACGAGCTCCGCACGCCGCTGACGTCGATCGTCGGCTGGACCGATCTCTTCGACGACGGCGCGACGGACGGGGAGACGATCCAGCGCGGCCTGCGGCAGATTCGCCAGTCCTCGAGGCTCCTCCTCGCGCTGATCGACGACCTGCTCGACCTCGCGCGGCTCGACCGCGGGACGCTCAAGCTCGAGTGGCGCGCCGTCTCCATCGGAGAGGTCGTCGCGCGCTCGATCGAGACCATGCGGCTCATGGCGGAAGGGCGCGGCGTGACGCTCCTCGCCGCGCCGCTGCCGGACGATCTGCCGGCGGTCCGCGCGGATCCCCTGCGCCTCCAGCAGGTCCTCTGGAACCTTCTCGTCAATGCCATCAAATTCACGCCTCGGTTCGGGCGCGTGATCGTCCGCGTCGAGCGCGAGCCCGAGCGATGTCTCGTGAGCGTGGAGGACGATGGCGCCGGTATCCCGGAGGCCGAGTTGCCGCACGTCTTCGAGCGGTTTCGTCAGGTGGACGGATCGGCCACGCGGCGGCATCCGGGAATGGGGATCGGGCTCTCGCTCGCGCGGTCGCTCGTCGAGCTGCACGGCGGAGCGATCTGGGCGGAGAGCGCCGTCGGACGCGGCAGCCGTTTCACGTTCAGCCTCCCGATCCGCGCGTGGCGCGGGACCGCAGAGACCGAGATCGTCGAAATGGAGAAGCTGGCCGGGGAGGCGTGAGCCCGGGGATCAGCCGGAGGCGGCGGGAAGCCCGGTGCCGCGCAGGAGATCCTTGACGATCTTGGCCGTCTCTTCCTTCCCCGGGACGCAGAGGTTCGGGTCCTTCTCCTTGCCGTTGGCGAGCGCCGCCGCGTAGCCCTCGCAGTCGTAGCCGCAGGCCGTGCAGTCGGTCTGCGCCATGGCAGCGTAGAGCTTCAGCGCGAGATTGCCGTCCTTGGCCATCTCCATGCGCTTCGGCAGAGGAATCGTCTCGTCGTGGAACGGCGGCGCCTCCTTCTTCGGCTTGGGCGCGGCGGCGACGTCTTCCTCCGGCCGGCCCGAGTCGATCCACTGGCCGTACGAGAGGCAGTTCGGGCAGATGAAGCGGTAGTCCCAGCCCACCGGCAGAAACGTGGCCGGCGTGCGGTAGACGACGAGCGGCTCGAAGTCCTGAGGGCAGGCCGGCGCCTCGAGCTCCTGCGCGTCGATGACCATCGTCTTCAGATGCGGCCGCGAGAAGGTGATCTGCTTCGGCTTCTGGTCGAAACGCAGCATCTCGCCCTTGGGACACACCATCACGATCTGCGGCTTGTAGACGCGCTCGACGAAGAAGGAGCGCATCGGGATGTCGTGGCGCGGGCAGAGCGGCGGCGCCTCCTTCCAGAAAGCGGCGACGAGCGACGACTTCTGCGGGAGCGAGAGGCGCATGCCGGGGATTATAGCTGTGAGCCCCCAGCTTTCAGCTCAGCCAGACGGGTCGTTCCGATTTCCGGCTGACAGCTGATAGCTCTACAAGGCGGCAAAGGGATTCAGCCGCCTCTCCTCCTCGATCGTCGTGTCGGGTCCGTGGCCGCAGATCACCGGAGTGTCGCCGGGCAGGCGAAAGAGCTTCTCCCGGATCGACGCGAGGATCGCGTCGGTGTCGCCGCCCCAGAGGTCCGTTCGGCCGATCGAGCGGCGGAAGAGCGTGTCGCCGGAGAAGAGCCGGCGCTCGTCGCCCGAAAGCTCGAAGCACGTCGAGCCCGGCGTGTGACCCGGCGTGTGGATCACACGGAGCGCGAACCGGCCGAAGCGGACGAGCTCTTCGTCGGAGAGCGGCGCGTCGACGGCTTTCGGCGCGGCGGCGGTGAGGCCGAAGAGCGCCGCCTGGGCGGGCAGCGCGTCGTAGAGCGGCCGGTCCGCAGGGTGCAGCAGGATCGGCGCGCCCGTCGCCTCCGACACCGCCCGTGTGGCGCCGATGTGGTCGAAGTGCGCGTGCGTGTGCAGGAGCGCCACGGCCCGTGCGCCGGAGCTCTCGAGCGCCCGCAGGACCCGCTCCGCTTCGTCGCCGGGATCGATGACGATCGCCTCGCGCGAATCGTCGTCGACCAGGACCGAGCAATTGCACTCGAGCATGCCGACGGGGAAGGTCTCGATGAGAGGCGCGGGCGCGCTCAAGGGTTGACAGCCACGACGGTCTCGACGTCGTGGCGCTCCTTGCGCTCCGGCGACGCCCAGACCTCCTCGGGCGACGAGAGGCTGAGCTGCACGGCCCACTCCTGGTTGTCGGGTCGGCGGTACTCCGACTGGAAGAGCTTGCGCCGGCTGCGCGGCGTGAAGATCTCCCAGCGGATGTAGCCGAAGTCGGCGCGGTCGCCCTGGAGGTAGAACGCAGGGACGCGGTCGCCCGCTTCGATGGCGGCCTCCCGCACCGTCATGCGGCGGAAGCCGTTCACCGAAAGGCGCTCCTCGAATTCCGCGCGGCGGCTCCGGCCCTGCAGCGTCAGGGAATGCCGGCCGCGCGCCACGCCGCGCCCGAGGATCAGGTCGTCGAGCGCCGCCGCGAGCTCCGCGTCCACGCGGCGATGTTAGTCGATAATCCGCGCGATGAATTCCGGCGCCGGCCTCCGCGACGCGTCCCGGCGGGAGGTCGTGACAGGCGGCCTGCCCTGGGCCCTCGTGCTCACCGCCGCGCTCGCGATTCGTCTCTCCGGGCTCGGGCATTTCTCCTACTGGCTCGATGAGGTGCTGGAGACTTACTTGATCCGCTCGCGCTGGGGCGTGCTCTGGTCGTCGCTCCGCGACCAGGGCCTTCAGGCGCCGCTCGACTACGCGATCCGGAAGGCGTTCGAATCCTTCGGTCCGGGAGAGGCCGCGCGCCGGGTTCCCGGCGTGATCTGGGGCGTCGGCTGCGTCTCGGCGTTCGGCCTGTTGTTCGCGCGAAGGGCCGGGCGCGCGGCGGGCCTCGCGTGCGCGGCGATGCTCGCGCTGGCGCCGTATCACGTGCGGTATTCGCAGGAGGTGCGGCCCTATTCCCTCGGCCTGTTTCTCCTCGCCGTCTCGCTGTTGAGCCTCGACCGATTTCTCGAGCGGCCCGAAGCGCGGCGCCTCGCCTTGCTCTACGCGGCATGCCTCGGAACGCTGTATGCGTTGTACCTCGCGGCGCTCGTTCTCCTGCTGGCCGCCGCGTCGATCCTCCTCTCCGACTGCTTCGATCCGGAGCCGGGCCGACGCGCGGCGGCGCGGCGGTTCCTGAAGTGGAGCCCGGCGTTCGCGGCCACGCTCGCGGTCGGCTACCTGCCCTGGTGGCCCGTCCTGGTGCGGGCTCTCGGCCTGCCCCCGGATTCCCGTCCCCCCGCCGCGGCCGGAACGGCCCGCGTCGTTCGGTGGTTCGCCTACTTCGGGTTTCGCGGCCTCGACCTCTCGACTCCCGGCGCGCCGGAGCTGATTTTCGCGCTCCTCGTCGCCGCCGGCGGAGTCGCCGCGTGGCGGCGCCCCCGATTGCGCTTCGCGCTCGTCTGGTCCCTGGGCGGGCTCGTCGCGATCGAGATTCTGGAGCGCCGCCACTCGCAGTTCGACTCGATCTTCCATTGGCTCCCGGCGGGTCTCGGGCTGACAGGCCTCGCCGGCGTCGGCGCCGCGACTCTCCTTGGACGCCGCATGTTCCGGCCCGTCGGCGCCGCCGTTCTCGTGGCCGCGCTCTTCGCCGATGTCGCGGGAGTGCGTTCCTATTTTCAGGCGGGACGCGCCGACTGGAGGCCGCTTGCGCGATTCCTCGCTTCGACGCCGGGCTCGACGCGCATCTTCACGGAGAATCCCTACACGCTTTTCTGCGCGGCCTTCTACTTCTGCGGGCCGGACTGGCCGCCCTGCCGCCAGCCCGGACGCCGGGAGATGCTGGACGTCCACGGCGACGTGCCGACGCTGCTGCAGGCGTGGGACCGCGGCCAGGACGCCTGGCTCGTTCTGGGGGCGGGCCCCAGGTCGGACGCGCTGCGTGCCTGGTCTTCGAGGTTCCCGTCGACGGCATTCCCGACGGCCGAGGGCGACGCGATGGTGCGTCAGCTTCCGGCGGAAGTCGCGGCGAAGTAGGGCCCGGTGATTCCGGCATCGCTCCCCGAGCTCGCGATCCGCTTCGCGCTGGCGCTGTGGGTCGGCGGCACGCTGCTCCTCGTCCTCGAGGCGCCGCTCGTCTTCCGCCGCCTTGCCTCGCGCGACGGCGCCGGGGATCTCTTCGACGCGATCCTCGCGCGCTTCGAAGCGTTGAAGCACGTCCTCTCGCTCGCGCTGGTGATCGCCGTCTTCGTCGAGCTCGAGCGGGAGGGCCGGATTCCGGGAGGCGGTGGCGTCGTCTCGGCGATCGCGATCTTCGTCGCCGTCGCGACGAACGTCTATCTCGCGATGGTCCTGCGCCCGCGCCTCAAGTACTTCCGCATGAAGGTCGGGTCC
>Ga0335080_10001407_pt1 | contig 23445 bp, 18 predicted proteins | sample Lox_Sample_34_FD_206720 | JGI IMG/M metagenome (GOLD analysis project Ga0335080, IMG submission 206720) | Soil microbial communities from Loxahatchee National Wildlife Refuge, Florida, United States - Lox_Sample_3.4 | ecosystem: Environmental > Terrestrial > Soil > Wetlands | place: USA...
GCCGCCGTACTCACCGTCCCCGAGGTACAGGTCCTCGAGGCGAAGCCGGCGCCGGCGCACCACCCAGTAGTCGGCGATCAGGACGCCCGCGATCGAGCCCAGTCCGCCCGAGTAGCCGAGGAGCCAGGTGAAGATGTAGCCCGTGGGGTCGGCGAGGAGCTTCCAGGGCTGCATCAGGACGCCGAGGACCCCGGTGAGGAGGCCGCCGGCCTTGAAGTCGATGAAGCGGGGGAAGGCGTTGGCGAAGTCGTTCGCGGGCGAGACGACGTTCGCGGCGATGTTGACGGCGAGGGTGGCCACGACCGCGGTGAACATCGAGATCGCCACCACGGCCGGCGTCTCGAAGCGGGCCACGAGCTTCACCGGGTCCCAGACCGCCCGGCCGTAGATGATGACCGTGGCGCTCGTGACGAGGACTCCCATGGCCGAGAAGACGAACATCGTGGTGGGCAGGGCCACCACCTGCCCCCACACCTGCTCGCGCTGGCCGCGGGCGAAGCGCGTGAAGTCGGGCATGTTGAGGGAGAGGGTCGCCCAGAAGCCGATCATGGCGGTGAGGGAGGGAACGAAGACGGGCAGGAACTCGCCCAGGGTCCTGAACCTCCCCGGCTGCTGCAGGAGCGGTCCCACGCCGCCCGCCTCGCGGAGCGCCCACGCCACGAGGAGGCCGGTCATGGCGAGCACGAACGGGGCCGCCCAGTTCTCGACGAGCCGCAGCAGGTTCATGCCGCGGTAGATGATGGCCACGTTCAGCCCCCAGAAGAGGGCGAAGGACACCCACTCGGTCGTCGTGTGGGACGCGAAGCCCGGCCCGAGGAGCGTGGGCCAGCCGGGGACGAGGCTGGTGAAGAGCGTGTGGAGCGCCTCGCCGCCGATCCAGGCCTGGATCCCGAACCAGCCGCAGGCCACGAGGGCCCGCATCAGGGCGGGGACGTTCGAGCCGATCGTGCCGTAGGCGGCGCGGGCGAAGACGGGGAAGGGGATCCCGTACTTCGTGCCGGGGTGGGAGTTGAGCAGGATGGGGACGAGCACGATCGTGTTGCCGAGGAGGATGGTGACGAGGGCCTGCCACCAGCTCATCCCCGCGCTCATGAGGCCGGAGGCCAGCATGTAGGTGGGGATGCAGTGGGCCATGCTGACCCAGAGGGCGGCGTAGTTGTAGGTCGTCCAGTCGCGGCGGTCGAGCGGAACCGGGGCGAGGTCCCGGTTGTAGAGCGGGCTCGCCTCGATCCGATCGGTCCGGGCCAGCTCGACCCGCCCGTCCGCGTGGTGGCGCTCGTTCGCGGTCATGGGCTCACGCCACGAGCGGACGCCCGGCCTGGCGCTTCACGAACTGGCCCCGGCCCGCCTTCCCCTTCCACTGCCCGCGGTCCACGATGACCTCGCCGCGGGAGAGGACGACCGCCGGCCCTCCCCTGACCACCCGCCCCTCGTAGGGGTTGTAGTCGACCCGCATGTGGTGGGTGGCCGCGGAGAGGGTCGTCTCCCTCTCGGGGTCCCAGAGCACGAGGTCCCCGTCGGAGCCCACCGCGATCGTGCCCTTCCTCGGCCACAGGCCGAACATCTTCGCCGGGCTCGTGGCCACGAGCTCCACGAAGCGGTGGACGTCGATGCGGCCCGCCCGCACGCCCCCGTCCCACACGAGGAGGAGGCGCGTCTCGATGCCGGGGGCGCCGTTCGGGATCTTCGAGAAGTCGTCCTTGCCGAGGGGCTTCTGGCCCGCGTCGTTCATGCAGAACGGGCAGTGGTCGGTCGACACCACCTGGAGGTCGTTCTTCTGGAGGCCCTTCCAGAGCGCGTCCTGGTTCCACTTCTCCCGCAGCGGCGGCGACATGACGTACTTGGCGCCCTCGAAGCCGGGCCGCTCGTAGTCGTCGTACGAGAGGAAGAGGTACTGCGGGCAGGTCTCGGCGTAGGCGGGAAGACCCATGTCGCGGGCCTGCTTCACCTTCTCGAGGGCGTCCGAGCAAGAGAGGTGGACGATGTAGATGGGCACGCCGGCCATCTCGGCGAGGGCGATCGCTCGGCCGGTGGCCTCGCCCTCGGCCCGCGTGGGCCGGGTGAGGGCGTGGTACTTCGGCGCCGTCTGGCCCTTGCGCAGCGCGTCCTTCACCAGGGTGTCGATGACCCCACCGTTCTCGGCGTGCATGCAGACGAGCCCGCCGTTGTCGCGGGTACGCAGGAGCGCCTTGAAGATCGTGGCGTCGTCCACCATGAAGACGCCCGGGTACGCCATGAAGAGCTTGAACGAGGTGACGCCCTCGTGGCGGACCATCCGGTCCATGTCGTGCGAGACCTGGTCGGTCAGCTCGCGCACGATCATGTGGAAGGCGTAGTCGATCGCCGCCTTGCCCTCGGCCCGCTTCATCCAGCCCTCGAAGGCGGGGTAGAGGCCCTGGCCGAAGTCCTGGATCGCGAAGTCGATGAGGGTGGTGGTGCCGCCGTGGGCGGCGGCGATCGTCCCCGTCTCGAAGTCGTCGGCCGAGGTCGTGCCGCCGAACGGCATGTCGAGGTGGGTGTGCACGTCGATCCCGCCCGGCATCACGAGCTTGCCCGAGGCGTCGATCACGGTGTCGGCGGGGAGGGTGAGCCCCTGGCCGATGAGCGTCACCACCCCCTTGTCGACGTACACGTCGGCGTCGTAGCGGTCGGAGGCGGTCACGATGGTGCCGTTCCGGACGAGCGTCGTGCCCATGCTCAGGCCTTCACGGGCTCCGCGTAGCCCTCCTGCGCCTCGTAGCCCCCCTGGTAGCCGGCGGCGTCGGGCCTCTTGATCTGCGAGTGGGGCACGACCCGGCCCCGGCGCAGCCCCACGACGTCGGCGAACCCGCGAATGCCCTTCCCCGCGTTCCTCTCGAAGAAGAGGGTGGCCTCGCGGAGGAGGCCCTTCACGACGTTCGGGCCGACGGCGTGGTCGAGCATGGCCGCGGTGCAGACCTGCACCGTGCCGCAGCCGAGCAGGAAGTAGTTGAGGGCGTGGCGGAACTCCGAGATCCCGCCGATGCCGGAGAAGCTCTTCTCGGGAAAGGCGCGCGTCATCTCCGACATCTTGGCGAGCGAGAGGGGCAGGATGGCGGGCCCGCCGAGGCCGCCGCTCGAGACCAGCCCCTCGACGTTCATCTCGAACTCGAGGGAGTCCGCGTCCACGAGGGGCAGGGAGGGGAAGGTGTTCGACGAGGTCACCGCGTCGGCGCCGCCCCGGAAGACGGCCCCCGCCTCGAGGGCGATGTCGCCCGTCGCGGGGGTGAGCTTCGCCCAGACCGGCACCCGCGCCGCCTGCTTCACCACCTGGGTCACGAACGAGCAGAGCTGCTGGTCCTTGCCGATGTTCGAGCCCATGTCCTCGCGGTCCATGTGCGGGCAGGAGAGGTTCAGCTCGAGGCCGTCCGCGCCCGCGTCCTGGCAGGCGCGGGCCAGCGTGCGCCAGTGGTCGAGCTCGCGCTCCGTGCCCGAGCCGGCCATGATCGAGGCGATGAGCACGCGGTCGGGGAAGGCCTTCTTGATGCGCTCGAGACGGGGGATCCACCAGTCGAGCGGCTTGTCGGAGATGAGCTCCCAGTTCCACGAGGAGTGCAGCACCCCGGCCCGCCCGCGGTTCATCGAGAGGACCCCCGTCTCGGGCTCGGTGCGGAGGAACTTCGTCTTCGGCCCGAGGACGTTGACGACCGGGTGCATGCCGATCGTCTTCGTGACCACCCCGCCCCAGCCCGCCTCGAACGCGCGGAGGATGTTGCTCTCCGACTCGGTGGGCGGCGCGGACGACAGCAGGAACGGGTTCTCGAAGCGGATCCCCGTGAAGGACACCGAGAGATCGACGCTCATGAATCCTCCTCGGCGCGTGCTCCTCTGGGAAGGGAGCCCCAAGAATAGCAGATCCGTCCCCCGCGCGAGGGGCGGGCGCCCGCGACGGACGGCGCTCGGCCGCCCGCCTCAGGGCGCGACGAGGGGTCCGTAGGCGTCCGGCCGGCGGTCGCGGAAGAACTGCCAGACCGAGCGCACCTCGTCGATCACGTGGAGGTCGAGGTCGGCCACCACCACCGCGTCCGCGTCGCGCGGGCCCTTGGCCACGATCTTCCCGCGCGGGTCGCAGAAGTAGCTCTTCCCGTAGAACTCGCCGATCTTCCAGGGCGGCTCGGTGCCCACGCGGTTGATCGCGCCGACGAAGTAGCCGTTCGCCACGGCGTGGGCGGGCTGCTCGAGCTCCCAGAGGTACTCCGAGAGGCCGGCCACGGTGGCCGAGGGGTTGAACACGATCTCCGCCCCGTGGAGCCCGAGGGCGCGTGCGCCCTCCGGGAAGTGCCGGTCGTAGCAGATGTAGACGCCGACCTTCGCGTACGCGGTCTCGAAGACCGGGTAGCCGAGGTTGCCGGGGCGGAAGTAGAACTTCTCCCAGAAGCCCGGCTTGCAGTGGGGGATGTGGGTCTTCCTGTACTTGCCGAGGTAGCGCCCGTCGGCGTCCACCACCGCGGCCGTGTTGTAGTAGACCCCCGCCTGCTCCTCCTCGTAGACCGGCACCACCATCACCATCCGGTGCTTCTTCGCGAGCCGGCGCATGAGGGCGACGGTCGGCCCGTCGGGGACGCGCTCGGTGAGCTCGTACCAGCGCGTCTCCTGCTCGGCGCAGAAGTAGGGGCCGTAGAAGAGCTCCTGGAGGCAGAGGACCTGGACCTTGCGGCGCGCCGCCTCGCCGATGAGCTCCCCGTGCTTCGCGATCATCGCCTTCTTGATCGCGGGAAGCCCGGCCTCGGGGCCGAGGACGTTGCGTGCCTGGATGAGTCCGCAGCGGACGGTGCGGGGCATGGGTCGCTCCTTCCTCGAGCCAAAGGCGTGGCCCTGCGACGGCACGGCAGACGTGGGTTTCGGTCGACGTGAGGACGTGACGGGATCTTACCGTCGCCCGGCGAGAAGGTCCATCGGCGCCCGATCCGCACGCCAGGAGGCGGGCCGCCCCGTGCGTCGAGACTGAGCCGTTCGATCCGGGCGCGGAGGAGGGCGGCTTCCTATAATCGCGCTCGCGGCACGGCGCCCGGGCGCGCGGTGCCGCCCAGGAGGGGGCGCCCCATGAGACCTTCCGCCGGTAACGGCCTCTTCGTCTATCTTCTGGCCATGGCCGCCGCGGCTGCCGACGCCTCGGCCGGAGCACGGTCGAGCGCGACCCTCCACGAGGGCTGGACCTTCCGGCAGGTGGGCCGCGAGGAGTCCTACCCGGCGAAGGTGCCGGGAGTCGTGCACCTCGACCTGTTCCAGAACGGCCTCGTCGGGGACCCCTTCTACCGCGACTACGAGAAGGGCCTGCAGTGGGTCGGCAAGACCGACTGGGAGTACAGGACTGCGTTCGCCGTCGATCCCGCGACGCTCGCGCGGCCCAACGTCGAGATCGTCTTCGACGGCCTCGACACCTACGCGACGGTGTTCCTGAACGGCCGGGAGGTCCTGGCCGCCGACAACATGTACCGGCGATGGCAGGTGCCGGTCGCCGGGAAGCTGAAGGCGAAGGGCAACGACCTCAGGGTCGTCTTCCGCTCGCCCATCAACGAGGACCTGAAGAAGGTGACGGCCCGCGGCTACGAGCTGCCGGCGGTGAACGACCTGGCCGAGAGGACGAGCCCGTACGCGCGCAAGGCGCCCTACAGCTTCGGCTGGGACTGGGGGCCGCGGTTCGTGACCTGCGGCATCTGGAAGCCGGTGCGGCTCCAGGCCTGGGACGACGCGCGACTCGTGGACGTGGCGATCCGGCAGAAGGAGCTGGGGAAGGACAGGGCGGCGCTCACCGCCGAGGTCGAGGTCCTCGCCGCGAAGGCCGCGGCCGGTGCCGCCCCGGAGGCCTCGCTGGAAGTGGCCGTCGAAGGCGGCGGCGCTCCGGCCACCGCCAGGATTCCCCTGAAGGCCGGCGCCACGACCCACTCCGTCCCGTTCGAGATCGCGAACCCGAGGCTCTGGTGGCCCAACGGCTACGGCGAGCAGGCGCTCTACACGGTGACGACGCGCCTCCTCGTGAACGGCCGGGTGGTGGACGAGTCGAAGGACCGCCTCGGGCTGCGGACGCTGGAGCTGCGGCGGGCGAAGGACGAGTGGGGGACGAGCTTCGAGTTCGCGGTGAACGGCGTGCCCGTCTTCGCGAAAGGCGCCAACTGGATCCCGGCCGACAGCTTCCTCCCCCGGATCACGCGCGAGCGCTACGCGCAGCTCCTCGGCTCGGCGAGGGACGCCCACATGAACATGCTGCGGGTGTGGGGCGGCGGCATCTACGAGAGCGACGACTTCTACGAGCTGGCCGACGAGATGGGCCTCCTCGTCTGGCAGGACTTCCACTTCTCCTGCAGCCTCTACCCGGCGGACGAGAAGTTCCTGGCCAACGTCGCGGTCGAGGCGGAGGAGGCGATCCGCCGACTGCGCAACCACCCCTCGGTCGCGCTCTGGAACGGCAACAACGAGATGGAGGCGGGCTGGTTCTTCTGGGGCTGGAAGGAGCGCCTGCCGGGGTGGCTGTGGAACGACTACAAGGCGATCTTCCACGACCTGCTCCCGAAGGCGGTGGCGAAGCACGACCCGACGCGCGCCTACTGGCCGAGCTCGCCGAGCGCCAACCTCGAGGCCCCGGCCGGAGACCCCGGCAACGGCGACATGCACTACTGGGGGGTCTGGCACGCGGCGGAGCCCTTCGCCGCCTACGAGCGGCAGAAGACCCGCTTCATGAGCGAGTACGGCTTCCAGTCGTTCCCCGAGATGAAGACGATCCGGTCGTTCGCCCGCTGGGACGACCTCGCCATCGACTCGCCGGTGCTCACGAGCCACCAGAAGCACCCGCGCGGAAACCAGCTCATCCGCCAGTACATGCTCCGCGACTACCGCGAGCCGAAGGACTTCGCGTCGTTCCTGTACGTGAGCCAGGTGCTCCAGGCGGAGGGCATCAAGCTCGGGGCGGAGTACCTGCGCCGGTCGCGGCCGCGGACGATGGGCTCGCTCTACTGGCAGCTCGACGACTGCTGGCCGGTCGCCTCGTGGTCGAGCATCGACTACTTCGGGCGCTGGAAGGCCCTGCAGTACTACGCGAGGCGCTTCTACGCGCCGGTCCTCGTGAGCACCTCCGAGGAAGACGGCCAGGTGGGTGTTCACGTCGTCTCCGACCTCATCTCACCCCTGAGCGGCGTCCTCGAGGCCCGGCTCCTCGACCTCTCGGGCGCGGTCCTGTGGGAGGAGAAGCGAGAGGTGACGGTCGAGCCCCTGTCCAGCCGGAGGCTCCTCGTCGCGGAGAAGGCGAAGCTGCTCGAAGGGCGAGCGTCGGGAGGCGTCTTCCTGGAGGCACGGCTGGTCGTGGACGGGAGCGAGAAGGCGTCGAACACGCGGTTCTTCGTGCCGCCGAAGGACCTCGCCCTCCGGAAGCCGGAGATCTCGGTGGACGTCGGGCCGGGGGACGGGGGCCTGCGGGTGAGGCTCACGTCCGACACGCTCGCCCGCCACGTCCGGCTCGCCTACGACGCCGACGACGGGACGTTCTCGGACAACTACTTCGACCTCGTGCCCGGCCGGGCCGTCGAGGTCGTGTACCGGCCGAAAGGGGCGGTCGAGGCGGAGGCCTTCCGCAAGGGCCTCGGTGTCGTCTCGATCCTGGACGCGTTCTAGTCCCCGCGCCTGGCTGGCGGGGAAGCCGTATCCCGGGGGCACCCGGGCGGAACAAGGGAGTGTGGGCCTCCCGGGTGGGGGCGTATGCAAGATGGCGCCGCGGAAGCCGAGCTGCTCCTGAAGGCGGGCCGGGGAGACGAGGCGGCGTTCCTGCTGCTCTACGAGCGGCACCGAACGCCCGTCTTCCGGTTCGCCTGCCGGATGCTCGGGTCCGCGCCGCAGGCCGAGGACGTCACGCAGGAGTGCTTCCTGCAGATCCTCCGCCGGCCGGAGGCGTTCCGTCCGGAGCGGGCCTCGCTCCGGACGTACCTCTGCGCCATCGCGCGCCACTTGGCCCTGAAGCTCCTGCGGAAGCGGGGCCAGGAGACGGCGGTGGACGACCCTCCGGAGGAGGCTGCCGGGGGCTCGCTGGCCGCGGCCGGCCGGGATCCCCTGAGCACGGCGATCGACGCGGAGGCCGCGGAGATGGTGCGGGCGGCGGTCGAGGGACTGCCGCCCCTCCAGCGCGAGGCGGTGGTGCTGTTCGAGTACCAGGAGATGAGCCTGGCCGACATCGCGGCGGTGTGCGACACGGACGTGGGGACGGTGAAGTCGCGGCTCCACCGCGCGCGTGAGCGCCTCCGGAGGACGCTCACGCCCCTGCTCCTGGGTGGCGCGCACGTGAAGCCGGCGGGAAGGGAGACGAGACCATGACGCGCGACGAGTTGGACCCGGAGCGAGAGGACGAGCTGCACCGCCTGCTCCAGCGCTGGAGCGCCCCGGTGGTTCCCGAGGGCCTGGACGATCGGGTGCTCGCCGCCTACCGCCGCGAGGTGGGCGCCCGCGAGGCGTGGTGGTCCCGGCTCTTCACGGGCAGCGTCCGCGTGCCCCTGCCCGTCGCGGTGGGCGTGCTGATGCTGTTGATCGTCACCGTGGCGCTCGCCCTCCGTCCGGCGAACGCGCCGCCCACCGCCGGGACGGCCGGTCCATCGGAGCCGGTGCAGGCGGCCCGCCACGTCGACGTGCCGGTGGTGTCGCGGACGAGCCTCGCCGGGTTCAAGCCGGTGACCGAGGTGACGGCCACCGTGGTCACCGACCGGTCGGAGACGCGCCAATGAACGCGAGGGCGGCGGCCTGGCTGGCGGCGGCGTGCCTCGCCGCCGCCGCCGCCCCGGCCGAGGAGCGGTTCGCGTTCGCGACGCTCGAGAACGGGGCGTCCATCGGCTTCGCCCTCGTGCGCACGGGCGAGACCGGCCCCTCGGAGACGATGGGGTCGGCGGCGCTGCCGCGCTCGAACTCGGTGAGCCGCGTGCTCTGGGACCGCGAGAGCGGCGCCTACTTCGGCTACCGGGTGGAGGTGGAGAGGAAGGACGGCCCCCGGCCGTTCCGGGTCTCCTTCAAGGCCCTGGACCGCGGGGTGGTCGAGCGCGAGCTCAAGCAGCGCGGCGACTGCCCGGCCTGTCCCCCGCCCGCTCCCCTCGGGACCGGACCGCGATTCCCGGCCCCGCAGCTCCTCGCGGAAGGCGAGGCGCTCACCCTCGAGCTCCTCGCGAACCCGACGACCGGCGACCGCATCCTCGACGTGGTCCGCGTCTCGGGGCGGCCGGTCAGCGACGACGCGATGCGCACGGGCGCCGCGCGGGCGCTCGAAGGGCAGCAGGCCGTGCGCCGCGCCTCCGCCCACGTCGCACGGGGCCGCTACGGCGCCGCCGCCGAGGAGTACAGGAAGGCGCTCGACGTCGCGCCGAACGACGCGAGCGTGCACAACAAGCTCGGCGTCTGCTACCAGCAGCTCGGCAACGACGCCATGGCGCGGCGCGAGTACGACCGCGCGCTCGAGATCGATCCCGGCTACGCCGAGGCGTGGAACAACGTCGGCACCCTCGAGCAGGCCCGCCGGCGCTTCAAGGCGGCGGTGCGCGCGTACAAGAAGGCGATCGACGCGAAGCCCGGCCTCGCCACCCCGTGGAAGAACCTCGGCAACGCCTACCTCGCCCTCGACCAGGTGCAGGAGGCCTTCGAGGCCTACCAGGAGGCGTTCCGGCTCGATCCCACCATCGTGGAGAGCCAGGGCCCGGGCATCCCCGCCGCGGGCCTCGACGCCGCGACCCAGAGCTTCTATCTCGCGAAGCTCCTCGCCGCCAACAAGCAGAAGGACGCCGCGATCGAGTTCCTGCGGCGCGCGAAGGAGTCGGGCTTCCGCGACTTCTCGCGCGTCCGGTCCGACCCGGACTTCCGCGAGGTCGTCGCCGACCCTCGCTTCAAGGAGCTGGCCGGCTCGCAGTAGACGTATCCCTGGACTCCTCCTCGGTCAACAACGGTCGAGAGCACACGAGGAGGAAGCATGAGATCGAAGATCCTGGCGTTCTTCACGGCGGCCGTCCTCGCCGGCCTGCACGCCGCCGCGGCCGACCTTCCCGCGCAGGCCCGCGGAACGACGACGCTCGACACGCTGCAGCGGGCGGAGCTGATGGTCGCCCGGCAGTCGTGGGACGCCGCCATCGACGCCTACAAGGAGGCGATCGCCTCGAGCCCCGGCGACCCGACCCTCCGTATCCGGCTGGGCATCTGCTACCAGCGGAAGGGCGACGACAAGGCGGCCCGGGCGGCGTACCGCAAGGCGCTCGACCTGCGGAAGGACTACGCCGAGGCCTGGAACAACCTCGGCACGCTCGACCACTCGCGAGGCCGCTACAAGCAGGCGATCTCCGCCTACAGCAAGGCCATCAAGCTGCACCCGCAGGACGCCGTCTTCCACAAGAACCTGGGCGCGGCCTGGCTCGCCCGGGGCGACGCCGAGCGGGCGCTCGAGGCGTGGACGGAGGCCTTCCGGCTCGACCCCGCCACGTTCGAGAGCGACGCGGTCAAGGTCCCGGCGGCGGGGGTGACCCTCGCCGATCAGTACTACCTCTACGCCAAGCTGCTCGCTGCCCGCGGCGAGACCGAGAAGGCGCTCGAGTACCTGGTGAAGGCGCACGCGGCCGGCTTCCACGACTTCTCGAAGGTCGAGAAGGACGGCGCCTTCGCGACGCTCGTCGGCGATCCGCGCTACGCGGCGCTCAAGTAATGCACCCCGAGGGACTCCGAAGGGACGGGTCCGGGGTGGATCCGATGGACCTGAGAGAGTACTGAGACCCCTCGGGACCCGCCAGCAGGGGTCCCTCGGGAGCGAGGAGGCGGACGGCCGGGGAGGCCGCCCGCCCCCTCCACGTTTTCCGGTGGCGGTCCCGTCTTGAAGGGAGCCGTCGCCGCGCGGGGACCCGTGGGGAGCGGGCCTTCCGTCACGGGCGGGGCCGCACCGGCTCTCCGATGATCCCCCCGGGGGAGCCCCCGCTGCCGGTGAGGAGGCGCACAGCGCCTCGCGATGTGTCCGGGATCACTCCCGGGCGGGCCTTCACGAGGGGAGCAACCTCTCGACCTCCTCGGCGATGGCGAGGGCCGCGGTGAGCCCCGGGGACTCGATCCCGACGAGGTCGACGAGGCCGGGGAGGCCGCGCTCCTTCTCCTCCGCGATGACGAAGTCGCGGGAGGGCTGACCGGGGACGAAGAGCCGCGGGCGGATCCCGGCGATGTCGGGCGCGAGGTCGCCGTCGGCGATCGCGGGCACGAGGCGGCGGATGGCGGCGCCGAACGCCTCCCGCTTCGCCTCGGCCACCGAGTAGTCCGGGCGGCGGTCGGGAGGGTCGGCGTCCGGCCCGAAGCGCAGCCGGCCGTCGAGGCCGAGCACGGCGTGGACGCCGAGGCTCACGTGGGTGGGCACGGGATACACGAGGCGGGAGAGGAGCCTCGCCGAGGCCCCCGAGACGGAGAAATAGCTGCCCTTCCACCAGTGGAGGCGGTAGCCGGCGGCGTCCACGTCGATGCCGGCGCGTGCGGCCACGGTGTCCGCCTCGAGCCCCGCTGCGTTCACGACCCGCTCGCTGGTCAGGGACTCGATCCCGTCGGGCGTCCGGACGTCGAGCCGGTAGTCGCGGTCGCGCCGCTCGGCCGCGACCAGCTCGGCGCGGGGCTGGAGGATCGCGCCCGCCCGGAGCGCCTCGCCGAGGAGGGCGTCCATGAGTCCGTGCGCGCTCACGATCCCGGTCGAAGGCGAGAAGAGGCCGGCCGTCGCAGGGACGTTCGGCTCGAGCCGGCGGCACTCGTCCGCGGTCAGCATCGCGAGCTCGACGCCGTTCGCGCGGCCGAGGGCGAGGAGCCGCTCGAGATCGGCGGTCTCCGCCGGGGCGGTGGCCACGATGAGCTTCGTGATCCGCCGGTGGGGAACGTCCAGCCGGCGGCAGAGCTCGTAGAGCAGGAGGTTCCCGCGGACGCAGAGCCGGGCCTTCAGCGACCCCGTGGGGTAGTACATCCCGGCGTGGATCACCTCGCTGTTCCGGCTCGACGTCTCCGTCCCGGGCCTCTCGTGCCGCTCGAGGATCACGAGGTCGGGGAAGCGCGGCGCGAGCCTCGCCGCCACCGCGAGGCCGACGACGCCGGCGCCGACCACGGTCAGGGAAGTGTCGGCCATGGAGTCGGATCATAACCGGGCCGTCGTCCGGGACGATCCGGGCCGATAATCGCCCGTATGCACCCGCTCCTCCTCCTCTTCGGCCTCCTGCGCCTGGCGCAGCAGGCCGTCGAGACCGCCCTCTCCCGCCTCAACCGCCGCTACGCGCTCGATCCCGCCCGGCTCGCGGCGGCGGGCCGCGCCCTCCGCATCGGAGACGCCGACCTCGCGAAGGCCGTCGCCTACTCGGGCGACCGGCACCGCCTCGGCCTCGCCTACGGCTGGGCCGAGGTCACGGCGGTCCTCGCGTTCCTCGCCGCAGGCCTCCTCGGCACGGCCGAGGCGGCGGCGCGGCGCGTGGCGACGGCATCCGGCCTCGGCACGATCGCCACCGGGCTCGTCTTCTTCGCGATCCTCGGAGCGCTGGCCGCTCTCCTCGAGCTGCCCTTCGACCTCTACGCCACCTTCGGGATCGAGGAGCGGCACGGCTTCAACCGGCAGACGCTCCGTGGCTTCGTCTTCGATCGCCTCAAGGGGGCCGCCGTCGCGGTCGTCCTCGGCGGGCCGCTCGTCGCCGCGGTGCTCTGGCTCATGGACCGCATGGGGTCGTCCTGGTGGCTCTGGGCCTGGGGCGTGACCACCGCCTTCAGCGTTCTCGCGGCCTGGATCTACCCGACCGTCCTCGCGCCCCTCTTCAACCGGTTCACGCCCCTGCCGGAAGGAGACCTGCGGGCGGCGATCCTCGACCTCGCCCGCCGCACCGGCTTCCGCGCCGGAGGCATCTCGGTCATGGACGCCTCGCGCCGGACCGCCCACGGGAACGCCTACTTCACCGGCGTCTTCGGGCAGAAGCGGATCGTCCTCTTCGACACCCTCCTGGAGGCGGTGGGCCCGCGCGAGGTCGTCGCGGTGCTCGCCCACGAGCTCGGGCACTTCAAGCTGCACCACGTCCGGTGGGGGATCCTCCGCAGCGTCGCCGCGAGCGGTCTCCTCTTCTTCGCACTCAGCCGCTGCCTGCCCCTCTCGGCCTTCTACTCGGCCTTCGCGCTCGCGAGGACCTCGTACGGCGCGCTGGCCGTCTTCGGCCTGTGGTTCGGCCTCGCCGGCTTCCTGCTGCAGCCGTTCGAGAACGCCCTCTCTCGCCGGCACGAGTTCGCCGCCGACGCGTTCGCCCTGCGCTCGGGCGCGGCGGCCGTCGACCTCGGAGCTGCCCTCCGGAAGCTGAGCGAGAGGAGCCGGCACCTGCCGGTCAGTCACCCGCTCTACTCGCGCGTCTACCACTCCCACCCGCCGCTCCTCGAGCGCCTGCAGGCGATGGGGGCGGTCGAAGGCTGACCCCGGCTCAGCCGAGGAGCGCGGCCGCCTCCTCCTTGAGAGCGAGCACCGCGTCCCGCACCCGGTCGGCGTGAGTCCGGAAGCTGAGGACGCAGATCCGGAGCGCGTAGCGGCCGCCGACGCGGGTGCTGGAGAGGAAGACGCGCCGGCGCGCGTTGACCCGGCGCAGCAGCTCGGGCCCGAGCCGCTCGGCCTCCGGCGCGCGGAGGCGGAAGGCCACGACCGAGAGCTGGGGCTCGTCGAGCATCTCGAACCGCGGGTCGTCCCGGAGCATCCCGAACCCCCATCGCGCGAGCGCCAGCTTCTCCGCGAGCTGCTCGCGGAAGGCGGCGACGCCGTGGAGGACGAGGGGCAGCCAGAGCCTGAGGCCGCGGAAGTCCCGCGACAGCTCGGGCGAGAGGTCGGCCGAGCCCAGCGAGCCCTCGTCGGTCACGTCCTGGACGTAGCTCGCGGTCCCCCGGTGGGCTCGGGTGAGCGCTCCGCCGTCGCGCACGAGGAGCGCGCCGAGGCCATAGGGAAGGAAGAGGCCCTTGTGGGGATCGAGGGTGATCGAGTCGCACGCCTCGATCCCGGGCATCAGCGCTTCGCCTCCCGGAGCGAGCCGGAAGAAGCCTCCGTAGGCCGCATCGGCGTGGACCCAGAGGCCCTCGGCGCGGGCGATCGCGAGGATCTCGGGCAGGGGATCGACGGCGCCGGTGTTCGTCGTGCCGACGCTCGCCACGACCAGGAACGGCCGCCGGCCCCGGTCGCGGTCGGCACGGACGGCGTCCTCGAGCGCCTCCGGGACCAACCGGAACCGGCGGTCGGTCGGCAGCGCGCGGAGGCTCGACCGCGGGAAGCCGGCGAGGCGGGCCGCCTTCGCCACGCAGTGGTGCGTCTCCTCGGAGAGATAGATCACCCCGTCCTGGAAGTCCTCGTCGAGGCACTCCTCGCGCGCGGTGACGAGCGCGCTGAAGTTGGAAAGCGAGCCCCCGGAGGTGAGGATGCCCAGCGATCCGGGAGGCAGGCCCATCAGCGCGCAGAGCCAGCCGACCGCCGTCTCCTCGATCTGGGCGAGGGCCGGCGCCGCCGCGCTCACGCCCACGTAGCGGTTCGTGGCCGCGGCGACGAAGTCGGCCAGGGCCGAGGCGTAGACTCCGCCGCCCGGGACGTAGGCGAGGTAGCCCGGGCCGGCGGCGTTGTAGCTCTTCACGATCGCGGCCTCGAGCCGTCCCAGGATCTCCTCGAGCGCCCGCCCCTCCTCCGGGACCGGCTCGCGGAACGACGCCCGCAGGGCGTCCACGCCGTCGAGGTCGTGCGCGGGCTGGGCATCGAGGCTCGAGACGTGGTCGAGGACGAGGCGGGTGACGGCGCTCGTCATCTCCTCGAGCCGCTCGCGGTCCGGCTCGAGGGGGAAGGAGGGCCGGGACATGCGGGGATTCTGTCACGGTGCGCCCGGCGGTATGCTTGCGTCGGCGCCATGACGCTCGTCGACACCGACGTGGTGGTGGTGGGCTCGGGCCCCGGAGGGGCGACCGTGGCCCGGGAGCTCGTCCGCCGCGGCCGCCGCGTCCTGCTGCTGGAGCGTGGCGTCGACGAGCGTCGCCGCTTCTACTACGGCACGTACCTGGGGGCGCTCCTCTACACGGACCGCTCCAGCCTGCTCTTCACCGAGGAAGGGCTCAACGTGATCCGCCCCCTGATGCTCGGCGGCGCGACGAGCATGTACTGCGGCTGCGCCGCACCGCCGCCTTCCTGGATGAAGGCCCGGTACGGGGTCGATCTCGACCGGGAGTCGGCGGAGGCGGAGAGCGAGCTGGGGGTGGCCCCGCTGCCGCCGGAGATGCGCGGGGTGGCGTCGACGCGTCTCGCCGAGGCCGCCGGCGAGGCGGGATACGCCTTCTTCCCCCAGCCGAAGTTCATGAGCCCGGCGCGCGCCCACGCCTTCCCCCGGGCCTGCGGCGCCCGCTGCATGCTGGGCTGCCGGTGCGGCGCGAAGTGGAACGCCGCGGAGTGGGTGGACGAGGCGGTGGCCGGGGGGGCGGAGCTGCGCACGCGCGCACACGTCGAGCGGGTGACCATCGAGGGCGGCCAGGCCACGGGGCTCGAGGGCCGCCTGGCCGGCTCGCCGTTCCAGGTCCGTGCGCAGACCGTCGTCGTCGCCGCAGGCGGCATCGGAACTCCACGTCTCCTCCAGGCCTCGGGCCTGCACGACGCCGGCGAAGGTCTGACCATGGACGCGACGCTCATGGTCTACGGCTTCGTCGAGAGGGACGGCATCGGCCGCGAGCCGCCCATGACCTGGTCGCACGAGAACCCGGACGCCGGCTACATGCTCAGCACCCTCGTCGACCCCTGGCTCCTCTACCCGATCATGGCCGCGCTCAAGGAGCCTCGTCATGCCCTCACGTGGCCGCGGTGGGGGAACGTCCTGGGCGTCATGATCAAGCTCAAGGACGAGGTCTCGGGCGGCGTCTTCCCGGACGGGCGGATTCGCAAGCCCCTCACGACGGGCGACCGCGAGCGCCTGGCCGACGCGGAGGAGGTCTGCCGCAGGATCCTCGTCCGCGCCGGGGCCGAGCCGTCCTCGATCTTCGCGACCCCGCTGCGGGGAACCCACCCGAGCGGGACGGTCCGCATCGGCACGCACGTCGACCGGGATCTCGCGACCCCGGTGAGGAACCTGTACGCCTGCGACGCCAGCGTGTTCCCCGAGGCCCTCGACCGGCCGACCGTCCTCACGATCGTCGCTCTCGCCAAGCGCCTGGCCGGGCACCTCGCCCCGGGTCCCGTCTCTCGACCTTCGAGCCGGCCCGGCCCGTGACCCCGGAGGAGCTCCGGGCTCGTCTCGACGCCCATCCGCGCGTCGTCCTCGGCGAGACCCCGACACCCTGCCAGGAGCTCGAGCGCCTCTCGGCCGAGCTCCGACGGCCCGTCTTCGCCAAGCGCGACGACCTCCTCGGTCCCGCCCTCGGCGGAAACAAGACCCGCAAGCTCGAATACCTGATGGCGGACGCTCGGCGGCAGGGGGCGACCAGGGTCGCGACGTTCGGCGGCCTGCAATCGAACCACGCCCGCCTCACCGCCGCCGCGGCGAGCCTCGTGGGCATGGAGGCGCATCTCCTCTACTTCGAGGCGCGCCCGAGAGCGCTCACCGGCAACCTCCTCGTCAACCAGGTCCTTGGCGCCCGGATGCACTTCTTCCCGCTCACGTCGAGACGCCCGCGCGCGCGCTCGCTCGAGGGGACGATCCGACTCGCCCGGCTGCTCGCCCGCCTGCGGGTCGGGCCGCACTACTTCATTCCCGTGGGCGGGCACACCTGGGTCGGAGCCCTCGGCTACGTGCGCGCCGCCGTCGAGATGGACGAGCAGGCCCGACGGCTCGGCATCGTCGACGCGCACGTCGTGGTGGCCGCGGGGTCAGGAGGCACCCTGGCCGGCCTCCTCGCCGGCCTTCGGCTCGTCGGCTCCCGCCTCCGTCCCCTCGGCATCGACGTGGGGAAGCTCTGGAAGTCGTTTCCGGCTGCCGTCGCGCATCTCGCGAGCGAGGTCTCCGCGCGGCTCGGCGAGCCTCTTCCTTTCGAACCCGCCGACGTGCCGCTGGTCGAGGGAACCTACGCGGGCCATGCCTACGGCCGTCCCTCGGAGCCGGGCGACGCCGCGCTCGAGCGGCTCGCCCGGGCCGAGGGCATCCTGCTCGATCCCGTGTACACGGCGAAGGCGTTCGCTGGCCTCCTCGGAGAAGCCGAGAAGGGCCGTTTCAGACCCGGCGAGCCGATCGTCTTCCTGCACACGGGAGGGGCGCCCGCCCTCTTCGCCTGACCCCTCGAATCCGTGGCGACCCGCGCACCACGGACGTAGAATCGCCGCGTCATTCGGCGAGGAGGCCTTCATGACCACGAAGAGCGGGATGCCGCGGCGCGAGATGCTGCGGATGGGAGCGGCGGGCGCGGCGGCGGCGTGGGCGACCGCGCGGGCGAAGCTGGGGCTCGCCGCGGGCAAGGTGCCGATCGGCGTGCAGCTCTACTCGGTCCGGCACGACTGCGAGAAGGACCTGCCGGGCACGCTGAAGGCGCTGAAGGGCTTCGGCTACGAGGCGGTGGAGTTCGCCGGCTACTACGGACGGACGGCGGCGGACATGCGGAAGCTCCTCGACGACAACGGCCTCAAGTGCTGCGGCACCCACACTTCGCTCGACACGCTCGAGGGCGACGCCCTCGCGAAGACGGTCGAGTACAACAAGGGGATCGGCAACAAGTTCCTGATCTGCCCCTGGATCCCCGAGGAGCGCCGCAAGACGGCCGAGGACTGGAAGACGCTCGCCGCCCTCTTCGACGGAATGGCGGACAAGGTCGCGCCGGCCGGGATGCGCGTCGGCTACCACAACCACAACGTGGAGTTCACGCCGCTCGAGGGGAAGACCCCGTGGGACCTCTTCTTCGGCGGGACGAAGAAGGCGGTCATCCAGCAGGTCGACACCGGCAACTGCATCGAGGGCGGCGGCGACCCGGTGGCCCTCGTCAAGCGCTTCCCGGGCCGCACGGCGAGCATCCACATCAAGGAGTTCTCGAAGGCGAAGCCGGACGCGTTCATCGGCGACGGCGACATACCGTGGAAGGCCCTCTTCGAGGCCTGCGAGACGGTGGGCGGGACCGAGTGGTACATCGTCGAGTACGAGCGCGAGAAGCAGCCCGCCCTGCCCGCGGTCGACCACTGCCTGAAGAACCTGCGCAAGATGGGCAAGTAGGCCGTTCAGGCGCCGGATCGGGTCGGCGTCCGATCCCGCGCGCCCGCACTCCGGGAGGCCCTGCCCGGCGCGCCGTCGCGTCGCCGCTCGACCCCGTCGGTACAATGTGACCGTGGGGCCCGAGGATATGCCCGAGTGGGAGCGCCTGCTGTCCGCCGAGAGGCACCTGCAGGCCCTCGTGCCGGGAGCAGTCCTGGTGGGAGGCACGGCCGCCGCGCTGCACGCCGGCCACCGGCGGAGCCTCGACGGCGACCACGTGCTCGAAGACCTGCGGCCCCGGTTCGACGACGTCCTGGCGACGCTCGAGGCCGCGGCGGGGTGGCCGACCTCCCGCGTCCAGCGGCCGGTGGCGATCCTCGGCCGGCTGGACGGCGTCATGACAGGCATCCGTCAGCTCCGACGGACGCGGCCGCTCGAGACGGAGGTGGTGTCCGGCCTGCGCGTGCCGTCGCTCGGCGAGATGGCCCGCATCAAGGCCTGGCTGTTGGCCACCCGCCACACGACCCGCGACTACCTCGACACCGTGGTGCTCCTCGAGCGCCTGGGCGACCCGGCAGCGCGCGAGGCCTTCGGGCCGTTCGACGAGATCTACCGACAGGAGACCGGCGCATCGCCGCTCGCCGAGGTCATCGAGCGCCTGGCGGCGGCGGCGCCGACCGACGCGGCGTCGATCGACCTCTCCAGCTACAAGGGCCTCGTCGCGCCGTGGGACGACTGGTTGCACCTCGCGACCCGAGGGCGACATTGGGCCGTCGTGCTCGCCGCCGCCCTGCTGCGAGGAGGCGCGTGGTGAGCCGCAGCGCGCTCGAGCGGGTCGTGGTCGGCTGGAACCGCAGCCGCCTCGACCTCGCGAGCGACGAGGTGCTCGCCCAGGTCCTCGATCGCGGCGACATCCAGGCCTGGCGGGAGCTCTACGAGATCGCGTCGGCAGACGGGGCCCTGCGTCGCCGGATCCACCGTGTCGTCCAGCAGGTGCCGCTTCCCTATCCCGCGTTCTGGCTCGCTGCGCTCGCCAGCCTGGGCGAGCCCGTCGATTGGACGGCAAGGCTGCCTCGGGACGACGGCATGGCCTACTAGGGGCGCGGCCCCGAGGCTCCCCGCAATCGCTCTGGCCGGTCAGCGGTGCGGTCGAGGCGCAGCAGGACGAGGGTTCCGGGCACGGCCACGAGCGGCATCAAGCCCCAGAACGCCCGCTCGCCGAGGGCGGCGTGGAGCGGGAGCGTGATCGCGGGGTTCAGGGCGAAGGCCACCGACCACGTCGCCTGGTAGAGGCTCAGGTAGCGGCCGCGAGCCTGGGGCGGGGCCCAGTCGGCGACGAACGACATCTGCTGCGGCGAGGCCAGGATCTCGCCGGCCGTGTAGACGAGCGCCGCGAGCGCGAACCAGGCCCAGTGCATCACGAGGCCGACGAGGCCGAAGCCGGCCGCGGAGAGGAAGGACCCGAGGGCGGCGAGGCGGAGGCGGCGGAAGGGCTTCAGCCGCTCGGTGATCGAGATCTCGAAGAAGGCGACGAGGACGCCGTTGAGCGCGGCGACGAGGCCGAAGACGACGGCAGGATACCCGGCGGACTGGGTCACCGTGAGGGGCAGGATCGAGAGGTGCGAGCAGAAGATGAGCGTGAAGAGGAACCCGGTGGCCGTCGTGGCGAGGAAGACGCCGTCCGTCAGCAGGCTCGCCGGACCGTGGCCGACGGCGGGACGCGGACCTTCGTCCCCGGCGGCGGGCGAGGGAGAAGGGCCGATGGCCGACACCGTCTCGACGTGGGGCCGGGTCTCGGGGATGGCGAAGTACACGAGGACACCGTAGGCGAGCGTGGTGAGGCCGTCGCCGAGGAAGAGGAGCCGCCAGTCCCAGTCCGCGAGGAGGCCTCCGACCGCGGTGCCGGTCGCCCAGCCCAGGTTGACCGCCATGCGCAGCCCGGCGAAGCCGCTCGCCCTCTCCGAGGACGGCAGGAGGTCGCCGATGATCGCGGAGGCCGCGGGCCGGTAGAGGTCGGCGATGAAGCCGAAGGCGACGAGGACGGGGACGAAGCCGGCGGTGGACGAGACGAAGGCCATCGCCACCGCGAGGACGCCGGAGCCGAGGAGGCTCACGAGCAGCGTGCGCCGCCGGCCGAAGCGGTCGGTGATGACGCCCCCGGCGAGGATCGAGACGACCGACCCGAAGCCGTAGCCGAAGATGAGGCGCGCCGCTTCGGCCTCCCGCATGTGGAAGTCGCGGAGGAGGACAAGGGTCAGGTAGGGGACGATGAACGTCCCCACCTTGTTGACGAGCGTTCCGACGAGGAGGAGGCGCACCGGGCGTGGGAAGCGCCCGATGATCCGCAGCGGGCTTTCGAGCATGGGCCGAACGCCCACTCTATAATGGGCCTCCCACCGGAGGGAGCGTCATGCACAAGCTGGTCCTGTTGCGCCACGGCGAGAGCACCTGGAACCTCGAGAACCGGTTCACCGGATGGACCGACGTCGATCTGTCGCCGAAAGGCCTCGAGGAGGCGGTCGCCGGGGCGAGGCTCCTCAAGGAGGGCGGGTACGTCTTCGACGTGGCCCACACGTCGCTCCTGCGCCGGGCGATCCGCACGCTCTGGATCACGCTCGAGGGCATGGACCTCATGTGGATCCCGGTGAAGAACACGTGGCGCCTCAACGAGCGGCACTACGGTGCCCTCCAGGGGCTGAACAAGGCGGAGACGGCGAAGAAGTTCGGCGAGGAGCAGGTGAAGATCTGGAGGCGGGCCTACGCGACGCCGCCCCCCGCCCTCGCCCCGGACGACGCGCGGCACCCCGGGCGCGACCCTCGCTACGCGGGGCTCACGAAGGACCTGCTGCCCCTCACCGAGTCGCTCAAGGACACGGTCGCCCGGTTTCTCCCCTACTGGCACGACGCGATCGTGCCCGACGTCAGGGCCGGCAAGCGCGTGCTCGTGGCCGCCCACGGAAACAGCCTCCGCGCGCTCGTGAAGCACCTCGACGGCGTCTCCGACGACGACATCGTGGGCCTCAACATCCCCACCGGAATCCCGCTCGTCTACGAGCTCGACGACGACCTCAGGCCGATCCGCCACGACTACCTGGGCGACCCCGAGGCGGCGAGGAAGGCGGCGGAGGCGGTCGCCGCCCAGTCCAAGGCGAAGTGAGCGGAGAGCGCCGCCGCTGGCCGCTCGTCCTCGGCGGCACGGCCGCCGCTCTCGTCCTCGTGGCGGGCGGCGTCGGTGCATACGTGCGCGCGCAGCTGCGCGGGAGCCTTGCAGAGCTCGACGGGGAGCGACCCCTGCCTGGGCTCGGCGCGCCGGTCCGGATCGAGCGCGACGCCCTCGGCGTGCCGGTGGTCAGAGGGGGAAGCCGGCTCGACGTGGGCCGGGCGACCGGCTTCCTGCACGCGCAGGAGCGCTTCTTCCAGATGGACCTCCTCCGCCGCAGCGCGGCCGGAGAGCTCGCTGGGCTCGTCGGCCGGGTGGCGGTCGGTCTCGACCGCGAGGCACGCCCGCTTCGGCTCCGGCTGGTCGCCCGGCGAGCCGTGAAGGAGCTGCGGAAGGACGAGCGCGACCTCCTCGCCGCCTACACGGCGGGGGTGAACGCGGGCCTCGCCGCGCTCGGGGCCCGGCCCTTCGAGTACCTGGCCCTGCGCGCCGCGCCCGCGAAGTGGCGGGACGAGGACTCGCTCCTCTGCGCGCTCGCCATGTATCGCGACCTCCAGGGATCCCAGCCGGCGCCTGCTTCCGGCCGCGGCCACCAGGGGGGGTCGCGCCCACCGCCGGTGGGCGACATCCAGGCCCCCGGGGGCCCGGAGTGGGGCGCCCCCAACGAGGGCGAGCCGATCCCGATGCCGGCCGTCCCGGGACCGGACGTCCTCGACCTGCGGAAGGCGAAGCCCGAGGAGCCCGTCGCTCGGGTTCTCCCGGAGGAACCACCCGTTGCTCTCGCCCTGCTGGGCGTTCCGACGCGGTCGGCCGACGAGGGAGACCTTGACTTCGGCAGCAACAACTGGGCGGTCGCGGGAAGCCACACGGCGCACGGCGGCGCCCTCCTCGCGAACGACATGCACCTCGGCATCTCGGTGCCGAACACCTGGTACCGTCTCTCGCTCGTGTTCCCGGGCGTCGAGGGCGAGAGACGTGTCACCGGTGTCACGCTCCCGGGCACCCCGTTCGTGGTCGCGGGCAGCAACGGCCACGTGGCCTGGGCGTTCACCAACAGCGAGGGCGACTGGGCGGACCTCGTCCTCCTCGAGCCCGTTCCCGGGAGCCCCGACGCCTATCGCACGCCGGACGGCCCGCGGCAGATCGAACGGGAGACCGAGACGATCGAGGTGAGCGGGGAGAGGGCAGAGACACTGGCCGTCGAGTCCACGGTGTGGGGGCCCGTCGTCGACACCGACCACGCCGGCCGCCGCCGGGCGCTCGCCTGGGTCGCCCTTCGGGAAGGCGGCCTCAACGCGGGGCTCGACCGCATGGAGGCGGTGGGGAGCCTCGCCGAGGCCCAGGCCCTCGCGCCGGAGGTCGGCATCCCCCACCAGAACTTCGTCGTGGCCGACGAGGCAGGACGGATCGGCTGGACGATCATCGGCCGCATCCCGCGCCGCGTGGGCCACGACGGCCGGACGCCGACCTCGTGGGCGGACGGAAAGAACGGGTGGGACGGCTGGCTGCGCCCGGAGGAGTACCCGCGCGTCGTCGACCCGCCGAGCGGACGGATCTGGACGGCCAACGCCCGCGTCGTGGGCGGGGACAAGCTGGCGCGGGTGGGCGTGGGCGGCTACGACCTGGGCGCCCGGCAGGGGCAGATCCGGGACGACCTCCTCGCCGTTCCCAAGGCGAGCGAAGACGACATGCTGCGCGTGCAGCTCGACGACCGGGCGGCCTTCCTCGCCCGCTGGCAGAAGCTCCTCCTCGAGACCCTGACTCCCGACGCGGTCGCGAGCGACCCGCGACGCGCGGAGGCCCGGCGGCTCGTGGAGGGCTGGGGCGGCCACGCCTCGACCGGCTCCGCGGGATACCGCATCGTCCGGGCCTTCCGCCTGCGCGTCCGTGACCTCGTCCTCGACCCCCTCCTCGCCCCCGCGCGGGCGAAGGACCCCAAGCGCCTCCGCCCGGGCACGGCGCCGAACCGGTGCTGGGAGGGACCGGTGTGGGCGCTCGTCACGGCCCGCCCCGCGCACCTCCTCGACCCCCGCCGCGCGAGCTGGGACGCTCTCCTCCTCGAAGCGGCGGACGCCGTCCTCGACGAGCTGACGAAGGACGGACGCCGGCTGGCCGAGCGGACGTGGGGCGAGCGCAACACGACGTCTATCCGTCATC